>Ga0210248_100704_pt1 | contig 28790 bp, 21 predicted proteins | sample ChrtobMetP3_32mM_FD_155493 | JGI IMG/M metagenome (GOLD analysis project Ga0210248, IMG submission 155493) | Chrysochromulina tobin associated microbial communities from unialgal haptophyte culture, Seattle, Washington, United States - P3_32mM | ecosystem: Host-associated > Algae > Haptophytes >...
GGGGGTCCGTTAACCTGCTTACGGAACATTCCTAGAGACCGGTAAGTGAGCTCCGTCGAGATACCGGCGGATCCCTGGGAGATCCGAGAGATACCGGCGGGAGATCCGACGAGGTATCGTGGAGCTCTGACGAGGTGTAGGAAGATTCTCAGGGTTAGAGACGAGAGTGTTCGTGACCCTGTTCAGTCTAAGCACCAGTCTTCAGCCTCTCGGGACTCGACGACCTCTATGCCTCCGAGGTCCCCCTCAGGCAGGTACTTACCGGCTGGCTCCCCTCTACCCGAGGAGCCCAGTCGCAGACTTCGATCGACGTTAACCCACGACGGACCCTTACTGGGTACAACGGTGCGGCACGTCCGTCCGGCCCAAACCATGTTGATATTAGTTATTACGATCCGCGGGCCCGCGCTTGTTACGTCGCGGTAGAGCGCGAGCGGAGTAAATTAGTAATAGTCGAATTACACGTTAGTCGTTACCGCCCGGTCGCCGGTCCTTATGAGTTATGTCGGCGCGGGTCGCCGCAACGACCAAGTAACCATGGTCGCAACCCGCAACGGGTGGCCCGTCGGCGTCCCGCCATGCGGTGGGTGGGCGCACAGTGTCGACCTGCCAGTAGGAACGGTACCTTGCGTGAATATCGCTTCTCGTGCTGCGAAGGTCAGCCCCGACACAGTTGTCACAAGACACGCCCTCATGCGATGTTCATGCGACCCCCCGGTCTACAACTCCCCGTTGGTAGTGGTGCGATGTGTGCGCACCTTGGGCCGCACTTGACCGTGACACCGACTCCGGTATACCATGTGGGCAGCGCTCTACGTCTGTTGGTGCGCCGCTTCTCTCGGGCCCGCTGCCGCCGGCATTCGCTGCTTAATCCGAGGCGGCCTTGGCCTTGAGCTCATCGACCTTGCTCGTGATCGACGTCTTGACCTCATCAACCTTGGTGGACACCTTGTCGATGGCCTCCGACAGCTTGAGCTGCTCGTCCAGCTTCTTGGTGATGCCATAGTTCTCGTTGATGTTGCTCGCCACCTTCACCGTCGTGTCCAGCGCGCTCTTGGTCTTCTTGACCACCTCGTACTGCTCATCGAGGTCCTCGGCCTTGGCATAGACCTTGGCACCGACGGCGCCCACCTTCTTGACAGCGTCGCCAAACGCGCCCGACATCGTCGAGCCGTACGCAAAGATGATCGCGAACAGCGCACCAGTGGTGATCTCCCCCGACAGCTGAACGCCCAGCAGGCCGCCGACAGCGGCGGCACCGAGGGTGACCGCCTTGTCGGAAGGCTCGGCCATCGCGATGGGCGCAACGGCGACGCGCGTGGCCACCGCCGTCGGCGACCGCAGGACGGCGCCAAGCTGGTAGCTCGAGGCAACGGCGCAGACCGCGCAAAGAATCATGGTGCGCAGCATCGCAAATTCCGAAGTGAGATGCAGGTGAGGTTTAGCGCCATTTAACCTGATTACGCTGATGACAATGTGATGCAGGGAATCGTGTTTTGGGAAGGCTTCGATTTCCGCCGACCTTGGGGGTCCCTCAGAGAAAGAGTTGGCCTGCCGCCCTCATCATCGCGTTGTCGCGCCCCACAGGCAAAGACCCCTCTGGCGGCGAGCTCGCCTTTTAGTCCCTGCGGAAATAGCCACAGTCCAACGAAGGCTCCAGACAGACGCCGAGGCCGTGGTGATGATGGACATCGATTTCGACGCCGCGGCGAAGCGCTTCAACAGTGATCAGGCCAAACGGCGTCAGACCACGCTCGAGAAGAAGGAGCAGCAGGCGCGTGAGCGCGCTCAGCTCCAGGCCAAAAGGGAGCGGTGGGAGAAGGAGGCGGCTGAGCGGCGTGAGGCGGAGGTGAAGAAGCAGGCGGCTGAGGCTGAGCAGCGCGACATCGACCTCGAGAGAAATCGCGGCGTCGCCTTCTTCCGCACTGGGTTGCGGCCTCAGCTGTCGCGCACCGCCGAGCTCAAGGGCATCCGGCGTGCCAACGACAAGATCTCGCTGCCTCCGTCGTGCAAGGCGGAACTCGAGATGCAGCACGCGTCCAAGAACGGCCTGCTCTACTTCGTGCTTTCGATGGCATCGGGGCGGCGCACATGCGCATCCATCCTCGACTTCTCCGCACCTGAGGGCACCATCGACTGCCCCGCGTCCGTGCTCAAGTGCCTAGGCCTCGGGCACGTGGCCACAGGCCACCCAGCAGCCGTGGCAGAGACGGTGGACGTGCGGTACACCGTGCTCAAGACGGGCACGTTTGCGCGCGTCCAGCCCGTGCTCTCCGCCTTCGCCGCCGACGTCTCCGATGTCAAGGCCACGCTGGAGGCCGAGATGCTTCGGCGCACGACCCTCTCGACAGGGGACACGCTGAGGGTGCGAGAGTTCTCTGCGGCCGCCGTAGTGGCGGACGGCAGCGGCGTAGTGGCGGATGGCAGCGCCGCAGATGCGACGGCGGCCGGGGGTGTTGGCGCGGGTGGGACGGGTGGGATCACCGAGTACGAGCTCAAGATCGTTGCGCTCGAGCCCGATGAGTTCGTGTCGCTCATCGACACCGACCTGTCGGTGGAGGTCCTCCCGTCGGTGCAGGCCGAGGAGGCCGCGGCCGCTGAGGCGCGCGCCCAAGCTGAGCGCCAGCGAAAGCTCGACGAGGCGATCGAGGCCAAGCGACAGCAGGAGGCTGCCGCCGCCGAGTCTCAAGCCGAGGCGGAGCGCGCGACGGCGGCGGCGGCGGCGGCGGCGCTAGAGCGCCGAGTCGAGCGGCGGTTACGGGCTGCGGCGGCGCTGCCCGCTGAGCCGGACGCCTCGGACATGGACGCGATCAGCGTGGCCGTGCGCTGCCCTGATGGTACACGCGTGCAGCGCCGCTTCCTGCGGAGCGCCCCGCTCGCCGCGCTCTTTGGCGCGGTCGAGGCCTCAGCCTACGATGGTCTTCCCGAGGGAGACAGTTTCACCCTCGCTCTCTCGTACCCGCGTCGCGTCTTCCGGCGCGCGGACGCGGCCGACGGCAGCCGCTCGCTACTGGACGCGGGCTTGGCGGGCAGGCAGGAGGCCCTCTTCGTCGAGCTCGTGGCCACTGGCGAGGCCATGGAGGTGCAAGTGAACTGAGATAACGGGAGCACCCGACGTCGAGACCGTCCGCGGATGGGACCGCCGCGGCATTCCGAGGCCCGCTCGCTCCGCGTCCCCTCTGTGTGCTTCCGGTCCTAGTGATTGCCCCGGTCTATCTGGTAAAATGATGAAAGAGGAAATAGCCCACCGGCGGTCAACATCGGTATGTCACGCCCGCCCGGCGTTTTAACGCGCGGTATCACAGCGCGCGCAGACCGGCCCCGGGTGCCGGGCGCGTCTGGGCTACCACCACGCCACGCCAGGGACAGCCGCGGGGCTAGAGTTCGCCGGCGCAGTGGGCCGCGCGAAATAACTCTTCGCTCACACGAGGAGCGGACGCTGACGCCGACGCGAACGGGCGCGCCGGTGCAATCGCAAGACACCCGTGTTTGATGGTTGACCCAAACTCGCGCAGCATGTCGGCCACTCTGCACTCTCGCGCATCCCCCTCTTGCAGCAGCCGACTCATGGCGACGGGGGCGCGGCACTCGCGACTAGGAAGCGTTTCGTGGCCTCCTTGATGACTTGCTTCACCGCCTGCAGCAGCTCCGGCAAGGGCACCTTGGGCGTCTCTTCGTCCTCGCCCTCTACGAGAGCCTCCGCCCTCTCTTGCACCGCAAAGAAGACTTCGCTCATGAGCTCTTTGACGGCCGTGCTCGCTCGCTCTCGCTCCGCCGCCACCGCCACCTCCACCGCGGCGGTCGCGGAGACGGCCTCATCGCCGTCAGCGCCATCGTGAGCGCCATCGCTGGGCCTCGTGCTGCTGGCGGCCTTGGTCGCCTTCGCCTCGGCCGCCTGCGCCGCCGCCATCGCCTGCGCCACTGCCTCCTCCGCATCCGCCTTGACCACTGCCTTGGCCGCTTCAGCCCCAGCCAAGGCTGCCTCCGCCGCAGCCCGCCCCTCCTCCGCCGCGGTCGCGCGCGCGCTCGCACCTTTCTCTGCCGCCTCCGCCGCGACCCTCGCCGCCTCCGCCGCTGCCCGCCCCTCCTCCGCCGCGGCCTTCGCCTCCTCGGCCGCCGCCAAGGCCGCCTCTGCCCGCGCCGTCGCAGCGGCCGCCTCCGCGGCCCGCGCCATCGCCTCCTCTGCGCCGCGCCGCGCCTCGGCCAGCTCGGCTGCCGGGGCTGTCTCGGGGTCGGCTGTGAACCCGTCGGCTGTGAAGTCGTCGGGTGTCTCGGGGTCGGCTGGACCCGTCGCCGGCGGTGCTGGCTCCTTCGCAGCGACGTCGTCGGGCGCTGCCTCGGGCGCGGCCGCCTGGGCCATCGCAGCGACCGCTGCCTCCTCGGCCGCGGCCGCCTTCGCCTCCGCTGCCGCCTTTCCCTCCTCCGCTTCGGCCGCTCTCACCTCGGCGGCCGCCTTCATCTCCGCGGCCTCAGCCGCCTTTGCCTCGGCTGCCGCCTTCAGTGCCTCGGCCTCTGCCGCCTTGGCCATCGCCGCCGCCTCCACCTCCGCCGCCCGCGCCTCCGCCTCCGCCGCGCGCGCCTCCGCCTCCGCCGCCCGCGCCTCCGCCTCGGCCGACCGACTACTGGCGTGCTGCCTCTCCTCACTCACGCCAAGCGCGGCGGTGAGACGCACCACCTCCGCCTGGAGCGCCGCCGCCCGCTCCTCCGCCGCCGCCGCTCGCGCCGTCTCGAGCTCCGAAGGCCGGGGCGGCAGATGCGGCGGAGAGGCGAAAAAGGGGGAGGGCATCCCAGCGGCTGGCCTGCTACGCATAGCCATCTGCTCGAGGCCCTCCATCATCGCAGTGAGGGATCCCATGCGGCGGGCGAGGGAGTCGACCACCTCCTTTGTGTCCGCTTGCACCCCGCGCATGTCGCGCGCGATCGCCGTGAGCGACTTGACGTCGGCCGGCAGTGCGAGCATGTCCGAGGGCAGCGAGAACGCCGGCGCTGGGGCTGGCGCTGGCGCTGGGGCCGGCACCGTGTACACGGGCGTCGTGTCGGGCACCGTATACACGGGCGCCGCCATCGGAGCTGGCGCCACCACCGGCGCTGGGGCCGGCGCTGGCGGCGGCGCGGCCACAGCTGGCACCGGTGCGACCGTTGGAGCGGGCGCCGGCGCGGGCGCAGGCGCGGGCGCGGGCGCGGGCGCAGGCGCAGGCGCGGGCGCGGGCGCGGCGAGCATGGGGTTCAGTATCGCCGCCATGGCGGCCACAGCAGCCGGTGGGGCTTCGTCATTCGAAGGCGTCGTCGTGGGCGTTGCGACAGCGTCGGCCACCTCGGTCGACGTCGTCGCGGGCGTGGCCGAAGGTGGCGGCGGCTGTGGCGTGGGGGCGGGAGGCGCGGCGGGGGGCGCCGGGCCACGTGTGGTCATGCCACCCATGATGCCACCGCCCTTACCCGCCAGGCGCGCCATTCGAGCCACAAGCGCCGCCCTGGCCGCCTCCTCGTCATTGACCGTCTCGGATGCCGGCTCTGCACACTCAACTGGCGCCGGTGCAGCTGGCTCCACCTCAGGCGCAGGCGCAGGCGCAATCGCCGGCTCGGGCGCAGGCGCCGGCGCGGGCTCAGGCGCGGGCTCAGGCGCGGGCTCAGGCGCGGGCGCAGGCGCGGGCGCAGGCGCGGGCGCAGGCGCAGGCGCGGGCGCGGGCGCGGGCGCGGGCGCGGGCGTCGTTGTGGGCGTCACAGGCTCGACGGGCGCCGGCTCGGCTTGTTGGTTCTCTTTGCTCTTCTTCATCTTGAGGAGATCGACCTGCAGCCGAGGTACGCGAGGTACGTGAGGTACGCGAGGTACGGGAGGTACGGGAGGTACGGGAGATACGGGAGATACGGGAGATACGGGAGGTACGCGAGGTACGTGAGGCGGCCAATGGCGTTAGCAGGGTGGGGGCGGGAGGCCTACGCATGCATTGGCGCACCTGCATGCATCTGCCAGCCGCACTGCATGCCACGTAACGCACACCGTCCCTGGCCATCCCGAGCAACGCACGCTCGTAGCTGCTCGCACCCCCGCAGCTGCCACCGCCGGCGGCGGGGTCGGGTTGGCCCAGTGCCGTGTCGAGCACCACCTTGTGCGGCTTCTTCTCATCCCCTTCGACCTTCTGTGGCTTCCCTAGTGGCGAGACCGTACTCGATGGTCCGCTTGGGGGTCCGCTTAGGTGGGGGGGCAGCGCCCACGACTGCTGGCGCACGCCGATGGTGTCGCCGGCCTGCGCGTGTGCCTCCTTGCCGAGGCTCACGTCCTGCGACACCCACATGGGCCGTGCGTCGTGAAATCCCGCCGAGAGCGCACGCACCATGGTCACATGCTGCAGCAGGTTGATCGCCTCCTCCAGCGTCGGAAAGTGCATCGACCACGACTGCTTCGCGTCGTCCTCGAGCGAGATGTACTGGGGGCTCGGCACCCCGAGGGCCGCGCCCACGGTCGTAATTGCGAATGGGCGCTTGTTCGACGGGTCGTACTGCACCAGCTGGAAGGGCTTCGGTAGCGGCCCGCCTACAAGTGCGAGGCCCGCCTGGCCAACTGGCTGCCAGGCGCCGTCGGCCATCCGGAATACGTTGACGAGCGCTGCGAAGAGGGTGATCGGTGGACCGTCCGCCGGCGGCGCGGGCGCAGCCGCGGCGGGTGCAGCCGGCGCGGGCGCGGCTGACTTCTTCTCCTTCTTGGGCTTCTGTGATCCCGGTGCGACTGGCCGCGAAAAGCTGAGACTTGCGCCGCTGTCATCATCGTCGTCAGCGAAGAGGTTCGAGATGCCCGACCCGGTTTTAGGCACCGAGAAGGGGTCTTCGTCGCCAATGCGAGGAAGCATGCCGCGAGAGTCGTGCGAGGAGTGCAGCCCACGGCGCGGCCGAGCACAAACTTGACCTAATTTGGAGGCGTCTTGTGGGGAAAACGCATGCCAAAGTCCTCATTCGAACCGTGAGAACCCCCCCGTGAGAAAAGATAAAGAAACCCGAAGTTGTGCGAAGAGCCGAACACCGTCCAGTATCCAGACCGAACAGCAGTAAGAATCGGAAGCGCCGAAGCCGGCCGATCGATCGATCCGATCAATTGGATCCGATAACTCGCAATTGCACAACACTTGACACAACACCCATGCAGAAGGCACGTTTTTAAGACGGCGTACGCCCTTTAGCCCTTATGCATGATCATCGGCGCGCCCCGCTCTCCGCACTGTCACACTGACTGCCACGCCCTCTAAGAATGTGGGGCACACACAGCGAACAAGACTTGTAAATGTACGCGCCACCCTTACTGCACATCACCTCCGCACTGTGGAGTTGCCCATGCGCTCGTAGACGGTGGCTCGAGGCCATGGAGATCATATTCCGTGTGAGTTTGCACAGTGGCAGTGTACTGCACGCTCTCAGATGATGCCCGGCGGTGCCCATTCGTACTTTTCGAACTTGCCCAGCCACGACGGCGTGGGCGCATCGCCCGGCTGGCGGATGAGGCCCATCGGGCCCATCTGCGCCTGCTTGAATTTGTATGGATCAATGAAGAAGCCAGCCTCCTCCTTACGCTTGCCCTTCTTTGACGTGATCGCCACCTGTGGCCGCACATGGCGGAGGCGGTCCGCAATGGTCCTGTTCTTTGACTTGAGATCACCCTTCTCTTGCTGCCTGCGCTCCTCGCCGGCAGCGTGGAGCGCCAGCATCCTCTGGCCCGCCGCCTCGTCCATGATGTCATCGTCCGTTTTCACGACGACCGCGTGGATTTTCGCAAAGATCTTATCATTCGCGCTGTCGAGCATCTCGTCCTCCTTTTTCATTCGCTCCTCAGAGCGCTTCTTGAGCTCGGCACGATGTTGCCAAGAGGCCTCGTCTGTGACGTCATCGTCCGTGCGCGCCGTATTCCTATGCGCAGTGAGCCTCGCCTTCATCTCAGCGTTCTCCTTTACGAGCCGCTTCTTCTCCTCCTTCCGGCGTGCCGACGCTTCGGCGGCCAGCTTATGCCGAGCCCGGCCGGCGGCCTCATCATCGAGGTTCGTGTCCATGCGCGATTTGCCTCCTGTGAACCATTCCATGGCGTAGACACGCACTCGGGCTGCACGCTCGTCGATGTTGTCCAAAGACTCGATTTTCAGACTTCTAAGTTTGGATCCAGTGTGTGGCATGTTTCGGGCATGAGTGAGAACCAAAGTGGGCCCATCTCAAAACTCCACCTGCCACTCAAGATCCGCAGCGATGGGCACATGATCGGACGGCATCGCCATATCGGGCAACGAGCGCCGCCGGCGCAACTCGCCCCGAGAGGGCGTGGGCAGCTTGCTGATGACGCTGAAGTGTGACTCGGTGAAGAGGATGTAGTCGACTGTGCCCTGGAAGCCGCCATGGAACGAGGTGCACTCCGGCTCTCCAGAGGTCCTGCCGTAGGCCGAGACGAGGGGCAGCAGCGCGTGAGACTCGTCAACCTGATCGTCCATCGCGCCGTCCGAGCTCAGAGACCTGCCGCCACGATCACCTCCGCCATGCCCACCGCCGCCATCGCCGCCGCCGGACAGCGAAGGCTTCCCGGTCGTAACGGTTGTACCGGTCGTAACGGTCGGTCGTAACGGCCAAGCCGTCTTTCGAATCGTCGTCATCGCGGCAGGCGGTGGCAGCGGCGGCGGCAGCAGACGCGCATGCGGATTGCCGCCCTTATGTGAATGTGAATGTGACGCTTTCTGCCCGTCCCACGTGCCCTCCGTGCGGAGGGGCGCTCGCAGCCGCCCTCCCAATAGGAAGTGATAGAGCGGCGAGCCTGGACAGCAGTTGAAGTCCCCAAGCAGCACGCAAGCACGCAGTGAGGCGATGCCACTCATGCTCGTACCGGCCGCTCCAGCTTTGGGCGTTGGCGCGGCGACGAGCGACACCTTCTTGGTGTCAGCTTTGCTGCTGCCACTCACGCTTGCAGCGGCGACAAGTGGCAATGGCAGAGGCTCAGCCTGCGCGCCAGCCGCACTCAGGGCCGCAGATCGGTTCAGGATGCACTGTGCCTGCTTGAGCTTCACGAGCCCGCGATTTGGGTTCCAGAGCAGGTGCGTCGTGGCAACCACGAGCTCGCGCCCGTTGAGATTGTCGCGGAAGAGGCCCAACAGGCCCACGTTGCCCTTGTTGAAAGTCTCAAAGAGGGCTCGATCTCTCACGCCCTCGGTGAGGAGCTGAGCATAGCTGAGCGCCTCTATGTGCAGCAGCGTCAGCCGCTTGGTGCGCCAGACGAGTGCGACGCCGTCAACCTGCGCGTCACCCGTACGCTGCTTGAAAACGCCCTGCAGCCCGGCGGCATGCAGTGCGGGCAGGTAGTCGAGATCCCAATTCTCAACTTCTTGCAGCCCCACAATGTCGGGATTGAGGCGCAAGATGCCATCAATGATTTGCGGCTGCCGGTTCGCGAGCGCGCGGGGATCGCAATGCCGGTAGAGGTGAGGATTATTTGCAGCGTTCGCGTCGCCGAGGATGTTCCACGAGACGAACCGAAGCGAGGCAGGGGACAAGCGCTTCATGGATCTCGGAGACTTCCGCTCGGAATGCCGCTGAATCGCCCAAAGTTACGCGGTTGCTCAACGTGAAGGCCTGTCGCTCGCATGACGATTTCCGCGATTGCCTTGTAGCAAGTTTGAAGAACCGCGACACATATTAACACCTTTGGAGATCAAGAATTTCTAGGTGGCATAGAAATCACACGTTGGCCATGGCGAGGTGGTGACGAAACGCGCCTTTTCGGGTGACTTTCGTGCCGCTGATCGGTGTCCCCGGCGGTGGGAAGGTGGACTGTCGATGCTCGCCGCGGATAAGGATCGGCTGATCGCCAACGTGAAGCAGAACGCGCTGCTGCTGCGCCAGCGCGAGCTCGAGTACTACGTCGAGCGCTACTCCAACCTCGCGACGCAGTCCTCCATTATTGCAGGCTTCGCGTTCGACGGCCTTGTGGAGCTCGACCCGGCGGCCGCCGGACCGCACGATCAGTGGCTCGATTCCTTCTTTTATGCCGCGGGTTCTCTCACGATGGCATTTGCGCTCTACACGCTGTGCATCGCCTCGTTCGCCACCGTGTACGGCCACCGTCTGGCGCTGCAGGGACCAACTGGCTCTGTGGAGCGCGCGGTGGCTGTCATGATGAAATCGCGTAATTCGATCTTCATCTCTTTCGCGTGTGCGATGGTGTGTCTCATGACGGCGGCCTCGGCCATGGCATGGGTGAAGATGGGCTACGCGGCCGCGGGCGTCACGTTCGTCTTCGTTGCGCTCTTCTTTATCCTTGTGTATAAGTATGAGTCGATGAAGCACGACTTCCGCATCGACCCCGTCGACATGGTGCGAGGCGACGTGCGCCTGCAAATGAGTGAGGGCACAGTCGACATATCTCAGCTCGAGACAGGATTCGGCGGCTCGCGCGGCGCCGTCATGGACCGGGCCACCTCGCTCTCATGCATCGGCTCTGGCAGCGCTCCGATGCAACCAGCTGCCTCCCAATACCCCTCCGCGAGCAGGAGCCTTGATGGCAGCAACTTTGCCTTCCCGCGCAGCCAGCTCCCGCGCCGAGGCGCGGGCGCGCCTGAGACGTCGTCGCAGCGGCCGCTCCTCTCCGTTCAACCGGTGGCTGTGTGACGAGCTCACGAGCGTGCGCGTATAGGATAATAGCTCCGTATTTCGAATAGCGTGACCAGCTACCAGCACGTGTGAGGATGTGCCCATCATCATGGCCGATGTGTGCTCAAGTGTATGCACGCCTCATGTCATGTGGCACGCCTGCTCGCGCGAATCAGAAGCACGGTGCGGCTCGGCCTCGGGTGCGCTGCAGATAATCAAGTCAAATGAATCAATCGGGTTGAAGACCACGAAGCAGGAGTGTGATTAGCACGGGGTGAAAGTGTCTTGACTTGACTTGACTTGACATACGACTTGACAAGACCTCGCGGTGGGTGACGCGAAGCCTTCGGCGCTCGGCCTCGGGCGAGATGTTGGCCTCCAATTCGGCGATGTTGAGTCTGTTATTGTGCCGCCCCGCCACCCATGCGATTCTTCACGCGAGTACGCGTCTGCGGCCGATCGTTCTGCTCTCGAGCGACGTAGCTCCAGACGATAAACCTCTCGTTGAGCTCATCCGTGAGCGACGAGGGATGCGCAGGGCCGGACTCGGCGTTGGCGGTGCGATGTTGCTGGCATGCGCATCGCTAGGCGTGGGGACAGGCACGCTAGATGGCTCACTCGTTGCGGCCACACTGATTAGTGGACTCACGGCTGCGGGTGGTGGCATCGCGTGGCAGTACAGCAGGAATAGCGAGAGTCGATCGCCTCTCGACGAAGCTTCTCACTTTGAGGTGCGGGAAGCTCCTGGCCGAGGGCGTGGGCTCTTTGCGCTGCGACCCATAGAGGAAGGCACGTATCTCTTCGATTACAAGGGTGAGGTGCTCACGGAGCAGACCTTTTTCGATCGGTACCCAGAGGCGGATGGTCGCTACGTGGCCTGCCTGACAGACGACTACTGGATCGACGGCGGCGACCCCGAACGCTCGAATTGCGCAAGGTGGATGAACCACGCCCCGCCCGCGCGGGCCAATGTCTTCTGGAAGAAGCAGACGATTGGGCCGAAGAACGGCCTCGCCATGCATTTCTACGCGAAGCGAGACATCCGACCGGACGATGAGCTTGTCTTCGACTACGGAAAGGATTATTGGGAAGCTTTGGGAGAGACTCCGATGTGAAAATAATAGGCAGTGAGTCCATTTGTCGGGCCGAGCTGCACCGCGTCGAACCGATATTAGCCCCTTTTAATGCGCCCTACAGTAGGATTTCATGACATAGCATGATCCGTCCTCAGAGTAATCCCGCAAATCGCCGCGCGGAAACGCGATAATCGCGCGCCGGCGCGCGGCCGCCCTCAACAGTTTCACACGCCTCCGCGCATGAATACCTTTCTCTCTCGTCGGTCCGATCCTGGGGGTCCTCCCCGAGTCCGGTGTCCGAGGCGGTCCCGGACTCCGGTCAGGCATCCAAGATCGTCCTCCAACGGCTCCACGGCACGAGGCGCGGCGCAGAAACGTCCAACGATTCACCTGCGGCATGATCGGCAGCGATTGACCTAACGGCTTGATCCCGTACGTCTTCGTGCCAGACACATCGGGCCGTCGTATTGCATGGGCCATCGGCGCATGCCGACGCGCTCTCGCCTCCTCCCACCCCTCGATCAGTCGTTGTCGTCCTGGACCTTATGGACGTTGAGGCGGAGAGGCTTGGGGTTCCCCGCCTTCTTTGGCATGGCAATCCTGAGGCGCGTTCGCGTAATGAAGAACTCGATGCGAGTGGGATCGAAGTACGAGCTGAGCGACACGTCGATTCGGCTCTCGAGCGGCTCAGTCGCCGCCTTGCCTTGCCGCCCGCTGCAGATCGCACCTTGCGTCGACAGGGACGTGTGGAGCACGCGCGCGGGGCCGTGCGGCGCGACGGCGGCGGCGGAGGGGTCCGCGCGCAGCCACATACCAAACTCGGAGCCCGAGAGCGACAACTCCGGGTCGACCTCGACGTCGAGATTGAACGTTGAGATCTGGATCTCGAGACCATCAGCGACCTCGTACACGGCGAAGGGCGGCATTGGCCCTCGCGCCATCACCATCGGTTTGCCCTCGTGTGCGTAGACACACACCTGTGGAAACAACTGAGGAGCTGGCGCCATCGTGGGCGTCGCCGCTGGGGGCTGCGCCGGCGCCGTCGCGGGCGCAGCCGGCAAGGGCGGCAAGGACGAGTGCCGTTCAGATGGCGACTTCTCTGGGGAGGCGTCACCCCACCGGCGCCGCACAGAATGCCCCTGCGGTGGCGCCTCGGGTGCAGTGGTCGCAGGGGGCGCCGTCGCGGGCACCGGTGGCGCGCCGCTGCCGTTGGACATCGGCGCGGCGACACCAGCAGAGGCGACACCATACGCCCATCCCGGCGCCGCAAGCAGAGGCGATCCACCCAAGGGAGACTGGTGCGTTTGCGGCTGCGGCTGCGGCTGCGTTTGCGGCGGGGGCGGCGGCTTGGGAGGCGGAGGCGGAGGCTGCTGCTTCGGCGACGGCGGATGGGTTGGCGGCGGCGGCGGCGGCGGCGGCGGCGGCGGCGGCGGCGGCGGCGGCGGCGGGGGGGCGGTCTCGGCGGCGGCGGCGGCAGCGGGCGGCGGTGGCTCGAGCGCGACCTCGGGCGCCATCTCCAGAGGAGGGATGCGTAGTTTGAGGGACAGGTCCCCATGGGCGGCCTTGAGCAGGCGGGTGGCCTCCTCATGCCCGAAGCACTCGGCACCATTGATCGCGAGCAGCTGCACGCCCGGCTTGAGCATGTCCGCGTCCGCACCGATGCCGCCCGGCTTGAGCTCCTTGATGATGGGCGGGTGGCCTTTCACACCGGTCAGGACCACGCCGAGCTTCGCGTTGAGGTCAGCTTTATGGAGCATGATCGTGATGACGCGCCCCGCGGCCGCGACGGCGCCGGCGCCGTTGGCCTTCGCGCTGGCAACCGCCACCGCCGCCGGCAGCGCGGCAGATGCCTCAGGCGCGTGCGGAGGCGGTGGCGCCACCTCCGTCGGAGCAGCCATCCCTTCCTTATTTGGGCGTTCCTTAGCGTCGCGCTTCCCCCGCTGCCGGCCTCCACCCTTGCGACCCCCTTCCTCGGACGGAGCGGGAACCGCGGCGGAGAGCTCGGCGGGTAGCGGCGTTGGTACGGCGGGCGGCGCCGGCGGCTCGGCGGGCGGCGTCTCCGCCATCGGCTCTTCAGCCGCCGCGCTTGGCTGCGGCGGTTCAGGGTCCCCCGAGACGCCCAAGACCAGGCGGAGGTCACCTTGGGCCGCCTTGAGCTTCGCGGTCGCTATCTCGTGCCCGTACACATTCTCGCCGTTCACCGACACGAGAGTATAGCCCACCTTGATCAGCCCGATGCTGGCAGTGGCCGACACGGCGCCCTCCTTGAGTTCCTTGATGATGGGCGGATGGCCTTTCACACCGGCCAGCACGATTCCGAGCTTTGAGCTTGACTGCTGCTTGTACAGGACGATGTTGTGCGTCTTGCCCGTGAACTCCACATTCGGCGGCTCTGGAGCAGGCGTTGGCACCACTAGCATGGGCTTGGGTGGGGGAGGTGGCGGTTTGGCCGGTGCGGCCCAGATATTCTTCGACGGCGTCGACCACGTGTTGCTCAGCGGGGCTGAGCTCTTCGCGTCCGTCGACGAACCGCCCAGCGACGGCCAGGATGCGCCGCCTGGCTGCATCTGTTCGGCGCCGAGGATTGTCCGATTCGCGCGACTGAAGACTTGATTTTACAATATGTTCGACACGGTGACACTCGGAGAGATCTCGGAGCTACGTGCTTACACGTGAAGGTTTGGCAGTGCTTTGCTGGAGGAAGTTTTCACGGCGCCCATCAAGTGCTGCTCGACTTTTCTTCCTAGGGTCAGTCTGTGTTCCCTCGCGTGTATGCAGCCGCGATGGCTGCCAGGCATGCCGCCACCGCCGCCGCCGCCACCGCCACCGAAGCCAGGCCACGGGGTCGTGTGGGCAGCAGTGCAGCGGGACGGCGTCACACTTGCCGAGTGCGGGCAGGATGAGTTCGGTGGCAGCGTGCTTGCTCTGGCGAAGCGGATCCTCGCCAAGAAGCCATCGCCAGGGTGGGAATATGAAAAGTCGGGGAAGCTGAACGGACTCAAGTTCCACGTGCACGAGCCCAAATGCGTGTGGACTGCGTGCTGCGTCTACGTGGCTGGTGCCATCCCCGAACTCCAGGCAAGGGGCTTCGTTGAGAAGATCATCCTTCTCTCCGAGCCGCTGCGCACGGAGCCGGCGTGGCGCACGGGTGGGACGCTCGCGGCGCAGGACTCGTTCGCCCCGACGCTGCTGCAGCGCATGGAGCAGGCCAACTCATGCGGCAAGGTCGCGTTGGTCTCAAACGCAGTCAACGAGGTCCAGACAATCATGTCGAAGAACATCGAGCTGCTCCTCGATCGCGGCCAGAAGCTTGACGAGCTGGAGGAGAAGGCCACCTACCTCGGCAAGATGTCGCAGCAGTTCCACAGAGGCGCGCGCGCTGCGCGCCGCTTTCAGATGTGGCAGCAGGCCAAGTTTGGCATGGCGACTGGCACTGCCGTCACGGTGGGCGTCGCAGTGGTGACAGTGCCGCCGCTCGTGGCGGTTATGGGGCCGGCTGGCTGGGCCGTGGGCGGTACGGTAGCCGTAGGAGCGGGAGTGGCCACCGGCGTCTCCATGAGCCGCAAGTAGCTGGTTTTGAGCACTGGAGCAGAGATGCATCTAGCATGCCGCGGCCCTGGCCGAGCCCGCGCGCCACGCCCGCGCGAGCCGGCGAGACGCCGGCGCATGCACCACAGTCACTCACAAGCCTGCGCGCTGCGGCGTGTCGTGGAGGCCGCAGCCGCGTGCCGCGTCAGAGGTCCCTTAGGAAAGACGAAATCGGAAATGAATGGTTTAAGCCCATCACCGGTTCTCGACTGACGAATCTGAATTTATCTGTCCGATATTGGATATACCCAATACCGCGCGTCTTATTAGAATACTCGGTTTGATCCAGTGAGTTCATTAGGTCTCATAAACTTTCTCCTCCGAGGACGTGGGATCCGCGACGGACTGTCCATGAACACGGCCGCTGACGCAAGGCCAGGGAGGCGACGCAAGCAATTCGTCTCAAGCGGGTACCGTCTCGAACAAGGCGATCAAGCCGAGCAACGCAGGTTCTTGGCGCACGACGCGCAGCCCTGCTCTTTGAACCATAGACAGGACGTCCTGATTGTAGACGCAGCCCTTTCCACCAAACTTCGCGGCCGCGCCTGCTGATGCGTCCTGATAAGCCCCGAGTGCGCCGCCTGATCGCTGATGCTCAAGCAGAATGACACGACCGTCGCGCTTGCACACGCGGCGCATCTCCGCAAGCGCGCGCTCCGGGCGCGAGTACACGCAGAGCGAGAATGTGTCGATCACGCTGTCGAACGTGCCATCTTCAAACTTCAGTTCCTCCGCATTCATCACCTGCAAGTCCACTGGCACACGCCGTGCCAGAGCGGATGCAGCGCGCTCCGCTTCTCGCAGCATGCCCGGCGAGAGATCGACGGCCGTTAGCGAATCACACCGTGTGCTGTCATAAAGCGGTAGGTTCAAGCCCGTGCCGACGCCCACTTCGAGCACACGCCCGCGGCACAGCTTTGTTGCCTCGACGCGAAGGCCTTCCAAACCGAGTGCACTCGCAATTGGCCCGCCGTCGAGTGAATCATAGCGGTTAGCTGCGTCATCGTACAGGCGAACGAGTGGGGAAGCTGCATCAGCATGCGCAGAACGAGATGGTGGCATCGCCACTATCGCAGATGCCAGCAGCATGCGTCGTGAGCATCGAGCGAGCAAAGTGGAGTCCATGAGCATTCATTGTGAAAAGGTCAGTTCCAAGTTGAATCGACACATTCAGTTATAAATACACCACCACGTGAAATTCACAGCCGTCTTTACGTTTCAGTGCTGGTACGACGTACCGCGCGATGGTTCATGGTATCGCTGCTGCACACGACCCCGTTATTTCACGTTCACGAGCGATGTCGCCGAAGATGGCTATGCGCCGAAGCAACGCGATACGCGCGAATGTGGCAATGTGCTATCCGATTTACGTCGTGACTGTAAGTAGGTCGCAGGTGCACACTAGTTTGAGGGTCGGATTAGAGTGTATTCCGGGTGTTAGGAACCTACAGTCGTCGCTGGTTACCGCACCCGATGTCGCGGCGGCCCTCCCGCTCGCTCGCTCCGCGCCCATGTTGCAAGAGGCCTACAAGAGGCCCGCCCGCCGTCGTCGGCACGAGACGCGTCCAAAAGAAATCAATTGTAGACCAGGTACTTGGGCGTCGCCGAGAACTTGGAGTAGCCCTTGATCACCTTGTTGACCGCCTCGATCATGTCCTTCTCGGTTACCGTCTTCCGCCGCGCACGGATCGCATACATTCCTGCCTCGATGCAGACCGAGCGGATGTCGGCGCCGGTGGTGTTCGGGCACAGGCGCGCGAGCAGCTCGAAGCGGATGTCGCGCTCGCAGTTCATGGAGCGCGCGTGGATCTGGAAGATGCTCGCGCGCCCCTCGAGGTCTGGCAGCCCAAACTCGACTTTGCGATCGAGGCGTCCGGGGCGCAGCAACGCCGGGTCGAGCGTGTCGGGCCGATTCGTCGCCATCAGGATCTTGACGTTCCCGCGCGCGTCAAAGCCGTCGAGCTGGTTGACGATCTCAAGCATCGTCCGCTGCACCTCGTTGTCGCCGCCCGCGCCGTCGTCGAAGCGCGTCCCGCCGATCGCATCCACCTCGTCGATGAAGACGATGCATGCCTTCTTCGATCGCGCCATCTGGAAGAGCTCACGCACCATGCGCGCGCCCTCGCCTACGTACTTCTGTACCAGCTCGGAACCGATGACGCGGATGAAGCACGCATCGGTGCGGTTGGCGACGGCGCGCGCGGCGAGCGTTTTGCCCGTGCCGGGCGGCCCGTAGAGCAACACACCCTGCTCGCGCGTGTGGGCACGGGTGAGAGGGGGAGAAGGGCAGGGTCGGGCCTGTCCAGGGTCGCACGCGGGGCGTGGTGGACGGCTGGCGCGCGCGGCGCGCACCTTGGGCGGATCGACGCCGAGCTGCACGAAGCGCTCGGGGTGGAGCATGGGCAGCTCGAGCACCTCGCGCAGCTTTTGAATCTCCTCCTTATTGCCGCCGATGTCGTTGTACGTGATGTCGGGCTTCTCCTCGACAGTCATCATCGTGACGGTTGGGTCAATCTTGGGCGGCAGTGGGATCTGGATCTGATACTTGTGGCGGTCGACGCCGACGCGCATGCCCTCTTCGATGTCGGCGGGCGCCACGCGCTCCCCGAGCCCCACGACGAACTTGGCGAGCTGCTTGACATTGATCACGTACTTGGCGTCATCGGTGTTCGGGTTGATGATCTTCGTGCAGCGCGCGACCTGCAGCGAGTGCTCCTCCTGCATCATCTGCTTGTCGGAGACAAGGTCCCACTGCGACGGCGGCGCAAGCCCTGTGTCCGACTCCTTGACGCCGACCACCTCCTGGATGCGGGCGTTGAGCTTCTTGATGTCGTCCTGCACCGCGCCAATCGCCTTGTTGTACGGCCCGAGCCCGTATGTCTTGAGCAACGCGATGTCGCCCTCGTCGAGCGCGCGGAACTTCTTGTTCTTGTCCGCCTCCTCGGGGTCGTCGTCGCTGTACTTCTGCTGCGGCGGCATTGGACGCGCGCCGACGATGGACAGATGACGAGATCAATCACGACTGTATTTTGCAAGGTGACCTCTTTGAATAGATTTCAACGAGGGTGGTACATGTAAGTCCGATGCTGTCCGAATATTCATAGTCTTGGAGGCGTGACGCGACATCTCTCCTCGGCGCACCGTCGTCGGCTTTCGTGTTGCATCCATGGACGACCTTGAGGTGGACTACGAACCCGATGAGGAGGAGAGAGTGGAGGAGAAGGAGGCGCAAGCTCCATCGCGCAACGCCGGAGAGGGCAACCTAGGCGCGACAGAGTACGAGGAGGACAAGGGACGAAGCGAGCGCGAGCGCCGGCCTGCGGAGCGTGAAAGGAAGAGCAAGGACGACAACAACGATGACGAGCGCGATCGGCGGCCGGACCGCGGGCGGGACAGCGGTACAAAGCGCAGCGGCGGCCGCGACGACGACAACCGCGGCGATCGGCGCCGCGAAGACGACGACCGCGACCGGCGCCGTGACGATGAACGAGACCGCGGCCGCGATCGCAAGGGCGGCGGCCGCGACGACGACGACCGCGATCGGCGGCGTCGGTCGCCGGAGCGGCGCAAGCGCTCGCGCAGCCGTAGCCGCTCGCCGCGCCGCCGGCGCTCGCGCAGTCCACGCTCGCGCTCGCGCGAGCGAGGACGCGATGGGAAAAGCCGTCGGATGCGCAGCCGGTCGCGCTCGAGGGAGCGGGCAGACAAGCCCGCACGCAAGAGCGACGAGAGTCGGGGCACCAAGGGTGAGGAGGGGCGAGACAAGAACAAGGACAAGGACAAGGACAACGAGGAGGAAGACCAGGACAAGGACAAGGACAAGGAAGGGTTACGCGTGCGCAAGGAGGGCGGCGGCGGCCGCGGCGACGGCAGCGACGAGCGGGCGGTCACGAAGCGCGCCCGGGAGCGTGATCGTGAGGAGTCGGGTGACCAGAGCGGTCGGCGTAAAGGAGCTCAGGCAGATTCGAGAGATCAGGGAGACGGACGCAGTGGCGGGCCGCCCTTGCAGTCGCCGGGGCGCGACAAGGGCGGCGACAAGGGCGGTGACAAGGGCGGTGACAAGGGCGGTGACAAGGGCGGTGACAAGGGTGGCGGCGGTGGCGGCTGGACTACTGGTCTCAATGGCACCGTACCGCCGCCGCCGCCTCCGCTGCAGCCTACCGGCATGGGCCGCGGCGGTGGTGGACGCGGCCGCAGTGGCGGCATGGGTCCCGGCGCCCATCCCGGCGCCCATCCCGGCGCCCGTCCCGGCGCCCCGTCGGGACCCATGCCGCTGCCGCTCGAGCGGTTTCCCCACAGGGCGGTGAGCGCCGTGGTGAGCGCTCCGCTGCCACTGGAGGCCACAGGCGGCGCTCACCACGGCGCTGGTCCGTCGTCGAGCGCGGCGGCGTCGGCGGAGGAGGAGGCGGCCGCCGCGGCGGCCGCGGCGGCGGCGGAGGAGGAGGCCAAGGCCATAGCGGCTGCCGAGGCGGCGATGTCCGAAGGCGGTCACAACCGGCCCGCGAAAGCTCGCCAGTACAACGCCGTGCGCGCCGTGTTGCTCAGGACGCCTGTCTCGGAGGCCCTCGCCGGCCCGGCGCTCTATGCAAGGTACCTTGAGATGCGAGGACCGCTGCCTGCGCCGCGCCCGTCGCGCGTCGCGGCCGCCTCCGCTGCCGTTGGCCGTCCTTCACCCCACAGCAGCGCGCCGCCGTCGGGCAAGGTGCTCACGCCGCTCAGCACGGCGCCGCCGTTCGAGCAACGGCCGTGGCCGTGGGAGGCGCTGCTGGGCACACTGCCACCGAGTCGCTCGGCGGAGCTCACCGAGGCGGCAGCCGCACACGTGCGCGCGAGCGCCGCGGCCCTCGGCCTCGGCAGCACCGTCGATCCCGCGCACGTCGCGCGCGCAAAGGAGCTTGTCGCGGCGCATAGATCAAGCACGACGAGGCAGGGGTGAACACTGAAGCCGAGACTGTCGGAGTGGAACATGTGGGCTGTTTAGTGCTCTCGAGTTATGCATGAGGCACGATCGTGCCGACGTGGACACAAGATCAAGAATATAGCTGTGTGGTTTGACCCAGCCACGTGCCATCTTATTTTAAACGGGTTTAAGATCGGGCAACGTCCAACGACGAACACCCGGCACGAACCGAAATAAGCGAAATCGGAAATGCCATTTAATGGCCCCAAATGCACGGCAGACTCCGCGCCGGGTGGCGCTGTTCCACTCAGGTTCCACTGCCAGCGCAGTGAGTCCTTGACATCTTGATACTTGAACACTTGAAGCCCCTTTCAATAGTACAATTGTATCCGATAACGTAATAATAGTATAGGTAACCGGATACTAACAGGGGCGAACTAAACTCGCAATTTCCCGCAAATCAATCGCCGATGCAATGGCGGGGTTGCTTCTGGCCTCTCTCCTCTGCGTGAGCGGCGGGTGGAGTGGTGATCGGCCCGGCCGTTCTCAGCGCTGGCGAGGTATCAGCGGCGGCGGCGGCGGCGGCGGCAGCAGCAGCAGCAGCAGCAGCAGTCACATTCAAGCCGCCTTGGGCGGGCGCTGTGGGCTCACGACCTGGAGCAGGGACGGCTTCGGGCACCAGCTCGCTGCAGCGCTCAGCTGCGAGGCGTGGGCGATGGCGAATGCAAGCTACATCTACGTGCGCAGCAACCACACCGCCCTCGAGCACCACCCCAGCAATGCGAGCACCTTGCTCGGCTGGCTCAATCGGCACACAGGCAGCGCTGCAGAGCAGCACCAGCCTCTCAGCGTGCCAGAAGCCAGGTACCACAGCAACTGCCCCAAGAAGGTGAGCTCGTCCGGGGACTTGGTCCTGTTCCCAGCCTGCTCACCTGGCATCATCACAGTCTGCGATAGTTGCTTTGGCTACGTCGCGCCGGAACGGGCGGAGCAGTTGCAGATACGCCAGAGGCTCGCAGCCAAGCTGCAGCAGAGTGTCGCCGCGTCCTTTGATCACGGCGAGGCCTGCCAGTCGCGACATTCGCACGTGTGCATCCACCTTCGCGGCCTGGGCGACCCCGGGCCGCGGACGACGAAGGACGTCACCTCCATGTTTGCCGAGCGAGATGCGGACCGAAAGCGTCAGAAGCGATTCCCCGCGGCCTGGTGGCATGGGGCGCTCACAGCGGCTGCAGGTGCAGCTCTACGAAGCGCTGCACGTCGCTCCCCGGAAGCGCTTCTCGTCTCAGTCCACACAAACTCCAAGGCGCTGGCATCCACCATCTTTGGCAACCTTAGCAGGCTCGCCGACGGCACGCCGATCCAGCTGCGAACCTTCGACGAGAGCTTCCCGCTGCTGCAGCTGCTGCACGAGCTCCTCTTCTGTTGCGACGCACTCGTGACGAGCGACTCGTCTCTCTCTTGGGTGGCCTCACTCGGCACACGTGCCGTGGTGGTCGCATCGACGCCGAGCGAGAGCCACATTGGGTTCCACCACCAAGGGATCGTAGTACCTAGAGGCTAGGAAGCTCGCCCGTATAAGTAAGTAAGTAAGTAAAACACGGGCTTGACCCCCTCTCTGTGCTCTCCGCATTCCCCTAGGCCCGATGGATACCTTCACGTGAGTTCTCAGTTCACAGCCGCGTAACTTTCTGACTTGACTTGATTTAACTTTGGGCGTCAATTAGTCAAGTTAAGTCACTTCTTATACACAAATGACAACCTATTACAGGAAGCCTATCGAATATACTCTCGTGGCGAGTAGTGGAGGTGACTTGGCTTGACTGCACGCTGGCAGTCACCATGGGGCACCTTACGACTGTTAGCGTGTTAGGGGCGAAGGGACCTTCCCGAATCTGGGAATCCGAATTAGGAATCCTACCTTTTGCGGCAAGGCAGCAATGGCGGGGTTGCTTGTGGCCTCTCTCCTCTGCGTGAGCGGCGGGTGGAGTGGTGATCGGCCCGGCCGCTCTCAGCGCTGGCGAGGCACCAGCGGCGGTGGCGGTGGCGGCGGCAGCAGCAGCAGCAGCAGTCACGGCGACGGCAGCAGCGGCAGCGGCCTCCTGTGGGACCCATCCTCCAACATCTGCCTGCTGACGATCATGACGCAAGAGCGGAGGGCATCGTTGCATCGGCTGCTCGCCACATGGGACGGCTACATCTCCATCGCGTTGCTCGTGGACGACTATGACGCTGCTGTGGCAGAGGGCTTGGGCGTCCTTCGCTACCGTGGCAAGTATCCGCCCGCAACGGAGCGAATCACGCTCTCGATTGTCGAGGATAAAGGCTACCGCGCACCGCTCAACCGCTTCCCGTACAATGTGCTGCGGAATACCGCCCTGCGCGGGTGCACCGCGGACTACGTGCTCGCCGCCGACGTCGACTTTGTTCCTTTCCCGCCGAGGCCATCGGCCAACCTGCGCCGTAGCCTGCGCGAGCTCGACGTGCGCGAAGGCGCGAGCAACGTGCTCGTGCTCGCGGCGTTCGAGGCGATGGACCACGCGGTGGGCCCCTCCGACGCCCAGGACAGCGCTCTGCACGCCCGAAGGCAAGCCCACGCCACGCTCGGCGCTGCGATGCCCGAGGGCGATCAGTCGCAGTTGCATGACAAGGGGTTTGTGGGGGCGGGCAGCCGCAGCGGAATAGCAGCGGCGGCGCCGGGACGGCGGCTCAGTGCCCTCGAAAGCAACAGCAGTAGTCCCAGTGGCCTCGGCCCGAGCGAGGACCCGTATCTCGACAAGGCCAAGCTGCTCTCCAGCGTGCGAGCCAACACTATCGTCGGATTTGCGTCGCGTGAGTACGACGCGGGCCACCGGTGCGACCACGTGCACACCTTCCTCCAAGCGACCGCGCCGTACGAGGTGCAGTATGAGTTTGGATGCGAGCCGTACACGGTGGTCCCCCGGTGAGCACGCTGCCCTCCTGACGACACGCGTCCTGACGAGCGCGCGCCCTCCTGACGAAACGCGTCCTGACGAGCGCGCCCCCCCTTCCCCTGCAGCGGCATGGCGCATGAGTACGAGGAACGCTTCGTAGGCTATGGAAAGGACCGCGTGAGCTGGAACTACGAGCTCGCGGCGAAGCGGGTGCGCTTCTGGGTGCCACCCGACGCATTCCTCGTCCACTTCGAGACGCACGATCTCGAGGAGGCCAGCGCAGGTGGCGGTGGCGGCGACGATGCCGCCGCCGCCGGTGGCGGCGGCGGTAGCAGCGGTAGCGGCGGCACCGGCGGCACTGGCGGCTCCGGCAGCCGTGTTCGCCCGAAGAAGCAGTATGGCCACCACCCTACTGACTGGATGCTCGGGGAGTCGTGCTGGCCGTCCTTCCGCGATCGTGTGCAGGCGCAGTACAACTTTAGCGTGTACACGTGCCATCAGACGATGATCGACGGGCTGCACCGCGGTCGCTTCGAGGCATGCGCGTCCGAGACGGAGCGCGTGTGCGTGCGTCCCTTTTGCACGCCGCGGACCACGGTGCTCGCCCACCCGCTGCCCCCAACTGCCGGGCGCCCTCCTCGTGTCAGCGCCTACCCGGCACGCAACTTGACGTCCTACCCGGATGAGCTCACCACGACGCTCGCTGTCAGTACGCTCGCCGGCGGCGCTCGAGCCGAGATGACGAAACCCGAGATGACGTACCGGTACCCGGGGCCGCGCCTGGTGATGCTTGGCTGCGAGGGCTGTGGGATCCCGGAACTTTGGCGGATCCTCGTCGCGGCCCGTGCCCCCGCTGGCAGGCTGCAGGTCGCACTGACGAACCCTGGAGAGCCGTCGTGGCGCGACCGGCAAGTGCACTTTTTCGACCACGAGAACAGGTTCGCCCTCGGGTCGACTTGGTACATGCAACGATGGCCACGCGCCATGTCCCCTACCGCCGCCGCCGCCGCCGCCGCCGTCTCCTCCACCGTCTCCTCCACCGTCTCCGCGGCCGCCGCCGAGCGCCCCATGGGGATGGACGGCTCGGGCACGTACATACACTCGCCCGACGCCGCGTTGCGCCTGCCAGCGACGCTCTCCGCCACCACGACGGCGCTACTGCTCGTCCTGCGCGACCCCACTGCGCGGGCGGTGCGTCGGCTGCGCGAGCTCATGCGCCGAGGCAAGCAGTCAATGTCCGACGCGGCGGGCGATAGGGTGGACCAACGCGCCGTCGTGGGCGAGGGGGGGCTCGCCGCTAAGCTCCTTTTCGAAACCGATGCGCTCTCCACGTGCTTTGAGGCTGCGATGGACTCAGCGATGGACGCTAAGCCGCTCCCGTCGCCGCCACCGCCCTCGTCTGTCGACCAGACGCAGCTTGGCCAGGGGCCGCAGGCTATTCACACTCCCGTTCACAGGCAGCTTGGCCAGGGGCAACAGGCCCCGCGACGGCGGCGTGGACGCGGCGGCACCGGCATGGCGCCGGCGACGGAGCAGGCGGCGGCGGCGGCAGCGTGGCGACGGCGGCTGAATAGCCCGCAGCAGCAGCCTGTGAACGGGAGTGTGAATGACCAGCAGCAGCAGCTGCTGCCGCAGGCCTCTCCCGCAAGAGGCCCAGCGGCGCCAACCGGGCGTACACTGACAGCGAAGGCCTGGGCACGCTGCGTGGCGACCGTATGTGGATCCCGTGCATGCATGAGCGGTACGGGCGTCGATCACCCCTCGTGCATGCAAGGGCTCACCACGACGCCCCTTCCACTTCCCCACAGGTACGGGCGTCTATCACCCCCAGCTGGCCGTATGGGCAAGGGAGGCGGGCCACTTCCGCTGGATGGTGCTGCCAGGAGAAGCGCTGCGCACGCACGCGTCCGATGGCCTCGCGCACATCTTCGCCTCGCTCGAGCTGCCGCCGCCCCCCGGGATGCACTGCCTCGCCGCGCAGCTGCAGGCATGGCTCACTGCCAGCCGCGACAAGACCAACGAGAGCAGTCGGGTGGCGCCCGAGACGACGCTCGATCCCAATCTGGTCGATCCAGATCTGATCGGGCTGAGCTCGACCGTCTCGCGTCTGCTCAAGGCCTTTTTCGCGCGGTACAATGCGCTGCTCAAAGGAACCCTTTAGGAACCCTTGGACCTGCCTTGCATGCACGCGCTCACCACGGCGTCCTGTTCCCCACAGGTACAATGCGCCGCTTCGCCCGCTCGTGCACGCCCTCGACCCCGCGTCCGACCCCCTCTGGCAGAGCGTCCTCTGGGTCCCGGCGACGAGCGCGGCGATTGGGAATGCCGCGGGCGCCGTCGGCCTTGACGAACTCCAGCGGGCGGCCGAAGCGCTGCGAACCGAGCTCGCCAAGGGTGCCGTCGACGGCGTCCGCACCGCCGAGGGCGAAAACATGGAGGGCGGCGGCGGCGGCGGCGGCGGCGGCGGCGGCGGCGGCGGCGGCGGAAGCGGCGGCGGCGGCGGCGGCGGCGGAGGCAGCGGCGGCGTCGTCGGCGGCGTCGTCGTGGGCGGCGGTATGAACGCGGCGGCGGCACGTGATGCAGTGCGCGTAGGCTCCGCTCGCTGGTTTGGCAGTGGGCAACAACCCTCAATCTTCATTCTCGGCGCGCGCGACGCTGGCGCCGATGCCGTCACTGAAGCTCTCACTGGGGTGCCGGGTGTGTGCGGCGGGCCCCTTCGCGTCTTTGATGACGATGTAAGGTACATCAACGGCCTCGGCGCCGCCTCCGCTCGATTCCAACGGCAAGCAGGCAAGCGCGCCGGCGCGGGCGGCGCTGGTGGCAAGCGCTTAGGCGGAGGCGGCGGCGGCAGCGGCGGCGGGAGGGGGAGCGGGCTCGCGTCAGCACCGGGGGCCTGCAAAGTTCTCGTCGACAGCACCAGCTACCTGCACACGCGCTGGGCAGCCGATCGAATCCTTGCCACGTTCGAGAAGCGTCCCCACACTGAGCCCCCCAAGTTCATTGTCGTCCTCTCCGATCCCGCCGAGCGCGCCGTTCGCCATTGGCGCTCCATCACAGGCGTGGCCATGCGTGCGGCGGGCCTGGCCCCCGTAAACTCCGTAACCTCCGGGGCCTCGGGGGCAGTCGCAGCCAAGGCAAGGCAAGCCAAGGCAGCCGGCGGCGTGGCAGGCAAGGGGGGTGGACGCACGGACGCTGGCAACGTGGTGAGCTACATCAACGGCACGACGCTGCTCAAGAAGCTGCGCACAGAGGGCGCGCAGCTGAGCAAGTGTATTGCAGCGCGCGCCGGGTCGAGCAGCGGCAGCGGCGAGGGCGGGGGCGATGCGAGTGCAGCAGCCTCACGGCATCTCTCCCCCGACGTGTGGCAAGAGTGCACGACGCTCGCATGCACTTGGTACGAGTGTGTGCTCGGCCAGGCTCCCTGATGACGTCTGATTGCCTCCCTCCTCACACTGATGACGTCTGATTGCCTCCCTCCTCACACTGATGACGTCTGATTGCCTCCCTCCTCACACTGATGACGTCTGGTTGCCTCCCTCCTCACACTGATGACGTCTGATTGCCTCCCTCCTCACACTGATGACGCCTGTTTGCCTCCCTCCTCACACTGATGACGTCTGGTTGCCTCCCTCCTCACACTGATGACGTCTGGTTGCCTCCCTCCTCACACTGATGACGTCTGGTTGCCTCCCTCCTCACACTGATGACGTCTGTTTGCCTCCCTCCTCACACTGATGACGCCTGATTGCCTCCCTCCTCACACTGATGACGTCTGGTTGCCTCCCTCCTCACACTGATGACGCCTGATTGCCTCCCTCCTCACACTGATGACGCCTGATTGCTTCCCTCCTCACTCTGATGACGTCTGATTGCCTCCCTCCTCACACTGATGACGCCTGATTGCCTCCCTCCTCAGGTACGAGTGTGTGCTCGGCGCTGGCCTCTATGCGCCGCAGCTGCGCCATTGGCTCCGCCTCTTCCCCGCGAACCGTTTCCTCGTGCTTGAAGAATCTGAGCTGCGCGAGCACCCCGCGGACGTGGCCGAGCGGCTCACGCGCTTCCTCGCCCTTCCACAACCCATCACTTCTGAGCGGCTGTCAGCCATCGTCAACGGATCGCGCTATGCAAGGCCCACGCTCGGCGACTCGATGCGCCGTGCGCTCAGCGCCTTCTATGCGCCACATGCGCCTGAGCTGCGCGCACTCTGGCGCGAGCTCGAGGGCGGCGCGGGACACTGGTCTGGTGCACGCTGGCTCCAACCAATCGCTGCATCGGTTGCCACCAAGGTTGCCGCGCAGCGGCGGGCGCGCGTTGACACGGCGTGAGAGGCCACTTTTCAGAGGTCACTGGTCAGACTGAGGACAGTCAGACAGTCAGTCCCTCGGTCGTTAGATGGTAGGTACCGATATAGCTCTTGGATCTTTGTTCAAACTTTCTATCGGCAAGTGCCGCAGCGGAGACCGACCTCACTAGCGAAATTGAGTAGCCCGAGCGAGCGAGTACTCAGTACTTGTGTTGACCGAGGGGAGCGGAGCCGTCCGGCGAGACGGTGGTGACGCTTGTTAACGCCGCGTGCCTTCTTGCACGTGTGCGGTATCCATCTCGACGCCGCCATGCAAGCCGAGCAGCTAGCGTCGAGATGCGGATCAATGGTCGGAGTAATGGCCGTTTCGTCGCAACCAGCCACGACGACTGCGGGTGTCGTAGGAAGCTCGTGTGATGTTGCATCGGGCGAGCGTGACCGCGAGCGCCTTACTGCGTCCGGTGGGCAATCGAGGGCCTCCATCGCGTGCGTGGGCCCGTGCGGAGAGCGGAGTGGCACACTGCAGACAGGCGACGCCGACGGCGTCCAAAACGGAAAAAACGAAACGGAAACATCAAATTCGTGCCCAAAAAGGGCTCTAAGGAATGAAATGCATGCGACTTTGGGCGTCCGGCTCCGTGCACCAGCGTGTCCCCAGACGCTCATCTTCGGCCGACCGAAGGCCACACACCGGCCCAAGGCAACGCACGCGTGAGCGCGTGCACGTACTCCCCCACCCCTCATATCACATTAGGGCGCGGAGGTGGAGTGAGCGTGGGGGGACCGCGACGAAACTGAACTGAACTGAGCGGCGCGCGGACCGGTTGGCTGACCGTTTCACTTCGAGCGTCGTGGAGGTTTCGGGCCTGTTTTTGGCCGCAAGAACGAACGCGCCAACTCCAATTCGCAACCAGGAGGTAGCAATGCAACGACATTCTCTTCCAATCCCCACCGCGACGCCCCGCATGCCATGCGCAGCACGCCCCAGCGCTTCTCGCACGCGTGTGCCTCATGGCCTACCCGTCCATTGCATGGCCCACGTTTTCCGCGCGTCGCCAGCATGACCCCGCGCCGGCCCGTTCCAAAATGGCTTCTCCAAACTGACAATACGTGTACGCCCGCCCTCGCCACGCGCGCGCGCAGTCAAACACAAACAACAACCATGCGTGAGATCGTCGCAGTCCAGGGTGGCCAGTGCGGTAACCAGATCGGTGCCAAGTTCTGGGAGGTCGTCTCCGACGAGCACGGCATCGACCCGACCGGCACGTACCACGGCGACTCGGACCTCCAGCTCGAGCGCATCAACGTGTACTACAACGAGGCCACCGGCGGCCGCTATGTGCCCCGCAACATCCTCATGGACCTCGAGCCCGGCACCATGGACTCCGTCCGCTCGGGCCCCT
>Ga0210248_100710_pt1 | contig 28655 bp, 15 predicted proteins | sample ChrtobMetP3_32mM_FD_155493 | JGI IMG/M metagenome (GOLD analysis project Ga0210248, IMG submission 155493) | Chrysochromulina tobin associated microbial communities from unialgal haptophyte culture, Seattle, Washington, United States - P3_32mM | ecosystem: Host-associated > Algae > Haptophytes >...
CTCCCATCGTCTCCACCACCTCCTCCGCCACCGCCGATGCAAAGTGTGAATATGACCATGCCCTGGGCCGTGCGGGTCGTACACATCATCGCATCGACTATCGAATCCTTTAATGTCACTGCGTACCGAGTTTCGCTCTCTACGGCCCTCGGCATCCCAATAAGCTCCATCTTCGCAGAGGTCCGCCCGGCCAGTATTCGCGTCTCCGCGACCATCGCAGCCACTGAGTACAGCGCAGCGGCTTCTATTGCCACCAGCCTGGGTGCGTGGGCAGCCCAAAATGGCACGCTCGATGCTCTGCTTCAGGTTACGGTCACGAGCAGCGAGGTCCCTGTTGTGGCCTCGAATGTGACAGTTGCCGTCCTTACGCTGGTGCCCTCGCCGCCATCGCCGCCTCCATCGCCACCGCCATCGCCACCTCCTTTGCCGCCCGCAGTTTTTGGATGCTGCACTTGGCCACGGGCTGCACCATCATGCAACGCTTGCCTCGCATTCGCTGCGACGAACAACTGGCTAGCCCAGGAGCAGAACTGTCTCTCCACACTCAACATGCCATTTGTGTACTCATGGTGCCCCCTCCCATATCCATCGCCACCACCCAACCCTTCTCCATCACAGCCACCGCCACATCCGCCACCCGGGCCTTCCAGTCCGCCCTCGAGTCCCAACTCCGCAGGGTGCTGCACCTGGCCCGTGCCCTTGACCGACTGCTCTGCTTGCCAATCGTTTGCACCCCAAGGCAACTGGCTCAACCTCCAAATCAGCCATTGTGAGCCAGTCTGGCGATGGTGCACCTTCAACCCTCCGCCCCCGCCCCTATCGCCGCCTAACCCTCCGCCACCGTCCCCATCGCCGCCTAGTCCGCCTCTGGCTCCGCCGCCGCCCTCTCCCGCGCCTCCCCCCAATCCGCCGCGCCTCGCGGGCATGACGAATGCCTGCTGCGTCAGCCCAATGAACCTGAACACGTGTGGCGAGATCCCGTACACTGCGCAATGCGAGCACTTCGCATCCCGGGACACAGAGTGGAGCCGGTGGCTCGATCAGAGCACGGCCAACTGCGAAGGCAGCGGCCATCGAATGTGCCCGTGGTTCAACGATTCCGTATCGTGCAACTATCAGACCGCCAGGATCGGCTCGCCCACCAGTGATGCGCCGCTCGAACGCACGGCGAGACTAGGCAATATCTCCCTCGAGGAGCTCGCGACGGCGCGCCAGTTCGACTACCACGCGGCCTTGTCGCTTGCAACGCACTTTTTCATGGCGCAACGCTCGGGGGCCACTTCCGGCACAAGCCACGCTCCAGCTTGGCTCACGAACGGCAGTTTGAATGGCATTGGCAGTGCATCAGCGTGGCCAGTTGACGGCAATGGCAGTGCGCCAGCTTGGCTCATGAACGATAGCTATGCTGCCAATGTTACCGGCCGCCGCCTCGAGCTTTTGCACCTGGGGGCGAACAACGGCAGTGCGCCTGCTGGGCTCTCGAACGGCAGTGCGCCTGCTGGGCTCTCGAACGACAGTGTGCCTGCTGGGCTCTCGAACGGCAGCTTTGGTGCCGATGGCCAGCCCGCCGGGCTGAATTCTTCCGGCATCCGTCGCCTACCAGCTTGGCTATCCAACGGCAGTTTCCTCGCCGACGGCGAGGCTGTGGGGTTGAATTTGGCTGGTGGTTACTTCGATGCGGGCGATTACATCAAGTCGACAAAGACCATCAGTCACGCGATGACGTTGCTCGCCTGGGCGCTGCTGGAATTCAGAGCAGGTGCCTCTCATGGCCTCTGAGTGCCTCTCGCGGCCCTCTGAGTGCCTCTGAGTGCCTCTGAGTACCTGCGATTGCCTCTCTCACTCACCTCAAATCGCCTCGCGTTGCAGGCTTTCAAGCGGCAGGCGCGTTCAGCGGCGCACTCGAGGCGTTGCAATGGGGCGTCACGTATCTGCAGGCGTGCCATCCGACGCCGGACGTGTTGATCACGCAAGTCGGGGACCTTCGAGAGCATCAGACTTGGGGCCCGCCCTCGGTCCTACGGCCAGCCTCCGGCCCGCGTGCCGTCTTCAACCTCACTCGTGGCCAGCCGATGAGCGACATCGCGGCCGAGGCGGCAGCGGCTCTGGCGGCCAGCTTCATGGTCTTTGACTCCCTTCCTGCCGGCACCGCGCCATACCCTATCAACGCCTCAAGCCTGCTTGCTTCCGCGCGTTCGCTCTATGCGCTCGGGTACGAGACGCCCGGACTTTCGAATGACAACAACCCTGCTCGACGACCCGACGTCTTCCCACAGTGCGATGCGTCCGTGTGCTTCTACTGGACCTTCGAGACCCATGTGAACGATAAGCTTGCGTGGGCCTCGACCTGGGTGGCTGCGGCCGAGTTCGCTCATGGCGAGTTTGGGGCGGCGATCGGCTACGCCTCGAACGCCGCCCAGCTCCTCGACGCGCATCTCGCGAGCAGCTCGCGCGAGTCCCGAGCGACGAAATCGTTCAGCTGGGACTCCAAGTGGCCCGGCGTGTATGCCCTGGCAGCGAGTCGTCTAGTCGGCATCCTCGAGAGTACGCGCCTCAACGCCTACCGCAGCGCGTCAGAGCTCTACCTGGATCATTGGACCTCCCGTGCGAGCTGCTCGGACCCACCTTGCCAGCAGTTCACCCCGGGTGGGCTCGTCTTCTACTTGCCCTGGGGAGCGCTGCGCTACTCGACGCACATTGCGTTGCTCGCTCGGGTGCATGCCGAGTATTGGCCGGCGACGGCTCTTGCCGAGCGGCTTCTCGTCTTCGCACAGTCGCAGATCAACTACGTTCTCGGTGCGAATCCATCCAACCGCTCGCTCCTCACCGCGTTCGGTATCAACCCGCCCGTGCGCCCCCATCATCGCGGCGCGAGCGGCATGGACGGCTATTGCGCTCTGAGCCGACTGAGCGCCGAACCGAACCGGTACGAGCTGCCGGGTGCCATGGTCGGAGGCCCATATTGCGGCGAGCCGAGCGTCGCGGAGTGGGCATGTGACGGCTATGAGGACCGGCGCGAGGATGCCGTACGCAATGAAGTGGCCCTCGACTACAACGCGGGCTTCGTCGCGGCCTTGGCGGGCGTTCTGATGCCGGCGAAGCCCCCACCCCCGCCGGCTCCTAGCGTGCCGGGGACGTGCTGCATGTGGCCACGTCGTACTGCCCTGACCAGCTGCAACCTCTGCATCTCGACGGCCGAAGCACCGAATTGGCTAGCCGACTCACAGAGCCATTGCACATGGAGTGGCAATCCCTATCAATACACGTGGTGTCCGTCACCACCGTCACCCCCACCCCGACCGTCCCCAGCACCCGCCCGCCCGCCAATCGCACAGGCCAGCTACACGTCGGTGCTCATCTTCGTTCTTGAGGTGCTCGTCACCATCAGCAGCTTCATCGCCGCGCTCGCCTCTCTCGAAAAGCTCTTCGTGCTGTATACATGGCTGTACTTCAAGAGCTACCCCCAACACGGCAGCGAGAGTCAGTGGAAGACTGACACACGCATCGACCCGAGCATGGTGGAGGGCGTGCCTAAGGTGTGTGTGCAGTGCCCCATCTACAACGATCGCGAGGTGTGCGAGCGCATCATCGATGCTGCCTGCCGACTCGAGTACCCATCAGAATGCCTCGAGGTCTTCGTGTGCGATGACTCCACGGACAAGGTCACGAAGGACAAGATTGACGAGCGAGTCGCCTTTTGGTTGGCTAGGGGAGTCAACATCCGACTGTGCCGGCGCCCGAATCGCAAGGGCTTCAAGGCGGGCAACATGCTCGCCTTCCACCACCTGGTCACGGCAGAGTACATTGCCATCTTTGACAGTGACTTCATCCCGTTCCCCGACTTTCTGCTCCGCACGGTGCCCTACCTGCTCGACAACCCCGAGCTCGGGTTCGTGCAGGGGCGCTGGACCTACCTTAACCAGGACGAGTCGACGTTCACGCGCTGGGTGGAGATCACGCTCAACCAGCATATCAAGGGGGAGCAATTTACTCGATCGGCGTGCCGCACCTTCTTGCAGTTCAACGGCTCGGGAGGCATCTGGCGTAAGGCGTGCATGGATTCGGCGGGCGGCTGGAATGACGAGACGCTCGTCGAGGACATGGACCTGTCGCTGCGCGCGTACCTGATCGGGTGGCATGCTTTGTGGCTGCATGATGTGCGCACGCCCAATGAGCTGCCGAGCGAGTACGCCCCCTACCGCAAGCAGCAGTACCGGTGGGTCTTCGGCCCGATGCAGTTGTACAAACGATGCGTGCGCTTCATCTGGCAGAGCTCGCTTCCTTTCCTGCATAAGCTCTACCTCATTGTCTTCTTCTTCTCGACCCGCTCGACCAGCTTGATCGCCAACTCCCTCTTCTTCACCTTCCTGCTGCCTGTCGTGTCGCTCCTCCACTTTGCCTTCCCAGACGAGAGGGTCGTGTTGCCATGGTGGTCGGCTCTGATGCTGCCCATCCTGACGACCCTCTCTGTCATCGTTCACACGCCTCGGAGCTTCAAGTACATCGTCCTGTATGTCCTCTACGAGAACGTGCTCGCGATGCACAAGGCCGTCGCGTCCATGGAGGGTATGTTCGGCGCCAGCTGGGGAGTCAAGTGGCCCGTGACGATCAAGGCCGGCCGATCACGCAAGCACGGGCTACTCGCGTGTGACTGGGCGGCGCTGCGCCAGAAGATCTTTGTGCGCGAGGGCCTGACGGGCCTCTACTTGATCGCCATAGGAGTCTATCTCAGCGGGCAGATGCGCCTGCGTCCAGAGTCCGCCTCCCTGTTTTGGTTCTACGGCATCTATGCCGTCGTCCAAGGTGGCGTGTACCTCCTTTTTGGGCTGTCGCTCGTCGATCAGCTCTCATTCGAGCCGGATCTTCCCGAGGCGATGCGACGGCCGTACCGCAAGGCGATGCATGCCGCCGTGCGCCCCTTGGCCGACAAAGTGTCTTGCAAGCTCGCCGCCTCGCCTGTGGCTCATCAGATCTCGCGCGCTCAGATCGCGATCTCGGATCGGCTCCGTCGAGTGGAGGCGAAGGCGCGTGAGCTGCGCCTCGCCTCGAGCACGCGCAGCTCCAAAGGCAAGCAGCTCCTTCTGAGGCTGACGGGCGCGAGGTCCCCACCGCTTACGAGGGCCCCACCCCCGACGAGGGCTGCCCCCGAAGTGCCTCGCAACGGTCATGGCAGCGGCGAGCGTGCGCCTGCCCCGGGGCTGCCATGGGCGTCCCAGTTCAAGGCGCGCCGCGAGCGCTTCGTCTACACTGGGGCACACGACCGCGTGGCCTCCGGCTCGTTTGTCGCGCTGCCCTCGAGAGACAAGGAAGGCAAGAAGGACGAGGGCACCGACTATGCAGACAACTATTCTCCCGGGTCGGAAACGACGGCGCATGAGATCTCGGCACAACCCAGGCCGCCAGATGAGATCTCGCCACCAGATGGGATCTCGGCACAACCCAGGCCGCCAGATGAGATCTCGCCACCGCCCTCGCCGCCCTCGCCCTTGGAGTCATCTCGTGGTGGACGGCTGCCAAGCTCCCTTGAGCTCTTTCCGGCAGGCGATGCGGCCCTGCGTCGTGCCGAGGCCCGACGCAGGGCGGCGGCGTGGGCGCGTCAGGTGGAGGCATCCGCTCACCATCAAGAGGGACCCACGCCCCAAGCGGCCGTCGTTGCGGGCGCCGAAGACGAGTTGATGGCAGACGAGAGCACCCCGTCGCCGCGGAGCCGCCCTTCCGAGGCTGCGACGATGCCGTTCGTGCACCTGTCGCCGTGGAGCCGCCCATCCGAGGCTGCGACGATGCCGCTACTGCCTCCCACCGTGGCGCCTCCAATGCGCCGCCACCTCAAGGCAGTGTGCCAAGGGCGTCCTTCCGTACAGTCCGACGTCTCCGACGCAGCCGACGGCCGACGCACTCGACGCACTTGGGAGGAGGGCCCTGACGCACTCGACGCACTAGGCAAGCGCGACCCCTCACCACCCGCTCGAGGATCGATCGAGCTGCCCTCCATTTATGGACAGAGCGAGGAGCCGGTCCTCATTCCGCGCCTCTGGCGACGTGTACAGAAGCAGCTCGAGCAGCTGCTCCTGTCGGCGCCTCTCTGGCTGCTCAACGCGCTCACCGCCATCGGCATCTGGCTCTGCCTCTCGAATCTCGATGGGGTGGAGCTCGCAGAGAATGTGCTCGCATTCTTGCTGTTTGCACTCGTGCTTCCCGTCGCCCTAATCTGGGCAGTCGGGCGCCCTGCGGCGAACACACATGCGGCGTGGGCGAGCCTGGAGGGCGTCGTCGAAGGCAAGCAACACCTCGAGCACGCCGTTCAGCTGCTCTTGGTCAGCATGGCTATGGCTCTCAGCCTTCTGGTCACATTCTACACGTCAAGCTCACGCTTCAGCCGATGGCTTCGGTGTCAATGGACCTGGCTGCCGGAGCACGGCCTGCACATCTATTCTTCGGGCTGGAACGTCGCGCAAATAAATCAGACAATGGGCGATTTCGATTCAATGGATGCCTCCTGGAATGCCACCTGGAATGCCACCTGGAATACAACCGCCAGCGCAATGACGGTGTGGCAATGCGGCGATTATTTCTTCTCTTGATGTAGCTGCAGGCGCCAGACGTGAATCATGCGTTGTATCTTCGACACAACACAATACACACGAATCATCGTGTTTCATGACAGTCGTCTCGTCTGGCCGAGTCGCGCGAGTGCCGTGGGGCCGTGCTACTGAACCGAACGCACGTGTTATAGTACGGAATACGCACTTCGATCTTCGGACACGCTCGACCGTACACCGTACAACTGTGTAACGTGCTGGACACACGGCTCCTGTAACTGAAGATGTCCGATGTGCCACATGATGTCGTGTGTACAGCGGGTACTACCGAGCGTACATGCCGTTAGTTCTTAGTACAGTACCGGCCCTGCACGCACGCTCGCATCCAACCTACGGCTCCCTTAGTTTCTCCGCCTCTCGCCTTCCGGCCCTCAGCGCCCACTTTCGATCCGTCGGTCGCTGCCTGCTGCGCGTGATCCGATACTCAGACCCATCATGCCGACATGCCCACAAGCAATATCATGCATCATCCGATCACGACTGTCCATCTATAGGATCCCTACGCTTTCTGAAGTGTCCAGCACGCCCAGGTCGTTGATTGACGCGAGCGTGTCTGGCTGCGTATCGCCAAGTGTCGCGCGGCGCCCTGCCACGGCCTCGCGAAGAAGCGGCGCAATTGCCGCCAGATCGCCCTTAACTTGCAGCAGCATGCCCAGGTTGTTGATCGACCTGAGCGTGCCTGGGTGCGTATCGCCGAGCGTCGCACGGTACCCTGCCACGGCCTCGCGAAGCAGCTGCTCCGCTGCCGCCAGATCGTCCTGAGCTAGCAGCAGCACGCCCAGGCTGTTGATCGACCTGAGCGTGTCTGGGTGCGTATCGCCGAGCGTCGCGCGGTACCCTGCCACCGCCTCGCGAAGCAGCGGCTCCGCTGCCGCCAGATCGTCCTGAGCTCGCAGCAGCATGCCCAGGTTGTTGATCGACTTGAGCGTGTCTGGGTGCGTATCGCCAAGCGTCGCGCGGCGCCCTGCCACCGCCTCGCGAAGCAGCGGCTCCGCTGCCGCCAGATCGTCCTGAGCTCGCAGCAGAACGCCCAGGCTGATGATCGACTCGAGCGTGTGTGGGTGCGTATCGCCGAGCGTCGCGCGGTACCCTGCCACGGCCTCGCGAAGCAGCGGCTCCGCTGCCGCCAGATCGTCCTGAGCTAGCAGCAGCACGCCCAGGCTGTTGATCGACCTGAGCGTGTCTGGGTGCGTGTTGCCGAGCGTCGCGCGGTACCCTGCCACCGCCTCGCGAAGCAGCTGCTCCGCTGCCGCCAGATCGTCCTGAGCTCGCAGGAGCGCGCCCAGGCTGATGATCGACTCGAGCGTGTCTGGGTGCGTGTCGCCAAGCGTCGCGCGGCGCGCTGCCAGCGCCTCGCGAAGCAGCGGCTCCGCTGCCGCCAGATCGCCCTGATCTTGCAGCACCTCACCCAGGTCGTTGATCGACGTGACCGTGTCTGGGTGCGTGTCGCCGAGCGTCGCGCGGCGCCCTGCCACCGCCTCGCGAAGCAGCGGCTCCGCTGCCGCCAGATCGCCCTGATCTTGCAGCAGCGTGATCAGGCTGTTGATCGACTCGAGCGTGTCTGGGTGCGTGTCGCCGAGCGTCGCGCGGCGCCCTGCCACCGCCTCGCGAAGCAGCGGCTCCGCGGCCGCCAGATCGTCCTGAGCTTGCAGCAGCACGCCCAGGTTGTTGATCGACGTGAGCGTGCCTGGGTGCGTATCGCCGAGCGTCGCGCGGTACCCTGCCACGGCCTCGCGAAGCAGCGGCTCCGCTGCCGCCAGATCGTCCTGAGCTCGCAGCAGCACGCCCAGGTTGTTGATCGACTCGAGCGTGTCTGGGTGCGTATCGCCGAGCGTCGCGCGGTACCCTGCCACGGCCTCGCGAAGCAGCTGCTCCGCTGCCGCCAGATCGTCCTGAGCTCGCAGTAGCGTGCCCAGGTTGTTGATCGACTCGAGCGTGTCTGGGTGCGTATCGCCGAGCGTCGCGCGGCGCCCTGCCAGCGCCTCGCGAAGCAGCGGCTCCGCTGCCGCCAGATCGCCCTGATCTAGCAGCACCTCACCCAGGTCGTTGATCGACGTGAGCGTGTCTGGGTGCGTATCGCCGAGCGTCGCGCGGTACCCTGCCAGCTCTGCCAGCTCATCAGCCCGTCGCTCACGTTGTTGCTCGGCCTCACGACGCCCGTCGGCCTCGCGACGCTTGCGGCAAGCTACTATCACACCTTCTGCCGCCTCGATCTGCTCCGCGATCTCAGCCGTAGCTGCCTGGGCCCGCAGCACTGCCACCTGGGCCAGGGCTTCGGCTTCTTCACTGCCCGGGGTTCCTTTGACGATCGAAAGGCCCGACCGGGCCCGGCAAAGCGGGCAAGCGACGAGGCCATCAGATGCACGAGGGAGTTGATCAGCACATCCGTTGCAAAGAGCCGTGTGCCCACATACAAGTGTGACATGAGATTGCTTGTCAAGGCAGACAACACATGGCTCACGCCTGGGTCGAACGTTACGTTGGTGATCGCCCTTGCTCATGTGGAGCCTGGGTTCTCGCATGAGCTCGCGTAACAGAGGTATGTCGACATCGCGTCGGAAGAGCAGAGTCTTTTCTTGACGAGGGTCTTCCAAGGACGTGGCTACTGTTCCTGTCGAGAAGTAAACATTGATGCGCGAGAGAGCACTGAAGTCGTCTTCGTCGGGAGCGAATGAGATGACGCAGGATGATTGATTGAAGTAAACTTCATGCAGCCCAGCTGCTTCGGCAACGCGGCGTACGTCATCAGGGCGCAGCTGGGTCATCGTGGGAGCGTCGAGTCTGAGAGATCTTGCAGAGCCAGCCAAGCCAGCCGAGCCAAGCGAAGCCGACACTCACTGCCGCGCGCGCCTGCCTCGCCCAGACGGGTACCCGCGCGGGAAGTTGCACGTTACAACTCCAATTCCGCAACACCTCAGTTTCGGCGTGCGTTCTGGCGCTTGCACTGGGCGCTGCCGCTGCCCGCCGACTCATCAAGAAAGATTCTTCAAAGACCGCTTTTGGGTTGAGGTCATGGCTAATGGACTAGCACCTTGCATCACAGCCTTGTTTGCCATCCAGCCGCCGCGGGCACTGACCGCGCCGACACAGCCCGCCAAGGCCTTCGGCGCCGCCATGCTCGCCGCGCTGCTCACGATGGCGCCCGTCGACGAGGCTTTCGCCGCCAGCAGGTCAGGTGGCCGTGTCGGCGGCCGCGCGCCCGTTTACAGGTCGGCGCCTTCGCGAACGTATCGGTCCACCAACGTGTACATATCGCCGCCCGCGGTCGTCTACGGCGGCGGCTACGGCTACGGCTACGGCTATGGCATCTCGCCGGGCGCGTACCTGGGCCTGTCACTCGTGGAGGCCCTGATACGCGAGCAGGAGCGGCAGGCGTACCTTCAGCAGCAGCTGCGCACGCAGCTGGAGCTCGGCCGCGACCAGGCTAAGATTGCGGAGTTGCAGCGCCAGCTCGCGGATCAGAGTGCCAAGGTCGAGGGCCTCAGGTCGCAGCAGGCGGACCGGGGCTCGGCGCCGGACCGTGAGGATGCGGAGACGATCAGGAAGCTCCAGAAGCAGCTCCGCCTGCAGCAGCGTGAGATCGAGCAGCTGCAGGACGACTGGGACGACTGAAACCATCGTCACAGAAGAAATAATGTCCTGTTTTGGTGAAGCCGTGTTCTGTTAGTACTTAGTAGGGTAGTAAGGCGCTGGACTTGATGGTCAGTTGGTGTGATGGCGGGTGTGCACATGTGGGAGCGTGACTGTCTCGGTGATGCCGGCGGGGTGTCGCGTTAGCGTAAGGCACATTCTCGAGGTGTGGACTCCCAGTCCCGTGCATTTTCACACTAGAAGTGGACAATTCGATTGGGACATTGGAGTGGACTCCGAGTACGCTTTAGTACGCTGTGGTACGCAGTACGGTCTGTCGGTCTCTCGCGTACAACTATCAGTAACATCGTCACACCTTCCATCCCACACTGCCGCGGCGATCGCCAGCACCGACGACATCCACACAGAGGCAATGGCGTGCCCTGGCGGCAAGGAGGAGGGCCGACAGCTCGTCCACGTGACGAACGTGGCCTGTCGAGCAGGACGCCCAAGTCCCGCGCTCGTGAGCCAGCAGCAAGCATGCGCACGGTCACGCTGAGGGCGAGGGCAGTGAAACTGGCCGAAGGAGCACCGGGAGAGCGCAGGCCCCCAGAACGATTGCCTTCGGTCCGAAGCGCAAACGCCAAGCGAGCCACTCCGACCATGTCACGCCGTTCACAGGCTCCGCCTTTGTGAACGGCCACTCCCGCTCATACGCTTGGAGGAGCTGCGTCCAGTGCATCGGCTTTTGCATCGGCGAGGAGCAAGTTTTCTCTCGGCAGTCCTGACGCTGGGAAGCAGCGTCTGGCACGGGTCAGCATCTCCGAGCAGCTCACCGTGTCGCCGCCTCAGAAGACTGCACCAGAGTGTGCTGTCGGAGGCGAGCATGGCGACTCGCTTTGTATCGCAGCAAGCGAGGGCAGCAATGCTCCGTGCGTCACCCAGCAGATGGCAGAGGACGTTCAGCGGGAGCAGGGGAGAGCTCGGACGTCCTCGATGTGGGTTGTGCGCGCCACGTGATGATTGATTGCATATTAGGCAGGATCATTTTGTACCTAGCCGGTCTGGTATTGGGCTTTCCTACCCGACCTCAGATTTGCCCCTTTCTTAATATAATCTGAGTGACGAGATAGCGCGGGCGAACCCACGAGACACCGGCGGGTCACCAAATCTTTCCACGTCTCGGCGAACGCACGCCTCTTTTCTTTTCCGGTCATGTTCGGGCGCCGGCCCCCGCCGCCACCGCCGCCACCACCACCACCGCCGGCGACGCTCCACGACCGCCTCCACTTGACGACTGAGCAGTGCATGCAGGCGGCCATTGGGTGCCTTGTCCTCGCGCTGCTCTGCCTCGTTGTTTCGTGGGTGCGCTGCCGCAAGCCGAAAGCGCCCGCAAAGGAGGTGCCGCTGATCTCGGTGGAGTCCACGGGCGCTTGCCGAGGCCGCGTGGCCTTGATTCACACCGGATCGGCGCTCCCCGAGTCAGCGCTCGTCAAGCATATCCGCCGCCTCCTCCTCGAGCGCGGCTTCAGCGAGGTGCGGTGCGCGACCAAGCCGGCCGAGCTGGTGGAGGGGTGCCGTGGCGCGAACCTGGGCATCGACCTGGCCATCGAGGCGCCCGTGTCCAAGGCGGCCGCGGCTACGGGCTATTTCGTCCGCGCCTGCGCGACCCACGGCGTGCCAGCCATCATCCAGTGCTCCGACGCGTTGGTTGGCTATGACTGCTTGGGCGACGTGTGCGACGGCGATGAGCTGAGCGACCCGGGGCTCTCCCTGATCTCGCCGGAGCCGCGCCCGCCGCCGACGCCCACCGCCCGGCTGCTCGACCTGAAGAATGCGGAGGCCGCGCTCGAGAGGCACCAGGCTGGGCGGGGCGCCGTGCTGGGCGCGATCGTGCTGCGGCTGCATCGGGTCTACTCGCCGACAGCGGCGCAGCTGCCGGCGGGCGTGCCGGCGCTGCTCGCGTGCGGCGCGGGCCTCGCGTGCGGCTTCGAGCGCGCCCAGACCAACCTGCTGCATGCCGAAGATGCCGCTTACGGCGTCGTCCTGGGCGCCGATCGTCTGCTTGCCTCGAAGGCCGGTAGCGTGCCCAACTTGCCCACGTCGCTCTCTTCCAAATCGGGTGCGGTGGCCAACTCGGGAGCGGGCTCGGGCGTGCTGCTGCCCGCGCTCGCGACGGCGCCGAGCTCCGCGTTCGAGATTATCGTTCTGACGGACCCGTCGGTGTGGGAAGTGAGCCATCTCCTCCGCTGCCTTGCGTGTGTGCTGCGTGTGCCCTCGCCGCTCGCGCCCCTTGTCGCGCCGGTGATCGCTCTCTTCATGGCGGCCGTCGCGATGCTCGTCGGCCCGCCGTTGAAGCTGGTGGGGCGCCTCGTCGAGGCCTCCCTCGTGCGCATCGTACGCGTGCTGCTCAACAGCGGAGCGGCCGAGGTGCTCGGGACGGCGCTCACCCCGATTGCCAAGGTGCTCGGGAGCGTCGTCGCGGGCGTGTTTGGGCTGCTCGCTGCGCTCTACGGCGCCGTGGCGGCCCTCGCCTCCGGCGCGGCAGCAGACTTCCATCCCTCTTGGCGTCACTATGCGCAAGTCCACTCGTACTACACGGCGCAGAAGGCTCACGATGTGCTCGGGTTCACGCCCAAGGCGGCTGCGAAGGGATTGCATGCGGCCCTCCTTGCCGTCCGCGAGCGCGCGGGGGTCACCCTTCGTCTCGTCGTGCCCCTCGAGGCAGCCGCCGTCGCCCTCTTCGCCGACGCCGTGGGCCTGACGAACCTGAGCGCCGTCGCGGGCGCCGCCGGCTTGCTCGGTGCGTTGTATGCGCTGCTGCCTCCCCCGACGGAGTTGCCCGCGCAGCCTCCGATAGCGCCGCCCCTGGTCGCGGGGGGGGTGCCTCTCCTCGGCCACCTGCTCGATTTCGTCAAGGGGCCTGTGGGAATGATCGACAACCTGCGCAGCCAATACCGCTCCATGTTCACCATCCGCGTCGGGCCGCAGCGTATCACTTTTATGATTGGAGCGGGACCCCAGCTGCAGTTCATCAAGGCCAAGGACGAGGTGCTCGACCAGGCCCCGGTCTACGGGTTCACGATCCCGGTCTTCGGTGAGGGCATCATCTACGACTCGCCTCTCGAGGAGCGCCAGCAGCAGGTGAGTGCCCCTGGAGTGCCTCCTTGAGTGCCTCATGGAGTGCCTCCTTGAGTGCCTCCTGGAGTGCCTCTGGATCGCCTCTTGAGTGCCTCTTGAGTGCCGCCTGAGGAGTGCCGCTTGATGTCCTCGCTTGATGTCCTCGCTTGATGTCCTCGCTTGATGGCGTCTTCCATCGCAGGTGAAGCTGCTGGTGCACTCGATGAACACAAAGGGACTCGAGGCGATGGTGCCAAAGATGATCGACGAGGCCGAGGAGTAAGCACTGCCTCTGATGGTCCCTTGATTGGCTCTGATGGACCCTTGATTGGCTCCGATGACCTTTTGACGGCCTCGCTTCCCTCTTTAGGTACTTCCGCGAGTGGGGCAACGAGGGCGAAGTCGAGATCCGGAAGGTCTTCTCGGAGCTCATCATCATGACCGCCTCGTCGTGCCTCATGGGCCCCGAGATCCGCGAGAATCTCTCGGCCGAGATTGCGCGCATCTACCATTCGCTCGACGGCGGCCTCACCCCGCTCTCGACCTTGTGGCCGGGCGCGCCCACGCAGAAGCACAAGGAGCGCGACGAGGCGCGCAAGGAGATGGTGGACATCTTTGCCAAGATCATCGCCAACCGGCGCTCGGGTGCGGTCAGCTCCGGCGACTTTCTCCAAAAGATCATCGAGTTCCGTTACAACAACAACGGCAAGGAGGGGCGTGGGTTCACCGATGCAGAGGTGTGCTCATCTGGTCGCCGTGCTGCCCTGCCCTGGAGCGCGCCTGAGTGTGCTTGAGTGCGCCTAAGCGCACCTGAGTGCGCCTGAGCGCGCCTGAGCACGAGTGGCCTCGCGCATCAGGTGACCGGCCAGCTGATCGTGCTTCTCTTCGCGGGACAGCACACCAGCTCCATCACGAGCACGTGGCTCGGCGCGCTGCTGCTTTCGAATCCGAAAGCTATGGCGGAGGTGCGTGCCGAGCAGGAGCGGCTCGTGCCCGATGCGTCGTCGCTCAACTATGCGAACCTGCTCGAGATGGACGCGATGCGCCGGGCAATCACCGAGACATTGCGGCTCTACCCGCCTCTGATCCTGCTCATGCGCCAGGTGAGCGCCATCTCGGATTGCATGCTGATTGCCTCCCTCATTTGGACGCCTCTGATCTTGCTCATGCGCCAGGTGAGTGCCATCTCGGATTGCATGCTGATTGCCTCCCTCATTTGGACGCCTCTCATCTTGCTCATGCGCCAGGTGAGTGCCCTTGATGGGCCTCTGATGGCCCCTTGATTCGCCTACGATGGACTCTCGATTGCCTCTGATGGACCCTCGATCGGCTCTGATGGACCCTCGATCACCTCTGATGGCCTCTCCTCGCCTCTCCTCTTGCGCATGCGCCAGGTGATGGTGGACGGCTTCAAGGTAGGCGAGCATACGATCCCCAAGGGCGACGTGGTCGGGCTCTGTGCGCCGGCGTCCAACTTGGACCCGCGCTACTGGCCCGATGCCACCGAGTTTCGTCCGGAGCGTTATCTGACAGGCGCTGAGAATGAGCTCATGTTTGACTCGCGCACCGTCGGGCACGGTCTGATGCAGGTGCGTGCGAAGATGGCCGATCTGGCCCCAGCATGCAAGCGCTCACTACGGCGCCCCCACCTGGCCGATCTGGTCCCAGCATGCAAGTGCTCACTACGGCGCCCCCACCTGGCCGATCTGGCCCCAGCATGCAAGCGCTCACTAGGGCGCCCCCACCTCCCCACAGGGCTTCATGCTCTCCTTCGGCGGCGGCGCGCACATGTGCTCGGGACGGCGCTTCGGCTACCTGCAGGTCTCGACGATCTGGTCGATCTTGCTCCGAGATTTCGAGCTCGAGATGGTGACGCCGCTGCCCAAACCCGCGTACAACGACATGGTGGTCGGCCCCGATGCGCCGATCATGATGCGCTACAAGCGCAAAAAGTTCCTCACGGCCACCGACATGGCCGAGCGCGCGGCCAAGTACGCGGCCACGGCCACAGCGGCCAAGGCGGCCGCGCTGGCCGCGGCCGCGGGCGGTGCCCCCCCACCGGTCGCATCGTCGGGCGGCGGCGTGTCGCTCGTCAAGTCCGTCACCAACGCGGCGTACCCCAACGGGCCGATGCTCATCCTGTGGGGAAGTCAGACGGGCACCGCCGAGAGCTTCGGCAAGATCCTGCGCGACGAGGCGCGTCAACGGGGCTTCGACGCGCGCTCGATCGACCTCGAAGAGTACAACGCGGCGCAGCTGGCTGAGGAGGACGAGGCACCGGTCATCTTCCTGATGGCGACGCACGGCGAGGGAGAGCCGACCGACAATGCCGTCGCGTTTTATAAATACATCGAGAACGAGCAGATGGGGACCAACCTGAAGGCGGTCCGCTTTGGCGCCTTTGCGCTCGGCAACAAGCAGTACCAGCACTTTTGTGCGATGGGCAAGTGGGTCGACGCCAAGGTGGCGGCCCTCGGCGGCATGCGCATCTGCCCTCTGGGGCTCGGCGACGACGACGATGACCTCGAGGGCGACTTCGAGAAGTGGCGCGAAACGCTCTGGGCAGCCCTACTGCCCAGTACGGCGGGCGCCGTCGCGGGCGGAGCGGGCGGAGCCGCTCCTCCCGCGCTGTCCCGGGCGCCCGCGCCCAATTTTGACGTTGAGTGGCTCGCGACGGCCGAGGCGGCGCCGACGACGCTCCAGTTCCTCGCGCGCACGCAGCCGAAGCACACGCTGTGCGAGTGCACCGTCGCGGTCAACCGTGAGCTGGCTGCCAAGCCCGAGTGCGGCTCGGTGCGTCATCTCGAGTTGGAGACGGGCGCGATGGGCGTTGGCAGTGCTGCGTACAAGATGGCCGACGACCTCGCTGTGTGTCCCGACAACGGCGTCGCGCTCGCGACACAGGTACGTGGATTGCCACTGATGATGACCTGCCGTGCATGCAAGTGCCCACCACAACGCTCTTGGTACGTGGATTGCCACTGATGATGACCTGCCTTGCATGCAAGTGCCCACCACAACGCTCTTGGTACGTGGATTGCCACTGATGATGACCTGCCTTGCATGCAAGTGCCCACCACAACGCTCTTGGTACGTGGATTGCCACTGATGATGACCTGCCTTGCATGCAAGTGCCCACCACAACGCTCTTGGTACGTGGATTGCCACTGATGATGACCTGCCTTGCATGCAAGTGCTCATCACAGCGCTCTCGCGTGCCGCCTTCGCGACGCAGGTGGCGACGCGCCTTGGCCTCTCCCTCAGCGCGTGCTTCGTGCTCGTGGCCAAGCCGGCCGCGGGAAGCCACGTGCCACCGCCGCTGCCCACGCCGTGCACGGTCGAGCAAGCGCTTCGGTTTCACGCGGACCTGCGCGCTCCGCCGAGCAAGTCGGCGCTGCTCTTCATGTCCGAGGCGTGCTCTGACTCGGCTGAGGCGACGAGGCTGTGCCATCTCGCGTCGCCGGCGGGCAAGCAGGCGTACCACGACTGGGTGCATCGCGACGGGCGAGGGCTCGCAGAACTGCTGCGCGAGTTCCAGTCGTGCGCGCCGTCGTGGGCGAGTCTGCTCGAGCTCGCGCCGAAGCTCACGCCGCGCTACTACACGATCTCGTCCTCGCCCGTCTCGGACCCGAACCGGGTGCACCTGACCGTCAAGGTGCTGCGCGAGCCGATGCGCGGAGCCGAGGGACGCACCAAGGAGGGCGTATGCTCGACGCAGCTCGCCGTGCTCGCGCCAGGCGCCTCCGCGTGCGTCTTCGTACGACCGTCGGGCTTCGAATTGCCTGCATCGCCCGACGCGCCCATCATCATGGTCGGCCCGGGCACGGGCATCGCGCCGTTCCGAGCGTTCCTTCGGCAGCTCGGCGCATCGGGCGCACCGGTGCGCACGGGGCCCGTGCGACTCTACTTTGGCTGCCGGCGCCCAGGTACGTCTAATTGCCTCCAATTGCCTCCAATTGCCTCTAATTGCCTCTAATTGCCTGTACTTGCCTCTAATTGCCTCTAATTGCCTGTACTTGCCTCTAATTGCCTGTACTTGCCTCTAATTGCCTGTACTTGCCTGTACTTGCCTCTAATTGCCTGTACTTGCCTCTACTTGCCTCTACTTGCCTCTAACTGCCTCTGCTTTGGCTGCCGGCGCCCAGATGAGGACTACCTGTACGAGGAGGAGCTCCAAGGGCATCTGAGCAAGGGCACACTCACGAGCCTCCGCGTCGCCTTCTCGCGCGCGCAAGAGAAGAAGGTGTACGTGCAGCATCGTGTCAAGGAGGACGGTGCCGAGCTGTGGGGTCTGCTCGAGCGCCACGCGCACTTTTACATCTGCGGCGGTACTTCCATGGGTCGTGATGTGGTTGGTGCGCTCACCGAGGCGATCGCGACGCATGGGCGGATGAGCGCCGCTGCAGCCGCGGACTATGTGAAGCGTATGCAGGAGCAGGGGCGTCTGATGCAGGAGCTCTGGTCGTGAGCGCGCCGTGGTGGGCGCCGCGCCGTGGTGGGCGCCACGCCTGATGCAGGAGCTCTGGTCGTGAACGCGCCGTGGTGGGCTCCGCGCCGTGGTGGGCGCGTCGCCAACGACGAAATGCATGCATGCGGGAGCGCCTTGGTAGGAGCTGTCGCCTGGTGCGCGCGGCTACCTGCGTGAATCGTGGCCCTGTGAATCGTGGCCCTGTGAATCGTGGCCCTGTGAATCGTGGCCCTCTGGTCTGATCGATAAGGAAGGCGAGTGGAGAGGCGAGTGGGGAGGGGCTGTGGGGACGTGAGGCCAGACGTGATGCGGGCAGACGGGCTGTTGGCGGGCACGCATGCATGCATGCCATTGGACGGGCGTGCATGCCAACGGGGGGGCTGTTGTTGGTGAGCACGCATGACGTTGGACGGAGAAGGCATCGAGGGTCCGCCAGCGGTCCGCGGGGATCTCCCATCTGTCCGCGTGACGCTGGCGAGTTAGGGAAGGGCGATGGAGGTGCGTACGCGCAGCTGCATTCTGAGGAGGCCGTATGTGGGCCGCACCTTGATGCTTCAGTCATGTGAGAGTCTGATTCCCTGCAGGACATCGTCAACTCTGACTCTGCTCTCTCTAGAAATGTGTTGAGCGCTGAGAGGCTGAGGCTGCGAGGCTGCGTCGACGTGCATTGTAAAAAAGTGCGCGAAAGGGGAACACCGTGCTCCAATCCCCCAAATACGCGGGAAAGCACTGAGGCCGCCCGAATCGCAGTGCTCACAACGGCACCCAAAATCTCGCGCGGCCAGGTACGCACGTACGCTATTCACAAGGGAAATGGCCGTCCTCTCGATGCTGATACCATCGCTCTCGATGCTGATACCATCGCCCATGCGTGCTAATACTGTGATCTACGCCGTGCCCTCACATACCTCGCAGACCTGGCCGAGCGTCGCCGTGCCTCGCCTGCCAGCTCTTGCCTCGCGCCGCTGCCATATCAGTTTGGTGGTCACTGAGGATGACGTGGAGGCTGCTGTCAAGGCGGCCGAGGACGCATGGGCAGATGCGCTCAAGGCGCGAGAGCTTGCCGAGAAACTCTCCATCGATGCTGAGGAGGCGGCAGAGGCGGCGGGCATGAGCTCCGAGGCTGTTGCCGACGAGTTGAAGGCGTCCAACAAATTCTCCCTTAGGATGTTAAGCGGCTCCTCCGACGCGATGGGCAAGTCGCTTGAGGCGACGAGCCTGCTGTCAGACGCGGTGGAGGCCGCTGAGGAGGCAAGCCGGCTTGAAGAGATCGCCGAGGCTGCCTTGGCCGCCTCTGAGGAGGCCATTGCACAGCATCTCCTCGACTTTCCAGACGCGGAGTGAGAAGAGCCATGTAGCCGAGAAATGCGCGGGGTAGGCGAAAGTCAGCGTGTGCCACAACACCTCTGTTACCGAACAAGCATTATGAGCCTAAGACGACCCACTTAAGTATTTCTGCGCGCACGGCGACGCAACCCGTGCCCCCGCCGCCCCGGACCGACGCCGCGGGGTCTCATCTCATTAGCGGATTAGGGATTAATTAGGGACGTCTAGGACGCCGGACGCCGATCGCCGTGCTCCGCGGTCCGAGGTCAACCCCGAACCCGGATACCGAACCGCGTAACGGCCGATCGGCACTCGCGCCAGCCCAGTGATGCGCCGATCAGGCGCCAATTGTGCATCGATTGTTTACGGATCTGGACAAAACGGGGATCGTGTATCGGTCGTTTACGGATTATGGGGACATACTCTCAGGACGTACTGAGGTTGACAAGAGGTCCATACTCAGAGGACGTCATCCTCATCGGACGGATAACACGCTCCGATGACGTGAGCTACCGATCTGGCCAGGGCGCGAATAAGTCGAGGTAGATGGTATTACTGTCGGATGCATCGGCGCCCTGGTCATGCTCATGGCAGTGGCCCCAAGAGAGTTCGACGAGTCCATCGTGGGTGAGCAGAACGTGCATGTCAAACGTCTCTGAGAAAGAACATTTGTCCAATCTGGAATCGGCGATGCCAAGCCAGGTGGACAAGAGAGGGCAGGTGGGCAGGGTACTGGCAGCCGAGAGGACCTTTCGGACATCGTCGATCCCCTCGGCCCGGTCATCATCGAAGAGCTCCAGCCGCTGTTCGAAGATTCGGAGCGTGCAGCCATCCCCGCGGGTCACGTAGACGGTGACCACGTTCGCCCCATCGTCCGTAAAGTGGACCCAGTCGGGCGCCACTCCCTCCCAGAGCCGGATTTGGGGAGGCTCGTCCTCGACGTTCCTCGTCAGAACGCCGACCCAACGTGCTTGGGCGGGTAACAACGACAGTCCACCGGGCACCTCTCGGGTACTGATCTCGGGTACATCTCCGCGCAGAGGCTTCCCTGGCGATGCATCTCGGCTGATCTCGAGCGATGGAGCTCCAGCGAGATGTTGCGAGATGTCTCGGAGCTCCACGGAGATCACAAAGCTGGAGCTGCGAGCTTTCGGCACCACGGCAGTGCCGCAGTGCCGCCGCCAGGACCGCGAATAGTTCCAAACGCCCCCAAACATCGAGTGGAGCTCGGCCACTGTGGACACGTGCACGCAAGCATCCTGGTAGGAGCAGAGGCCAGCCTCCTTCCACGGTGCAAAGTGCTCCAGGTACGTGAGTACGCAACGCTCCTCGGCAAGCCAGCGCCCTTGATTGTGGCCAGCGAAGAAGCGGATGCGAAGCGGAGCCACGGCGTCCGCCGAAACGACGCCGAATTGGAGGCCGAGCGCGAAGTGCTCCGAATAGGCGGCTGAGAGCCCCGCGCGTGTCACGAGCTCCGACCGGACCGGTAAGCGCCTCGCCTCGTCGAGGTCCGCTGGTGCAGTGTAGAGCACGATCGTGGCGCCCGAGTCCCGTGTGCAGAGCACTCGGATCATCGAAGCAGCCTGCTCGTACTTCGACGAGAAGGGAGCTTGTGCAACACCTCTGGTCCGGTTGGCCAAGAGCTGCGCCCCGTCACCATCGCTACAGCAGGGCACAGACTGGAGCGCCGTGTCACGCTTTTGGAGCTCGACAGGCTCGAGGATGGCGGATCGAACGTCCCCTGCCCAGATGTACCGAACTTCGAGCACACAGGTGCCGAGGCGTTCCGCGTCCTCGGCGCGCTCTGTGCATAAGCGGACGAAAGGACTCCAAACCTCGACTGTGATGCGAAAGGAGGACCTGGGAGAGAGTGGGAGCGCCTTGGCGCTTGCGACTGCGTGGCTGTGCATCTGGGCACGGTACAGCTCACGCCAGTCCTGAAAGGAGGAGCACGGCTCGTCGGAGGGCCAGCTATGGATTACGTCTGGAAGAAAGGGGTACCGCTGGCAGCAAAGGAGCTTCCACAACTCGTCGTCGACCGCGGAGATGGCGGCATACCAGCTCCGGCAGATGCTGCGCATCAGCGTGCGGCCGACCTTGCCAGACAGGCGGCAAAGGTGGAATGCCACGTTCTGGACGAGCTCGTCTGGTAGGGTCCACCTCGGCGGCATGCTCGGCGGTGGCAGGGGCACCTGCAGACGATCCGGTGGCCAATCAGAGGGATCTCGTCGCGCCGCGGCTGCCGCGAGGAGTGCCGCGAGTTCCGAATTCTGGGCTTTCGCTGTCGCTGTCGCTGTATGTCTGATCTCAGCAGAGCTAGAAGCCTTGGGGAAGGGCCGCAGCAGTGCAATGTCTCGCGAGCACGAGCGCGACGCGAGCTTGCCGGCGGAGCTCGCCTCCCGCGCGGCGAGCCTTTGGACGAAGAGGAAGACGCACGTCACGTCGCGGCGACCATTCGCACGCATCGCCTTGGCCACGATCTGTTCGGCGGCCTGGTTCTCGTCATTTGCCGTGAGCGCCAGCTTGACGACCTTCTCGCGCCGGAGAGCGCTCCAAACCCCGTCACTCGCCATGAGCACGACCGCAGACCCCTCCGGAACAGGCATCACCTTGATGTCCGGCACAGGGCTCACGAACGCTCTGCAGTCGCGGTCGCCGATCGCTCGGGCGCAGTGAACACCGCCAGGGAAGGCGCGCAACCGCCCGTGTAGATGCCCAAGCTTGGCGCCCAACGCGCTCACGCGACGACGCTCATCGACGCTGTCGACGAGGCAGTGCTCGGAGGTGAGGGGGCTCGTGGCGAGGGGAGTCGCGGCGTCGGGGATCGCGGCGTGCTCGTACGTCTTTGCCATATTGGCGCTCACGAGGAGAGCGGCTGAGTCACCCACGTGCGCCGTCGTGATCTCTCCGCGCGTCTCGTTGAGCAGGCACAGGGTCGCCGTGGTGCCGGCCGTGTGCCGGTCGTCTGCGAGCAGCAGCGCGTGCAGCCGGGCAAAGGCGCGCTCCGAGGCCTGCGAGAGCCCGTGGGCGCTCGCGTCGTTATGGCTCTCCTCGCCGAGGAACTCGATGAGATGATCCACCACGAACAAGGCTGCTTCATGGCCTCCATGCCCGTCCGCGAGAACTGCACACAGTACGACGTCTCCGCCAATGACGAGGCGCCTGACGCGCAAGCCGTCCTCTCCCTTGTGGCTCGCCGTGTGCGAGCCGATTCTGGTGGCAATGAGCAACGGGGGAGCCTCATGAAGGTCCAGCGCCTGCAAGCCCGCAGACAACGTCACGTTCTCGGATGAATCGAAAAAGGAGGAGGAAGATGAGCTTATCAGCGACTGATCTGTCGTCGACGACTCCTTGCCCTCGAATGCAACCTCCGACGACTCGAGCGATTCGTCGCGAGGTTGTCCACGGCGAGGTGCGTCGAGTGGCATCTGGCGCTACAACGTGTTGTTCCCCACCGCAAACTGCGCGGTTGTCGAGACCACCCTAGTTTCGGAATCATCAGTGGAATCCACCCTGCAACGGTACGACCCGTAATAAAAGCGTCGAGACGCCGGCCAGTTCAGTTTCAGTTTCAGTTTCTTCGCGGTCCTACCACGCTCAGTTCAGTTCAGTTCAGTTTCTTCGCGGTCCCCCCACGCTCACTCCACCGCCGTCTCAAAGGACGGCTCCGCTCCCCTCGGTCAACACAAGTACAGAGTACTCGCTCGCTCGGGCTACTCAATTTCGCTAGTGAGGTCGGGCTCTCCCAGCACACCCCTACCACGCTCACTCCACCACCGTCTCGACGGACGGCTCCGCTCCCCTCGGTCAACACAAAGGGTGGGCCTATGTTTCAGACAGCCAGTCGGTCAGTTTCGTCGCGGTCCCTCCGCACTCACTCCGCCTAATGTTTTCGCAGCGTGACAAAGCCTCTTTGCCCCTTTCCTACCTCAGGATACCCAACTTTCAGAAGAAGGGGGCGGCCGTGCCCATTCCCCGGTACGCTGTAGCCATTTCCTGGTCCTTTGAGCAAGGCATCATTCAACGAGCGAACAGCGCACCACGAGAAGTGCGTGAGCACGCGCGCACAGAAGATACATCACGACCAAGACCAGCGGCCGAGAGCACGGCGAACGCGAACGAGAACCGACGGCAAACCCCCTACCCCAGATGACAGGACCGGAGTGCCGACGAATCAGGCAGATGAGCGACCTAATTAGGCAACTGAGCGGGTGCGGAGCGACCTGCCGAGCATTCGCCATTTTGGAGAGTTCTTACTCCCGAGGTATTTCTCAGGCGGCTCTTTGAAGAGGTTTCTGCGGGTGCTCGGCACAGAGCGCCTCGAGGCGAGGCACGATCTCGCGGAACTCGGGCCGCTGCTGCGCGTCCAGTTTCCAGCACTCGGAGATCAGGGACTGCAGCTCGGCCGGCCACTTGCGCGGGATCTCTGGCACGTAGCCCTTGCCGATCGCCCGGCGAAACTGGTCGGGCAGCATGCTCGAGAAGGGCTTCTCGCAGGAAGCGATCTCGTACGTGACGGTGGCGAACGAGAAGACCTCCGCCTTCGGGCAGTACGGCCTCGAGTTGGCCACCTCGGGCGCCATGTAACGAAGCGAGCCCGTCTCACCCGTCAGGTTGCGGGCGAGGGTGTCGCTCGGATCGTTCTTGATTCCCCACAGCTTGGCGAGCCCAAAGTCAAAGAGGACGAGATGGTCGGGGTCCTCAGGGTCGTGGATGAAGCCGATGTTGTTGGGCTTCACGTCACGGTGCAGGACGCGGTAGCCCGGGAACGCGTCGTCGTGGCAGTACTTGAGGGCGCGCGCGAGCTGCACCGCGCAGTGCAGGCTGCGCGAGAGCGGCCAGCGCTTGACTTCGCGCCATCGCACCCAAAAGGGGACCGTGTCCGGGTTACGCGGCAACTGCGAGGGGAGCGTGCGGCTGAGCAGCTCGACGATCATGAGTGGGATGCCCTCGTGCTGGCCGAGCGCGTACGCCTTGAGCACATTCGGGTGGTCCATCAGCGTCATCATCATGATCTCGCGCTTGAGACCCTCCACGGCAGAGGGGATCTCGCGCTTCTCCTTCTTGAGCATCTTGATCGCCGCGGGGCGCTCGTCGAGGGTCGTCTGATGCGCCATCGCAAACTCGCCTTCACCCAAGTACCTGCTGATGGTGAGCTTCGAAAAGTCGACTACCCGGGTGCCCGCGTCCCCATCGGCGGTATACTTGCGGCGCCAGCGGGTAAACTCCTGCAAGTCCGACCCGTGATGGTTGTCGACGTTTGGCTCTCGTCGCGGTGACCAAGCCCCCCCTGGCAGCGGCGTCCCGGCTTCGCGAGCAGGGTTTGCGGCGTCCAAGGTGAGGATGCCGAAGCGATCGATCGTGTTGAGGGATCTTCGGCCGGTCGTGCTGCCCGCCCACGGTGGCGTCGTCCCGGGAGCCTTAGGTGCATCGCGCACGAAAGAGTCGAAGATGGTCGAGAGACGCAGTGAGTTGCGATCGGTGTTGCTTGCGCGCGAGGAAGCAGGGGAGTTGCCCAGGCTTGTGGAGCCTCTGTGCTGCCTGCTGGGCGTCTCCGAGCCCTGGGCCGCGGCACTCGTCATCTCCTCGCTGGTCGCAGGACTAATACGAGCGCTCGGGGCCAGAGAGCCCGCGAGGCCGGGCCCACGCAACGGCACCGGGGCTCGTTGGGCTTCGTCAGAGTTTCGTCGGATGGCTCGTTGGGGTTCGTCAGAGTTTCGTCGGATGGAGTCCGACAGCTCCAAGAGCTGATCCGAGAGCCTCCGCGCCTCGAGCCGCTGATCAAGCGACGACCCCGCCTCTGAGCTCGGGCCTGCATCGATCGAGGCGCGCACCGACTGGGGCGCCTGGTGGAGCTCGAGCTTTGCGTTCTGGCTGCCGAGGGGATTCTGCGTGGATGGGGATATGAGGGCTCGATCGGTGCTCAGGAGGAACTCGTCGGAGTCGTCCTTGTCGTCCTCTTTGGGGGGTAAGTCGAAGAGGATATCCCCACTGAGCTTTCGGATGCGCCGAACCGACGAAACTTGACGAACCGACGACGACGTCGGAGGCGCTCGGCGCACCGCCGCTTGGCTCGTGGTGGCGGCGGGGGCAGGGGCAGAGGTCAGGTCTTGGACCTGGATCGTCAGCTCCCCACTCTTCGCTCGGGCGGGCCGAGGAGGCGTCTGAGACTCCGGGATGGCCGCGGGTCTGGTCGCCAGAGTGCCATCGTCTTCGTCATCGTCTTCGAGCACGGGGCCGAAAAGCATGACCGCAGCGGTCGTGTCATCGACCAGGCCGCGGCTCACTGCCTTTCGCACGACCTGGCGCGCCGCGTCGCGCGCCGCGTCGTACTCGCCCTTGAGTAGTATCGTCGCCGCCTCGTCCGCAGACATGAGGTCCCATACGCCATCAGTGCACGCGAGCAGCGCACCGCCCTTGGGCGGCACTGGACATTTGGACCACACAGGCGCGGGGATGACGTAGCTCATGCAGTCGGCGTCGCCGATGGCGCGGGTGACGGCCAGGCCGCCGGGCCAGGCGCGCAGCGGCCCGCCCTCTTTGCCCTCTTCTGTCATCGCGCGGCCAAGCTTGACGCCGAGTGCTTGCAGCCGCGACTGCTCATCTGGATTGATCCCGAGCCGATGGCTCACGCCGAGGGGCGCGTGGCCGTCGGCGTCGACGAGCACTGCGAGAGAGTCGCCGACGTTCCAAACGTGCAGCTCTTGCCGCGACGCGTTGATGCAGCACACGGTGAGCGTCGAGCCCGCGGTCGTGCCGGACGCGCAGATCTCCTCGTGCAGCGTGCGGAAGCTTTTGACACACGCCCTGTTCAGCTCGGCGCCGCTGCCGTTCCCTGCCTCCTGGGCGATGAGCGGCAGGATCCGCTGCGCTGCCAATTGTGCCGCATCCTTCCCACCATGCCCATCCGCGACCAGCATGAAGTAGCAGCGGTCCCCTGCGAGGCTTGCAGTATGAGTAATGAAGCGGTCCTCACTTTTGAGATTCTTCTGGTAGCCGCCGCACATCACCTGGAGCCGCATATGAGCTGGATTATGCTGAGATGCTGAGACTGAATTGTGGGAGAGCTCTTTGTTGGGCGGACTCGTGAACCAGAACATCCAGCCCCGCCGAAGGCCTAAGCGCATCCACTTTCCGCAGCGGCAGAACGAAAAAAAAGGAAGCTATAAATAGACTGCAGTGTTACGTGTCTTCCGTTTTTGTCTCGGCTCGAGAAATGAGTCTCAGCGGACGGAACACGCGGAGATGGCGTCGCCGGGGGGGGTGGCGGGGTTGGCGGTGCCGGGGCTGGTGGCGGCGGCAGCGTCGGCGCCGGTGCGCACCGCCGCAGCGCGAGTCGGTACGGCGGGGCTCAGCCGCTGCGTGCGCACAATCTCGGCTCGGTCGACCCCCACGGCACGAGCTCGAAGGCGCCTCGCCGCCGCCGCCGCCGTCCTGAGCAAGTCGGCTGCGATCGCGTCGTGCATCCCCCGTCGGCCGGGCGCGTGGTACACGAGCGCGCTTTCCTGCGCTGTGGGACGACGGAATTCCGCTGGCGGGCGCTGCTCGCCGCAGCGCCGCAGCGCACGCATCCGTTCAATGTACGCGCCAAAGGCATTCACGCCCTCCGCTGCCCAGCTGTTTGCATGCCACGTGCCCTCGTTCACGAGGACCTCGAGGTCCGCAAAGTGGCCGTTGAGGGTCGAACCGAGCCAAAACGGGCGTCCGCAGCATGCATCCCCGATGAGCAGGGTCGGCCCCCGGGGCAGCCCGGCGGCGATGGGCGCCGTGCTGGGCACCGTGCTGGGCGCATGCACCACGTTCGCGGACCGCCAGTACGCTGCCTCCGTCCAGCCTACGCGAGCGCCCTGAACCTTGAGCGCCGTATCGAGCACCTGCAGGCGAGAGAGGCGCTCAGTGGCTCTCAGTGGCAAGCAGCGGTGGCCAGAGGCGTGGGTGTGAGCGCCGTGCCGAGCACCGCGAGCGCCTCGAGCGTCGCCGCGGCCCCTGGGAGCGATAGGGCGCCGTCTCGAGCACCGGCGCCCTCCGCCAGCACCGCCTGCAGCACCGCCTGCAGCGCGCACGCCTTCTGGGGAGTGTGCGCGCCGTCTTGGGCACCTCCTTGCACGCCCCGACGGACCTTTTCGGAGAGCGGCTCGGGCAGGCCGACCAGCCAAATCCAGCCACGCCCCGCATCCGCGCCCGGGCGCACGAAGAGGCGTGCGGGAGCGATCGGCCGGCTTGCCGCCGCAGCCGCGCTCGCCCACAAGTCAGAGGACGGCGTCGCGCCCCAGAACTCGAGCACCGTCGCGGCGGAGGTCGAGTCGACAAGGGACTCCATCCCACGTGCGGCGCGCCACGCGTCGGACGCGTGCCGCCGGCCCGAGGCGACGAAGACCACGTCGTAACCGCGCGCATGCAACTCGTCCGGGTCGGACACCTCCTCTCCAAACTGAGTACGCCCGAAGCCGGCGGCTGCGTAGCGCTCGAACTCGGCGAGCAGCACGCTCTCGATTTGGCCGACGCGCGAGATCGGCGCGAATCCATGGGGTGAGTGCAAGTGCCGGTTGAGGAGCGCCGACGTCTGCTGCGTGATGGCCAGCACGATCGAGCGGGCACCGTGTGCCCTCTCGTCAGCACCTGGCCGGCGCTTTTCGCGCTTTTCGAACACATCCACCGTCGGCGCATTGTGTCGCCGCGTGATCACCAGCCCGTTGGGCCCTTTTGCAAAGCTCGCGTGCTTCCGTGCAATGAGCACCGCGAGCCACAGGCCAGTTGGGCCCGCACCGACGATGGCCACGCGAGCACCCTTGCGCTCACCGATGCTCGCTGCGAAAGCCTGTGCTTCGCGTCGCCGTAATCGCGCCGCGGCCTTATGATGAGCGTTTGCAGCAGAATTCTTCTCCTCCACTGTATCGTTGCGGGCAGCCTTCACCTTGGTCCGGAGCGTCAAGGCGAAGCCGTCATGTGCCATTTTTCCGAGGCGTCTACAATACACAAGCGCGTGGTTGTCGTGTACAGCAGTCAGTGCACCTCGTGCAACCCAGCCCCACCTTTCTCATAGAGAATGGGGGCTTACACGCTCAGCGTCGCCGAGCCAGGATCGGGAGAACGAGGGAGAGACCACACTGTGCTGCGGCGAAACACTCACAAAGTAGCACTGGCGTGCGGGTGCGTCGGGAAACTCGGCGGGGCGAGATTGTGTGGAGAGAAGGGGGGAGTGGGGAGGTGGGGGGGGGGGATTTTCACACCCTAACAACCCCAACGTTTGACGATCAACAACTCATCAAACTTGCCCATTTCTACAATATTGTGGGGAAGCGAGGTCGCAGACGTGAACGGCGTGCCATCGGTGGAGGCGTGCAGCTTAGAGAGCGTGGAGTCGCCCGCATGCCCAATGCGCTCGTGCCACAAAAGTATCGTCGCATCGTCCACCTTGGTTGCCCTGACGAGGGCGACGCCGGGGTCGTCCGGCGCCGAGAACGTAACGACGATGTGGTACGGAGGTCCTTTGAACGGCTCCTGGGCGCCGTCTGCCCACTCGAGAACACCGCCGTACTTGGGGCAACGCAGCGTGCGAACTTCAATACCTT
>Ga0210248_100725_pt1 | contig 28368 bp, 24 predicted proteins | sample ChrtobMetP3_32mM_FD_155493 | JGI IMG/M metagenome (GOLD analysis project Ga0210248, IMG submission 155493) | Chrysochromulina tobin associated microbial communities from unialgal haptophyte culture, Seattle, Washington, United States - P3_32mM | ecosystem: Host-associated > Algae > Haptophytes >...
CCCCGAACGCGACTCGGTCGTCGCGGACCACATGAAAGCAGACCTTAAACAGCCCTTGGCTGCATAAATCAGGCGACAACTACCTTGACACGCGCCGGATTCGTGGGAAATTCCTCGTGCCTGGCGGGCCCACGAACTCGCTCACGTCATTGGTCAGCCCTACCTTGGCCTGCACCTCAAAAGCCACTTGCATATGCTCGGCTTGGCCTGGCGTTCACGCAATACGCCAGAATGGATGGCGCAGGCCCTGAGGCTAGTATTGACGCCGTTAGCGCACCTGACGGGACGCATACCGCCCAACAACGCTGGCACGGGCCGCATGGGGTTGCTCGATGACGCCAGCTGGCCACCCGAGCTGGATCGGGGAACCCTGGAACGCATCTAAACAGATAAGGATGTGCATGGCTGCCACCCTCGACCAAGTCCGCATTGCCGCCGAGCTGGGCGTGACGCATCATTTCGACGCGGCCGCTGAAATCACCCGTCGCATTTCCTTTGTCGCAGAGTACGTTCGATCCGCCGCAGCGCAGACCCTGGTGCTTGGTATCAGCGGCGGCGTCGATTCCACGGTGGCCGGACGGCTGTGCCAGCTAGCCGCCGAGCAGGTGCGCGGCGAGGGCCTGCAGGTGCGCTTCATTGCCATGCGGCTTCCCTATGGCATCCAGGCCGACGAAGCGGACGCGCAACGCGCACTAACCTTCATCAATCCTGACGAAATCTTAAACGTCGATGTCAAGCCGGCTTCGGATGCCGCGCTTGCGGCGTTGCATGCGGGTGGACTGCGCTGCACGGACGCGTTCCACGAGGATTTCGTATTGGGCAACATCAAGGCTCGCCAGCGCATGATCGCCCAATATGCTGTGGCCGGAGCGACCGGGGGTCTGGTGGTGGGGACAGACCACGCCGCGGAGGCATTAATGGGCTTTTTCACCAAGTTTGGTGACGGCGGCTGTGATATCGCGCCGTTATCCGGATTGACCAAGCGCCGTGTCAGGGCCATTGCATCGGCCCTGGATGCCGATGCAGGCCTTGCGGGGAAAACTCCCACAGCCGACTTGGAAACCCTTCGACCTCAACGTCCCGACGAAGCAGCCTTGGGAGTCAGTTACGAGAACATCGATGACTTTCTGGAAGGCCTGCGAGTTGACTTGGCGCCCTCTCAGCTGATCGCGGCAACTTACCGCCGCACAGCGCACAAGCGCGCGCTACCCGCTGCACCGTAGGCATAACGGCGGAGGCGCACCGCCTCTATGGTTCTAAAGGGCCTGCGCCAAGCCATGGAGAATGCCGCATTCCTTGGCTGAGCGAACGGTATCGCAAGAGTGGCGCAGCTCGATTAACTGTTGCTCCAGCGCCTTGAGTTCACGAATTTTGGACCTCACTTGAACAATATGGGCATCGACCAACTCGTTGACCTCGCCACAGTCCAGTTCGGGCCGGTCCCGGAAAGTGAGCAGGTTGCGAATCTCGTCCAATGTCATGTCACGTGATCGGCACCGGCGAATGAAAAGCAGCCGCTCCAGGTGATGTTCTTCGTAAAGACGGAAGTTGCCTTCACTGCGCGCGGGTTCCTGTAGGAGACCTTCTGCTTCGTAAAAGCGGATGGTCTGCACTTGACAGTCGGCGCGTTTTGCGAGCTCTCCAATTCGCAGCATCTGGAATCCCCAATAAGAATGCTTGACTCTATAGCAACTTTAGGTTGAATAATATCAAATCCACTGAAACCCAGCCTCACGAACAGGATTCCCCTTGAGTCAAACGGCAACTTCCTCCTGCGGATGCAGCAAATCGTCACAGTGCGACACGGCTACTTATTACATCGACAACATGGACTGCAAAAACGAGGAAGCGATGATCCGCAAGAGCCTGGGCGCGCTCGACGGCGTGACCGACTTGGCGTTCGACCTGAAACAACGCACGCTGGCGATCACGCACACCTTGTCCTCCCTCGGCACCGTAGAAGATGCCTTGCGCAGCATCGGCATGCGACCGCAGCGGCGAGCCACTGGACTGACCAAGACGCTCTACAGCATCGAGAACATGGACTGCCCAAGCGAGGAGGCCTTGATTCGCGCCCACCTCGGAAAACTCGACGGCATAGAAGTGCTCGCGTTCGATCTTCAGCAACGCACGCTCGTGGTGACCCACGATGAGCAAGTTCGCTCCGAAATGGAATCGGTGTTCACCTCCATCGGTATGAAAGCCAAAATCCAGACCAGCGGCGTCGAGTCCGCTGATGAGCGAGTGGTGTTTCAGATTGACAACATGGATTGCCGCTCTGAAGAAGCCATGATCCGGGAGCGTTTGGGGCAACTGGACGGCGTAAAAACATTGGAATTTGACCTCCCGAAACGCAAGCTTGCCGTGACCTTGAACATTGCAGCACTGGCGCCAGTGGAGGCCGCGTTGGCGTCGATCGGCATGCGCGCCAAGCGAGCCGAGTCCGTGCAAGCACAGGTTGTCCCTGCTGTGACGGTAGCGCATGAGCGCGCGCCGGTGGCCCAAGCCGCCAAGGTTGGCAATGGGGTCACAGTCAGCTACCGTATCGAAAACATGGATTGCCCCACCGAGGAGGCCTTGATTCGTGATCGCTTGGGCAAGGTCAGCGGCGTTGCCAAGCTCGAGTTCAACCTGATGCAACGCGTGCTGACTGTTGGCCACACCCTGCCGTCTGCCGAACCCATAGAGCAGGCCCTGGCCGCGATCGGCATGAAAGCGCAGCGTCAACGCGCAGTCGGCGGCATCACAACAGTGCTGCAGATCGCCAAGATGGATTGCCCAACCGAAGAAGGACTCATTCGAGGCAAGTTGGAAGGCATGACCGGGATCGCCGGCTTGCAGTTCAATCTGATGCAGCGCACCTTGACGGTCCAGCATTCGCCTGAAGCCATCGCCCAAGCCGTTAAAGCCATCGAATCGCTGGGATATGAGACGGTGGTGAAAACCACGGATGAACCACGTGATCCGTACTCGCCAGCGCCGAAGACCAACTGGCTGCCGATGATTTTTTCGGGGGTGGCGGCTGTACTGGCCGAAGTCGTCTACTGGGCCAACGATGGCAACCACTGGGTGGTGGTCGCGCTCGCTCTGGCGTCCATCGCCACCGGCGGGCTCAGCACCTACAAGAAGGGCTGGATCGCGCTGAAAAATCTCAACCTGAACATGAACGCCCTCATGTCCATTGCGGTGACCGGCGCCATGGCGATCGGACACTGGCCCGAAGCGGCGATGGTGATGTTTCTGTTCGCGCTGGCGGAGGTGATCGAAGCCAAGTCACTGGACCGCGCCCGCAATGCCATCCGCGGCCTCATGGAACTGACACCGGCCACCGCCACCGTCCGCCAGGCCGACGGTGCCTGGCTGGAAGTGGCGGCCAAGGAGGTTGACCTGCAAGCTGTGGTGCGGGTCAAGCCAGGGGAGCGCATCGCCTTGGACGGCATCATCACCTCGGGCAGTTCCGCGATCAATCAGGCCCCCATCACCGGTGAGAGCCTGCCCGTCGAGAAAGCCGAGGGCGACCAGGTCTTTGCCGGCACGATCAATGAGACCGGATCCTTCGAGTACAAGGTCACCGCTGCGGCCAATAACTCGACGCTGGCACGCATCATCCACGCCGTCGAGTCGGCCCAAGGTAGCCGCGCGCCGACCCAACGCTTCGTCGACCAGTTCGCCAAGGTCTACACGCCCGCCGTTTTCGCGGTGGCGCTGCTGGTGGCGGTGGTTCCGCCCTTGGCCATGAACGGGCTCTGGCTCGACTGGATCTACAAGGCGCTTGTGCTGTTGGTGATCGCCTGTCCCTGCGCCCTGGTCATTTCCACCCCAGTCACTATCGTGAGCGGCTTGGCGGCCGCGGCGCGGCGCGGCATCCTCATCAAGGGCGGTGTGTATCTGGAGGGGGGACGCAAGCTCAAGGTGTTGGCCCTGGACAAGACAGGAACCCTGACCCACGGCAAGCCCGAGCAGACCGATTACGTTGCCCTGAGCGGCGACCAGCCAATGGTGCAATGCTGGGCGGCCAGCCTGGCCGCGCGCTCGGACCACCCGGTGTCCCAGGCCATCGCCCGGCATGCCAAGCAAGCCTCAACGCAGACGCTGGAGGTGCAGGACTTCAAGGCGCTACCTGGTCGAGGCGTCAGCGGGCAGATCGCAGGCACGTTGCTGCACCTCGGCAACCATCGCCTGACCCAGGAGCGCGGCTTGAGCACGCCGGCGTTGCAGTCGACGCTGGAGGGATTGGAGCGCCAAGGCAAGACAGCGGTCATGCTGATGAACGAGTTGGTGGTGTTGGGGATTTTTGCCGTGGCGGACACGGTCAAGGACAGCAGCAAGAAAGCTATCGCGGACCTGCACGCCATGGGCGTGCGCACCGTGATGCTGACCGGCGACAACCAGCACACAGCCAACGCGATCGCCTCTCAAGTAGGCATCGATGAGGCCCGGGGTGACCAGCTTCCAGAGGACAAGCTGCGCACTATTGAAGGCCTGGCGGGCGCCCAGGGCCAGGTCGGCATGGTGGGCGACGGCATCAACGATTCGCCGGCGCTGGCGCGCGCGGACATCGGTTTCGCCATGGGCGCCGCCGGCACGGACACGGCCATCGAGACGGCCGACGTCGCCCTGATGGATGACGACCTGCGCAAGATCCCTGCGTTCATCCGGCTGTCGCAGAAGACTGCACAGGTGCTCACGCAGAACATCGTCTTGGCACTTGGGATCAAGGTGGTCTTTGTGGCGTTGACCTTCACCGGTCAAGCCACCATGTGGATGGCGGTATTTGCCGACATGGGAGCGAGCCTGCTGGTGGTCTTCAATGGCTTGCGCTTGCTGGGAAAGAAAGATGCAGAGTGACTGAACTCAGTTCTGCGTGTTGCGGCCAGTCTTGGACCTGAAGCTCGCCCTCTACGACTGGCACGGCCGGAACCGCGACTTGTTCCAAGCGATCAATGGCGGCCTGCCCGAATCTGCGACGTTTCTGGCGCGCATGGGCTGTGCCCCCTGATGCTCGCCGCTCTGGCGATCTGGGCCCGATGGGCCGGCCCCCCCCCGGGTTCAGCACGTGTTTGCCAAACGGATCTCTGTTCAACGAAGGTCACGGAAGCTGAAGCCTGACGAAGCCAATTTCGCCGGTGCCGGACGCAGTACCAGGGGAGCAAGATGGAATCCGGCTACCTCCGAAAACGCTCAACCTCGCGCTGGACCATCTCGAAGAGCAGGTCCGGGTCGGTAGAGGCCAATGGTTTTCCATTGACGAAGAAGGTCGGGGTGCCTCGAACCCCGAGGGCCTTGAGGTCCAGCACGTCCTGAGCCAGCAACGCATCCGCCGAGCCAGAGGCAAAGTGCTTACGCGCCAGATCAACGTCGAGGCCAGCGGCCTGGGCAATAGCCCACACGCGCGTTGAGGCATTCGCGCCTTGCCCCGCCCATGCACGCTGTCCGTCCAGCAACGCCTCAAGCGTGGTTTCGAACTTTCCCTGTGCACGTGCTGCCTCAAGGATCCTCACCGCTGCCACCGATGCCTCTCTGTGAAACGGCGTGTACCGAATCACCAAGCGCGTCTCACGCGGAAACGCAGCAAGGATCTGCTTTACGCGGGGGTGAAAGGCTTTGCACGCCTCGCAGGCAGGATCAAAGAACTCGACGATGGTGACCTGCGCGTCCGCCGCTCCAATGACTGGCGAGTGTGGTCGCACCATTGCCCCGGCCTGCTCTGAAGCCTGAACCGTCGCAACCTTAAGAGTATGTCGCTGGTAGAGAAAAATGGCGGCAGCAAACACCGCGAGTGCAGCCAGCGCCGCGAGGAAAACAATGTAGCGACGGGTCATGTAGGAGTTCATAGTGTTTCGGACGCTGACGCAGGGTACGGAGTAGATCCGTAGACTTCATTGATGGTCACCACGTTGTCTGGTTTCATGTTCATGGTTGGTACGCAATGATCGCCATGCCCGCCAAGGTCACGGCCACACCCGCCAGATCCCAGCTGCTCGGACGGACACCGTCCACCGACCACAACCACCCCAACGCCACTGCCACATAGACCCCTCCATAGGCTGCGTACACGCGGCCCGACGGGGCGGCGTGCAAGGTGAGCAGCCAGGCGAAGGTGGCTAGGCTCACGGCGGCGGCGGGCAATAGCCACCAGCCTGAGCCCTGCCCGCGCAGCCACAGCAGCGGCAAATAACAACCGACGATCTCGGCGATGGCGGTGCCGACGTAGAGCAGCAGTGTTTTCATGGCGGTAGGAGGCGTTCAACCTTTCATGGAGTTCAACAGCGTGAGGATGTCTTCGACAATCACGCCTGGCTCCGTGCCATAACTTGAGAAGAGACGTACCCGGCCTTCGGTGTCAAACACATACTTGCCCGCCGAGTGGTCCATCGTGTACGAGGTCGGTGTGGTGCCATCGACCTTGCGGTAGTAGATCTTGAAACTGTCTGCCACTGCCTTGAGTTCAACCGGTTCGGGACGCAGCGCCAGAAACGTCGGATCGAAGTTGGCCATGTACTCTTTGAGCAGCGGCAGCGTGTCGCGTTCCGGGTCCACTGTGATGAAGAGCACCTGCAGCTGCTTGCCTTGATCGCCCATGAGGCGCTTAACCTCGGCCAGGGTGGTCATGGAGGTGGGGCACACATCGGGGCACTGTGTGAAGCCGAAGAACACCACCACCGCCTTGCCACGGAAATCCGCCATGGTCCTCACCTGACCAGTGTGGTCGGTCAGTTTCAGGTCTTGTGCAAAAGCGGCGCCCGTGATGTCGGTGCTCTTGAAAGTGGGAGCCTGGGGCGAGCAACCTGCAAGGAAACCGCCCGCAGCGAGCCACGCTGCGCTCAATGCCAAAGCCGAACGCCGGTTGAATGGATGTGCGGGTGTTATGTACTTCATTTCTTCGCCTTGGCCACTTCTTCGGCCACCAGCGCGGCCAGCTGTTCTGGCCCGAAGCTGGGCAGGCTGCGACCATTGACAAAGAAGGTGGGCGTCTTGGTGACCTGCAGCGCGGTGAGGTCTTCAATGTCCTGCTGCAGCAAGGACTGCATGCCGGGTTTCTCGATGTCCTGGCGCGCCTTGACAAGGTCCAGTCCGGCTTGCTCGGCCACCTTGAAAGCGGTCTCGATGTTGGGCTGGCCGTGGTCGGCCCAGGTGGGCTGCGCGGCCAGCACAGCCTCAAGAACCGTCTGGTACTTGCCCTGGCTCTTGGCAGACTCCAGCAGCTTGACCACCTGGTCAGAGCCCTGGTGGAACGGCGCGTAGCGGATCACCAGTCGCACGTCGTTGGGGTACTGCGCCATCAGGTTCTTGACGATGGGATAGAAGGCCCGGCAGGTCTCGCAGGCCGGGTCAAAGAACTCGACGATGGTGACCGGTGCACCTTGGGGGCCAAAGACGGGTGAGTGCATGCGCACCAGGCGGGTCTGCTCGGCCTTGACCTGCACTTCCTGGGCGGCCTGCACGCGCTTCTGATACGCGTTCATGCCAAAGTAGAAGAACAAGGCGACGATGGCGACCAGGCCGATGATGGTGAATTTTTTGGCGTTCATGAACGGGTCTTTCTCAAGTAGACAAAAAGCAGGATGACGATGGCGATGAAGGCTGCTAGCGACAACCAGGGAATCTGGATGCCGCCCAAGATCTCGAGGCTCTGCTCGCTGCATGAGGGGCCGGTGCCGCAGGGTACCCACCACTTCGGCACCCACCCAGCAATCAGCGCGGAGTGGTAACAGGCGATGGCTGCGCCGCCCAGCGCCAGCGGCAGTGCATAGGTGGCGCCTCGCCGGTCTTCGGCGAAGGCGGCCATGCCGAGGATGAGCGCCAGCGGGAACATGAAGATGCGTTGGTACCAGCAGAGCACGCAGGGCGTCATGCCCATGACTTCGCCAATGAAAAGCGCACCGAGAGTGGAGACCAAGGCGGTGCCCCAGGCGGCCATCATCCAAATCCAGCCCTGCTTCATGAAGGAAACTCCTCGGGGGTCTTGCTGGGCGATGGGCGCGGCGGAGACTTAATCGATGCAAGGCACCAGACCAACACGGAGCAGACGATGAAGACATCGGCCAGGTTGAAAGCTGGCCAGTGGATGCTCCCCCAGTGGAAGTCGAGAAAGTCCACCACGGCACCGATCTGGACGCGGTCTACGAGGTTGCCGCCGCCCCCGCCCACCACAAAGGCACCCAGCCAGCGGTCCAGGGGTGCGGCCTGCCGGGCAAGGCAAGCCGCAGAGACTACACCGACCACGAGCACCGACACGCCGATAAAAAACCAGCGTTGCCAGCCACCCGCATCGGCCAGCAACGAAAACGCTGCGCCCGGGTTGAGCGCATGCACAAAGTTGAACCACTCGGTCACCTTGATGGCTTCACCGAGTTCGAGGGTGGTTGAAAAATACGATTTGCTGAGTTGATCAACAGACAAAAGCGCTGCAACGCCAGCGAGCCATGTCCAACGCGCGTTTCGCTGGGTCCAGCGAGCAGTCATGAGAGAGTCCTTCCAAAACGATCCGGGATGGCCACCATGTGTGATGGCGGCCAACTAAAGCCAGGGGATCGGGGAAGAAGTGCCTGTCAGCGCATCAGGCTCAAGCGCTCAACCCCGAAACTCGCGGGGCAGACCATTGGGGACGGTAGGGTTGTTCATGCCAGTTTGGCGACATGGGTTGGGCAACGTGTTTGACGCGTTCCGTGCCAACGGACTTGGTTGTGGGCGCGGAGGTCTCTACGATAGCAGCCACGCAGTTCGCGTGGCAGGTTCCGCAATCGAGATCAAAGCCACGCTCGCCAGCGATCCCTTCTGCGAGGCCCTCCACAGCCTGTCCATGGCCAGGCTGATGGTGCGTCACTTGCGTGGTCTGTGTCGACTGAACGTGGCCACAGTACGCCTCGACCGCTGCAGCAGCAGAAAATTGCAGCGGCAAGAACGTGAGCATCAACAAGACCAGAAAGGCGCGCATGAGGCGAATTTTAAGCGGTGCTCATTTCCACAGCGGCGTGAACGGGCGATCAGCTCAGTCAGCTCGGGATGCACGAGCGAGCACCAAGGCCAGTCCGAGCACCTGAAATCGTTGGGCACACGGCCCCGGCCGTCAACCAACGTGTTCTGGACAGGGAAGTGTCAGCTATTTGAATCGTGCGGCCGATATTCCTGATCACGCGCCCCTTGAGAGAATCAGCTCAAAGTCGACGTCAGATTCAATAATCTACCATTACCCAATGTGAATTTTATGGAAAATTAAAAGCCATTTACCTCATAAATAGTATGTAATATCATGGTACATACCATAGTACGAAATAAGAGGACGAGCCATGGCCCGAGCCGGAATCTACAAGTCTGAGGTGCTGCGGGCCCGCGATAAATTGCTGGCCACGGGGCGCCATCCGTCCATCGATGCGGTGCGCGAAGAGTTGGGCACCGGCTCCAAGAGCACGATCCACCGCTATTTAAAGGAGATCGAGGAAGATGAAGGCGGGGCCGCCGGCACCCGGGTGGCCGTCAGCGAGGCGATCCAGGACCTGGTCGGCCGCCTGGCCGCCCGCGTCAACGAGGAAGCGGAAGAACGGGTCACCACGGCGCAGAACAAGCACGCCGAGCAACTCGCGCAGCAGCAGCAAGCCGCCGCGGCCCTGAAAACCGAGGCCCAGTCCACCCGCCAGCAGCTGGAACACACACAGCGCTCGCTGGCCGATGAAAAAACCGCTCACGGCAAAACCAATGAAACGCTGCGCAGCAAGACCCTGGAATGCACGCAGCTTGCCCAGCAGGTGGTTGACCTGCAGGAGCGCGTCGCGGCCGAAGAACGCCATCGCCAATCGCTGGAAGAAAAGCACCAGCATGCCCGCCAGGCGCTGGAGCATTTCCGGCAGTCCAGCAAGGAGCAGCGCGACCAGGACCAGCGCAAGCAGGAGCAGCAGGTTCAGTACCTGCAAGCCGAGGTGCGCTCCGTGAACGAGACCTTGGCAGTCAAGCAGCAGGAAGCCGTGCACGCCCTGCAGGACAACGCGCGCCTGCTGGGCGACTTGTCGCGCGCCCAAGGCGATCTGCACCAGGCCCAGGAAGAGGTGCGGCGCCTGCGGCCGCTCAAGGAAGAACTGGGGTTTGCGCAGCGGCGCACCGAGGAGTTGGGCCGGCGCCTGGTAGAGCAGGATGCGGCCGTTCAGCAGCTCGGCACCTCGAACGAGCAGTTGCAGGCCAAGGTCGATGAACTGCTTTCCGCAAAGCAGCAGCTGGAACTGGCGCTGGCCACGGCCAGGTCATCCGTCACGGCGCAGGAGCAGGTCGTCGCCAGCCTGCTGGAGAGACTGACGGCCACATCGAGCGAATCCGGAGCAGTGACGGTGACCGCGAAGCCAGCGAAACAAGCCCGTTAAAAGTCAAGGCGTTCAGTACGAACCAACAAGTCTTTCAGGCATCACGGCCAACCCTCCAAACGCGTCAACACCGCGGGGAGGACGTGCACATGCAAGGCGCACTTCGAAATCAATCACCCGGATGTCAATAGGCCGGCGGTGGCACGGCACGGTAGCGAGGCTCGCTGAATATTGAGCCACATCGGAACAGTGCTTCAATGCTCCCCGCGATCTACAGTCACCCTATAGGCCAAGGGATTGCACATCGCAGAGCAACCTGCGATACTGCCTCCGCTTTGGACGCGGCACACCCATCCGCCTTGGAAGGCAGCCCTTCGCGCTGCAGCGTCGACAAACACACTTGCCCCATGGACCCCTGTCGCCATGGATCGGTAGCGGATGACGGTCTGGCAATAGGAAGACCATGCACGCATCCCATACATCCACGGCGGGTAACCAGATCCCGTCGCCCAAGCGCCTCAAGAACGAGGCGAGGAAAATCCGTCAAAGCGACCCACAGTTGAGCCAAGGTGCGGCACTGAACCTGGCTGCAACCGCCCACGGCTTGCCCTCGTACAAGGTCGTCGAGCGCGCGTGGCGCTCGCGCGATCGGGCGAGTTCCGACCACGCGGTCACGCTCACCGCTTCGTGGGGTGATCGAAGCCGTGGCGACTGGGGCCGCATCCACGCGAACGTGGTGCTGTCTGAGCCCTGGCCCAACTTCTTGCCCTTGCCAGTCCGGCGTCGCATTGGTTCGCTGGGACGATTTCACATCGTTGGTGGAGATCGAACACGCCTGGCCTCCCCCGAGGACTACGCGTCATTCATCTCGTGCGCCCACCACCTGAGCAAGGCCGCGCGGCAACTGGTTTTTGTCGACGCCTTGCGGGTCTTGCCGGTGTCACTGGCCAAGACGGTGGCGGCCTTCCGAGGCGACCCGCACCGCATGCTCAGCAGCCGATACCTCGATCAGGATCATGAGAGTCTGTGGCGCGATCCGGCCACAGGGTTGCACTTCATCCTGAATGAACCCTATCAGATGGACCAGGAAAAGCAGGCACCGATCCTGGCTGAAAGAGGGATGGTGGCTTTCACGACGCGTGATTGGACCACCCACAACCCTGCGGGCACACTGGCACAACTGATCGCCCCGGTATCCGAACAGACACTTCTGCGGGCGCTGTGTAAGCGTGGCCAGGCCTTGCCGGCACGGTTCGACGAGATCACTTTCACGGACGACGACGGGCGGCTGCTGGACATTTTCCGGTCATAGCGCAGTGTTTCGTGGGCATCGCAGAATCATTTCCGCCCGGTCAGGCTGCTTGAAATGGTTCCAACTGCCTGGCTGGACAAGTCCGCGATGAAGTTACGCCGCTTGCACACGGTCATCGCCCCCAGGTTGTTGAGCGCAGCCTCATTTTGACTTCGTCGGGCAATGGTGGATCACGCGGTCGATGTCATTCGGACCTATCTGGAACGCGTCGCAGCTGGACCGCCGGCCTGGTTCAAGACAACGTGGCAACTGTACGCTGTGCAGCGTATTGAGGGTTTTGAGCACATCATCTCGGTGCTTCTTGGGGCCTGCAGATTGTCAGGCGTCACGGCCGAACCTTGGTGGCGAGATACTGGTCGGGGGCAACTCACTGTTGCCGATAGGTCTGGATGAGTTCCTTGGCCTTGACGAATGCCGCGTCGTAGAGTTCTGGCGAGTTGCGCTGCAGGTTGTTCACAACACGACTGTGCGCCTCGCGGGTGAGCCGGAACTCGACGATTCCGAATCGTTGGGCGATCTCCCTGACATCCGCCTTGCCCCAACTGTCCTCTCCCATCCCGTCTGGGTGCAGAACGAAGCTATGGACATAGCCATCTGCACCGCGCTCAGTCCCTTCCGCGCCCTGCTCGAATCGGATGGCCAGCAGCCCTACGGGGTCCAAGCCTGCCAACTCCCGCAGCGCTTCCGCAAACGCCGCACACCTGCCGAATGTGTATTCGGCCGCCTCGGCGGCCGGAATGCAGGGCTCCGGTCTTTTGGGGATCGAAGCCAGATAGGCGGTGTTGGCCTCGATCGCTTTGACCGCCATGCTGATCTTGGCCGGATCAGGTGCGCAGCGCAGAGGCAGCGTTGCGAGCGCGCTCTCAGCGTAGTAGCGCGTCCGGACACCGCCCATGCCGTGCCGCACGGCCATGGGCCGAATCGTTCGGTGCATGAAGTCACCGAGAGACCGGTTGCCTCGCACATCAAAAATGCGGGTTCCGTTGTCCGCCACATACACGCGCAGCGGTTTGCAATCCTCAAGCGCAATGTTGTTGTCCGGATCAAGCGACGGAACCCACCAGTCCACATGGAGCAGCCAGCCCGTCACACGCGCGAGCGCCACCGCGAAGTTGACACCATCTTCCGCCTCCCACTCATTGACCAAGGCCGGCGCAAAGGCCGTGCGCTGCTTGAGCTTCGCTTGTCCCATATTTCTTCTCCGTGATGACCCACCTTCGGGCAGCAAGCCATTGTCAGTCCCAAATCCTAACCCGGTGAATCGCACGAAAAACGAGCTGGCTGTCTTTGCGGAAGTCCACTAAGTCATTGATTTCATTGAACAACGGAAACCACTAACCGGGTGAATTGCACGAGAAAAGAGCCGGTTCCTCAAAACCACGATTTCCGAACATGTGCCCCTGGACACCGGCGACACGAGCTTCGACCTCCCCGTATTCCCGGGCGACCTTGATCAAACCCGGCGCGCGCGCAACTTCGTCTGGCGTTGAATGAGGGCGTCTGCGTACGAATCGATCTCGAAGGTGATGGTGCCCTTGAAGTTCACGTGCTCAAAGTGCACTGGCCCGATGCGCCGGATCCAGTGGTCCTCGATGGGGTGCTTGAGCGCCTTCCAGCGGTCCACGACATCTTGCATTTTCATGGTGTTCCAGGCGATCACAACGTTGGTCAGCAGGGTGTGCGACGTCGAGATGGCGCGCAGTTCATCGACCCGTCGGCCGCGCGAGACGCCCACACGCCCGTGGTACACGGCGCGCTGCAATTGATGGATGGACTCGCCACGGTTCAGCAGTGCATGCATTTCGCGGCGGAATTCAGGGATGGTGAAGTAGTCGCACAGAAAGACGGTGCGCAGGAGCTTTCCCAGTTCGTCTGCGGCCGCGTGCACAGGATCCCCCCGGGCTGCGCTGCCCAGGCGGGCGATGGCCTCTGCGGCCGTGAGGCGGCCCTGGCGGATGGAGGCGATCAGGCGCAGCAGCTCCATCCAGCCGGCACGGATCTTCCGCAGCGAGACCTTGCCCACGACCAACCGCTCCAGTGATTCTGGCGGCGCAGCACCCCATGCCATGAACATCTTGCGCTCCGACAGCTGGCGCAAGCGAACACACAGGTCGAAGCCCAGCAGCTTGGCGATCGCCATGGCCGCATTGGTGTAGCCATGGGTGTCGACGGCCAGCAGGGACAGGCGGATCTGATCCTCGCGCCGCGTGCAATTGTGTGCTTCGACGCCGTGCACCGCGGGCGCGGCCTGCCGATCGTTGATGACGATGGGCTGGTCGTGGAACAGCGCCCAGGTGTCGAGCATGTGCACATAAATGCCCACCCCATGTTGTTTGCGGCGGTACTCCATGCGCGCCGAGTGCAGGTGCCGCGAGGTATCAAGCGTCATCGAATCGGAGGAAGCCTTGTCGCCCTGGCCCCAGAGCATCGCAATCGGCATGCTTTGCTGGAAATCGATGATGCGCGTGTTGGCCTCCCTCAAACGCCCGGTGGCCTCCAGCGCACGCATGGCCATCGAGATTTGTGAGACTTGCAGGCCGGGGATCATGGCGCAGACCCCCTTGGCGTTGTTCTCCGTCCCATGTGCGTACAGGGCGCCGTACACCGCCTTCAGCTCACCGATGTCCTTGGCCATCCTGCCCAGCAGCGCCTGGCTGAAGCGGGTTTTGGCATCCACCTCGACCAGCATGTCGGCGAACTGGGCGCTGCCGATCATGTTGAACATGCTCTCGCGGGTTTTCGTGACCTGGGGTTCGACTTCAAGCGCCTGGATAGGTGCGATGCTGATGTGGCCCTGGTTGTCGATGGTGAGCGCGCCTTCCTCGACAGCTTTGGCAAGTTGGGCCAGGCCGGCGTCGACGCGCTCCAACACCCGCTCCAGGAACTTGTCGGGATCATCGGTGAGGCTCAGCGCCCGGATGAGCGACTTGTTCTTGTCCGTCCATTCCTGTTCAGACATCAGTTGATCGGCGCGACTGCGGTGTCGGCTGCTGTGCGCCAGCCAGAGCTTTCCGCCCTTGATGGCCTTGCGCAGTGCCGTCGCGGCACTGACCTTCAGTGCAGCAAGAGCGAGCTTGCGGTCTGGGCCCTGCAACAACAGATGCCAGCCAGGATCGGCAAAGGATACGTCAAGTCCCTCTGGCAGGCTGGTTGCTCCCCGTTTGGCCAGATCGCGCAGCAACTTGAGCTGCCTCAGCGCCTTGTCCGACGCCTCGCCTCTGATCTCAAGGATGCCCAGCGAGTTGAGCAGCGCTGAGACACGCGGCGCTTCTTCCTTCACCAGTGCTTCGCGGACCAATTGGGCACGCGTGCCCGCGAAGTCCGGCTCATCTTGAGGCACCAGCTCGCGCATCGCCGCGACGATTTGCGCAGCGGTCAGCTTCTTGTCGTAGAGGACCGCCTTGAGCCTCACCCGCTCGGCGCGCAGATCGACGGAGCTGTCCGCTTGCTTCTTGAGCACCTTGCCGGAGGCCTTGCGGTAGAGGTCGGTGAGGCGTCGCGCGCCCATCTCCGCGGCCAGGTCGGTCTGTTCCAGCAATGTCACGTGCAGGAATGAGACCATCTCCAGCTCGCGTTGATCAGGGGACAGGTTCTTCGTTGCTGACGGTGGTCGATTGACCACTTCCTGGCTGTAGGCCTTCAACCGATTCAGCGCAATCGCCGACAGCTTCCACTCGTGGACGTGCAATGCCTTCAGGCACTCGATTTTCTTGGTCACCTCGCTCAGGGTGAGCTGGCCATGCTTGCCCGGCGGCGTGCGCAGCCACTCCAGAACGGTGTGCCCGCCCGGTCCTGATCGCTTTGAGAACGCGTGCAAAAGCGCCCTGTGGATGTGCTCGCGCGGCACGCCTGCGCGAATCGTTTCGAGCGCCGCATTCTCCTGGTCGGCAAATGCTGCGCGGGCAATGTCCCGGAGGGTCCGATCGCCGGGCAGCACGAGGCGGCGGTCAAAGAGCCAGTGCTCCGCCTGATGCACAAGATCGTTCACCGAGACCGCAGTGGTGGCAAGCTCGCGCAGGGCATCGGCAAGCAGCGCTTTGGTGGTGTCGTCCAAGACCGCGAAGCCAACGCGTTGTCGAGCCCAAAGCTGATGCCCGAAGCGGGTGTCCCTGTCCTTGTACAGCGACGTGACGGATGCGATGTCCGTCGCGCTCATGCCCAGTGTTGAAGTCAGATGCCGCAGCAGCACGGGTGGCAGGCCCGAGAGAGCATCTGGGTGTCGTCCGGTGGCGCGCAGCATCACCAGTTGAACGGCCGCGCCAAGGCGAGCAGTACCCCGGAAACGGGGCGGGCGAAGCTCATGGATGTCTTCAGCGCTCAGGCCGAAGCATTCTTCGACCTCTCGCTTGGACAGAGACTTGGGAAGGGTATCGGATCCGACAAAACGCAGATAGAAGCTTGGCAAGCTGGGTCCCCCTGGCCTGCGCAGTCCAAGCCTTGCGGAAGTCTACGGAATTGTTCTCGCAGGTTCCAGAAGGTTTGAGTGAATGCGGGTTAACCCTCGGGCGCTAACCCGGCGTTCTGAACCGGAAATGAGGTCGAACTGAGCAATCCGTTCGAAAAAGGCCTTATTGCCGGCAACGATTTCATCTATCGAATCGTGGAGGGCTTTGGAAATAGTCTTTTCGGGATCATCGAGAAGGATGTGCCCCCCAACCATGGATTCACCAGCTGGAAGCGATAGGTAATGCTCGCTGCCAAATCCACCAGGGGTCAGTTCGAAAATGACTCGATCAGTCGCCTTGTGAACAAATACACCCTCAATGGTCATTCCACTGTCATGCAGCCCGACATCTCCACCAAAGTGGATGTAGAAGTTCTCAAAGGGGAAGACCAACTCGCCGCAGGGCACGTTGGCAGCGTCGGTATGCAGAAGCGCCTGGGACAGTACCTTCGACATGTCCAAGATGATTTTCCCTCCGTCCATGTAGCCGCCGAACACCTGGACGTTCCCAATCTCACCTTGCACCGGACCTCCTCCCTGTGGGCCGGTACTCAACTGCTTTTGAAGCACCGGTGCAAGTGTGTCCATGATGAACGAGCGCCTCGCTGCCTCTCCCCGAGCTGCGGCAGCTGCAAATGCCTTACCGAGTGAAACTGCAAAGGGGCGGGTTGCTTCGTAGCGAATGGGCGCGTAAGCGCTACGCCTATTGACCTTCACCTGCATGCGCGATCCTTTGAGGAAACTTGTACTGAACCAAATGTGCCATAAGCGAGGAACAAATCAACGCTGCACAGCGCGCGCGTGAGCGCCAAAGACAAGTGGATTGCCATTGAAAACGCAGGTAGTTCGGGCAGACTGGGCAGCCAGTACACAAAAACCAAAGCCCATGCACGATCGCGTTCCACGCGCCCCCAGCGCTCTTGATCCGGAGCCTCCGCTGACGGTTGAAAACTTGCTGGCTATCGACAATGCGTTGAAGGCACTGGCAGGTGGTGGATCAATGTCGCCAGATGAAGCGTTTTCACCGGAGATAAACGCTCGGCTTCTAGTGGCGCATGGAAACGCTTCACGCGCCGCTGCAGCTGCTCCACCCGAAGTTCGCCCGAACGTGCAGCGCCTCCTGGCCACCGCAATTCGCGCACCCACAGCCGCCAAGCGTGTGATGTGGCTCCACCGCGCAGCAGACACGCTGGCCACCGCCTACAGCGGCGTTTCGGCATGCCGCGCGGGGTGCAATCACTGCTGCTTCATCCCGGTGAAGGTTAGCGCCACTGAGGCCCGCGTGCTCGGCCGTGCAGTTGGCCGTTTGCCCGCACCGGTGGAGACTCACAGCCCTGTTCACCCCGAAGGGTACGAATCGCCGTGCCCATTCCTGCACGACGGGTCATGCACCGCGTACGAGCATCGCCCGGCAGTCTGCAGGACGCACATCAATCTCGACGTGGACGATTTGCTGTGCCGTCTCGTGCCCGGTCAGGCAGTGCCGGTGCCTTACCTGGACACGCGCATGTTCGCTCTGGCCAGCATCCAGATCGAACCAGACGAAGGCTCTTGGGCGGATCTGAGGCAGTGGTTCCCGACCAAGGCCTGATCAAGGCCTCTATTCGTTGCCAGCTATTGGTGCAGAGGGTGGGGGACTTGCCGGCGCTTCTTCAAGCGGTCCGGGACGAATGACCTGGTAGGGCCCTCCGCATCGGCTGCACAACAAAGGGTTCACCCGAAAACGCATGTCCGCGCTTCCGTCGGTCCATCTGTGCTGATGCCTGGGCACCGATGGCTTGCCGCAATGGACACACACTGGACGGCGGGCTTCCCGATCAGCAGCAAACCGTTCACGGCATCTCTGTTCAATCTCAGCATCCACCCGCTTTTTGGTTTCGAGTTCTGCGGAGGCTTTAGCCTGGCCTCGCCTGTCCACCAAGCGTTTGATAGCGAACAGGAGTGCCACAGATCCGCCGGCGACAAGCACGACCCCTACGATGTTCCAGACTTCACGCGGAAGTCCGTGAAGGACAAACGCCCAAAGCAGCAGGAACAAGATCGCTGTATCGAGTGCGTAGATCAGAACCTTTTTCATGGATGCAGGCACCGAGCGGACGGCCTAAGGTGCTCGGTAAGTGGCGACCGCGTGAACTCTACAGGAGGGAAAGCCTCCCTAAGCGATCACGCTACCTGCAGCAAAACGCGCAAAACGCTGTTTGCATAGGCGTTGTGGGTGGCGCGGGTCACGGGGTTGAAAGGCAGACGACCGTCCCAACCCGGAAGCGATTCGATGTATTGCCGAAGTGCTTTGTACTCGGGACGCCACTGTCCACCAGGACCCTCCGCATCCGCCGTGCACTCTCGGTAGATCTGCTCCATGCCCCCGCCAATCGCGCGCACCAACACTCCAAGGGTCATCGGCTTCTTCAAATGGTCGCGCCGGTAGCAAAGAACATCGACCACAGATCGAAGGGCCTGCAGCCCGCGATCAGCATCTGGATCCTCGCGGCCAGTGGCGATCGCGGTCTGGCGCTGCTGCAGCTTGACTTCATCAACCAAGGCAGGGGCTGGAGCCTTGTCGCGCAGAAGCGCCAGCAACGGATTTCCCTCAACACGCTGACTTTGCTCGCGCATAGTCTGTCGGTGCCGGCTGCACATCAGTTGAACCGATCTCAACATGGCGACCAAGTCGACAAACCGCCGCGTGGACCAAAGGGTGGGCAGATCGCCGCCACCTTTTGCCGGAAGTAGCTTCTCAATGCAGGTGAACTGTTCCTGGACGCCTGCGGCCGCAAAATCTTGTCCCGTGAGTTTTCGCTGCTGGAACGAAGCAGCACCACCCAGGCTCCTGAAGAGTGCGGGCAGACAGGCACTCACCTCCCGGCCGAGTTCTATGAGATCACCGCCCTCCTCTTCAGTCGCGGGCAGCGCCGCCCAAGTGGCGCGCATGTCGACCAGCACATCCTGCGTGACGCGAGCGACCCCGACAAGGCTGTCACGCTGGTCCTTGGTCGCTTTGCCCTCATCTCTCGCCGACGCGTATGCAATAGCGAAGCCTGCGGCCGTGAAAAACAGCACGAGGATCAAGAGCAGGAGAACGCCTTGAGAAGTGGATTGCATGGACTTTTTGCCGAGTCGTGGACCAGCCATTGACTCTATTGCCGCAGCCACGTGACGCAATCGCGCCAAACGACACAAACGGTTGCGTTGACGGGGTACAGGAGATGTATGCCCCATCCGAAAATAGGGGTTCCCTGACAAAGTTGAACGCCATGAAGCTGAATGTTTACGACTTGGGCTACGAGCCCACTGACCTGCACGTCACGATTTCCGACCTGATGGTTGCCACCGCCGACCATTCAGATGAGTCACTGGACACGGCGATCTCCGAGGTGCTGAAAGCGCTTCGCGACCGCATGGGCATGGACGTGGTCTTCTGTTCAGAATTCGTCGATGGATGCCGCGTCTTCCGCCAGGTTGAAACAACCGGCATCCGACCCACGATCGCAGTGGGCGGCTCGGACCTTTTGGAAGAGAGTTGGTGCCAGCGAGTGGTGGACGGCCGTTTGCCGCGCTTCATTGCCGACGCACGTGAAGACCCCACCGCCTGTGCATTGCTGGACCAACTGCCCTTCTCCATCGGCACGCACATCAGCACCCCAATCGTGTTGAAAAGCGGTGAGATCTACGGCACGTTGTGCTGCTTCTCGTTCAGCCCGCAGGAAAATCCGAATCCTGATGACCTCAATACGCTGGAATTGACGGCCAAGCTCACGGCGATGCGCCTAGAGAGTCGAACGTAAGACCCGCCCCACGCAGCGTCCCCGCATGGGGCTTGTCGCCCAATTAACCCCGTCTGCGATTCCATCTGTCGACTGCTGGCCGGCTCTGGTTAAATCCAGAGCATCACATCGATGGAACGGGGAAGCAGGATGGCGCGAACGATCTACGACCGGCCGACGCGGTCATTGCTCAAAGACATGCTTGCGGAATGGGCGTTGAAACCCGGCGAGACGTTCGCAGCCCAGCGTGCCGTCGCTTGGTTTGCCGAGCATTACCCGAAGCTCAAGGCAGGCAGCATCCATGCGCACCTTGTGCAGGCCTCCACCAACGACCGAAGCAGACTGCACCACCCTTCGACCAGGACAACTGACGATCTGTTGTTCAAGGTGGGTTCGCGCGAGTATCGGCTGTACGAGCCTGCCTCTGATCCCCCGCCTGTGCATCCGGCAGCCAAGGTCCAAGTCGCCGACGGCGCCGGCGGGACGATATCAATCACCGAGGAAGACGACGACGCCGGGGTTGCAATCGATGCAGCCCTCGCTGGCTCATCGCAGTTCGCGCTCGAGAAAGACCTGCAGCGCTATCTCGCGGACAACCTGCAGCTGATCGAGCCCGGCCTGACGCTCTTCCAGGACGAAGAAATCTCGGGCTTTGAATACCCCGCAGGCGGAGGAAGGCGGATCGACATCCTCGCGAAGGACAAGGCGGGCGGCTTCGTCGTGCTGGAGCTCAAGGTCGAAAAGGGCTATGACCGTGTGGTCGGCCAGCTGCTGCGCTACGTCAACTGGGTCCGCAAGGAACTCGCAGAGCCTTGCCAGCGCGTGCGCGGCATTATTGTCTGCCGCTCCATGTCAGAGGACCTCATTCTGGCCTGCGCTGGCATCCGGGACGTAGAACTCTTCGAATACCGGCTACAGGTGAGCGTATCCAAGGTGCCGGCGCTTGAGTTGCCCTGACACCACCAGCTCAGTGTTGTGACACCCCCGGGCCCGAGAACACGCTGCCCGCTGTGCAGCCTCTATCATCGCTCGCCATGGACCAAAACAATGCGATAGAGAAGTTCATAGCAAGCTGGCAGGGGGCGACAGCCAGTGAGTTGTCAACAGCGCAGAGCTTCGTCATAGGCCTTTGTGAGTTGCTGGGTGTGCCCAAGCCTCACCCCTCCCCCGAGCAGGACTACATGTTCGAGCGCCCGGTGACCTTCCTGCATGGCGATGGCTCCAGCAGCGCAGGCCGCATCGACTGCTACCGGCGTGGCCACTTCGTGCTTGAAGCGAAGAAACTCAAAGCAGGCGCGCACACCAAGGGGTTCGACGACGGGCTCCTTCGCGCCCGCAGCCAGGGCGAGGGGTATGCCCGCGCGTTACCTGCTGCTGAGGGCAGGCCTCCCTTCGTTTTGGTGGTCGACGTGGGAACCGTCATCGAGATCTACGCCGAGTTCAGCCGCAGCGGCGGATCGTATGTGCCGTTTCCGGATCCGCGCAGCCACCGCATTGCGCTCGCCGACCTCGCGCGCCCCGAAATTCGGGAGCGCTTACTTCGCATCTGGACCGACCCGGACAGTCTGAACCCCGCGCGCGTGAGCGCACAGGTCACACGCGAAGTCTCTCAACATCTGGCATCTCTGGCCCGATCACTGGAAAAGGCAGGGCATCCCCCTCAACACGTGGCCGGGTACCTCACGCGATGCTTGTTCAGCATGTTCGCGGAAGACGTGGCGCTGCTTCCGCAGGGTGCCTTCCTGGGTTTGCTTCAGACCCACCGCAAGGACCCAACAGGACTTCAGCAGATGTTGCGCATCCTGTGGTCTGACATGGACCATGGGGGGTTCTCCGCGACCCTCGTCAAGCCAGTGCTCAGGTTCAACGGAAAGCTTTTCAAGGAGGCCAGCGCCGAGGGCTACAGCCTGCTCTTGTCCACCGCGCAGATTGATCTGCTCATTCAAGCTGCAAAGTCCAATTGGCGGGAGGTAGAGCCAGCCATCTTCGGCACCCTTCTGGAACGCGCACTGGACCCCGCCGAGAGGCACTCGCTCGGTGCCCACTACACGCCGCGCGCCTACGTCGAGCGGCTGGTGTTGCCCACCGTGATGGAGCCATTGCGCGCCGAATGGGCGAACTCGCAGGCGGCCGCACTGCTGCTGGCCCATGAAGCCGCCGAGTTGGAGGCCAATGCGCCGGTGGTGAAGTCCAAAAAGGACTTTCTTGTCCTGGATCGGCACAGCGCCGCCGTGCGCGCCAAGTGGCGCGAGGCCCGCCAGCAAGTGAAGGATTTTCACCACAGGCTCTGCACCGTGCGTGTTCTTGACCCTGCGTGTGGGAGCGCGAACTTTTTGTACGTCACGCTGGAGCATCTGAAGCGCCTGGAAGGTGAAGTGCTCAACCAGCTCGACGCCCTGGGGGAAACCCAGGACGCACTGGACCTGGGCAAGGAGACTGTGAACCTGCAGCAGTTGCTGGGCATTGAACTCAACGAGCGTGCTGCTGCGCTAGCAGAGTTGGTTCTGTGGATCGGTTATTTGCAATGGCACATTCGGACCTTCGGCAATGCAAGCGTTGCCGAGCCGGTGGTGCATGACTACGGCAACATCGAAAACCGCGACTCAGTGCTGGTCTACGACGCCAAGGAGCCATTGGTCGACGCGGCGGGATCTGTCGTCACGCGCTGGGATGGCGTGAGCATGGTCCCACACCACATCACCGGGAAACCGGTGCCCGACGAAACTGCACGTGTGGCGCAGTGGCGCTACATCAATGCCCGCCCTGCCGGGTGGCCAGAGGCCGACTTTATCGTTGGAAACCCACCTTTCATTGGGGCCAGCGCCATGCGTGCGGCCTTGGGTGATGGCTATGCAGTCGCGTTGCGCGAGGCATGGCCGCATGTGCCGGAGAGCGCTGACTTTGTCATGTACTGGTGGCAACGCTCCGCCAATCTGGTGGCCACCGGAAAAGCACAGCGCTTTGGCTTGATCACCACCAACAGTCTGCGCCAGACCTTCAACCGCAGAGTGGTGCAGAGCGCTCTTGATGACGGTGGCGTCTCACTTTGCTTTGCCATTCCAGACCACCCATGGGTGGACAGCGCCAACGGCGCCGACGTGCGCATTGCGATGACCGTGGGCACTTCGGGCGCTGGGGAGGGGAGGCTCCTCACCGTTGAGGGCGAAAGGAGCGGCGATGAAGGCGAAGTCGCTGTTGAACTGGTGGAGAGGCACGGACTTCTCCACGCAGACCTGAGACTAGGTGCCAATGTGGCCGCGGCCAAGCCACTGATGGCAAATGGTGGAATCTCGTCGCCAGGCATGAAACTGCACGGCGCCGGCTTCATCGTCACACGCGACCAGGCAGCTGCACTCGGACTGGGCACAGTGCCAGGTTTGGAACAACACATCCGTGAGTACAGAAACGGGAAAGACCTGACAGCATCACCCCGCGATGTCATGGTGATCGATCTATTCGGTCTGACCGCAGACGAAGTTCGCTCCAATTTTCCGGCCGTCTACCAATGGGTACTGGAGCGGGTCAAGCCTGAACGCGATCAAAACAACCGTGCCTACTACCGGAACAACTGGTGGCTATTTGGCGAACCTCGAAAGGATCTGCGCCCTGCGCTCAAAGGCTTGCCGCGATACATCGCAACCATCGAAACGTCCAAGCACCGGACCTTTCAACTGCTGGACGCATCGGTTTTGCCCGACAACAAGCTGACTGTGTTTGCGTTGGGTGACACGACTCACCTGGGTGTTTTGTCGAGCGGGGTGCACACCGCGTGGGCGCTGGCCGCAGGAGGATGGTTGGGGGTGGGAAATGACCCGGTGTATGTCAAATCGCGGTGTTTTGAAACTTTCCCTTTTCCCAGCGCAGAGACAGGCCTCACACCTGCGCTTTCCGAGCGAATCCGGAGCATTGCCGTGCAACTGGACGCCCATCGCAAGTCGAGGCTGGCAGAACACACCAAGCTCACGTTGACGGGTATCTACAACGTGCTCGAAAAGTTGCGTGCCGGCGAGCAACTCACGCTGAAGGAAAAATCAATCAACGAAGATGGTCTGGTGGGGGTGCTGAAAACGTTGCATGACGAATTGGACACTGCAGTGCTCGCCGCCTACGGATGGAGCGACCTTTCGCTACCCACCGACACAGACACGCTACTTCAACGCGTGGTGGAACTCAATCTCACACGGTTCAATGAGGAGACGGCAGGTCTCGTAAGGTGGTTGCGGCCCGAATACCAGCAACAGATGAGCACCGAGGATCAGCAGACCATGGACATGCAGAACGGGGAAGAAACTGCGGTACCAAGTGACAAAGCGAAGTCCACAGAGACGAAATTGCCAGTCGCACAGGTCGCTTGGCCTGTCGGGTTGGCAGTGCAGATCAAAGCTGTGGCCGACGCATTGGCTGCTGCTGGAGGCGCACTCGATCTGGAAGGGCTGGCGTTGCGTTTCAACGGGCGAGGCCGCTGGCGAGAGCGACTTCCCACCATCCTTGATGCCCTGGTAGCCCTAGGGCGCGCACTCCCACATGACAACGGCGGATGGGTGGATTCAGGCCGGTAGGTCGCGCCGGCTGCCTCGGTGGTGGTGCGGGTTGGCCAGCGGTATGCTGTGGGTGTGTGTAATCTCTACGGATCAACCCGCGAAGACGCCATTCACAAGTACTGGCGTCCGAGGAACGGTATTGCCTGGCCCGGTGGGTACGTAGCCCCACGCAAGCCTGGGGCGTTCATTCGTAGATCTAGTGACGACGCCGGCTACTCTCGTGAACTGGTGGTGGGACGCTGGGGCCTGATCCCGTGGTTCTCCAAAACCGCAGACATCAAGTACGCCACCAACAACGCGAGGTCCGAAGAACTAGCAGAGAAGGCCAGCTTCAAGTTGCCCTGGGCACGTGGCCAGCGCTGCATCATTCCGGCCGATTGGTTCGATGAACCCAACTGGGAAAGCGGCAAGAACGTCTGGTGGCGCTTTCGGCGCGCAGATGGGGAGCCGTGGGGCCTTGCAGGGATCTGGAACACGTGGACCGACAAGGCAACCGGCGAGATACACGATAGCTTTTCGATGCTCACGGCCAACGCGGACGCCCATGAATTGATGAGGCGAATGCACAAACCAGACCCCAAGGCGGGTCCCGACGAACAAGACAAGCGCAGTGTGATCGCCATCGAGCAGGCTGATGTGGACCAGTGGCTGACGGGCACCATGAGCGAGGCCCAGCAGTTGCTGAGGCTGCCTCCCCTGGACGTCATTGAAGCCGGACCTTCGACCTCAGTCGCAGCATGATGATGAAAATGGCTCACCAGCTGCTGAACGTCAGAGTTTCAGATAGGCCTCCCGCAGGATAGATGCCACCTCTGCAACAGCGTAGACATCATTCAGGCCGAGGGACTGGTACCAATCTGGTAGAGATAGCCCGTTTGCACGGCCTTCCCAGGCCTTCCGAATCACGACTTCTCGATCCACGTACCGGCACCGTAGATGCTTGGTGATGTGCGAGGCCTGTTCAATATCGTGGGGATGTCCTTGGGCTGGCTGCCAGTCTCCATGCGACGCGCGAAGGATTGCTCGCTTCAATTCGTCGCGTCGCTCTCGTTCGAACTCCGCTCTTGACCGCTCCCGCGCAAGTGCCTCTTCGACAGCTGCTCGCGCCCTCTCCTCCTCCATGCTCTTCTTATCGATCTCACGCTTTCTTTTCAGCGCATAACCTTCCGTGCCCACAACGTTCCCGAGAAGATCGCCCATCTCGGGAAACATGGCGGCGATGACGGCGTCATAGATCGCCGGCCGCGCGAACTTCAGCTCACCACTTTCTACGCTGGTCCAGACCTGTGACCTGAGTTCGGCGATGGTCCCTTTTTGTTCGTCGGTCATTGGCGGCTGATAGACACGAGCTGCGATGAGCAAATGTGTGATGTACCTACCCAGCGCACCCGCACTGCGCGCGCGCATGAGCAGGCTAAAAGTCGACCCATGCTTTTGGACCTGTCCCTCCGCCCGAATCTGCTCGATCATCCACACCAGTCCTCCGTGATCAAAAATCAAATCACTTGAGCTCGAAGCTGGGAGGCGTCGCAGAAGCACCTCAATCACTTCCGGCGGATGAAACGACTGATGTTGATGCGTCACCTGGGGATGGCGATACCAAGACGCGCGCAGAGCGGCAAGCAAGAACCGATGAGCCTCTGCGCCATCGACTCGCTCGATGGCTGCTATCCGCGTCGTCCGTTTCGTTTCCTTTTCGTTCGCCTCGCGAACGTGCCTGGAAAGTCGCTCGTTTGCTTCTTTGCTTGCGAGAAGGATCCGGGGGTGGTGGAGCCATCGAACAACGCCATCATGCAGAAGAAGGCTTGGCAACTCTGCCCGTGTCACGGTCCCGCTCCTTGAGAACCGAGAGGAATCAATCTCCAAGCAAGCGACGCCACGATCAACAATTTTTTGCAGCTTGGCGGAATCCACTCTATGTGTGACTGCCACCTCAATCAACAGGCACTCAATGCTCAACTCACCGACAGGATCGACTGCGCGACAAACAACATCCGGGACAATGTCCCCCATTGCTGCTTCAAGTCGTACGCCTTGCAACTGCAGCGTCCGGGCGGGAAATTCGTATCCATCGGAGTGGGCTTTTCCCGATCCGTCCCGGGCTGAGAAGTTTTCTTCAACTGCGGGCACGTAAATCTGTCCGCTTGCTGCCAGTGCCTCCTTGAGTGCCCAGTGAAGAACGCTCTCAGAGCGTTGCATTGTGGTCATCCCCTCCGGCATGCTGAGGTCTGCAGGCCATGTGTCCAGGGCGTTGTCGGCGGCGTCACGTGCATTCTGGAGCGCTTGCGCTGCAAGTGACTCATCATCCCAGTGTCGAACCCACCGAAGCCATGACCCGTCCAGTTGAACCTTGGCCAAGATCTGCTCCGGCGACCAGTTAGCGACATCTGGGTCGTCGACATCAACAGTGAGAACGCCATCCATCTCCATGTCCTGATCGACTCTTGTAGAACTTGAGAGTCGCAGACAAATCACCTTGCCGTCGGCAAGGGTCAAGCTCGCAGAGTGCGCGTCAATCCATTGTTTGCCAATGACCGCAGCGGTAAAAGATTGGCCTCCCGCGTATTGCTTGTACGCGGTACCTGAAATGCCTTGAACGAAGCCCACCGCGCGTGGCGCGGGAAGTGCAATTTCATCCCGGTCAAACAGCAGGTGAAGCGTGGCCAATCTCGCGACAGACTGTTTACAACCTTCCCCCTGGGGGGTGTGGTGGTGCCGAAAGAAGGGGCGTGTGACCCCCTGTTTAAGGTAGTGGGCTGCGGCGTGCCCAACATTCACCGCCTGGACAACTGACCCACATCCAGGACAAAGGCAATTGCAAGCCAACCCTGTTTCACCTCTTCCGAGCATGACAACATGGACCGGCATCAGACTGTCCGCGCGGACAGCCCAGGCCATCACCTGTGCCGACGATGGAGAGTTTTCACAGTGCATGCGCAAAGGGTGCTTTATCTCGACATCGTGGCTGCCGCCAGGGATCGAGACACGGCTACATCAAGAAAGCCACCCCTTTCGCGGTGTACATTGCTGCGGTCACAACAACAGGCGGTGTAGACGGCTTTTCTGAAGCCGGTGCGGCAATGCATGGTGTTTGTGATCGTTATGTCTCGACAGAAACTACGCAAAGGGAACCAGAAGTGAGCTATCAAGCTGAAAAATTCGCTACGGCGCGGCGCGCGCTGATGTTGCCACACACCCGCGGGGAGCATGAGGCCATTGCCAATGCTTTTCACGAATGCAGCCTTGGTTTGCACAATATCGACAGCGCTCAGTTTGATGACAATGCTCGTGCCTGGATTCAGGCGCTTGAGCGTTTCATGGATACGTCCGGTTATTCCGATTCAAGTGGTCAGGGCCTCTGGTCCATCAAAGCACAGGGCTTTACGGTTGACGACAAGCTCGAAATCTCGCGGATCATTGACGAATTGGCCGACTGGTTCGCAAGTCGCTCCTGAAGGTTTCGTTGATCATCCTCGGGAGAAGCGTAGCCTCTTCTCCCGAGCATGCTTCAATAGACGACAGAGGTTCGTAGGCATCCGTTCGAGACGTCTGCTTCAACCTAGTCAGGGGGCGATAGCGGATTGTCCTAAACGAACTCAAGCACACCGTTGAAAGGTGAAAGTCAAACCTCCAGAGTGCAGGAGCTGCGGATGGCAATCCAGTTGCCATAAGGTTGGAGCGACTGGGGGCTCCGGTACATCACGTTCAACGGCGCGCGGTCGAAGGCAGGCCAGTCAAGTGCAGGGTCCAGCACCATCACCCCGTAAATACTTGTGCGTTCCGCGACCATCCAGTGCCAACCGGGTTTTGTCGACGGCACTTTGATGATTCCGACGCCGTCGAACGAGTCCCAGCCCTTCCAGCGCTGCATGGCGCAGCGCAGGCCCCCCCCGCGTCAGAATAGTTGTCGCCTCCATAGATCAACCCCGGGGGCGGCGATGAAGGACAAACTTGGCTCGATACGGACAGACATTCAAAGACAGAGCGGTAGCGCGGTTGCTGCCGCCGGAGAGCG
>Ga0210248_100746_pt1 | contig 27782 bp, 20 predicted proteins | sample ChrtobMetP3_32mM_FD_155493 | JGI IMG/M metagenome (GOLD analysis project Ga0210248, IMG submission 155493) | Chrysochromulina tobin associated microbial communities from unialgal haptophyte culture, Seattle, Washington, United States - P3_32mM | ecosystem: Host-associated > Algae > Haptophytes >...
AAGATGTATGAATCATTCTCCACATTCAGCATTTGAGGCATTATTTAGACAGCAGGTTGTCGAGCTTCGAGGCTGCGGCCGACTCGGAGCTGCGCCCGCTCGCAAACTTCGTCGGCTCCACGTCGGAGACCGAGCCGCGCTTGGCACGGCGCGGCGACGCGTCGGCCGCCGCGCGCCCCGAGCCCGCGGGCAGCTTGGCCTTGCCGCCGCTCTCGGACGAGACGGTACTGACGAAAGAGGCCTGAGCCAGGGCCGCCGGGTCGGCGCCAGCGGCACCGGCCGCGTCCGCCGTGTCGAGGAAGGGCTCGGTGAGGCTGCCGGCGCCCCGCGTCATGTCCGCGGCTGGGGCGGCGCCGCCATTGGGGATGGGCTCCTGCTTCGGTGGCTGGCGTCGGCGGCGAGAGGGAAGGTCGGGCCGGGCACTCAGCGGCATCGTCGGCTCCATGTGCATCGTCTCCAGTGTCGCGCTGCGGCCGTCGGCGGGCAGGTCGGCTCGTGCGCTGAGCGGAGTCGTCTTCGTCCCCCTCGGCGCCTTTGCTGGCATCGACAACCTGGGCACGTTGCCGTTGGCGTCGGTGGAGGCGCCCTCGACCGTCGGTGCTTCGGCGAACGAGACCGAGCGCGCCGTGCCAGCCTCGTCCGTCGCCTCCGCCTCGTCCGTCGCCTCCTCCTCCTCCTCGCCCTCCTCCTCGTCGTCCTCGCCCTCGTCCTCCTTGGAGGCCGAGCGCCGTGCCGAGCGTACGGGGGGCCGTCGGCCGAGCGTCGTGACGAGCGACCCATCGGGACTCCGGCTGCGCGTCCACAGCTCCTTGGCGCGCGCCGTCGTGGGCACGTACGCGAGGGGCGGGCCGGTCGCGAGGCGCCCCCCCACCGAGTCGCCCGATTCGGACGGCTCGGGCGTCTGGAGCGACCGGACACGCCTCTGGAAGCCCTCAGATCGAACTCGATCGCCAATGGCCCCCGCGCGACGCCGTTGCTTCTCGCGCACGACCGAATCGTCTTCGCTCGCGGGTAAGCGCCAGCCCTCGCTCGACGAGGCAGGCGGCGGCGGCGGAGCGTGCGACGGCGCGGTGTGAGTGTGAAGATCTTGCGAAGGATCGGCGGCGGGCGCGCTAGCGGGCGCGATAGCGGGCGCCGCAGCGGATGTTACAGCCCTTGCAGCGACGGCGGCGGCGGCGGCGGCGGCGGCGGCGGTCCGTGCGGCGGCGGCGGCCTGCTTGGCGGTTTGCGGGCGCTTGGTCACGTCGGGACCTCCGCGGCGAAGCGTGCCGTAGCATTCGGAGCCGTCGAGTGCCCAGACCGCCGCGAGCCGATCCGCCGATGTGGTGAACAGGGCGGGAGGCGACTCCATGTGATGCACCGAGGTGATCGCGTCGTCGTGGGCTTTCCACAGCCGAGTGAGGACAACCTGGGTGCCCTGCAGCCGAGAGAGGAGCCACGTACTCGCTGCCATGCCGCCGTCGCTCTCAGACGTCGCGGGCCGATCGCTCTTCACACTCACACCGGGCCGATCGCTCTTTGGCTTCGGCTTCGGCTTGGCGCCGCCGCCATCCGCCGCACTTCCAGCCCAGCCAGTGGTGCCGAGCGCCGTCTCGGGCGCAGGCTCCGACGCCACATCTCCATCCTCGTCGGCGTTGGTCGGCCTGCTCGCAGCCAGGCGCTCGAGGACATCCTCCGTGGGCGTGGGCAGCACGAGCAGCAACGGCGAGAGGTCCCACGCGCACACGCGACCCGCGTCATCCCCCCAGACCAGCTGCGACTTCCAGTCCGCCCATGACAGCGCCGTGACCACGAGCGCATGTTTTGCGGCTTGCCGGTCCGCCTCCGCCTGCGCCTCCGCCTGCGCGGCCGCCTCCGCGGCCGCCCTGGCCGCGGCGGCTCGTTCGAGATCCTCCGCGGCCTCGCGCGACATCCCGAGGTGCACCCCGAGATCGCGTGAGGTCCGGTGCGAGGTCGCGCGAGATAGCGGCGGGCTGGGACGCCGTACGGAAGAGCTCGCGGAGACCGGTGGCGTCGGCGTCGGGGTGGTCTCCGTCAAAAACGTGGACGAGCTCGGCTTGCCCAAATCGACGCCTTCCAAATCGAGACCCCCCGTCGGCAGCACAAACTTGGCCACACGTCCAGATCGCGAGATCTTGCCATCACGCGAGATGCCCGCCACGGCGCTCTCGGTGCCGTCCGTGTTGCGGGCATTGATCTGCACGGTGGCGCAGCGCAAGTGCGCGGAGCTCCAGATCGAATCTGGCTGATTTTGTATGTGGAGCAGCTGGCGGTGAGACGTCAGCAAGTTGCCCAGCTTCGTGGTCCAGACACGCACGTGGCCAGCTGCGTCGGCGGAGGCCAGCAATGGGTGCGGGTCGAGGAAGCAGAGCGCAGTGATGCAGTGCCGATGGCCCTGCAGCTCCTTTTGTGGCGTGGGCACGTTGCGCTCATCGAGCTTCCACAGCTGGAGCGAGCCATCGTCGCCACCCGTCGCCACGAGGCCGTACGCGATCGAGAGGGCGCAGACGGTTACATCGCACGCATGGCACGCGTCGAGCGAGCGGAGCAACAGCCCCTCCTCCGTGGGCGACTCATCGTGCAGCTTGAGCTTCCGATCCCAGCTCGTCGAGAGGACGTAACGGTTGGACGGGATGTACGCGAGCCCCGAGACCTCGTCGCCGTGTCCCGCCATCGCCTTCATGATTGCACCGTTGGAGTAGTTGAGCACGTTGATGTGGCCCGTGTGATCTCCGACCACGAGCTTGCGCTCTCGGTCGTCGAAGCACATGGCGGTGATCGCCGCGGGCATCACGTTGACGTAGGTGCGAAGCAGATGGCCCGTGCGCCCGTCCCAGACCATGACCGACCTGCCCGAGGCGGTGCAGAACGTCGCCGAGTGCCGGTTGTACAGCCCGCCAGCGAGTGGGAACTCTCCCGTGAGCTTCTCGTCAAAGTCTCGAGGACCTTCGAAGCACGTGAGCCGGCGCGAGGCGGTGTAAATCTGGCGGTGCAAGGGCACCCAGCACATGGACGCGAGCGGGATCTCCTTGTTGTACGTCGGCGCAACGAGCCGCTGCGCGCACACGTACGAGCGGCAGTCCCACACGACCACGATGCCCGACAGGTCGGCCGACACGAGCTGTGGCGAAGATTCGAGCGCCACGAGATCGACGAGCGGCGCGGCATGCATGCACAGCTCGCAGATGACCTGCTCGTTGAGCGGGTTCCACACGAGAAGCTCGTGGTCGAGGCCCCCCGAGAACAGGTGCTTGTTCTGCGTCGAGAACGCAAGGCACGTGACGCCTCGCTTATGCAACACGGGCGTTGCGGTATTGTGCACTGAATGATGCCCAGCCGACCGGTCGACGAGAGTTCCAAACGGTTCGAAGCCCACTCGCGGTGGGCCGAGGGTGATGATGCAGCGCGGCTTGCCATGCTCGAGCTCGATGTCCCACAGCCGGATGCACGTGTCGAGCGAAGCCGACACGAGCAGCTGCTTCTTCGAGCTCATCCGCACGAGCAGCAGCGCGGTGATCGCCTCCTCATGGCCGAGGCACTTCTCGGCCACGTCGAGCGCGACGATGTCCCAGCAATGCATGCAGCCGTCCGCACCGCCGGAGAAGAGATACTGACGCGAGGGCACCCATAGGAGGACCTGCTGCGAGGTGGCGAGGGACGCGCGCTGGCGCAGCTTGAAGGAAGGCTTCTGGACGTTGGCGGGGCACTCCCAAAAGCAGACGGCGAGGTCGGCACCGCTCGTGACCAGGCAGCCGGCCTCGGGCACGTACTCGACTGCGAGCACCTCGGCCGTATGCCCGGTCAGCTCGTGCAGCACGGCGGCACGCTTGGGCGAGTAGATGGAGACGACCGGCGAGGGCCGTTGGCAGAGGACGAGGTAGTCCAACGCCGGCAGGTAGACGACTTTTTCGATGATCTGCTCCGAACGCAGCCTGTCTTGGTTGAGCACCGGCAGTATGGGTGCGAAGGAAGGCAGCGGCATGCTCTGGACCTGGTTGGCCTTCTGAGCGTCAATGATATACGCCGTCAGCTCCTCCCACTCCATGTGCCCATCGCCGTTGACGTCGACTTGAGCAAAGAGCTCTGCGAGGTTGGAAATGAGCTCAAGTTGCTCCGCACTCAGCTTCGAGAGCTGCCGCCGGATCGTCGTCGGACTGTTGGCGACGCCGCCACGGCCGCCGCTGCCGCCGCCGCCGCCGCCGCCACTGCCCCCACCGCCACCGCCACCGCCACCGCCACCGCCACCGCCACCGCCACCGCCACCGCCACCGCCACCGCCACCGCCTTCGTCGTCGTCGTCGTCGTCGTCGTCGTCGTCCGTGTCGTCGTCCATGTCGTTGAGTCCACTGCCCATGTGGCCCACGTGCTCCTGCATCACAGCGACAAACTCGTAGACGTCGAGCTCGTTGCGGAACTTGGCGAACGCCTGCTTGAGCGCGACCAGATTGTCCTCATTCAGGCCCATCATCAGCTGGAGCGAGAAGAGCTCATGCTCGTTCATGCCATCATCGCCACGCGAGCTGCCGGCGCGCGAAGGCTTGCGAGAGCGCGCCTCGTCGTCCTCATCCTCGCCCTTTTTCTTCGTCGTCAGGGTGAGCGGCGTGGCATCCTTCAGCTTCGGCTGAATCGATTTCATCGTGGCCTCGAGCGTTTTCGTGCCGCTATTGATCTGCACTGTACGATTTCGGCCGCCGATGACGCCCACTCGGTCTTTGATGTGGTGTGGGCTTCCGCCGGCCTTGGATTCGCCGCTCACCCGGTCGACGCGGTTCTTTCCGCGAGGAGAGCCTGGCATCGACTGGGTCGTGCGAGGTGAGAAGGTCGGACGGGGCGGCAGCTCCTTGAGGTCGGTGACAAGCTGCTCTGGATAGTCACCAGGTATGGAGAGGCTCTTCTTGTCGCCGAGGACGCGCCGGCGATAGAACTTCTTCTCCTTCACGTCGGGCATGAAGCGATCCAGCACATCGTCTAGCAGCATCTGCCGTGGATCGTGGAGGGTGACCGCACGCATGGCAACCGAGCCGGCCACGTGCAAGGTGGACGGAGCGCGCTCGTCCTATTGCGCTCCCTACGCGGTGCACCTCGGTTGAGCGAATTGCGCCTTCACGCGCGGCGCGCGCGCCGTTTTGGCAATTTCGTCAAGTCAAGTCACGTCAAGTCACACAGATAACCCCATGCCCCTTCTTCACGCGGCTGCTCACATCTTCAACGTCTGGCGTACGATGGCGAGCACCTCCGCATCCGCCGGGTAGGGCAACGCTTTCGTGCCAACGTCGTTGCCTTCGGCCTGCCAGTCAGCGAGGTCCTTGCCGCATTCGGTGATCTTGCCGGTGGGCGACCAGATCGTGTTGCCGCCGACGATGGTCTTCGCGCCGCCGGTGCACTGCTGGCCGTTGCCATAGTTGCCGTCGGACGAGAGGTACAGGTAGTTGTCGTAATACCCATCGGCATAACCAATGGCCTGGTCACAGATGCCAAAGCCCTTGCTCCAGAAAAGGTCGACATTGGCATGGTGGAAGTTGGAATGGCCACCAAAATCACTCTTTAGGCTGTCGCCGCCGTAGTCCGCGCCGAACGACGCCGAGATGAACACATTGTCGTGCGTGTCGTAGTAGGCGCTACCGTCGTCATTGTCGATCGCCATGCTGCTGTGGTAGTTGGCCAGAATGAAGTTGAACGAGATCGTATCGTTCTTCTTCTGGACCGTCGGCGCGCCGCCATTGGCCGCGTCGTCATACACGTACACTTGCCGATCCCACGAATTGAACGGCCCATGGTCGCTCGACTCGCGGCAAAAGTTGGCGAGCACGTTGCGGGTGACTAAGGAGCCACCGCCGAGGCCGTCGTCAAAGTTGATGCCGGCGCGCGGGCCGTTGTACGCGACGTTGTCGGCGATCGTGTTGTTGAAGCTCTCCGACTGAAAGTAGAAGCTGTTCTGCTTGGTGAAGATGCCAACCTCGTGCACGAGATTAGCGCTCACCAGCGTGCCTCGCGGCTGGTTGCCCGCCGTCGCGTCGAAGCCCATGCCTGGCACGGGTGAGCCGTCGGTGTAGCCCCATTGGCTGATGGCGGTCTCGCCGATGGAGACGAACTCGTTCTCGCTGATGGCGGCGCCGCGGTTGTAGCCCGAGAGGAACACCGCGTGGCCGTCGAGGCTGGTGAGCAGGCAGCCGGCGACCTCGGTGCCCACAGTCCCTTCGAAGAAGAGTGCCGCGGTGCGACTGACGGCCCAGTCACCGCCAGACGGAGTGCCGTGTGGCTCGAGGAACGCGGGCGCGGCATCACGGAAGATAAGTCCCCTGAAGCCGATGCCTACCACAGGTGCCGCCTGGGTGCCGCTCGCGTTGATGATGGACACGAGCTGTGGCGCGATCAGCTGGCCATCCGGAGGAGCGCCGCTGGCATTGTGCCAGAGCCAAAGCATAGGCTTCCCAGTGAGGGGCGCCGAAGGGTCATAGTAAAACTCACCCGGACTGTCAAGCTCGTCGAAGACGTTCTCGACGAAGAACTCCTGTCCGGCGTCGCCGCCGCGAGAGCCCTGGTTGCCTCCCACCTCGAGGGAAAAGTCAAACGTGGTCGTGCCGGGGCCAGCGTCGAAACGCCCTTCCATCGTCTTCATGACCCACGAGAACCATCGGCCCGCGCGCCACGTGTGCACGAGTGCGCCCGAGCCAGCGCTGGCCCACCCTGCGCCCGAGCCGTACGGCGTGTGCGGCAGCGACTCGTTCGAGTTCGTGACGACCATCCCCACAGGCGCCGAGTAAGGCCCGGGGCCACCGCCCTGAGAGTCCTTAGAGCACCAGTAGGAGGCCTTGGGCGTGAAACGCATCGCACAGTCGCCGCCCACGCCGAGCTTGAACGATTGAAAGAAGTTCTCGGCCGTGTCGTTGCGATGGGCGCCTCCGGGCGCTGCGGGCTCGAATGTGTAATTCGCCGTCTTGGTCAGATTGAGCGCCGACTGTGGAAACGAGCGGATCGCTCCTCAGGGGTACTCAGGGGTACTCAGGGGCACTCAGAGGTACTCAGAGGTACTCAGGGGTTTGTGTTCTAATTGGGGTACGTGATGCCCTGTGGGACCAATTGGAGCGCCTTTAGAGCGCCTTGATCTGGCGGGGAGATGGCAATCAGAGGAAATGAACGACACTCACCTGTGGGACCCAGTGGAGCGCCTTGATCTGCATCGCGCCGAGCTGCTCGACTGTCTTCACATTCGGATAGCGCGCAAGGATAGCCCGCTGACCCCCCACACGCAGCGAATCGATCGGGCGCTGAAGCCCGATTGAGGACACGTCGGCGCGGTACAGGTTGCGCTCGGCTGTTGGTTCGTCTGCACACGCGCGAGTCGAACGCACACCGGCTCCTCAAGCTCAAGCAGCACCTCTGTGAACAGCTCAAGCGCTGTGAACGCACACCGGCCCCTCAAGCTCAAGCAGCACCTCCCGCTCACAGAGCGCCGAGAAGCCCCACTGGCTCGCACGAGTTCGAACCGCGGGCTGCGCGCACAGCCAACGTTGCGCACATACGTGGAGCCGGCGGCAGACGGGTTCCAGAAGACCTCGTGCTTGAACGACACCTTAACCTTCTCAACGCCAGGCGGTGAGACCGAGGTGATGAAAGTGAAGGCCGCGCACGTCGGCATGGCGCTACACTTAGCTTGGGCCTCTGCGACGGTGAGCATCTCGGGCGGCGCGGCATCGAATCCGTCCTCGAGCCCGCCGTTACGAAACTCGTAAACGCTTCGCTTCGGGAGGGCATCGGGCACCATCTCCCATTGGAGGCCGAGAAGTGGCGTGCCGCCAGAGATGGTCACGTCCTCCTCGGGATACGCCTGCACTGTCAGGAAACTATCGGACGCGCCGAGGTGGAGTGTGCCCGCGCCCGAGCTGCCGAGGTAAAAGGTGCCCGCGCGCAGCATCAGGTAGGCGCGGTCCGTCTCGGCCAGGCTCGCTGCGTCCCTGCCAGCGCGGAAGGTGCGCACGGCCGCCAGCCCCCGGTGGAGCGAGGCAAACGGCTTTGCCTCCGAACCATCGCCGTCGGCATCGGAGCCTCGCACGGCATCTGCGAAGAGTACGAGCGCGGCCGAGGCGGGCGGGAGTGCAAAGGTCTTGACGCGGCGCGTGGATGTGCTCTTATTCGCCCGCATGCTTGGCTTGACGTGGCAGTCAACCGCCTCAGCTGCGCCGTTCAGAGCATCGGCAAGTTCCTGGAATGCGGCGAGCGGCCGCCACTGCGGCTGGACCATCTGGGCATAATCGAGCCCGATCTGACGCAGCGGGCAGTCGAGCGAGGCGCGATCGGCCAGGATGGTGGTGACCAGATTTGCTACGATGAGGGGCGTCGAACAGCGCGTCATCAGCATGTCTCGTGTCGAGACTCACAACGCGGCACCTCCGACCGCACAATGGGTCGCGCGCGTTGACGAAGCCAACCAAAATTTGTTGACGAAAAGACGGCAGAGGAAAGACGAACTTGAATGATTTCTGTGTTCACGGCAGCGTGTGTTAACCCTGGGCCCGGCACAGTGGGCACTCGGGTCGTGTGTGTCGCACCCGCGCCGCGTCGCTGGGAGCATCATGTCCTCTTCCTCCAACGCCAAAGAACTGGCGCCGCGCGTGCCCGTTGCGCGCTCGTTGATGCACTTTCAGGACTTGCTGTCGCGCGGCATGTGGAGTCAGCGGCACCTCGAAGCCCTCGCCAACGACCCGAAGACAGTCGATGCGTTGGTGGCGATCATCGAGTGCGGTCGAGAGCATGCGCGGCTGCACAACGAGGCCGTCGATGCCAAGAGCCACAACAAGGTGCGGCAAGCTGATACGCGCAACAAGATTTGCATGTGCCTCGCCGTGTGCAACGACGAGACCGCAGCTTGGCTCGGGTGCGTGCGAGGCGAGATCAAGCAGCACAAGGGCGACCGGGAGGCGGGCTACGCGGCGCAGCGCATCAATTGTGAGGGTAGTAGGCGCGCACTTGAAAAGTGTACACAATGGGAGAGCCAGAGGCTGCTGCATGCAGCTGTGGTGCCACAGCCAACGGACCCTTGTTGGGCCAATGGGCTACGTGCTCAGGGCAGCGCGACCCGGTAAAACTCGCAGCGCATCACGCGACCAGCGTAACACCGTCCCGCTTTTTGAACGGTGCGGGCGGATGGAGAGCCCTGTACTTTACAACCTCTTCATTTAATCAACACGAAATACTGCCGCGTCAACATGGCCAATCGAAATATCCATCCCGGGCCGGCGGTGGCTTGCGCGGCAGCTGACACCACTGCGAGTGCAGCAGAGCGCATCGCTCCGCCGCTGTACGCTGGTCCGCAGTCGCATCCCGCAGCGGCACATTCGTCGCGGGATCCCAGCAGGCAGAGCCCGGCGCCAATTGCTCCTCGGCGTCGTCGGAGCCGTCCGCGGGTACAAAGGTAGGCGCTCGTGCCAAGGGCACTATTGACGAAACCGACGCGACCGTTGACGTAACCGCAACCGCCGACGGTGCGTCCGGAGCTGCTGCGAGCCACGTCACCACAGGCTGGTGAGTGACGGCACGGCGCTGTGCGCGCCAACAGAGCAGCCAGCGCCTGTGCTGCCACAGCACCTCGTGCCAGGGCGCCCGTCGGATCTGCACGAGGGCCCAATGAAGCTCGTCATCAAGCAGCGCGGCCGCCAGCTGAGCGAGGCCCAGCCGGGGGAGGGCCGTCATTGCCGCCTCCAGAGCCGCCCGGCGGGTGTAGAGCACTGAGGCGTCGGAGGGTGCACGTGCTGCCGCAACCCGCGTGCGCTCGAGCTCGTGTCGAAAGGCGGCGCCGAAGGCATCGGTGGCAGCAGCAAAAGCGGCATCGGCGGTGGCAGCGCCGGCGGAGTGGGTGGCTAAGGTGTCGGCCTGAGCCACGTGTGCAGTCGGCGTGGGAGGCACCGCCATAGCGACCACCGCCGCAGCTAAGCAGTGGATGGCCGTGGCGCACTGTCGAGCCGCGTGGTAGTTCGACTTGCGCTTCGTCTGCGCCATGGCGCAAAGCCGGGCCTCCCCCTCGGCTGCCGCTGCCTGCGCCGGCGCCGCATGCACCGCCGGCGCCGCCTGCGCTGCGTTCGCTTGGCGTGCGCTCAGCCATCGACGGTGGGCGTATCTGATGAGGGAGACCATCAGAGGTCATTATTAGAGGCGATCAGAGGCACTCAGAGGCCATAAGAGGTATTTAGGCGTACGTCTCGTTCGACTTGGAAAAAGAGCGAAGCACGAGAGCGGCAAAGCGCAGCTCCTCCTCGTACGCCGTCGCGTCGACCTCCGTCGTAGGACTTTCGGAGTGCTGCGGGACTCGGTCACGGTGCAGCCAGCCAGCACACAGCAGGCGCCGGCGGTCGGCCCACGCCGTGTAGCTCTGACCACCGGTGAGTAAGAGAAGCGCACGCGAGCTGCGTGCGAGCTGCTGCGCGAGTGCGGCCCTTTGGGCCTCAGGGGCGGTCTCCGCCGCCATCTCCACGGACAGCCACGCCATGCGGCTCGAGACCCATGCAGCGCGGCAGTCGGCCAGTAGCTTGGGCAGCGCTGCGACGTCGATGGCGACCTTGCGCGCCGCACAAATGATGCCCGCTTCGAGGGGCGGCAGCGGCACCACACGAACGCCTCCGTCCGCGTCATGTCCCTCAAACAGGCCTGCATGCAGAGGCCCAGGCACAAAGGCGACCTCATCAATTGCGGGCTCCGACGCGAGCAGCTGGTCAAAGGCGTCGAATCGAGCGCCCTGGGGTTGGCTGGCGATTGCGCTCGTCGAGCCGCCGCGCGCGCGCTCGTCGTAAGCTTCAGCTGACATTTTCGAACGAGACTCTTTTGCACGCTTGCATTTTACACAATGACTGTGAAAGGAGAAACGTGTTTTCCAGGTCGATGTGTACAGCGACCCTCAATATTCACAGCGACTTTCACACCTTCGCGCCTCCTTTCGTGGCGACGGGAGCCTGCTGGGGCGTGGCAGGACGCGAATCGCGGCTTGCTCGACGAAGATATGTCGAACACGCCATTCCTGCTCAAGGCCGTCAGCGGGCTGCTCATTGCGGCCGCAGCGCCAGTGTATTGCGTGTGGTGCTTAAGAAAGATGTCAATGGAGGGAACCATACAACTGCCGCAGAACACGCGGGCCAAGCTTGAGAGGAGCTTTGAGACAACTCTATTGAAGTATCCAGACAAGCCTGAAAGTTCTAACGGTTCCTAGTGCTGCAAGTGTACGGGATGTAAAATGTAATCGAAGCCACTGCACACAAACGCCAAACCCGGAGCCGGCCGCGCACCGCGCCACCACACGGACGACGCCGAGGGCACCGAGTGCACACATCACCGCACATCCAAAAGCGCCAGAGTGCATAGAGAGACCCCGCCGTTCTTATGACATAAGGCTAGATGCAACTCGTGCCATACCTATGGGTTGCTCAAGTCCGTGGTCTGCAGCATACCGTGAGATCTCTGAAAGCCACCTACCTGCCTGCTCAGCATCTACCAGCCCATACGCGGCGGTGAGCTTGGCCAAGAGGTCGCCAGGATCTACATCTTCCTGTCCGACTTCCGCGTTGCCAGTTGGGTCGAGTCCGGCCACGCCCCTGCCAGATTCGCGCATCAGACCCTCCCATGTCGACGAGAATTTCGTCCACGTGACCACGTTGTGCGTGATCGCCACGCTCACAGGGCTGAGGCACCAGGTGGCATGCCACCAGCCGACCGGCACGTAGAGGAGGGAGCCAGGCGGTTGATCTACGACGAGTACCCGAGCGCCATGCTTCTGTGCGATCGACGGCAGTCGCTCAAGGAACCATAGCGCAGTGGCCGCATCGTCATCTAAGTCATGGGCCCAGACGTCCTCGACGCTCAGACTGGGATGGATCAACGCCCACCGCTTCCAGCCGTGCACAAGGACGTTCCAAGCGCACGTGTTGATCGGATCTTGGTGCACGTCGCATCCCGAGCCTGTCGCACCAACGGCAAGCCACCGGTATGGAGGCCGTTCGCTACCCATGAGAGCCATCAGGTCGGGTTCTGGGATGAGATCGCTTGGTGCCCGATAGCCATCCAGAAGCCCAGGCGCACGCTCGCCAAATCGAGGATCCCATAGGTAGAACGGCGTCGCGTCCCGCGCAGGTGCTTCATCCAGGCAGTAGGCAAGCATGTCCGAGAGGAGGACGAGCACTTCCTCCCCAGAAGCCTCGCCCACACTGAGGGCAGCTTGGCGCTCGGGATGGTGGTCCCTAAGAAACGCAGGTTCCCATTGCGTCGCAGCTGGCCAATTTGCACTCCGAACAAAGTCGAGAACGACCACTGGCTCCGAACGAATTGTCAGATCTTCAGTAGTCGCATCGATCTGGTCCACTCGGCAGAAAGAGGACGAGATGGCTTTCCAGCGCAACTCAGCCAACTCAAACCATCTGCAGTCAGGCTGCACTGCCAGCTCCAACGCTCTCCGCGCCGTGTCAAGGCGCCGTCGCACATGATTGTCGAAAGCGGTACAATGCGTGGAAGCTGCTTCCGTTTGCGACGCCGCGCTTGGCTTGCTCACCATGCGCGGTCACGCGTGTGAACTACCCGGTACCCTGCCCCAGCCCCGGTGGTGCTCATTAACACGGCGCGAAGAAGTGTGACGAAACTTGAAGGTGTGAAAAGGCATTCGCGGGCCCGCTCAGCCTGAAGGCGACGCGCCTCTTCTTTCCTCAGCACAGCACTAGCCGATTGCCAAGGAACATGGCACTCAAAGCCGTTCGCCATGTTCTGAACCTGACGGCGCACCGACAGGCGTCACGTCGTTACACCTGTGCGAACGGGGCGCGCTTTCACACCTTCAGCTTCGCACTCGGCTCGGGATAATCTCTGGGCGAGACGTCCCCCGAAGTTGCCCATCTTGCACGCCTGCCATTCTGCTGAAGGTCGGCATAAAGTCCCTCCACTCAAGGGGATAAGTGTTGTTTTTTCCCGAAAGTGGTGTTGTTTTTCCCCATACGCATTTAAGTGCATATTCATGCATTTTGATGCATTTTTGACATTTTCATTGCATTTCATCCAAATGCATTCGTCACCTTCTGCATGGTAGTGCATATTATTGCATTTATACGCATTCATGTATGATGCATTCTGATATTGATGCATTTGCTTACATTCATACGCATTTTCAATGCTGCATTTGGTACAAGGTGCATTCATGTGCATTTGAATGCATCCTATTTTAGTTGCATTTTCGTAGCTTGTTGCATTCTCGTGCATTCATTTCACAAGATGCATTCATGTGCATTCTTTGTATGTTGCATTCTATACATGCTGCATCTTAACGCATTCCAATACATTTTCAGCTTGGTGCATTTTGAATGTGCTGCATTCTACCTGTGCTGCATTCAGATGCATTATCATGTATTCCGGTGCACTTAGGTGTGCAACAAGAACCGCTCCATCTCGGCGCAATCCGTCTACACCACGAAGCTGTCGAAGCTGGGCTGGATCTTTCTGCAGTTGCAGGCATGAGAATGCATGCAAATGCATACATATGCATACGAATGCATACGAATGCAAACGAATGCAAACGGATACATATGAATGCAGACGAATGCATACACGAGTGAGCATACACGAGTGAATGCATCTGCGTACACTAGTGAATGCGTGTGTGAGTGAATGCATCTGAATGCACTTGAATGCGTAAGAATGCGAGTGCGTCAGAATGCAACGTGTCGACAGAATGCACCTTATGTGGGGAGGCATTTGAATACATTTGAATGCAACTCATGTAGAATGCAACGCACTGCAAATGCACAATAATACATATGAATGCACCGTAATCGGAATGCACTAAGATGCAGCTATTAAGACTTTATTAAGACTGCATCGAAATGCGTTACAATGCGTCACGCCACGTATGCATCACGTGGCGAATGCATCAACATGAAGCGGACCTTCTGGATGCATGAAAATGCATGAAAATGTAACATGTCGATGTCATGCAGCAGGTATGAAAATGCATCAGAATGCAACCGTCTCGCATCGGAAGAATGCAGCAGCTCAAAGTGGTTGCAAAATGCGTTCGAATGCAACTGATTTGTAGAATGCAGCGCGTCTGAATGCATGCAAAAAACAATGAAATGCATATGAATGCACTCGCATGCATACGAATGCACATGAATGCGTATGGGAAAAAACAACACCACTTTCGGGGAAAAACAACACTCATCCCGAGGACCACTCAAGCGTTTCAGCAAGGCCGTCTGGGGATGCGACGCAGTTGTTAACCTCCCTACTCCTGCCGGGGCAACCAAGCTATCACCTACGGGGGGCAGCGATCGGGATGAACTTGTCTTGAAGACATGTCTTGAAGACATGTTCATCCCGATCGCTGCAGAACGACGCGCACGAGATTCCCGGGACACACGAGCTCGCTTATGCGCGTTGTCCACCATATGGCTAGTGGCGCCGCTGTCGATGAGCATCTCTGCGACTCCATCGTGGTGACCGTGCATCGGGGTCATCAAGCCAGACGCGATCCTGTTGCCAAGGAAGGCAAATTCCGCTGGCATGCGGGAGGTGTTGATATACGATAGAAGGTGAAGCACGGCTCCGCCTCGAGGTGCTGGTTGAGCAGGGAACCTGCCACGGCACCGATGGCGGCGGCGGTGGCTATCGACGTCGGGCCCAGGTGACGAGATCCTGGTGTTTGATGTGAAAGGCAGATGCGGGCTCGTCGCACTCGCGCTGGATGACTAACCAGGCAACTCGGCCATTAGATCTGTCTTGGGGATTGACAGCTAAGGGTCCAGCCTCGGCTCGGATCACAGCCTTGAGCGAGTCGTCGTCCATATGTTGTAGAAGCGCCGAGTAGCTTTCCCGTCGGCGTTGGGTGCGGCGACGAGTTTGGACAGCAGACAAACCGGCCTGGGGGGCATGCCCCAAGTAGCAGTCAGCCCAGCTTGCGTCTTCATCACCCTTTCCTGCCGCAGCATCGAGGTACTCTTTCGCCCACTGAGTAAATTGGGATCCCCTCTGACCAGCGAACTTGGCTGCGATGAGGCGGGGTTGCGTCGTTGCGACTCTGTAGAACTCATTGGGCAACGTCGTAAAGTATCCTCGGTAGAGGCTCCACTTGTTGCGAGAGTTCGAAAGTAGCTCCTCAGATCCCCCACAGGCGAGCACCGAGAGGGAAGAAGTGGGCGAAGACCGCTTGCACTAGCTTTTCCGACCTGTAAAACTCATTGGGCCGAACGTCGTAAAGTATCGCTCGGTAGAGCGCTCCATTATAGCGCTCCACTTGTTGCGAGACCGAGAGTTCGAAAGTAGCTCCTCAGATCCCCTGACAGGCGACCGAGTCTGGGAAGAAGTGGGCGAAGACCGCTTGCACTAGCTTTTCCGACACAACCCAAAGAAGGGTATCACAACAGAGTGACCATACATGGTATGGCAGTCTGACCAAACATGGTAAGACTCCACGGTCGTCAATTCATGCATCTACTTCGCTTAAGAGATGTACCGACCCCTCCCCTGACCTAAGCCCACACTGGACCTACTCATATGGGAGGTCTTGCTGGACCTCAGTCGAGATCAGGTGAGTTTCCCCACTTGTCTCGCGACACTATCTACGCCAATATCGAGCCTTTCGTGATCAAGTTGCACGGTTTGTCACCATCCTTGGCGGCGGCAAGCAGCTTGTCCAGCTTGTCCAGCGTGGTACTTGGCCCATCATCGGAGAGCGACCTTAGGAGCGGGCTCTCCTTGATGGCCTGTAGAGCGCAGGCCTTCACGATGTCTGTTTTCATCAGAAACCCTGCTTGCTACGCGCCTACGCCACTGTCGAGCCTTTTGTGATCAAGTTGCACAGTTTGTCACCATCCTCGGCGGCGCGAAGCAGCTTGTCCAGCATGGCACTTGGCTTATCATCATCATTAGAGAACGCCTCTAGGAGCGGGCTGTCCTTGATGGCCTGTAGAGCGCAGGCATCCACGATCTTTGTCGCATACATCTCAATCATCCGAGTAGTCACCTCGGAGAACATAATCTCGGACGGGCGTGAAACACTTTTATCCTTGCGCTTGTCGTTCGCAAGGCGGTCGCGAATGAACTCCTCCAGGTTTGCAGCTGTCATCGTCTGAGGGCCGAGATCCGGTTTTTCGCAGTATTCGACGGCGTACCCGTCGAGCTGTTTGTGGTCCAGCGTGGTTGGCGCTGTCGTATACGACAGCCGCTTGATGTTGAAGAGGACATTCTGCTGCCTCGTCGCCACGCCAAACACGTAGGCGCACACGATGATTCCAATCGAGATCACGCCCACCAGTATGGTTGCGACGTAGGAGGCGAAGATGATGAAATGATAAAAGACTAACACCATAAGGAAAAGGACTCCGAACATGAAAAGGAGGATCCCGGCCGAATTGATAAAGCCGAGGCGCTCTTGAAAGATGCGCGGCTCCACGACTCCAGTCAGTTGGGACAGGAAGAGCATGGTCAAGACGGAGTGGGTGGTTGACAGCATGAACCCAACAAAGGAGAGGAACGACACGATGGATAGAACATCACGGTGCGCGCGCGCCATGTCCTCACCGCTTGCCGGGTCCTCGCTCTCGCGAGTCAGCATGTTGACCGTCGAGTCGAAATTCAAGTCTTGAACACCCATCATGTAAGGAATTGCGATGGTGAGGAGAAGCGCCGACATCAAACCAAGATTCGTCTGCTCCACAATGATCTGCTCCCGTCGATTCGCAAGGTCGTCCTCAAGCTCCAGCCAATTGCCGCGCCACGAAGTGAAAAGGGTGTCATAGTACGTATAATTTTTCTTCACCCACGGCTTTGAAGCTTGCTCCGTGGTGATGCACTGCCCCGTCAAAGAGATTCGCCCGCTAAGGCTCGAAGCTACTGCCGGCGGATCGAACAACTTTCGCCATGCCTGATTGCGTGCCGTTTAGGCGGTTTGGAATGCGCGTGTACGGCATACTGTATTCATAGTGCGTCCATTTCAAGTCAAGTCAAGTCAAGTCAAGTCAAGTCAAGTCAAGTCAAGTGATTCAAAATGGCGGTCGCCTTTCCGCCGCCTTTGGTGCCCATCGCTGGCGCGAGCGATCGGGAGGGCAGATCTCGGCGCAACCGGGTCAGGGGGGGTTTGTTATCGAGTTTGGGGGGGGTTGTTATCAGGATACGTATCCTGATGTATTGTGATGTATCCTGCGTGTATCCTGAAGGATACATGTATCCCTCATGTATCCTGATGTATCTCAAATGTATCTTAAATGCCCTGTTACATTCCAAGAGAATACATGTATCTTGATATTTTGCATGTATTTTACACGTATCCCAAACGAGTCCAGGATACATTTTGGGATACACATCAGATACATCAAGATACATGTATCTTGGGCGCTTCCTTGGTGTCACACTGGATACATGTCAGGATACATCAGGATACATGTATCTTGGATTCTTCATCACGATACATCAGGATACACCGGGATACAAAATTAAGATACATGTATCTTGAACACGCGTCATGACGACACTTCAGGATACAATCAGGATACAATCAGGATACATCACGATACATGTATCTTGTACGCTTCGTCCGAGCCGCGCTGGATACACACAAGATACGCTCGAGATACACAGCAGATACATCAAGGATACGTATCTTGGGCTCGTTCTATTTGCCCTGCTGTCCAAGGAGCGCGCGTGTCCAAAGATGGAAATCACTACCGCATCCTGGAGCACACTACTGGCTACTTCTACCAGCAGGGCTTCCTGCCCTCCGCGACCGAGGAGCCAGATGAAAGGAGGATGCTGAGCTTGAGGACAAGACAGGCGGCGGCAACGGCGATCAAGGCGAGGAGGAAGACGAAGAAGAAGAGGAAGTACAAGAAGAAGAAGAAGAGCCCCCACCCAAGAAGCAGAAGGGAGGCAAGGGTGCTCAGGCACCTAACAAGGCAAGAAAGGCAGCGAAAAAGCCGCCACAGGCGCCGTCCCAGCGCGCATCCAAGCGTGGCCGCAATAAGTAGGGCTCGAGATACGTATCCTTGAATGTATCCCGATGTATCCCGATGTATCAAACATGTATCGTGAGTGTATCTTGTGTGCCATGTATCTGAGGGTTAAGATACATTGTATCTTAAATGTATCTTAAATGTATCCTAAATGTATCTTAAAGAAGGATACATATCCCTAGGTAAGATACATTTCCTATGATGGCCAAAGTGAAGATACAAATGTATCTCGATGTATCTTGATGTATCTTGATGTATATGAACGGGACACATCAAGATACATGCAAGATACATGCACGATACATGCACGATACATGGGATACGTATCCTGATAACAAACCCCCCCAAACTCGATAACAAACCCCACGTCACCCGCCCACTCACACTGCGATTCAGAGACTGGACCAGGATGTCGCGCTCCCACCAGGCTGCCGTTTGTGTAGTTTGATGAACCGCAGCCACCAACCTACGCGACCAAGTTCAACACTTCAACTTGGCAATTGAAACTTGGTACCGGTACAGCACAGTACGGGTACAGTCTGTACCGGTACGGTACCGGGTACGTGGTTTTGAGGTTCGTCTGTGTGATCCGTGTGCCCGTGTGCGCCCGTGTTCCGTGTGTGTCCCGGCTCCCCCCAGTGTCTTTTTACCGGTACGTGGAGCGCCGAGGCGGCTTACGTTTCTTTTTTGGTCTGATTCACAGGCACTCTGGACGCCCGTGTGGTGGTTTCATATTTTCTTTCGCCCTCTCTTATTTTGTGTTTCTCTCGCGGGGCACTCGTACGAGGCGGACGCTTGTTGCATGTGGTCGCCAGCCGGCCGTGGGCGCACGCCGTCACGCATACCTCAACGAGACCCAGATTACCTTCCTCGGCTGCAATCAAAGGCAATGAGTGTCCTTGCTCCCGTTGATTCGTGGGAGAATGACCCGGAGCTCCTCGGGTTGAAGTGGGACATTCGAGACGTGCAGCTCCGAGGGTCTGCGAGCGCCCCCGGGAATCTGCACGCCCCTAGGACGTCGGCCCGCGCACACTTAGGCCTAGGTGCGATTGACAGGTTGATTGGCAAACTGCCCACGACCTCGCCCGACACTATTGTGGAGCCCGAGCGCCTAGTTCGCGAAGCCGGATGGGCCTCGAAGCGCGCACTGGAGGTGCGAGCACGGATGGCGATTATGAAAAAGTGGAAAACATGGGGCAGCAGAATATCGATGCGTGTGGCTCTGAACAACTATGTCATCGAGAACCGCGACGGAAAAAAGGTGGAGGTGCCCGCCGTCGTCGACCCGTACCAGGTGCCAAAGCACTTCGGAGCGATCCAAGGCCCCGTCGTCAAAGATCGTCGTCATCACAGTAGAAACGGAGCCGAATTGTGGCACCGAGCGGCGAAGCGGGTAGCCAACGCACGTTCCTTCATCCGTCCCGCAACGCCGCTGACCCGATTGGCCACCAAAGTGTACACGGACAAGGATGGACCTCCGAAGCCCATCAGATCATCAACGGCCGCCTTCGACAAGCTGCATCGCAGCCAGGTGCGTCGCTCACGCCTGGCCCTCAAGCTCCTGGCCGCGCATCCAAGTTCGGAAGAGGCTTACTGTGCGTTTAGCTACCATCTCGGCGAGCTCAATCGCGTTCGCCACGTGCTCAACGCGCCCGTCGACAGCAGTGCCGCCTTATACCCGGATGGAGTGTGGGGCATCGCTCCACAGGAGCTGAATGACCTCGCAGGCGAGCGATGGCTCTCGGAGGGCGTTCGGCGGGCAACTCGAGAAGGCATCGTCAAGCCATCGACGCCCCACGAGGTTGTGGCGAGGCATCGCGGCATCCAGTTCATCGAATCCCGGAACACGCACCGTGGGGACAAGATCCGCTCCATACGGCCGACGCTGCCCACCGTACGCGCGAGAACCTCTCCCGAAGAGCACAAGCTCCTCCCAGACTCGCACTTTGCGCTCGGTGCATTTCTGAAAGAAGGGTTCGGCCCGGGATATCGTGACAAGAATGTCAAGTGGAAGGCTTACAAGACGCCTGGCGCAGCGACAGCTCTCGAAGCCGAGGAGCAAGAACGGAGGATTGTGGAAGAACGCAAGGCGGCTGCAGAGGCCAAGAAACGGGCGGAAGAACTTGCAGCAACGGCGACACCGCCAGACGACTGGGCGCCGGGGGGCGCCCTAAACGGGATGCTCTTTGGCGGCCCGTCGGATGACGATGTGATGAAGGCTCTTATGGGAGAGGGGTCGTCGAGTGACGACGAGGAAGACGACTGGCTGAGCATGGTGGCAATCCCCACTCAAAATTCCACGCAACCTCGGAACAGCACGACGCAATCGACAAGCCCAACGCAACCACGCACGGACTCTATGACAAACAACGCCTCGAGTGCGGGAGACCGTGGTGAGGGAGACCATGGAGCGGCGACCCGTGGTGACTCGACTGCTGGCAACTCGCAAGTTCGTGGTGACTCGGCTGATGGCAGCTTGCAAGTTGAAGCTCACACCGAAGATTCTGGCAAGGCGGGTCTTGGTGCCAAGAGTGTCTTGTCCGCCCTGCAGGACGGGAACGACGACTGGCAGAGGTCAGCAGCTCGTTCTGGTATAGTGCCTGGGGTCGGAAAGCACAAGCCCTTCAACTTCTGGAGCTCTGTCGCATCCGGAACGGCGGGCTGCCCAGAGCTCGCGTGGCTCGACGGCTCCATCTGGCGAGCGCGCAAGTTTGGCCCTCGACCAGCCGATTCCCGCGACTTCGTAGACCACAAGGAATGCATGCGCGCTGCGTTCAAGGAAGACTGGGAGCGCACGTCTGGACAGTGGTTCATCCGTCAGATCGAGGATCATGTTGATCCTTCCGCCTGCTGCCGCCCTTTTGGCCTAAAGAGCCTCCCCGTTGAGGTGATCCGCAAGATGGAGATTGTCGTGGAGAAATACTATCCGATGCTGCTGCGCATCTTCGCATACTACTCCTGCGTCGGGGCCGACGTGACCAACGAAGTCAACGGAATTGGACTTGGCGGCTACATGCAGCTCGTGAACGACGCGAAGCTCGACATCAACGCGAGTGGGCCGAAGGCGACCCACGCGAAGCCAATTGGCGAAGATGGATGGGATCTGCTATGGGTGACGATTAACGAGTCGAAGATCAGCTTGTCCCAGGAGTACAACAATAGAAAGCGCTTCACGCGCACTGAGCTTCTCGAGTGGGTGGTGCGTGGCGCAATTGACAAGAAGCCCATCGACGAGATGGTAGACAAAGTTGGCGAGTTTTGCGAGGACCTGCGACGCTTCATGTCGCAGGACGCATCCATTTTTTTCGATCTGCACACTAGCGAGGACGAGTTTCGTATGGAGTACTGCTACTTACGACCAGTCGAAGCGATGCTGAGACATCACGAGGAGACACTACGGAGCGTCTTCAAGGTCTATGCGGAGATTGGCTCCGGAGGCATCGACACGACCAGCTCCACTGACCTCATGACAGCCACCGAGTGGATCAACCTGATGAGGGACATTGGCATCTTGAAAGAGTGCGGTCATCGGCCCTTGTTCCTCGCCTTTGCGCAGTCGCGCATGACTTGCATCGACGAAAGCTCCAGGCAGAGTGTTCAGCTGACCCAGCTGCCATTTGAAGGCTTTCTTGAGGCGATCATAAGGGTGAGTCTCCTGAAAGCGCTGCCCACGGACAAGGAGATGGCCAAGAAGGGGTTCTTCTATCCAAATGAGTACCTCGGGGCCATCATCGAGGGTGGCCTGCCGATGTACGAGGCGTGGGTCATCTTTTCCAAGAGGGCTCAGGCCGCGGGCAAAGGTGACCCTATCTATCGACGTATCGATATGTTCCTACTGCTCATTATTGGAGTGATGCAGTACGGCATCGAGCAGCAGAAGGGTGGGCCGAGTCTGCTGCTTCGAGGCTCGCCAGACGAGATTCTCACTGTCGAGGAGGTCACACGCTACATACGCAAGCCGATGCGCAACGTCTTTGGCGGCGGTGGCACTGGCGGCGGCGCTGGCGGCGGCGCTGGCGGCGGCGCTGGCGGCGGCACTGGCAAAGGCACTGGCAAAGGCACTGGCGGCGGCGCTGGCAGCCCCAGCAAAGGAACACAGGCCTAGCGCCAGGCACTAGATTAGCGCTTGAACTCTCAGGTCAGGAGAGGCGGCGGGGGCACGCGGCACGTTGATGCGCGGTAAATAGCCACAAAACTGCCGTGACCAGGCACAAAGTCAATGACAGGACCTTTTGTAGTTCCTAGATCGGTTTTGATCGGTTCGACTGTCGACTAACGTGTGGGCAAAGCCGCGAAGCGCGTGAAGTGAGCCGTAGTACAGGTTTACCTACACGGTATTGAGTATTACGTTAGCGTACCGGCAATCGAACGGAAGCGGAAGTACACGCAATTGTAATTCGATCGTCCGAAAGAGCAGAGTCGTCCGAGTGTTCGTCTCCTTGTCTCACGCCACTCTACACTGTTACTCTGTCTCTGTCGACATTGAGGATCGAATGCGGACATGCGAACGCAGCGGAATGGAACGCTCCACTCTCGTTTAGACCCTCGGCCTCGTCCTCGGCGCTCGATGGCGATGCAACACCAGCTCTTGGAGGCCGCTGCGCCGGTGCCAGTGCCACCTGCACGGTGTCGGCCTCGCGCGTCGCGCGGCTGAGGAAGCTATCCAAGAACTTGGCGGCGTGCGCCTTGCCTGGCCCGAAGCCCGACTCAACGTGCTTCATGCCCCGCTGCACCTCCAAGGTAACGTCCACACCAGCCTCGCGAAGGAGCCGTGCCGCCTCGGAGCCAATGTCAAAGCCCACCTGCTCATCGGCCGTGCCGTGGCTGACGAGGGCGCGAAGGGGCAGCGTGGACGCTGAGGCCACCTCGGCACGGGAGCCCACCGCTGACAAAACCGCTGCACGGGAGCGTAGCGCCAGAAACCCGTTGAGCATAATGAGTGCACCGACGGAGCCGGACGGATTTCGGCAGATTGCAATCTCGGCAGCAGCAGTGGCGCCCATCGAGAAACCGCCGACGACAATGCGACTTGGAGGCACTCCCGATCGCATGACATCGTCCAGCATGTTGCGCGCCGACATGAGCACGGTGGCATCCACGAGGTTGGCATTGTCGTAATCGGCACTGCCTTGGCGTGTGCAAGTCGCCTCCAAATAGTCTCCCCATCCCTCGACAAGCAATCCCTTGTAGCACGTCTGACGGATCTTTGGTGCACGCGGAAAGATCCAGGTGGTTGCTGGGTGGACGGCGGCGAGCGCGGCAAACTCGCGATGCCAGCCTTCAGGCCCATCGCCAAAGCCATGAAACCACAGGACGGCGGCCAGGCAGCGCGTGGTGCGGCAGGGCACGGCAATGTGACTGCTGAGATCCATCGAGCTGGTCGCTCGAGAGGAAGGCCTGCTGGTCTCGTATGAGCCCGGGTGCACCTCGCCGGGCCGCGGCCGCTTCGTCGCCGGCGAAACCGCCTCCGCCAGTGAGGTGTCGTTCAGCGCCGCCGCCAGCTCCACCACCTGACGTTGGAAGCCGACGTTCTCAAGGATGAACGGGCGCGCCAAGGCGCACGTCGAGAGGATCGACTGGAGTGAGAGGCCGCGGAGGAGCTGAACGGCAATCGCAAGGGCCGCCGAGCGGTTCAGCCCTGCCACGCAGAAGAAGAGCGCCTTGCCACCCGCATCACGCACGTCGTCATAGAGGGAGTTTGCCGTGCGGAGGTGCTCGGAGCGCTTGAGGTCCGGATGGTGCAGGATCGGGTAGCTTACATCATCCTGCGCGTTAGTGTAGGCGTAGTGGATTCCCGACGCCTGATACTCTGCGATGGGCAAATTGCGAATGCCGCTCGAGGCGCAATTCAAGACCGCCGACACGCCAAGGCGTTTGAGCAGCCCCACGTCAGCGGCGTGATGTTTGTTGCCAACAAAGAGAGCCTCGCCAAGCAGGCAGGGTGCAGGATCGCTCTCGGGACTGGGCTGTGCGACCAAGCTTCGAAGGATCCGGAGACTGCGCTCCGTTTCGGCAGCGTCGAGTCTTCCGCATGGCATTTGCACTTTTTAGAGACGCGTGAATGTACTATGTAATTACGTGGTCTGTATGAACGAACGGGGGGGCCACACGGTGACCTCGGGTGAACCCTATGGGGTCATGCGTTTGGTAATGCCTCGCTCGTAATTGATTTGGCAATCACCAACTTATAGAAACTGCGACCACCCAGAACTTGCGACCCGTGCGATTAGCGCACTTGATCATCGTGTCCGGTCTTTGCAGCCTCGCCACCTCATGACGCGCGGTCAACAGAGCGACCCGGAGTGGAAAGCGACGATGCCGACCTTCATCTGGTACTTTTCGCACCCCGCTGTCATCCTTGGCTTACTCTACCTTCTTTACAAGCCTTTCATGTGGGATGCGCCCGTCCACGACTTGTCTGATGCGCCTCCGGCATATGGCTTTCATGTTCGTGGTAGCACGTCCATCTACTCTGATGCCGTGCGAGCACGCTCGGACGGAGATGTCAATTCGTCAACGTTTGGCCTGTGGACGCCTCCGCCAGAATGGCGCGACTTCTGCATCGAGACAGCAGGCATGCCGCTGAGCGCGTGCTCATACTTTCAGCATGAAGAGTACCCCGTTTTCATGACGTTCTATTGGATTGCGCTCTACATGATGTATTTCTTCGAGACAGCCTTTCGCTTCGCCTTCTTCTACGTTCACTGGATCGGTCCTCGCAGCTGTCCCCGAGCGATACTAGCGACAAAAGACGACCTCGGCGACATTCTCACCCCTTGGGGGTTGGAGAAGAATCCGAACTGCCGGCAGATGTACATTTGGTACATTTGGTACTCTCTTTATTCGTTGCTCTATGTCACGCAGTGGGCGGATGCTTACCAGACGGTGTTTGGCGACGGGATAGGCCTCATCCACTCGATGCGCTCGGGCAAGCTGTACCTCGGTGCGCAATGGAACGAGTTTCCCATCTACGAGCCAGTCAACGATCCGGAATATTATGGCGAAATTTACTTCAAAACCCACATCTATTACGTCTTTTGGTGGCTCAACTTCGCTCCGGGTAAGATCTTCTCTTACTGGGGAGCCTACGGAGAGGAATTTGCGATGGTGATGCGCGGGCACCTGGCGCTTTACATCCAAGGCATCGGTCCTTGGATTGGCGACTTGTTTGGCGTGTGTGGAGATGCTCTTCCGGCATGGATCTTCATCAACTACGTTCTGGGCATCTCGCTCAAGAAAAACGAAAAGTTTGGCAAGGAAACCCAGGATCGCCTTTGGCCAAGGGTGTTGCACTGGTCTTTTGAAGGCGTTTGGGTGGCGATCTCGAATATGACTGTGATGCATCCGATTTACATGGTGAGCTGCATCATGTTGATGCTCATTTTGCTCTACAACACCGGCCTCTTTATCCTTACCTCGGATGCCTACGCCAACGACGAAATGCATCGCCTCATGGGGTTTGTCAATCATGGCCCAATGGCTCTCAACACATTGTTTGCCGTCATCGCCTGGACCGTGATCTTTTCGCGCTTCATCGTCCTTGGACTTCGCAACCAGTTTGCCAAGAGCAAGTCTCTTCTCAGTGATGCCATGTACAAGGCTCGCAAGGCAAAGCTGGATAAGACCGTGTTCGGCTTCTTAACAATGAATGCCTTCTTCGTGCTCATGCACAGCCCACTCTTGATGCCACAGGGTATGGCGATGCAGCAATTTGGCACGTACGCCCTCGCGTCGTGGCCGTCACCCATGAACTTCATCTTTGGCGTGCCCGGCTCCGCAGCAAACATGCTCGCCACCCCACTGCATAGGCTGATTTGCAGAGCTGGATTCCTCTATATCTGGACCCGCTACCTGTCAGCGTGGTTGTGGGAGTCTCATCTCAAGCCGCAACCATGCTGTGGTCAACAGGAAAAGGTCTAACCGCCACACAGATCTCTTTCTGAGTCGGTTGCACAACGACGACACGGGGAGAAGTCGATGACACCGTCCAAGATGACGCAAATTATTCCGGCTTTTGCGATGGATGTGCAAGGTCCGGGTGTGTACCGGGTGTGCAAGGTCCGCGACACCGCCTGTGGGGCGTGCAGCAGCAGCCGTCAGACGTCTGTGGGCGACTACACGAGGGTCTCAGTTGTGTTCATGACATGTGGCCGGCTCGCGCATCGCTTGCGAGCAACAGGGATAAGGGTGGGCGATTTCTTGCTTGTGCACGGCTAATGGCTCAAAATGCTCTCCATGATGCTCTCGAGGCATCACATATGCGAGAATAAAGGAAGGGCAGGGACGTGGACCTGGATGGACTGGACTACCTGGCTGAATTGCAGGGGCCAGGCGGGCTGCTCGGCACGCGGGTCCAGTCGCATGCGTGTCATTTGCCGAGACCCGAGTCTGGTAGTTGTTTGTTTTGAATTCTAGGTGAGCTGAGATGGGCGAGCTTGGGGCGCGTGTGAGCGTGGGATGGCAGCGGGGTACCAAAACGTCAAGGTTACACAATCGAGGGCATGTCTTTTTCATCCTCCACGGCGCTGGATGCATGCACGGTTTCGTTAAGAGCGCTGTATGTTTTTGCTCGTGTTACGAGGCGTACGTCCTCCAGGGGCGCGCAGCTTATGGACGATACGTACTACGTTGAGCTCGGCGTCTCGCGCGACACCTCGGAGGCTGACATCAAGAAGGCGTACCACAAGCTGGCCATCAAGTGGCACCCGGATAAGAACCCAGAAGCACGTGCTGAGGCCAAATTCAAATCGATTGCTGAGGCCTACGAGGTGCTCTCCGATCCTGAGAAGCGGGCCGCCTACGACCGACACGGCAAGGACGGTGTCCCCAGCGACGGCCGTGCTGCCGCTAGTGGGTTCCGTACTGGCGGCGTACACAGCTTTGCCGACGCCGACGAGATCTTCCAGCGCTTCTTTTGCGGCCGCGATCCTTTCGCAGCCTTTTTGAGTGACGACGCCGACAGCCCGTTTGGCCGCAGCCCGTTTGGTAGCGTCTTGGACGGAAGCAGTGTCGGCGGCTTTGGCGCTGGCTCTGGTGGGCGCAGCAACCTCCTCGGCAGCCTCCACGACGAATTCTTCGCCGGCGGCTGTGGCGGCGCTAGCTTCTCGCAAACCCAAACGACGCAAACGCAAACGCAATTCTCGTCCTTCAGCTCGAGCACGAGCAAGAGCACTTTTGGCGGCATGGGCGGTAGCTGCACCTCGTCCTCGCAGAGCATCTCGACGAGCGTCGAGAACGGCGTGCGAGTCACGCGCAAGACGACGACCAAGACGACTGCCGATGGGCAGACGACCACCTCCGTCGAGGAGAGCCGAACGACCCCTGACGGCCGCACTGAGACACGCACAGTCTAAGGCGGCGAGGCGGCTGCCCCGGCGGTTGCCAGGCTTCGCTGATGAGAAAATTGAGAATGAAACGGCGCTGTCTAGCGTTCGCGCGCTATCCCAGCACTTGAGGCCGAGCCCACCGAGGACTTGGAAGAGAGCGTTGTACGTAAGTTGAGGATGCAAATCGAGGGTGCGGAGGCCCGTCCCGGAGAAAGAAACAGTGTGTGGGGGAATGTGTGAATGTGCGGAAACTGGTCGAACTTCTTGCCGCTTGACCCCAACGGTTAAGCGGCCGTGAACCAACGTGTGAAGAGAGACAGACAGTCGCCCGGCCAGGGGGAAGGGATATGCGGGGAGAGTTCTCCCTGCCGTTTGGGGTATTGGGCATACCATGGGGATACATACCTGGAGTTCTGCTGCTCGGAGAGCGAGGCCTAAGGGGGCTCTCGAACCTATCCGATGCGCATCCGGTTTAGTCCCAACGGGA
>Ga0210248_100748_pt1 | contig 27762 bp, 27 predicted proteins | sample ChrtobMetP3_32mM_FD_155493 | JGI IMG/M metagenome (GOLD analysis project Ga0210248, IMG submission 155493) | Chrysochromulina tobin associated microbial communities from unialgal haptophyte culture, Seattle, Washington, United States - P3_32mM | ecosystem: Host-associated > Algae > Haptophytes >...
TATCCCAAACGGCGGGGGGACATCTCCCCGCATCTCCCCTTCCCCCCTGGCCGGGCTCCTGATGGCTCCGCTGTCTGTCTCTTCACGCGGTGGTTCACGGCCGCTTAACCGTTGGGGTCAAGCGGCAGGAGTAAGGATTCACAGCTGTGATTCACAGTTTCGGAGTGAGGATTCACAACCCCGGGGAGAGAGGGCTGCTTTCGCAGACACGCGGGCAGCTTCGCGATCGATGGCTTTTCCGGCGCAACGTCAGACTCAGAAAGAGTTCCTCGAGTACTACAACACTCTCAAGGATGACGATGAAGAAAAGGGCATCGACTTGTCTCATGAGAACAAAGACGAGGACGAGGACGAGGACGAGGACGAGGGCGAGACGGGTCTCCTAGACGATCTCCTCGATGATCAAACCAAGGACAAGAATGACAAGTCTCACAAGGAACTGGACGCGGAGAGGCGCGCGGCTGAGGAGCGGGCTATGGAGGAGGTGGCGAGACGCTTCGAGTCGCGAGGCGCCCAGGCCTCGCTCGAGGAGGAGGAGGAGGATTACAGCGAGGTAGACCAAATCAAGGCGAAAATGCGCGCGGAGGCGCGCGAAGCGCAGCGAAAAGATGAGGCCGCAAATGCTGCCAGAGTGGCGGCCGAGCGTGAGAAGGAAGCCAAGAGGCTCGCGGAACAGTCGAAGGCCATGTCTGCCCTGTACGACTTGTATGCCGAAGATGACGAGGAGCGCGTGGAGATGAAGGGCACTCCGTGCGCAACGGACGTGCCGAAGGTGCCGTTGCCACGGCCACCGCCACCTTCACTGGCGACAAAGCCAGCCGCCTCTCCAACCCCGGCAGCGTCGGCAGCTTCTTCTGCGCCCACTGCGCGTCCGAATCAAGCAAAGGCCCCGCCCACCAAGCGGTTGAAGGTGGGGTCTTCCTCGACGGGCGCCGACCTGCTGGACAGCATTATGGGGGGCATGGACCGCACGATGAGCGCGCAGCGCAAGAAGAAGCTCTGATTCTGAGAACTTGAGATTACATTGCATTGCATGGAGAAGTCGTGCAGCAGAGTCGCGTGCAATCCGCTCAGACAGGAGAGAGGAGACAGCCCGCCGATGTGATTACCTCGACCGGCCTGTCACAATAAGAAGCGTCGCGTCCGTTGGTGCTGCGTTCAAAGGGCGGGTAAAGGCATATGTGATTCCAGCTCTTCTCAGACGAACACTTCTGAAATTTGACTTGACTTGGTCTTGTTGGACTGTTCACAGCTTCACACGCAACGAGAGGCGGAGGGGCGGGGCATGGCCGCGATTGCGCTCTTATGCGATCGGCCGACCCCTAGCCAAGCTGGCGTGAGCGAGAGTGTCTAGGTGAGTGAGCGGACCGTCCGCGCGACAGGATGATGAAGCGAGTCGCCCTCGTGTCCTCTGTCGTCGCCGCACTATGCGTCGTGATGCGGAATCAGCATGACTGGGCTGCTCTCGTCGCCGACGTGGAGATGCACGTCGAGGAAGTTCACGGCCAGTTGCAGCTCATGTTCACGGATCTCTGCAAGCCGGACCCGGAGGTCTTCATTCCGCCGCCTGACGAGCAGAAGGTCGGAGACATAAACGTGCCATCATGCGTTGCCTTGCAGGAGGCATTCGGCGCGTACTATGGGAATCTCAACATGCTGCTTGTCGAGGCATGGATTCACAAAATTCTTCCAACGCTACGGCAGCTAGCTTCAACATGGGTTTGGCTGCCAGTGATGCCGCATGTAGTGCTGCTGCGAGCAGAATACGCATCGGCTTCGACTGTGGGTATGAAGACCGCCGGGGCAATCTTTGTGATGCAGCTCTCTTGGAGGTCGAGCTGGATGCCGTCAGACGCGGCCATGATGATCGGCATCCATCGTATGCCACGTCACAAGCAGTGGGCCCAGAGCGTGCGACCCAAGCCGCCGCCAGTGACGGAAGAGCTCATCGGCCTCGTCAAGCGCTGGAGCGTTGAGCGCTGCCTGCGACGCCTGTTCGTCTGCCCGTACGAGGAGCTTGTCAATCGTCTCGCCTCGCAAGGCTTTACCTCGAGCCCTTTGGCCCTTGGCGCCTCTTTGGCGTTTGGCCATCTTCCATTGGCGGACGTCTGTGAGGACGGGCGGTTGATGATGTTGACCCTTGAATGATATCTCATTTATTTGATCGCTCGTGAAAACAAGATCTGCACTCACTGCCGTTAGCCGGGATACCTTCCGGCGGGCGCGCCGCGGGCGGTCCGGCGGGATCATTCGCTCCGCCGGGAGCGGAGAAAGTGTTACGCTCGGGGGCAGTATTCTGCGGACTCATCGTGACACCAAGAGGCATCCCTTGATTCAGATGAGTTGGGTTGAGTTAAGAGTTGCTGTGTGATCTTGAGTCGTGAGTTAAGAGGTGCTGTGTGATCTTGAGTTTGAGTTACGAGGTCCTTTGTGATCTTGAGTTTTGAGTCGCAACTCAATTCACCAAAGTCCACACAACGAACAACGAAAGTACGTTTCTTCGCATGGACCGGTGTGGGTGTCGGATCCGGCATGTCGCTCCTGCGAGGACCCGTAGTCCAGAGCGTGCGCGCGATCTTCTAAGAGCCCTCTGTCAAAACTTTTCCGCAATTTCCGAAATACCGGTGTGTGTCCCGGCTCCCCCCGGTGTCTTTTTACCGGTAAAAAGACACCGGGGGGAGCCGGGACACACACGGGACACACGGCGGACACGCGGACGCACAAAGGCACACAGACGAATCTCACAACCAACCAAACCCACCAACAACACACACCCCGCACGTCAGCGCGACGACCGAAGCCGCGGCCGACTCAACAGCCGCAAGCCCGAAGCCGTAGGATCCTTGAAAAGGAGTGCTGGCGGCGAATGCAAAGGCGCATTTTTCTCTGGAAATCGCGCACGACTACGCATGCCCCGGTGCTCACGTAGCGGCCGCCTCGGAAGAGGTCGCCCCCTGCGAATCCGCTCCGACCGTCTTCCGCTCTCAGACATGGCTTCCCGCGCCTGCTCAAAGCCGGTAGGCGCGATGTACGCACGCGGCGCTGGTCCATCAACCCCCTCTCTTGATCAGAGAGAGAGGGTCGGCCATTACCGTGAGCAAGCGGTCGCGTCGCCACGCCTACGTTCACCATTCACGCCGATGGTATCAGAGAGTCATCAGGCCAATCATCGACATGCGCCCAGTGAGCACCTTCGCAATCGTATTCGTACACCAGGTCACTCCGATGCTCGGCCGAGTGGCGGCGCACGCTTCGTGGATGTTGAACTCGATATGAGCATGATGCGCTCTGTCCGTCGGGCGAAGAGGGACACTCCGGATCAGACCGCTCTTTGAAGGCCAACGTGGAGCAGATCTTCTCACGCGCTGGGGGGCTCACTGACCCGAACATCGACCAGGACTACCTTGCCACCCTCGTCGTGGTCCTGGTCGGCTGCAATAAGAAGGCATTCAAGCCCTCAGCTGTGATGCCATTAAGGCCAGGTAATACCAGCTCCTTCGTGGCAAGGGAGGGGAGGGACTCGAGGAGGACGGCGAGGCGTTAACGAAGAAGAACAAGGAAGAGGCAGACAAAGCCCCGCGGCCTCGGCGGTGGGAGGTTGTGTGACCGCAAGCGATCTTGAGTTCAGAGTTGAGTTTTGAGTCACGAGGTGTTGTGTGATCTTGAGTTTGAGTTACGAGGTCCTTTGTGATCTTTGAGTTGAGTAACTCAAACAAGTGCCTGTGTGATCTTAACTCATGAGTTATTCCTGAATCAAGGGATGCCCTGCGTGACACGCGCGACACACCCCTAACGACACACCCACGCCCCACATACGACACACCTTCATGATCCCGATCGACATCTTTTAGGTAAAATGCACTCGCCGGTCAAAGACGGCCGAGCCTGACAGGCTCAGAGGCAGCTCAGAGCTCAGAGGCAGAGCGGCCGTTGCGTGGGACCGTCTCGGCTGTGAGAATCTTTCGACAAAATTGCGGCATGGATGGCAGCGGCTGCGGCTGTGGGTACTAGGCGCCATTGATCCCAAGCACTGCGGCATGGATGGTACCGGCTGCGGCTGTGGGGAACTGGACGCCATGGTTCCCAAGCCGCCCGAGCGTGGCACGCACGGCACGAAAGACGAAGCCGCCGTTGTGAGTATGGTGATTGCGGACGTCATCTCGGCAGGCTTCGAGAGCCGGCAGGTGCTGCGCGAGCACGGGCGTGGGCAGCTTTCCAAGTACATTGAGCGCCGCCAGCCGCACGAACTCCGCCTCGTCTTGCAGCCGCAGCTCGATCACGGGAGCGAAGCGGCAAATCACCTCGACGCTCGCGCGAGCGAAAGCGTTCAGAGCGCCGGCACGCGCATTGACGCTCGGGAACTCGAGAAGATCCGCAAGCAACGTAGCGCCATCGGAGATGACGTTCGCCGGGATCTCGTTGATGCGCGCACACGCGAGCTTTGCGGTCGGTCCGCGGAGCTCCTTGACGAACCGGGCCACCCTCCGGTGGCCGACCATCCACAGCAGGCGCAGTGCCGGCGTTTCCCTCGGCACCCCAAACTCGAGCCGATGGCGCTCCTGCCAGTCGCTCTGCAGGCCGACACGCAGCGCCTGGACATGCGTGGCCGTTGTCGCGGCGTCGCGGAGTGCCTTGCATGCTTGACGCGTCTTGGCAAGATGCATCGGTGGAAGGAAGCTCAGTACATGCTCCACCAGGGCCGTCGGCAGCACGAGCAGCTGGCACTCGCGGTGCTGATTCTCGCCCGTCGGGACCGGCAAGTTGGGCCGGTGACGCTTTGAGGAGTCGGAGGCGGCAGTAGCGGACGATGATGACGAGGCCAGCAAGTTGGGCCGGCGGCGCTTTGACGAGTTGGAGGCGGCGGTAGCCGACGACGATGACGAGCCGTGCGCCCGCTTGCGCGGCAGCTCCACCGTCTCACTGCGCGCCACCTCATCGTCGACGTGCGCGGCAGCGCGCGCACGCTTGCCAAGATTGCGCGATTTCTCAGCGTCCATGGATTTGTCCTAGGTAGGACGTGAAACTGTATCCAAGTTTCGAGGTTTCTCGATAGCAGGATCATGCTTGGATTGTGCCTCTCACCGACCGGACGTCTTTGACGAAACTTTCTCGGAATCTTTCCCTCAGATCGCGGGATCTTCCGAACCAAAGGCCCATGCATCGTGCCTCCGTCCTGGGCGTCCTTTCCCTGTGCTCCGCGGCCGCGGGCTTCAGCATGCCGCCCGTGCCGCGCACACCGGTGCCCGCGCTCGCAGCGCCCGCGCGCTCGCCCGCAGTGCGGCTCGACTTTAGCGGCGGCCGCTTCCAGATCAAGAAGGACGCCGAGGCCGGAGAGGTGGCGCAGGTGCCCTTTGAGATCCGCTTCTCGCTCGGCAACGTGATCTCGGGCTCGGGTGCGGCCCTGTTCATCTTCTGTATCGGCAAGTTCCTGCTGAACAATGGCGAGAGTGACGTCGTCTCCACCTTTGGCTTCGTCTACGCGATCCCCGCGCTGGTTGGTGGCCTCGCCCTCAAGTATGCCGAGCTGCCGCCCGTGAACCTGGACACATCGCCCGCCGCCATCGCGCTGCGTGAGAAGAAGGCGACGACTATCCAGGCCAAGATCCTCTCGGACGCCACGCGCTTCACGTACGGCGACGCGCACATGGAGGATCCGCTCAAATCGCTCAAGCTCGCGCCACGTGGCATGGGGCCGCCCGAGTTGGTCAACTTGGCAGAATTCGTCACGCCGGAGGGAGAGTACGCGCTCACGATGCGCTTCTTCGCGCCCAACACGCCCTACCGGGTCTGGAAGGACCGCGCGCCGCGGCTCGCGCGCTTCTTCGGCCCCGGCGTGCGCGCGACGCTCAAGAAGTATGATGCGGCCAAGCGGCTCGTCGAGATGTCCTTAATCACGACCCCCGAGGTGCGATCTCGCGCGCGCCAGCAGCCACGCCCTCGAAGCGAGATTGGTCGAAGAGCGTACCCGATGCCTCTCGGTGCACCAACTGAGGGTTGGTGCGCTCGGCCCGTGGAGGGGCTCGGGTATTCCTTTGACCTGCGATCACTCTGAGCTCACCCTCTCTGAGATCACTCTGAGCTCACCCACTCTGAGATCACTCTGAGCTCACCCACTCCTTGCTTTCGCCCGGACCCGCCTGCCGCCCTCGCTCGCACGCGCCCCTGAGCGGCCGCTTTCTCGTACTCGCCACGAACGCCTTACCAACGGCGCGCTGACGACCACCGCGGCCGTAGAGGCATGCAGACCGCGTCTTTGTCCGACCCTGATGGCATGCAGACCAGATGAGGGGACGGACGTTACGCGCTGCGCACACCTGCACGCCCTGGCGCTACGGGCGCCGGCACCGCCCCACGATTAGCGCACATGCGCCCTGTTCATTGCTGACGTGCGACTGCCCGTCCGCTACCCCCCCGCTCGCGCGCGTGTTGCTGCAGGAGGATGCCGCGCCGCTCGAGCTGCTTGCGGATGGCTCGTACGTCCCGATCCAGACGGTCGCGGCAGAGGAGGCTGAGGCCGCCGCCGCTGCTTGAGTGACCAACTGTGCTACGATGCCGGATGGACCCGGAATCTCGGATGGAGATGCCGATCTGGGGGACGCACCGTACGCGAGGTCGTGAGCTGCGAGCTGGTCGACGAGCTGGCGCCACGGGAGTACATTACAATGCGTCCGTCGCACGATATCTCGCACACCCGATACCTCCTGTACGGGAAAACGGTAACGTCAACAAGTAAAAAAAACCAACATCCCGTGTCCGTCGTTTAGTGTCTCCGGACTGCCGGGGCGCACGTGCCACGTCCGGTCTCCGCCGGTCGGGGCCGGCGGGAGCGGGACCCGTGGCGTTGCGGCGCCTTGCGCGCGTTGGCCGCGTCCCGCGTGTAACCCGCGTGCGGCCCGGATGCGCGGATGGTATCACCGCTAGGGTGTGTGGAGCTGGACTATCGCTTCTCCCGCCGCTCCCTCGGCGGGGCCGCGGCCGCGGGGGCGCGCCATGTAGCACCACTGCGGGAATGCGGGATCCACGCCCTCCTCGGTCTCCGGTCTGGTCCCGTAACGGGTCCCGCACAGTACCGGGTACCGTCCTGGGTCCCTACTCATCGTCCGCACACGTCCCTACATGTGGAGCGCATTGATCGAGAAGCGCTCATTCGTCTTGGGCCGCCGCTTGATATGCTCCGACATCACCTCGACGTCGTCCTGCCCCATCGCCTCTTTCGCTTGCATGTCGCGCTTGCCCATCGCCGCTGGTGCCACCGTGTCACGCGCGAGTGCGTCGACGAATTCCTTGTAGTTGACCTCGCCGTTGCCGTCGTCGTCACATGCAGCGATGAGCTCGTCGAGCTTGGCGTTATCGATCGGGATGTTCCACAGATCGAGCGCGCGCGCAAGTTCCTTTTTATTGAGCGTGCCCGAGCGATCGAGGTCCACATACTGGAAGGCCTTCATCATGTTCGAGAAGCGCGAGTTGAGACCCTCAACAGCCGATCTTACCATCGCGCTGTTCTTCTTGAGCGCGGAGCGGTCGATGGGCTGGTTGGCCGGAGGGGGCGCAACTGCCGTTAGAACAACTGCCGCCGCCTTATTCTCAACAGGTGCGAAGGACACAGTGCTCGACGGTGTGGTGCTGCTTGCCGTCCTCCCCTTAGTCCTCCCCCCGCCCATGTGATCCGTACTCGACGAGGAGGCAGCGAGCGCCGGCGGCCGACCCACCTGCTTGCGCCGATGGCGCTCCATGATCTCCCGAGTCTTCTCGGCGGCTTGGATCGCGCAGCGCCGCTGGAGGAGCTCGGCCGCCGACGCACTCGTGCCGAGGGGGTAGCGGCTCGGGGGGTACCGATCCATCTGCAGATCGCCCTCGAGTAGCGCGAGGTCATGCTTGGAGGCCGCGATGGGATCTTCCCAGCGGAGGTTGGGTGTCACCGCGATCGACGAAGGAATCGACCGAAACGAGCCGTCGGAGCCGTGGAGAGCACGAGGCTTGGACTGGGTGCCGTGCGACCGGAGCGATGCTCTCGACGCTGCATAGCCTGTCACGAGGCGATCGACCGAGCGCTCATGCTCCCTCTCAACCTGTGCCTTCCATATCGTGCGTTGGCGGACTTGCATCTGAGTGAGTGGTTCGATGCCGCTAGTTGGGACCGCAGAGGCTGGTCGAGAAAAGAAGCGGAGGTCGGTCGGCGCGACCGTTGTCGCCGAGATGCGTGCATTCGTGCGCTTGTCGAAGTAGGTAACCCGCACGCCGTCGGGCACTTCGATGATCGGCATCGGAATATGGATGGTTGGTCGAGGCCCTTGTCCCGTGCCCTTGTCGAGGCCTTCAAGAGCGACATATCAAATCGCGAACCGGCGCATCGACAATGCATGCATATTTTTCAGAATGTCGCAATCTTGTACCACGTATCCGCCCGTTGAACCCGCGGTTCTTTGCGCCTCGCGACTCGACTTGACAGACAGGACTTGGAAGTGTCACAGGAAGGACAAAACTTCGCGTTTTGGGTTAGTTATATGCTCCACGCCGCGCCGCGACCCCGGCCCGCCGCGCGACGCACGCACGCTCCGCAAAACCACACCTTAGAGAGCAAAGAAGCACCAGATGAAATTGCGCGGCGACGACCGTTCGTTCCGAGGGATGCGCGTGAGCGACAGCAGCCTGCTCACGTACGTGGACGACCTGAGGAACTGCTGCTCGGAGCTTGCAAACGTTCACGACGGCCACAGCTCCGGAGCGGTCACTCCGCGCTTCATCCCCGAGCTCATCGTCGCTCCGTTTGCCGACGCGTCGTACGCGGAGAACAAGCGATATCAGGTGCAGCTTGCTGGTGAGCTCTGGCGTGTGCGCCGACGGATACGTGCGCTCGATGAGGCATGTGCGGCGCCTCCGGCGCCGTTGCCGGAGGCTCCCGCGCCGGCCATCAAAAGTTGGTTCTCGAGCACAGCGCTGGTGGTGCCTCGCGATCTGCCACCACCGTGGGAGCAGCGCGCCGTGGTGCGCGAAATGGCCCTGCGCGCCGCCGTCGAGGCCTTGCAAGCCACGGGTGCGTCCTCCGCTCAGGGCGAAGCGCGCGCGCCGCGCGACGAGGCTGACTTGACAGTGTTGCTGTCGGAGATGTACTCCCGCAAGCACGATGGCGGCGGCGCGACCACTGTGCACGGCTTCACGCCGGTATTCACGGGCATCGCGCTGGACGACGCCACCTACACGTGCTGGCTCGTCGTCGTGCAGCACGCGCTCAGCCGTCGGATCGCCGCCGTGCTGGTCGCGTTGCGCAAGCGACGGCCGCCGCACCCAGAGAGCCTCGAGCGGCTTGCATTTGCATGCATCGGATCGCATGTGCCGCTAGGCGCGAGCGCCGAGACGGCGGAGGGCGTGCGGCTGCGTGTGGCTGTGCTCGAAGCTTTCGAAGCGTGGCGCGCGCCTTCCTCGCCGCCCGAGCCACGCCGTCTGCTCGTGGCGCGATGCGAGTCGCTGGTGTGGCCGTTTGAGCTCTGCAAAGCCGCCCTGCCGCTGCGTCCTTCGTGCCATGCGGTGCTCGTGCAGGCCGGCGACGCGGTCGTTGAGCTGGCCGTGGCGGCGCTGCTGGCCGACAGTGCACCGCTGCGGGCCCATGTGGACGAGGCTGTGGGAAGACTACATGAGGCCCTCACCCGCGCTGCTGCCCTGCACGCCCACGACGGCGCCCGTGCGGGCGAGTGGGAGCCTCTGACGTGGCGCCATCGCCTCTCGACGCGCCTGGCCTTCGAGCTGAGCCAGCGCGCGGAGCTGCTCGCGCTCCCGATGCCCGCGCCGCTGCCGCTTGGCGAGGCGGCGAGGAAGCTCGGCAGCGCCGCCAAGCAGCTCATCGACGGGTTTGGAGGGGGGGGGCGCCGCGCGAAGGCTGCAGAGGTGGTGGCGGTGGAGGCCTTTGCGGCGGCAGCCGTTGGCACGGCGGTGGACGGAACGACGGCGACGAAGGCGGCGGCGGCGGCGGGGTCCGCGGCGGACGACGACGCGGTCGCATGGGGCGGAGGGCTACTCACCCTGCTCCGTCTGCATGCGCACACGCGCTGCAGCGGCGCCGCGCGGCGTGCCCTCGGCACCCTACTGGACTACCTGCTGCACCTCACCCCATCGACCGACTTTTATCGCGCGCCCGACTTGCAGCCGCCGCCGAGTGTCGGCAGCAGTGTCGTCGCCGCCGCCACCAGTGGCGCCGGCGGCACGATTAGCCGAGGGAGGACTACCCACAATATAAGCCGGGGGAGGACCGCACACAATGTGGCTCTTCTCAAGGCCATGGGCTCGGACGCATTGGACGAAATTGACGAATTGGACGCGCTGGACTGGACGACGCCTCGAGCACTTCACAAGGTCGGCGGCGCGCCACTCAACCAGATCGACGAATGCCTGCAGGTTCGTCAATTGCTTCTGAGCGCTTCTCTGAGTGCCACTGAGTGCCACTGAGTGCCACTGAGTGCCACTGAGTGCCACTGAGTGCCACTGAGTGCCACTGATCGATCGACGAGTGCCTGCACGCTGCAGCCTGTCGCGGGCGGCGTCGGGCTAGCCGCTCACCTCGACCTGATAGCTGGTCTGCGCGCCACCGACGGCACGGTCGTCGAGCTGATGGCGCTCCCCGCGACGGAGGCGCCGCCCGCGCTGCGGCGCACCACGCGCAATGGCTTCGAATGCATGCAGTACTGCTGCAATCTCGAGGTGCTCTCCCTGATGATCCGATCTGGCTACCTCAAGATCCGGGCGGGCTCAGAGGCCTACGGTGGCTTTCTCGAGTCGGCTCTGGCGGGATGCGCACCCCTTCGAGGCGAAATCGGCGTGGCGGCGGGGACGCCGCAAGAGGCCCCGCAAGAGACCCCCTTGTTTGTGCGCCTCGTCCTGACGCGGGCTGCGAGGGAGCGGGACAGCGGAGGTGCGTCGTTGATGGTCATCTCGAAGTCGGACCTACGATAACAGCCTCCGCTCTTCATGGCTCTTGGATCTCTGGCGACTTCTGCTGTTGGTGCGACGAAATTTCGGTAGTGTTTCAGTTGATTTTTTCCCCACAGGCCCTCCTTACGCTTCGGGTACAGCAGGGAGGACGTCTAGAGAAGTGCTATGGGGGGCCTCTTCCTCGTGGTCGTCGCACTGGGCAGGAGCAAGCTCCTGACATTACCGGCGAAGAAGCTGGTCGACCTCCGCTACGAAGGTTCGCCCCCCCCGTCGCCCCACCCGTCGTGCACGTACAATGTCGACGTGGGCACGCTCATCGACGTGCCGACGTCAGAACACGATCGGATCGTTTGCCTGCACGTGGGCAAGCTGCCCAACGTCCCTTCCATCATCATCTCCTTCCGGCAGAAGCACTCGGAAAACCACCTGTGCATCGAGTCGCAGGGGCAGGAGGGGCAGTTTTGCGACGAGAGCCCGTCCAACCAAAAGGTCGCGTTGCGCCTCTTCTCCCCCACGCTGGAACATAAATATACATTCAACGTCGTCGGTGCGGGGTCGGCCTCAGATCCCCAAGGGGACATCGTGATCGAGGTGATCCCCGACTCGAGCTACCCGTCGCCGCCGCTTCCCCCGGGACACCACGCCCCCCCGCCGCCACCCACCGCCGAGTGCGACGACTATGAGCTCTACGCGCTCGCGATGTGCGCGGACGATGCGATCGATATGGGCTGCGACATCTCGACGCGCGAGGCGGAGCTCGAATGCCTGGATGTGGAGCAGGTGCACCTGCACAGCGAGTGCCGCAACGCGATGGAGGTTCGCGACGCATGCCTCCACAAGTTGCCCGCGCTCCTCCCAATGGAGGTTGCGTCCGCGATGCTCCTCGTCACTGCGTCGTTCACGCTGCTGTGCTCACTCCTGCGCTGCTTCTGCCGCCACTGCTGCAAGCCGCCCGCCGAGAGAGCGAGCCACCCGGCAGTCTCACTCGAGGAGGCCACCGAGGTTTCGGAAGGCTCCGAGGACGAGGAGACTCACGGCGGCGCCAGAGGGCAGCCCTCCGCCGGAGGCGCCGTCGTGGGCTCCGCAGCCGCAACGACCTCGACTCGGGCGGCACCGAAAGGGGGGAAGGCTGGGGCGGCGCAGAAGGCCGCGGCGGTTGCCGACGAGGACGAGCACGACGACCAACTGCCCGCGTACACGCAAGTCGTGGAGCACTCCGCCCTCGTCGTGCAGCCTCTGCAGTGCTCGAGCAGCGCCTCGATCAACTAATTCCCCCCCTTCTTCCGAGTCCTTTTTTCCTTTTCTCGCGGCGTGCGCACGATGTTGCCCTGCGGGGTGTCCACTTTCCACTTTGGCTCTGCGGCGAGCTTGCGTTGCCCTCGATCTCCTTCGATCTCCTTCGATCTCCTTGAGAGAGGGCTGCGTTGCTGCAGCTCAGAGAGGATCCCACGTGCGTGCGCAACCGTCCCGTCCCGGTACAACATACATATAGTGATAAGTGAGGATGCGCTCGCCCGTGTTCCATGATTGAGTGTCACATGGCTCATGAGTCATGAGTTGCGCGCGACTGTTCCTTTATGGGGGGTCTGACCGTCTCGGCGTGGTACGGTACACGGCGATTCCGCCGGGGTGTCCCGGGACGGCCGGGAGAATTCCAGTATACGACATCGATCGGACCGCATGGACGCGACACACACGCGCCGCGCGCGAGGGCACGGAGGCGGAGCATGGCAGCACCCCGACCGGCGGCCGGTGCGCGCGGCCGCGGCGACGGGCGGCCCGTGCCCGTGCGCCGGTGGCGGGTGGCGCCTGGCGCGGTGCCGGTGGCCGGTGCGCGTCACGCACGAGTTACTCAGGTCTCAGCCGTTTAGCCCCGCAGCCGCACGTAGGGCGCCCGGTACGGCGGAGGTTCGGTAACGATTTCCCGCTATCGGATTTGGCATTTGCGGGCCTCTGTCACCGGACCGCCCGCCGCCAACCGCCGCCCCGCCCGCCGACCGCGTAATAAAACCGAACCGCGCGGAACGGCGCCGCGGCGGATAGCCTAAAAAACGGCGCGCGCGAGGCCAGCACTGAAAGCACACTCCACGGGCTCATTGGCCGACCTCCACCTGCGCCCTCCTCCGGCGTGACCTGACTCATCTGAGAGCTGAGTAACTCCTGAGCGGCACGTACAAGACCGGACGATCGAGACGCCGCACGACACGCGGCCCCACCCGCACTGCGCACCGTGCGTGGCAGATGCGACATCACGGACACGATCATGTACCGGACATGCACCGGACATGCATGCACAAGGAACTATGCGTCTATGCCCGACACGACGCCCGACATGCGACTGCAACGTGCAAGGCGCCATGCTCTGCCTCGTGATGTGCATTGTCCACAGTACTCCCCGCATGCATCTCCCGGAATCATCCCGGAAGCATCTCGCCCCGCCATGGTGCTTGGAGCCATGCGCCCAACACGGCGCCCAATCGCATCCCATCCCCCAAAACAAGTGTCACCGCGCCCCGGCCCGAGTGCGCGACGGCGCTGCGCTGCGGCCTCGGGGAGATGGCTCAGGATTTCGGCGGGGAGATGGCATCTCGGGGTTTCGGCGGCTGGGCGAGATGGCGGCCTCGGGTGAAGGAGCTCCTCCTGTGTTGAGGTGTAGATGCGTTGTCTGCAGCCGGCGGGGCGACTCACTTACCCGTGGCGTGGCTTTCGGCCGCTTCGAGGCGGAGGGCGACTTGCCACGTCGCTTGACGACGGCCGCGCTGGTACCCTCCTCCTCCTCCTCCCTCTCGCCTTCGTTGGCGGGCATCGCTGGCAGCGGCTGCGGCACGGGCGCGGCCAGCGGAGGCGAGTGCACAAACGAGGATAGGCCACTTACGCGTAGGCACAAGAGGAAGACGCCCGGCACCGCCGTGAGCCACACGCCGTAGTACGAGAAGGAGTGCCACGCGCTCAGGATGTCCGTGAATTGGAGAAGGTTGAACGCGATTCCCGTGAAGCAGAAGCATGCCATCGTCCAGATATGGCAGGTGAAGGCGAGCAGGGCGCCGAGGACGCCGCGCGTGGCCCAAGGTGGCAGGAGCGGGAGCAATTCCGAGCGCGCGAGCGCCTCGACGTTCACCATCACAAGCATGCCCGCGAAGCACAGGTAGTAGCCCGGTTGCACGCCGTGCCAAAACGAGGAGACGAGGAAGACGGCCAGCTGGCGCGCGACGCGCGGCGTGCTACGTGGCAGCGGCCGGTAGACGTGCGCCTTGAGCCATGCCTGAACCGACATGTTCCAGCCGGCAATGTAGCCCGAGGGCGAGGTGCAGAGCTCGGTAGCGACGAGGTCGACGTTGGATGTGGAGGCGAAGCCGATCAGCAGGGCCGAGAGACGCATCACCAGCCAGCACACGTAGAAGCGCCAGCGGAACTGGAAGGAGGAGATGTAGAAGAACGAGAAGCGCGCCCACGCGGGGAACGACCAGTACTCCCATTCTTTGACGTCGAACGCGTGTTCGTAGGGGGAGAACGGGTACTTGACGCTCAGGTACAAGACGACCGCGCCGACGGCCTTGAGCGCCGCGCGCCCGAGGACGCCGGCCGTCGGCAGCGGCTGCGGCGCCCGCATCGCCTCGGACCACTGGGCGTACGTGTACCAGGGGGCTGTGAACAGGCCATGATAGCAGCACGCGTACCGGATGAGCTCGGCCGCGCTGCGAGGGCCCTCCTCCACGTCTCCAAGGGATGCAAGCCGCAGGACGAGGACGAGCAGCGCGGCGTTCGTCGCGCCTTGCGGCTCCTCGAGCACCCGCAAAATGCCTAGGTGCCCGAACGCTAGCGCAAAGGCACCCGCACGCCGCATGCTCCGTGGCGTGAAGCCGTAGTTGAGCAGCGCCAGAAGGAGCGCCACGGCCAGCTGAATGGCGCCATTGGCGCATGCTCCGACGACGAATGCGATCCCAACGACGGCGCTCGCCGTTGCACGACTAGAGGTGGGCACCAGGCGAAGCAACGCTGACACCACCACCGATCCTACGAGGATGGCGACGTAGACCTTTTCGTCATTCTTCATCTTGGACCTTCTCTGACTGCCGCACAAGGGTGCGCCTTCAAAAGTTGTTGGTGGAGCGGGCGCGATTTTGCCCAGGACGACGCGATACGCAAAGAGCCCCACGGTTCTCACAGGAAAGAGCAATCGGTCAACCGCCCGCAGTTGCGTACCCCCCGGAGTCTTTTTACCGGGTCACAGGTGCAGTATACTGCTGTGGTCGTTCACGCGATCTCGCTGGTACAGCACGGCGAGAAGTCGCGGACAATGCTCTCGCGCTCGCGGATACTCATCATCGCAGCGATGGCGACAGTGGTCACCGGCGCCAGCTGGGCGCCGGCTGCGCCACGATTGAGTCCACCGGTCTGCCGGCTCCACCGCCGTGCGTCTCCGGTCATCGCCGCTGTGCCCACTGCGGCTGCTGGCCCACGCCTCTTGTATTGCGACGGCTTGAGCAAGTCCTACGACGGCAAGCGCTACCAATTTCGCGACATCTCCCTCGGCGTAGCCGCCGGACAGCGTGCCGGGCTGGTTGGCGTCAACGGCGTGGGCAAGTCGACGTTGCTAAGGTGCCTTGCCGGATTGGAGGAGGCGGATGCCGGGAGTGTCGGGGTGGAAGGCCGGCCGGTGGTCCTCTACGTCGAGCAGGAGCCGGCCCGTGGGCAGGACTCTGCTGGCGGCGCGACGTGGACTGTTGCCGACGCGCTGACGGAGCCGATGGTCGCGGGTGCCAGCGCGTCGACGCCCGCGGCCGCCAAGACGGCGGCGGCCCTCCGGGCTGTGCGAGCGTACTGGGAGGCGAATGCAGCACAGGAGGCGCAGTCGGCGGAAGCCGAGGCGAAGATGGTGAGCGCGGTGGATCTGATGGGGAGCGTGGAGGGCTCGTGGGAGCTCGACCAGCAGCTCATCGAGATCAGCGCGAGGCTCGACGTAGGCTCGAGCGCGTTTCGTCAACGGCCGGTCGCCTCCCTCTCCGGTGGTGAGCGCAAGCGGGTCGCGCTCGCGGCGGCGCTCGCGCAGGTCAGACTCTGATTTCGTCAGACTCTGATGGCCCCTGATGGTCCCTGATTTCTCCGGATGGCCTCCAACGGCCCCTGACGGCCTCTGACAGCGCTCGCGGCGGCGCTCGCTCAGGATGCGGACTGATTGCCTCCGATTGCCTCCGATTGCCTCCGATTGCCTCTGATCGCGCTCGCGGCGGCGCTCGCTCAGGATGCGGACGTGCTGCTGCTCGATGAGCCGACCAACCACCTCGATTGGGAGGCGATCGATTGGCTCGTCGACTTCCTCTGCGATCCTCGGCGCACCAAGGAGCTCTCCCTCTTACTTGTCACGCACGACCGCTCCTTTCTAGAGCGCACGTGCTCCGAGATCCTCGAGCTCGACTCGGCCGCCGTGTACTCGTACCAGACCGACGGCAGCTACGAGACGTTCCTCCGGCGGCGCGAGGAGCGACTCGCAGCAGATGAGGCCGACCTGGGTCGCCAGCAAAAGATTCTGAAGCGCGAGGTGAGGACCTTCTGAGTGCCATTGTGCCTCTGTGTGGCCTCTATGTGCCTCTCTGATGCGCACTGGGTGCATGCTGATTGCCTCCCTCCTCAGGGCGATTGGAATGCGAAGCAGCCGCGCGCGCGCCAGGCCAAGAGTAAGTCGCGCTCCGAAGCCTTTGTGGAGCTGCAGGCGGCCAACGAGCAACGCATGAACGACCGCACCATGTCCGCAGCGACGGCCGGTGCAAGCGTGGATCTCGGTGCGGCGGCGGAGGCGGCGGCCAAGGCGCAGGCGGTGGGCGCACAGCGCAAGCGGCCCGGCGGCGGTGGAACCAAGGGTGCCAGTGCGGAGCGTTACCTCGGCGAGAAGGTGAACACCTCTTCTGCCTCGATCTCTCTCGATCTGCCTCGATCTCCACCGATCTCCACCTATCTCCCTGAGTACTGCTGAGTGCCGCTGAGTGCCGCTGGATCGCCACTGAGTGCCACGGAGTGCCGTTGATGACAGGTGATCTCCCTCGAGGGCGCTCGGCTTTCCGTGCCCAAGCCAGCAGCAGCGGGGGCGGCGGCGGCGGGGGCGGGGGCGGCGGCGGTCGCGGCGGCGGGGGACGAGAACGGCAAGCTCGTGCTCTTGGATGGCTTGTCCTACAGCTTCACCAAGGGCGAGCGAGTGGGTATCGTCGGGCGGAACGGCGCGGGAAAGACGTCTTTCCTTCGCGCCCTCGTGGGCGAGCAGCCGTTGAGTGAAGGGATTCGATCCGTTGGTGAGACGGTGCGGATTGGGTACTATGACCAGCGCGGTCTGCAGACGGAGGGGCTGGGAAGGACGAAGTTGCTCGACTATGTAGTTTCACAGGTGGCCTGATTGGCGTCGATGAGAAGCGCCGATTGCCGCTGATTGCCGAGCTTGAGCTGATTACGTCTGATCACTTCTGATCGCTCCCTCGATTGCGTCTGATTACGTCCGATTGCGTCCGATTGCGTCTGATTGCGTCTGTTGCTCCCTCGACAGGTCAAGCTCGGTGTCGATGAGAAGCGCGGCGACGGCGGCGAGGCTGTAAGGCTGCTTGAGGAGTTCGGAGAGGCGGCGGTAGCTGCAGTGCCACTAATGACCACTGATTGCCTCTGAGTGCCACTAGTGACCACTGATTGCCTCTGAGTGCCACTAATGACCACTGATTGCGGTAGCTGCAGCTCGATCTGGCCACTGATTACCTCGGATGGCCTCGGATGGCCTCTGATGGCCCCCTTGATGGCCTCCCTCATCAGGTCTCGGCGGGGGTCATGACGGGAGGAGGAGGAAGTTCGGCCGTTGGTGTGAATGTCGCGAGGCAGCTGCTCACGAAGTTTGCCTTTCCGGCCAGCCGTTGGCAGGATGATGTGGCGAAGCTGAGCGGTGGCGAGCGCCGCCGGCTCCAGTTGCTCGCGTGCCTCGCTGCGCGCCCGAACGTTCTCGTACTCGATGAGCCGACAAACGACCTTGACATCGCGACGCTCACGGTGCTCAAGGAGGATCTCTGATGGCGTGCTGATTGCATCTATGAGTGCATGCTGATTACATCTCTCATCAGCGACGCTCACGGTGCTCAAGGAGGATCTCTGATGGCGTGCTGATTGCATCTCTGAGTGCATGCTGATTACATCCCTCATCAGGTGCTCGAGGAGGATCTCTGATGGCGTGCTGATTACATCCCTGAGTGCATGCTGATTACATCCCTCATCACGGTGCTCAAGGAGGATCTCTGATGGCGTGCTGATTGCATCTCTGAGTGCATGCTGATTACATCCCTCATCACGGTGCTCAAGGAGGATCTCTGATGGCGTGCTGATTGCATCTCTGAGAGCATGCTGATTACATCCCTCATCAGGTGCTCGAGGAGTACCTCGACGAGTATCGCGGCGTGCTGCTCGTCGTGAGCCATGATCGCTATTTCTGCGATCGCGTCCTTGCGCCGCCCGCGCCCGAGGAGGACGAGGTACGCTGATGGCCTCTAATGGCCTCTCATGGCCGCTGATCGCCTCTAACGACACATGATGTTGCCTCCTTCATCAGGACGACGACGAGTTTGAGAGCCGGCCCTCATCCTTATTTGTCTTCGAAGGTGCGCTAATGACCTCTGATGACCTCTGATGACCTCTGATGAGCTCTGATGAGCTCTGATGAGCTCTGACGAACTCTGATGAGCTCTGATGACCTCTGATGGCCTCTGATGACATCCCTCTTTGTCTTCGAAGGGGGCGGCGCCGTGAGCAAGTTTGCCGGCGTCTACTCGGAGTACTTTGAGCTGCTCAAATCGGCCAACGGCTGGCTGGGGCGCGCGACGCGCATCACGGGCTTCGCCTCGCCCCCGCCGCTGCCGGTCGCTCCCCCCGCCGCGTCGCCCGTCGCGTCGTCGTGGGCGTCGCCGACCTCCAAGGCAGGAGGCGCGCCGTCGTGGGCGGACGACGCATCGCTGCCGAAGCCGCCACCGCCGCCGCCAAAGTCGAACGCCGCGCTGAATGCCATCTTGGAGCGCGGGCTCGAGAAGCGCGCGCCGCCGCCGCCGCCGCCGCCGCCGCCGCCGCCGCCCGCGGCGACGTCGCAGCGCCAGGTGAAGAAGGCCCTCGAGGAGGAAGAGGCGAAGAAGAAGGCCGAGAAGGCGAAAAAGGTCAAGGTGTCCAAAAAGGACCGTGACGAGTATGCAACCATCGAGGTGGAGGTTGAGAGGCTCGAAGTTGCGGCGGTGAAGGCGCAGGCGGCCCTGGATCAAGCCAACTCGGCGGCGAGGCGACTGAGCTCGCGCGAGATGCTCGAGATTGCGAGCGCGGCCTCGGCGGCGCGCAGGGCCGCTGATGAGAAGATGGAGAGGTATATGTATCTCGAGGAGCTCATCTCGCAGGCCGACGCATGAGGATGACAGTTGGGAGAGTTTTGCGTCATCATCAAACGGCGGTGTTGTGTACGAGTCCGGTTCTCCGGAGTGCATTGCAAGGCCGGACGCGATCACGCGAAAAGCCATGGCGAATATCCGTTAATAATGCGTATGATTATCATAAATTTACGACCCGCGACTCACAGCCGACACCCGCCCGTTCGCGCCGTCTCGTCCGCTCGCGGTCTCGGTGGAGTGGGATATATCGGGATATACCGCGATACCTTCCCCGGAGGTGACGTCGTGCCCCTTGCCGGCCGCCGCATTGCGTTCTTGGAGGTACGCGACGTTACGACAAGAACCTCCCGTCCATGTATTACATCGATCCGATGTATCGGCCCCGGCCCCCCGCGACGCCGTGCGGCGACCCCGCGCACGCCGCGGAACCCGGAACCCCGAACGGTCACTCGTTGACGGTCCACGCCGTCGGCGGCCGTTGGCGAAGTGAACAGGCGGTGTAAACTGTAATTGATTCTCGTCTCGAGACTCGACCGGTCGCACGTCTCAGACACGCGCGGTCTCCGGCCTGACACGCGGCAGCTCTGCGCTACTGCGGGGCACTTCTGCGTTCTCGCGCCTTGGCCTTCCGGGCAGACGCACGTGTCCTCCGGCGATCTGATCCGGCGACGGACGACCGGCTCGAGTGCCTCCCACACGGTGGCACCAGATCCTCGGCTCCGAGGCGTCAGACACATCCCCCCCAGTAGGATTAACCAGATCCTCGGCTCCGCGGCCGCCCCGCGCCATCGCGGCCATGCATTAGCCATGCATCACATGCAACGGCAGCAACCGATCGCCACCGGACGTATGTCTACTCTCACATGTATCTCAACCGCTAGTACGTTAGGGGCGGGCCTAAGCACTTGCGAAGGCGAAGGCCGAAGGGCATTCGCAACCTACAGCCGTCCTATGAGCGTTTGTACGAGCCACGTGGGAGATCACTTCCCGAGATAGTACATGGCGACGAAAAAGATCGCACCATTGTTCGATTTGAAAGGGTCGAGCTGCTCGGCACACGACAGCACGCCAGCATCAGGTGTTTCAACGAGGTGTTTCGCCTCCTCCAACGAGGACAGCCTGCATCGGGTGACTGCCAATGAACTCGACCTCACCGCTGCTGTCGAGGATGGCGCCCTGCAGCTCGAGGCCATGCTCGCGCACCGCGTTCCGGACGATGGCTGAGTTCTTCAGAATGCGCTCGATCGTGAAGAGCACATTGAGCTCCGTCGCCAGGTGTCGAATCTTGAGTTCGCGCCCAGCGACCGAAGTCGCAGCGTCGAGCTCTACTTGTTGGATAGCGCGCGTGGCCGAGACCACGACGCGGTCCAGAATCGACTCGCCGTGGCTGGTGGGGGGCGCACCCCTGGCTTTGGCGATGGCTTTCATGACCACCTGCGAGTCCGCCTCTCCCAGGACGAGGAGCAACTTGGGTGCGAAGCGCGTGATCGCGTACTCTAGCGAGTGCTGCAGTGGACCGTTCCGGCGGCCCGCGACGAAGCCCATGCTGCGCTGCACGACGAGCTCGCCCGCTGCCAACACCACGAAGGCGCGCATTCAGAGACGGGTGAGCGTAGAGAGAGGTGAGCGTAGAGAGAGGGGTAAGCGTAGAGAGAGGGGTGAGCTTAGAGAGAGGGGTAAGCGTAGAGAGAGGAGTGAGCGTAGAGAGAGGGGTAAGCGTAGAGAGAGGGGTAAGCGTAGAGAGAGGGGTAAGCGAGGGGTGAGCGTAGCCAGAAGTGCGCGCAGTCTCAGGCGTGCTGCTGGCCGGGCACGGGGAGCAGCATGGAAACGGGCGAAGCAGCAACAGAGGAGGGAGGGGCCGTACGGAGGACATCGAAGATCTTCTCCACCGCCGTGTTCTTCTCAGCGCCGGCGAGGATGATGGCGAATGGGTCGATCGCCGAAGAATCAGGGGGCGTGTCGGCCAGCAGGTTCATCAACGTCGTGCTGCGAACCCGACGGCCGATGGTGCCTGTGCCGGTGCCTGTGCCGTTCGGGCCAGCGGGCCGCGCCCTCGAGAATTGGGGAAGGGTCTCGAGAGAGGCCGAGGACGTCAATTTCATTTGGCCGAGTTTACCTCCGAGGCTTCCGCGGCCTGGGGGGTGGGTACTTGCGTCCTCGAGTTTGGTCACGTGTTCGACCTCCATAGGGACGCTGTTGTCCCGGTCGCCGTTGCTCCTCCCTGACTGCTGTAGAGTGCCCAGCGAGGGTGGTGGAACAGTAGGCAACGGAACGGGTGTCATGGCGGGCGTTTGGGGTCTCGAGAGGGTCTCGCCGTTCATGAAGCGCTCGTTGCCTTCCTTGAGACGCGTGATGATGTTCTCAACCTCCGCGCCCGGCGCTGCGGCTTCGGATCGCACGTACGGGGTGATGTTCCACACGTGCATCGGCATCTCTGCCTGCACGATCTCTTGGAGCCTTGGGTGCGGCCCAAGCCACTTCACGGCACCGGACGAGATGTTGTACACGGTGCCGTGCACCATCAGGTCGCCCGAGGCCACACCCTTCCGCAAGACTTCGGAATTCTGGATCAGCTTTTCAATGGTCGAGAAGACGTTGATCTCGATGGCGAGCTCCGCCTGCTCCTTCATGGTCCCGTCCGGCAGCTGGCGAATGGCCTCCGCAGCGTTGCGCACGATGTTTTGCAGTACGTTGCCAATCGATCCGGACGAGCCCTCGAGCGAGGCGATCATGCTGTCGATGTCTTGAGGGGTGAGATGATCCAGGCCGCGCTCTTTCGCGTACTGCTGCACAGTTTGGAGCGCGGCGTTGACGGCGCCGCATTTCGTGTGGCCGGCGACCACGACCAGCTTTGTGCGTAGGTGAAGGATCGCGTACTCGGCCGATCCGATCATCATGTCACGCGACGACGGGCACGTATTGCCCGCGTTGCGAAGGACGAAGAGGTCGCCGGGCTTGACATCGAAAAAGATCTCGAGTGGGGCGCGGCTGTCGGCGCAACCAAGCACGATCGCCTGAGGGTTCTGCCCCGACTCGGCCGTCATCTTGCGAAGCTGGACCTGGTCCACTGTATGGTTCAGAATGCCACCCTGGCCACAGATGTAGCGCTGGTTGCCAGAGTACAGGACGGCGAGCGCCTCTTCCGCTGGCATCACCTCGTCAGCGGCCGTGCGCACGTAGTGGAAGGGGGGCGGATTTTGGAGGAGCCGGGCCTTGGACGGATGCTCTCCAAGGAACGACACCCTTTTTGTCACCGTGTCGAAGACGCCTGCGAGCAACCTGATCTGCTCGGCAGCTACGAGGTCGAGAATGTACCGAGACGACGTCATCATGTTCTCGATCGACTGGTACAGGTTGAGCTTGTTCGTGAGCTCGCACAAGCGAACGAACGTGGCATTGGGCTGCTGGTCCAGCGCGTCTCGTGCGACCTTGACCATCTGATCCAAGAGGACGAGAGGGGCATCTTGTTGACCCTTGAAGACCTTGGGCTTAGGGCAGGAGTTTCCGCGGCCCTGGGCGGTCATGGCACGGATGACAGCCTCCTCGACGACGTCGTTCTGCGTGTTGCCGACGACGAGCAAAACCGGCGGCAGCTCGTTAATGGCCTCGGCGAGCCCCAGGGCGAGCTCGATGGAACCTATGATGCTGCCGCTGGTGCCGATGTTGTTGCTCATCGTGCGGATCATCTGCAACTCGCCAGGGGCAGTGTCAAACATCATGCACGCCGAGCCGAAGGCTCCGCAAGAGCGCGCGCAGGAAACGACGACGGCCATCGGGGCTTTCGCCCCAATCAGTGGGTCGGCCTCGAGCATCTCGACGCCCGAGGTGTTGCGCAGATCGCTCTTCCCGCGCTTGCCGCTCTCGTGGTCGACGTAGCGCTTGTTCCCCGCAATGAGTTTGGCGACAACCTCACGGGCGAGAGCAAGGCGGACCTTGGGATCGGCACTAGCCTGAGGGTTAGGGTTGGGCACGTGCGTCGTGGCGTGGTGAGCGCGACATCCGTTGGGCAAAGAAGGAGACTAATGGGCTGCAGCAGGCCACTCACCACTAAAGCATGGCCTTGCTGGTCGCAAGGCGCACATAAAGTTGCCGACATTGGCGATGTCGACACTCTTGCGTCTTTTGCATGATCGACGGTAGATCGGTCGTCGCCTGCAACCGAGCTCGAAAACCGAGCACTTCGGGGATCCAGGTGAGCCTACTTGTTCAAGACACCAGGGGGGAGCCGGGACACACACGGCGCGGCGCTCCCCGTCGCCATCTGGGCGAAATCCAGGAAATCTCACCTCCTTAGCGGCGCCCCGCTTGCTGGCCTGTTGCCAGTAGAGACCTAGAGAGTAGTCATGTAAGCGCGCCCCCCGGGGACGCGCGCCCCCGCATGTGAGCGCCGCTGTACTGTGTGGTCCTGTTTTAAATTCACACGCACACGGGACACACATCTTGTAGGGATCGAAAGGTGGGGGTCAGGGTTAATCATGATCTACCCCCAAATTTGAGTTGTCGGCGCGGGGGTAACTTAGGGGGAACGGGGAATGCATCAGCGCGCGGCCGCAGGGCGGCGCTTTGGGGGTTATTTTGTGGGTCGAGGCCACGCCGGTACAATACTACCCTCTAATGCCTTTACTACCCTCTACATAGTGCTAGGTCTACGGCGTACCCTCTACACAACTTTCGTGTACCCGACCGCCATTGCATTGACGACTGTTGATGGAACATGCGATCAAAGGGTTGCAATCGTTTCATGTAAGCATGCGATACCTGGAAGCATGGAATGAAGTAATCTCGACGAATTGCATGCATGGTATATTGGTTCACCCCAGTTCACCCCCCCCGCCGGGGCATCGCCATCGGGCTCGACGATCGTCGAGGTGTTGCGCCTGCCGCCCTTAAAACGTTGTTCGCTCAGGAAGACAAGCAATCTTGCGCTTGCGCTAGAACCCACCCTCACTTCAGGACCTCCTTCCTCGCCCATCGACGAAGACAGGTGACAGCAGCTGCCTCAGCACCCACCTGCAAAATGTATGGGGTCGAACGAGAGGGTGTCAGGTGGCCCGCCACTGTTGCCGGCGGCGGCGGCCGGGCAGTAGGGCCGGGAGGCGTTCGAAGGTTCGATCCATGCTCCAAGGTCATACTTTTAGACGCGTCATATGCGACTTCGATGTCGGTGTGGGTCATCATATCGTACGCCTCCTTACTGATGCGGCCAATGCGCGACCTGATGGTGCGAGGACCGCCGTGCTCATCGTCATTAATGGCGCCGGCGGTTGGGAGGAGGACGGGCAACTGCTTGGCCGACTGGCCGGGCACTAGCTCGGGCTCCGATGACATTAGTCTCCAGTCGATCTCGCGAATCACGCGGATCTCGCGAATAACGCCCGCAGGTGCGATGGCGACCGTTTTGAGGATGCCGGTCGCGGTGACACATTTACCGTCGACGTCGTCGGGCCACCTCTCCATCCCATGGACGTAGTAGGCGACGCCACTGTTGAGCACGACTGTCGCGCCCATCGGGGCGGTGCGAGCAACACCGCTCAGAGCCATCCGTGGCTCGGAAGCCTGCGTCGACTCTGCAGCAGTGATCGCCTTCTTGAGCTCCGCCGCCCTTTCGTAGTCTTCGACCGCCACGGCCGCGGCCAGCTCTTTCTTCAGCTTTTCTATCGCCGCGACTTTTGCCGACGACAGGCTTTCCTCTAGGTTTACTTTCGCCAGGCCGGCCGTCGCCTCGTCTGGAGAAAGCATTGCCATTATTGATCTGACTTGCGATCTGAGCTCTGCTGCAGCACTAAAAACGAGCACTCCTCCACAGACTTTGACTTGACGTGACTCAATTGACGTGACTTGACTTGACTAAATTGGGTGAAACTTGATACATGTTCCCGAGCTCACGTGCAAGATATGCACACTCGCGTTGAAGTGCGGGTACGTGTTCCCAAGTCAGTCCCGGAATGGGACCTAGGTCGGCGTGAAACTTAAAATGCCGCAGATGTCAGTCGGCCGCCGGGCCGCAAGCGGCCGCGCCGCAACTTTTGAGGAACTCAGGCAAACGTTGGGTTCTCCACAGTCGTCGGGCTCACCTTGCTCTATCCTATCGTCGGATTCATCGCCGTCGCCGGGTAGTGTGCCCCTCATCGTCGAGCCTAAGGCGCTGTCGGCCACGGTAGAGGTCAGCCGACTCACTGACGAGGTTGCAGAGCTGCAAAAGCGGCTCTCTCTGGCCGAGCGGATGGTTGAGTTCACCGGAGCCTCTCCAGCCGCCCGAGCCGTGGCACGCTGGCAGCAGCGCAGCGCGCTCTGCAAGGCTCATGGGGAGACGGCGTTGCGCCTGAAAACGAGGGAGGAGGCCCTCGACGCCACGGTCGCGGCATTATCAAAGGAGCTGAGCGAGCTCGAAGCGCTGCGAGAGCGCGATCGGTTCGAGTGGCAGCGAGAGAAGGCGCGGCTCACCGCCCTCGCCTCGGAAATCAGTGCACGGTTCACGCAGCTAGCTGATAAGACAGCTGATGTGTTGGCGGCCGCCGACGAGGCCGCTGCACCAGCCGGCACAAGCGGCAGCGGTGGTGCTGCCGCGCGGCCGCCACCACCGCCGCCACCATTGCCACCGCCACCACCACCGCCACCACCACCGCCACCGCCACCGCCACCACCGCTGCCGCCGCCGCCGCCGCCGCCGGCACCGCCGCAGCCGCCGCTGCCGCCGCCACTGCTGCCGCCGCCGCCGGCAGTGAGCTGCGGCCTTGCCTCAAGCTCCTATGCTGACTGGTTGTACGGCAGTGCCGCCGCTGGCCACGAGGCGGGCTGCGCACCCAGCTGCGGCGCGTCTGCGCCCGCTCGGGAGGTGCGAGCTCCGGAGATGCAATCTCGGGAGATGAGATATCGGGAGATACCATCTCGCCTGTGTGAGGCATGCGGCGGTTGTATGGGAACCGGCAGTGGCCACGGCGGCCGCGGCGGCATCTGGGGCGGCGCCCACAGTGGCGGCATCGGAGGTGGCGGCAGCGGCCGCGGCTACAGCCGGCATGCCGGTAGCTTGGCGGATGAAGGAACTGATGAAGGCGCACGTGGCGGCTGGCCTGATTGGGAACCCTTCGACGTCGATACGATGGCCGAGCTGGTGAGCGCAGCGGTTCGGGCGGCTGCAATTCATATGAGCGCTGCAAACGGCAGCGGCGGCGGCGGCGGCGGCGGCGGCGGGGGCGGCGGCGGAGGAGGAGGAGGAAGAAAACGAGGCAGCGGCGGCGACAACGAGAGTAGTGAGCGAAGGCGGGTCGATGGATGGAGGAGCGCCACGGTGGCCATGAGGCGCGTCCTCTCGCTCGGCGTGCGGCGGCGGCACGCCGCCTCTCGGGCGTTGCACAGGATCGCTCGAGATCTACGTGCGGAGACAGCCGCCAGTGCCGGGCGCGCCGGGCGCTCCTCATACAGCAGTGGCAGCAGTGTGGAGCTTGAGGGCGAAGGGGACGAGGGCGAGGATCAGGGCGAGGGTGAGCATGAGGGTGAGCACTCTGCCTACGAAGAGGACGATGAGGACAAGGAGGACGAGGAGGACGAGGAGGACAAGGTGGACAAGGAGGAGGAGGCGCGCGAGTACGCATCGTATGCAGCGAGGGACCGGTGCGACGGACAGCCATTCCACAGCCATTCCATATCGATTCCACAGCCATTCCACAGCGATTCCACAGCCATTCCACAGCCATTCCACAGCCATTCCACAGCCATTCCACAGCCATTCCACGCGCATCACCCGGCCGCGACGCCAGCAGAGCACTTTCGAGCGGCAGCCCCATTCGACGCACCGCGCACGCCTTGGCACACTGGCTCCGGCGCGATCGAGTCTGCCTGCGGAATCGTAAGCACGGCACTCTCAAGTCCCGCGCTCTCGAACGCGCCCGACATGGTTCACACGCCGCGGGTGCTCGAGCGCGGCTCCTCGCGGCTCAACGTCGCCACGCTCCCTAATAGCGCCGATAAGCCGCAAGATCCCCACAGATCACTTTCCCACAGATCACTCCGAGCCCGGCAGTACCCGACCCCTGGGCTCGATCCTCCCAAATATGGCAACCCTGACCTTGAACCCAATTGGCCGCCGACTGGCACGCGCCTCCCGACGCGTCTACCAGAGCGACGCGGCGGCGCGTCTTATCCGCGCCGCCCTGCGACTCGCACCGACGCGATCCTGAAGAGCAAGGTCGCGAAGGCTGACCAATTCCTTGCGAGCCGTGGTAACTTTGCGTACCGCGTGGTGCAGGGCTGACTTAGGACGCGCACGTGGACGCCGGCTCCGGCGAGCATGGCATTATTTTGGCATTTTTGGCGGCGCTCGGAATGCGTATCACCTGCGGCAACGGCTTCTGCGACCTGGCGAAGGGGGATTCGGACACCGAAGCCGCCAACCGGCTCCTCTCGGCGTCCTACGCTGCACTCGGGCGGCGCTGGATCGGCCGGCGGTTGG
>Ga0210248_100749_pt1 | contig 27759 bp, 24 predicted proteins | sample ChrtobMetP3_32mM_FD_155493 | JGI IMG/M metagenome (GOLD analysis project Ga0210248, IMG submission 155493) | Chrysochromulina tobin associated microbial communities from unialgal haptophyte culture, Seattle, Washington, United States - P3_32mM | ecosystem: Host-associated > Algae > Haptophytes >...
GATGGACCAGGCCACGCAGCAGAACGCCGCGCTGGTCGAAGAGAGTGCCGCAGCCGCTTCCAGCCTGAAGACCCAGGCCGCGCAGATGGTGCAGGCCGTGGCGGTGTTCAAGCTCGCGCGCGCCTGACTCCCCGGGGCATGCGGGGTTGAAAGCCTTTGCCCAGGGCTCAGGTCACTCTGAAGCGTGCGGCCGGTGATCCCATCTTGATGGGTAGCTGCTCTCTATCTCCAAGGTTAGAAATCCGCAACCGACCAACTTCAGCTTCTTGGGCTGGCGCAAGCTACTCGAGAGCCGTCGACAATTGAAACCATGCGCTCCGTGTTCTGCGAGACCATAAGCAATCTCGAGGTAGAGGCTGCCCGCACATGCTTCCAATGCTCAGTCCGTTGATGCTCGCTCTCGGTCTGCTCGTTCGTTACATCATCAAGCACTCTGCCTGAGGCCTGATCAACTGGCTGCTCGTTGGATGAGCATCCCAGTGAGCGGCCAGCGCTGACGAGGGTTCTGCTCGATACTCCGGACATATCCCCAGCTTGCTCCACAGATTTCGTGGACAACTTCCCCACAGGCCCGCAGCCATGAGGGCAGGCCTTTTTTTGCGAGCCTCCCACGTCCGCAACAGCTCGGGAACTTTGGCCAACCGCGACACGAGGCTGCAGCGCATCGCAACTCGCGGATTCGGAGCGCAAAGACCGCTGCGCGGGTTGTGGTCGCAACCTCCAGGCGGAAGGGCAGCGCTCGCGTTATGGCGTTTTTGTTGCCGGTCTGCGTTGGGCGCAAGGCGATCGAGCGTGGCTCTTGGAAAGCCGCGCTCTGCGCTCACGCCCAGGTCACGTCTACAGCACGCCGCCGTATTTGATGGCGCTGAGGATGGCCGTGACTCTTCGCGCTCCTGCAGGGCTTGCGGCAATTTGAAGCGGTACCGCACCATCGAGCATGGGATGCGATCTTCGAAGCCATTGAGCCGCTTCCTCCCCGGAGTCGAACGTGTCTGCAGCCATTCGCTCCAGCTCTTGCAGCATCGGATGAAAATTTGTCTCGAGTTCCGGCATGGTGACTGGTTGGGGCAACAGCTCAAGCAGAGATGTGGAAGCAGAACGCATGCGCCTTGGTCTCACGGGACTCAAGGCGTTCAGCAAGGGCACGCAAGGCCAGGGCGCTGACATTGGCCTTGACCTCATCTTCGGTTTCGCCATGGGCAAACAGGCCTGGCAATGCAGGTACCGCCGCCCAAAAACGGCCGTCGTCTTCACGCCCACATTCCACAAAGTACCTTGTGCTCATCGCTTCGTCTTTGCTCCCGGGTTCGGGCGCGCGGTGCGTGTGTACATACCAACCCAAAGCGCACATCACTGCGGTAAATCCGCCTAGAACCAATAGGAGGTCCCAATTCGTTCCTTCGACCATTTTCCACCTCCTGCAGGGCGCTGTAAATCATACAGCTTGGGAGATCGTACATCCAAAAACTCGTACTGCAATTCATTCATGCACGATTCAACTCGCCAGGAGAGCTTGGATTGATGTTTGCGTTGCAATTAATATACCTGAGGGCTTCTGGAGTGGCCATATTCTACTTCATGACGCAGCATTGCATTAAATATACCGGAGAAATCTTGTCACTATCAATATTGCAATCAATGTTGCAATTAATATACCAATGCGGGATCCAGGGGGTGGTAATCGAATTGAACTTTTTTTGACTGCTGAGGTGGACTGTGATTTAAAAATACGTTATCGTTGTGAGAATCAAAATCAATTGAACCACTATGAACGATAAACCCCTTGATAAGTTTTACGTTGTACAACAACCTGCAGAATTCCAATGGAGGGAAAGATGAGGATGGGGATAACAATATTCGATGACTGCCGAGGAGTGGAATGAACAAAAAACTTGTCCTGCCGATGCTGACACAAGAACAAACCAATATTGGTGCGTCCCTAAGCAAACGCCTCTTGGTCGAGGCCAATGCTGGTGCTGCCAAGACAACGACCGCAGCGTACTGGATCGCTTGTCAGGTGAAGCGCGGGGTAGATCCCCGGAAGATTCTTGCCCTGAGCTTCACCCAGCCCGGTGTCAGGGCCTTTGAAAGGGCATTCGCTCGTGTCGGGTTACCCCCTGATGTTGTCAGGATGCTTCGCGTAGGAACCGCTGAAGACTTCTGTCTGAAGCGACTCGAGCGCCTTGAGGGCAGCAAGGTCAGGTATCACGAAAGACCAGAGCACGTGCGCAGTGCGGTCCTGCAGGCCATTGCGCAAGCTCGCAGTCAGATGGAGGACAGGTTCCCCCGCGCGTTCTCGCTGTACGGTTCTGGCGAACTCGCCGTTGAAGGGCTTCTGGAAGACTTTGCACGGATGAAGGGATCCTTGGCGCTGCAACGGGCAGATGAATCGTTCACGCTGACGCCAGAGAGCACCGCCGATCTTGGCTTCAGCTTTACCAGCGTGGCCGTGCTGCGAAGCTATGAGCGCGAACGCACCGGATTTTTCGACGGTGAGGGAGCGCAGGCCAAGTTTCGCTATCGAGGTGACGCCGCCTACGATCTGGCAAACCTGCTCAATGCGAACGAGCCGATCTTCTCCTGGGAAGACCATCCAATGCGCTTGGGCCTGCAGGCGGTGATCTTCGACGAGATGCACGACTGCAACTGGGCGATCTTCTCGGTTCTGCGAAACCTGTTGGAATTCAACCCGGATTGCTCATTCCTCGGGGTTGGGGACCGTGATCAGGTCATCCATTCACAGGATGGAGCCGACGCTTACTTCATGAAGGAAGGCTTCGGTCTGGAGTTGGGCGCGCCTCAGCGGCTTCCCCTAACGCTGACCCACCGCTTTGGACCGGAGCTCGCCGAGCCGCTTGGAAAGTTCGCTCGCAAGCCGTACAGCGCCAACCCTGCGCGCCTCTCGGCTGTGGAGATGAGGGCGGCCGACACGGTTGAGGATGTGTTCCATGTGGTCGCTCAGGCAGCGACGAGCTTGCGAGGGCTCAGCGAGAAGTCCGACCTGCAAAATTTGGCCGTGCTGTTGCGCCACCCGGGGGATGCGGTGGAGTTGGAACATTTGCTCCTCCTCAAGGGCATGCCCTACGAAACCGTGGGCTTCAAAAGTTTTCTGGAACGCCCTGAAGTGCTGTTCGTGAGGATGGTCCTCGCCGCAGCGGTGGACACGCAAGGAAGATTCAGTGCGGGGCCGCTGAAGGCTGCCAAACGCGCTACTTGGCAATTTGTTGGAGGGCAACTGGAGGGAGAGGGAGGCGCAGAGGACACAGAGCAAGCGGTCGACGGCTCAAGGGAAGAGGAATTTCGTTCATTCGTCCTGCCTGGTTTGCTGCACAACACGCACTCCAACACGTCCGAAGGGGTACTGAAAGCCATGCTGGTGGCGAGTACCAACGAGATTGGCGATTTGGAGCGTGCCGTTAGCGCCTTGCAAGTGAAAGCGCTTGCTCGGCATGTGTTCGTGCGACGCTCGGATATGGAGGAGGTCGATGCCTCCATCGCTGGTCTTCAGAAGATCTCGAGAAACTACTCGTCAATAGATGCCTTTCTGGACGCCCTGCATCAGTTCGACCGCGTTGCGAAGGCACGAAGCGAGATGAGAAATCGGTTCGTGTTGTCCACCATCGAGGCCGCAAAAGGTCTCGAGTTTGACCACGTCATCATCCCTGACGTGAACGCGGACACCTTTGATGGAAGCGATCCCGATGAGAAAAACCTCTTCTATGTGGCCACTACGAGAGCGTGCAATTTGTTGACGATCACACATCGGAGGGACGCTCCCAGCAGCTATCTCGCCTGTTTTGCCCGACAGATGCCGTGACCTCGAAGCATGCTGCCTTTTAGCTATTCACAGTACCTCGGCTTCCGGCGGGGAACGTTGATTCGAATTGCAGCCTATTTGAATGACCCAACTTCCCATTTGCTTCGTCCCCAAGGTGTTCAGCCCGAAGTTCGGGTTATGTCTTTGCCCCAGTATTCAATCGACATCATGCTCAGGAGCGAACCATCGCTGGCGTTTGCTCTTGCGCAGCCAGAGGAAGCGTGATGGAAAAGCAGGCTCCACCACCGGGGTTCGGACGGGCGCTGACCGTACCACCATGACGATCCACGATGCGCTTCACATTGGCCAGTCCCATGCCTTCGCCAGGAAATTCGTCCGGGTGATGCAACCGGTGAAACGGCTTGAAGAGATGCTCTACGCTCTGCGATTGAAAACCAACGCCGTTATCAATCATCATGATCCGCACAAAGCCTGCGTTCTCAGAATGGGCCGTCTCAATCTGAACACGAGGAGCTGGATTCTGGCTGGAGTACTTGATTGCATTGCCGATCAAATTGGCGAAGGCTTGGTGAAGCAAGCCTTCATGGCCTTGAACCCTGGGGAATTTCCCCACTTCGAAAGAGCAACCCTGAAGGGGTATGGAGGCTTGAAGCTCGACAAGAACACCGTTCAGGAGTTCATTCAGGTCGATGGCTTGCATCTGCAATTCTTGATGTCCCAGCCTTGAAAAATCCAACAGATCGTGCACCATCTTGGTGGCTTTTTCGCCAGACCTAATGCCTGCCAAAAGCAGCTGTCTGAGATCGTTTTCCAGGGAGTGACCCAACTCGAAGTCGAGCGCCTGCAAGACCCCCTTCATGTTGGTGATGGGACCCCTCAGATCGTGGGAGACGCGTGCCGCAAAGGCGTCAAGTTCTTTGTTGATGAGCAAAACTTCATCGTACCGATCGCTGAGATCTTCCTGAAGTCGAGCAACCTCGCGACGCAGCCGCTGTTGCTCCAGGGCTTTTGCAACGGTGGTGAGCATGGTGCTCAACCTGAACGGTTTGAGCACGTAGTCGACGGCGCCTATTCGTACCGCATCGATGGCGGTTTGCAGAGATGCGTGGCCTGTTATCAGGATCGCACTGATATCTGGTCTGCTCTCGCGTACTGTCTGGATAAACTCCAAGCCACTCATCCCTGGAAGGTTCAGATCGCTGATCAAAAGATCCGAATCAAGCAGGCCTTCGTGGGCGAGCGCCGCTGTGGCCGATTGAAATCCCTCACAGTGATAACCCTCAAGTTTGAGAACGTCCATGAGTGCCTGGCGCTGTACCAACTCATCCTCTACGATGACTATCCGAAATGGAGAGGGGCCCTTTGCATTCATGGTGTCTTTGCCTCCGACAAAGGGCTGCGATGGATGTGAAGCCATCATAGTGAGCGATGTGGTTCAGCAGGCGTCTTACACCTATGTCTGTGCAAAACATCACGCCTACTGCGGTGGTCGACGCAATCCTGATTGAATCATCTCGCCTGCACGGTTGATTCGAGCGATGGGGGCGGTCGATCTCCCGCAGAATACCTTCATGCTGCGTTCAGGCACATCCTCGGTTGTTCGTATCGGTATCAGGCCGTTGCTGCTGGTGCTGGTGGCGCTTGCGCTGCTACCAGCCTTTCTGCTGGTGCTGCAGAACTACCGGCAAGTGCGACTTGACGCACAGCAAGGGCTGAAGGCCGAGCTGCAGACGGTGGCCGTACTCGCGCAGTCCGGGCAGGAAAATGTGGTCGCAGGTGTGCGAAACATTCTTGAAACTGTGGCCAGCGGGCCCTCGGTGCGCAGGTCCGACATTCGCGAGCTTTGCTTCGAGTTTCTCGCCAACATCGTTTCGCGCTCTTCAGACTATGCCAACCTCGGCTATGCCGATCCGCAAGGGGACGTTCAGTGCATTGCCCGAGGCGCAGGGAAACCGCTGAACGTTGCCGACCGCGAGTATTTTCAGGTCACGACCCAGACCCGGCGTTTTGCCATCGGTGGATACATCACGGGAAAGGTATTGGCGGTACCTGCGCTCGCATTTTCGATTCCTGTGTATGACTATGCTGACAAGTACGTTGGAGTGGCGTTTGCCACGCTCAGCTTGCAGCGCGTCAATGCTGTCTTGCAGAAGTCGATTCTTCGGCAGGGTCTTCGAGTCGATCTGGTCGATGCAAAAGGCCTTCTGCTCGGCTCCACGGCCAGTAGCTTCGGCCAGGTTGGAGCAACTTACCCTATGGACCTGATTCGCAGTGCCATCGTCGAGGCAGCGCGAGTACAGCAAGAGGTGGTGACCTTGGACCACGGAGGCTTTCTGTTCCAGGTCAGAGCGGTGGAATCCGATGCGGGTCGCTCAATGTATGTCGTGGCCAGTGCCGATGTCGCTCAGACCTTCAGCGCACTTGAGGATCGACTCCTTCGCCAGTTGCTGGCGTTGCTCGCACTGTTGGCCGCGGGCTTGTTTCTGGCCTGGCAGATTGGCGTTGTCCTGGTAGCCAAGCCTGTGTTGGCCCTGCGCCGAAGCATGGCTGAAGCCTCGGTCAAGCCGCACACCTTGCCCGCTGGACATGTGCATCGCACGCGAGAACTTCAGGATCTTGACGTTGGCCTTCACGGGATGGTGGAAAAGTTGCGCGAAGGGCAGTTGCAGATCGAGAGAGCGCAGAACATTGCCGGAATCGGCTTCTACACGTTGGATGAGCAGGCGGGTGTCTACCGAATTGATGCCACCATCAGGGGCCTGTTGGCGCTGGAGCAGGAGCGAGAAGTACCTTTCGCGCGTTTTGAGGCTGCATTTCGCAAGGATGATTTGCAAGACTTGCGCGCGCTGCGAGCACAAGTCAGACGAAACGGCGGTGAGGTGCGTCTCGTGGTGCGCTCTCAGGGACCGAGTTATCAGCAGCGTGTTCTGGAGCTTTTCGAGCTCCTGCCGGGCGAACACGAAACCCCAGTGATGGTCCTGTCTGGGGCTATTCAAGACGTGACCGAACGCCACCGAATGCAACGCATGTATGCGGTGCTTGGGAATGTGAACGAAGTGGTCATCTTCTCGAAGACGCGTATCGAGCTTTTTGAACAAGTGTGCCGCGTCGCTGTCGAGGTCGGCGAGTCTCGGATGACTTGGGTCGCTGGTTTCGACCCAATGGAGCAAACCCTGACACCACTGGCGGTGGCAGGCAAAGACGACGGTTATCTCGATTTGGCCACTTCGCGGAAATGTGATCTCGGGGACGGTGATCTGCCTGCCGCTCGTGCGTTCAGAAGCGGCGATATTGTGGTGGTCGATGATGTGAGTCTGTTGGAAGCGACCATCTGGTGGCGTTCCGAAGCGTTGCAGCGAGGCTACCGTTCCATTGCTGCGCTACCTCTCAAGTTGGATGCTGAGACTGTGGCCGTGGTCGTCTTCATGGCGAGCAGCCCGCATCACTTTCAATCCGATGAACGCACGCTGCTGTCTGCCTTGGCTGCCAGCCTGTCCAACGCACTCTCTCACCAACGTGTGCTGGTCGAGCGGGAGCGGGTTCTCAAAGAGCTGACGACAACATCTGATCGACTCATGCGTGCACAGTCGTTGGCGCGACTGGGGAACTGGACACGATACGCTGCGGACAAGTCGGCCATCTGGTCCCCCGGTCTCTATGAGCTCCTTGGTCGTGACCCATCGCTTGGTCCGCCAATCATTTCCGACGCCCGCAGGAATGTGCATCCTGAGGACGCGGCCGTCTATCTTTCGACAATGGAGTCCGCCCTGGCTGGAACCACGAGGATTCGCCAGTTACGTTACCGCTGCCAGCGCGAAGACGGTCAGTGGAGATGGTTTGAAGAAGTGCTTGACGATCCTGTTCGAGATTCAAACGGGTTTGTCACCCAAGTCAGTGGGACAGTGCAAGACATCACCGAACAGATGGAGAGTGAGAGAACGCTGCAACTGCAGTTGTCCAGAACGGAACTTCTCAACCAGATTGCCAGAGCGACCGAGGCGCGACACGATCTCAAAAGTGTCATGGGGGTGGTCTGCGAGAAGCTGGAGTCACACTTCAATGTGGCTGCCAGTGCTGTGCTGCGAAGGGTAGAGGGCTCTGACAGCTTCATCGTGGAGCAGCTTGGCGAACATGGAGCGCGCATTGCCGGTTCGACTGGGCTGCATGAAGGCGTCTTGCTTGATGCAAGCTCGCATGGACTGATGCGCTGTCTGAGCGCAGAGCTGATATACGAGCCGGACCTGTCGATTCCAACCGCAGCACTGCCCCGGTCGTTGGTCGAGGCAGGTTTGCACTCGCTTGTCTCTGTGCCGCTGCAGTCGTCCGGTGAAACGTTTGGAGTGATCGTGGTGGCTCGACACGCCGCGCATTCCTTCTCCAGCGGCGAGTGCGAGTTCCTGCGCCAACTCGGTGAGCATGTGTCGCTGTCGGCGACCCATGCGCGGCTGATTGAATCTCTCAAGAAGGCTTACTCCGAACTGGAAGACGCTCAGCAATCGGCCATGCAGCAGGAGCGCCTGCGCTTGCTGGGACAGATGGCGAGCGGTATTGCGCACGACATCAACAACGCGATCTCTCCCATATCCCTGTACGCAGATTCTTTGCTGCATCGGGAAGCATCTCTAAGTGAGGCTGGACGAAAGCAGCTTGAGACCATTCAGCTCGCGGTCAGCGATGTGACCGACACGATTGCTCGCTTGCGCGACTTTTACCGTCCAGGCAGTGGAGCCGCTCAGCGTCGAACAATCCAGCCCAATCGGTTGGTGTTGCAGGCCCTGGAATTGACCAAGGCCCGGTGGCGCGACCAGAAGCAGTTGACCGGCGGTGTGATCGACGTCGTGACCGATTTTGTGGAGCCGTGCCCTGACATCCTGTTGTCCGAGGCGGAGGTGCGCGATGCAGTGGTCAACCTCATTCTGAACGCAGTGGATGCCATGCCCAACGGCGGAGAGTTGCGCGTGACCACCCGGTTGATCGTGGATTCGGAGGTGGACAAGTATGAAGTCGAGATCTGCGACTCGGGTACCGGGATGGACGAGGAAACACTGCGCCGCTGCATTGAGCCTTTTTTCACCACCAAGGGAGACCAAGGCTCCGGACTGGGTCTTGCGATGGTGTTCGGGTGCATGAAGCGACACAACGGGGAGGTCGTGATCGACAGTCAGCCCGCAGCTGGAACCTGCGTCAAGCTGCGTTTCGAGCTGGCGCAACTCAATCCAAATCGTGCGCTCGAGAGCGGGTCCGATGCAACAACGACCAGGGCATTGCGGCAGCGTCACGTGCTCCTAATCGACGACGATCCGATTCTTTTGCGTGCGGTCGAGACCGTGCTGCGAGACGCAGGGCACAGCGTGGTGACGGCCATCAACGGTGCGTCTGGTCTGGCAACGTTCGAGGAAAATTTGGACGATTCACCGTTTGACGTCGTGCTTACCGACTTGGGAATGCCGGGCCTGGACGGGCGAGCCGTGGCGTTGCGGGTCAAGGCGATGTCGCCCACCACACCGGTGATCATGATCACCGGCTGGGGACGAAGGATGAATGAGGACGGGGAAGTGCCAGCACATGTCGACAGGCTTCTGAGCAAACCACCGCAGCGCGCGGTGCTGCTCGACGCGATTGAATCACTCACGGCGTCCGCGGCTTGATCACCTGGGGACTTGGCCAATGCTTGCCCGAGCCAGGGCGCGGCTGTGCTCCTCACCGTGCCTGCGTGATACTCATCGTGTACTTGTGCATAAGTGATCGTTGAGGCAAGAGGCTTCCTATATGGTGGGGTCTTCGAGGCGCGAGAATCACGGTTGGGGTCGCAGTCGCATGCAGTTGTTGATCGACTCATGTGCTCTCCTGTCCAAGAAGGAGTTCGAAGAACCCGTCCATTTCCTGCCTTGTGACGTTGACACGGAAGAAGGCATGACCATGGACAAGGTCGATGGGTCATGCACACCCCTCGGTAGGGTGGGCGGACGACCGTACATCCCAAGGCATGGCTGCTCAAGATGTGCTCCTGGTGTTCACTCTGTTGGCGCTGGCTCTCGGTCGCCGATGCGTGACTTGAACAAGCACTCGTGCTGAGTGCTGACCCGTCAGCGGCTCGTAGAACGAGCATCCCTGTGCGCGGCCATTACCGTCGTGGGTTCTGCGCAATGTCCCGGACAGATCCACAGCTTTTTCAAACCTTTTATGGACAAACTTCCCGCACAGCAGCGGAAGCAGCGATGGTGATGTGCCTTTTCTGCGTGCCCCGCATATCGGCAACAGTTGGGGCTTTCGCCCCACTTCAAAGCCAAGCAAATCCCGGACAGAGCGACTCGCCAAAACCCGCAGTCGCGAGGCTCTTGTGTTGTTCACGGGTCTGGACTCATCTCAGCGTAGCTGCAATGAGCGAATCTTCCAGCGCATGCAGTGCTGAGTGTCGGTGCTGAGTAGCGTGAGTTGGAGATTCTGCAGATTTAGGTCTGCGCGGCCCGCCGCTGGATCAGGCGCGCAGCGTGAAGAAGAAGGTGGAGCCTACATTGGGCGTTGAATTCACCCAAACCCGACCTCCGTGGCGCGAGACTACTCGCCTGACAATGCTCAGGCCGATGCCCGATCCGCTGAACTCTGTCTGGTTGTGCAGGCGGTTGAAGGGCGCGAACAGTCGTTCGGCGAACTGCATGTCGAAGCCACAGCCTTCGTCCCGCACATAAAAGACGGGCTCGTCGTTCTGCAGAAAACAGTTCACCTCGATGCAGGTCTTCTGTTTTTTTGCACTGAACTTCCATGCGTTACGCATCAGGTTGTCGAGTACGCACCTCACCAATGTCGGATCGGCGATCGCCGTCATGCCAGGGTTCACGGTGATCTCGGCGCGCCGTTGCGCCTCAGATGCCATCAACGATCCGGCCAGTTCGTTGGCGATTTGGCTGATGTCGACTTCGCAGAGCTGCATGGTCGAGCGGGACAGACGCGACATTTCCAGCAGAGCATCGATCAAATCGCCCATCCTTGCAGCGGATGAACCCATGTTCTTCAGAAGCTTGACACCGGTGCTGTCCAGTAATTGGGCGTAGTCTTCGATCATCACGTTGCTCAGCCCAGCGATGGCACGGATGGGCGCTCGCAGGTCGTGAGCGGCGGAGTAGCTGAACGCTTCGAGCTCGCGCACGCTTTGTTCAAGTTCTTGGGTGCGCTCGTTTACTTGCCGCTCAAGACTGTCGTTGAGTTGGAGCGTTTGAATCTCGGCCCTTTTGCGTGTCGTGATGTTTTGGACAATTCCGCTGAAGCGGCGCCCGGGCTGGGGGCTGACGTCGATCTTGACCCAGTTCTCGCCCTCCGCACCGTAGCGCACACGAAACTCTTCGCTGAATCTGACCAATTGAGCTTTCGTGGTGTCCAGATGCGCGGCGATAGCTGGACGATCTGCCTCTTCCACCGCCAACAGAAATTCGGCAAATGTGATGGCCTTCTCCTCGTCCTTGCCGATCAAACTGGCGGACTGTTGCGAAAGGCTTATGTGGCTGGCAGCACAGTCGATTTCCACTGTGCCCATCTGGGCTGCGTCCAGCGCTTGTTGCAGCAGTTGTTGGCTCTTGACCAAAGCCTCTGCGACCACGTGGCGTTCAAGGGCCATCTGGATGGTGGCGTGCAGCTCCCGCTCGGAAAATGGCTTGAGGAGGTAGCCATAGGGCTTGGTCAGGCGGGCACGCTCCAGTGTCGCATCTTCTGAATAGGCGGTGAGGTAGATCACCGGCACCGAGCTGGTTTCCTGGATACGCGCGGCCACCTCAATGCCATCCATTTCCCCTTCTATATGGATATCCATCAGGATGAGATCCGGGCTGGAATTTGACAACAGGTGCAACGTTTCGCAACCCGAAGCGGCGATGTCGGGCACGTGGTAGCCCATGTGGGAGAGCCGCTGCTGCAGGTTGAAGGCGACGATGCTTTCGTCTTCGACGATCAGGATGTGGGCGGAAGAATTCATGGCTTGTCCCCCATGCGAAAGCGCAGGGTGAAGCGGGTGGGGTTGCAGCGCTGGATGTCGAGCTGTCCGTGCAGTTGTCGCGTGAGCAGGTTGACCAGTTGCAGGCCCAGCGACTCGGATCTGGCCAGATCACGCTCGGGTGGGATACCTTGGCCGTCGTCGCTGATGGAGAGCTCGACCACCTGGTCTTCATCCTGGCGGATCTCCACCAGCACGGTGCCGCAGCGGTCGTCGGGGAAGCCGTGCTTGAGCGCGTTGCTGACCAGTTCGTTGACGATCAGGCCGCAGGGAATGGCATCGTTGATCGGCAGCTTCACCTCTAGCGCACGGATGTCGATATTCACCCTGCGCGAGCGCGCACCGTAGGACTCGGTAAGCCGGGGCAGCAGCTCGCCCAGAAAGCGTTGGAAGTCTACCTGGGCGAAGTTCTGCGACTGGTAAAGCGTCTGGTGGATCAGCGACATGGACCGGATGCGGTTCTGGCTGTCGCGCAGCAGGTCGACCATGTCGGTGTCGCTGATTTTGAGCGCCTGCAGGTCGAGCAGGCTGTGAATCACCTGCAGGTTGTTCTTGACTCGGTGGTGCACTTCCTTGAGCAGCAGGTCTTTCTGCTGCAGCGCGTCCTGGATGCGCTTCTCGCCTTGCTTGCGCTCGCTCAAATCGAGGATAACCGACAGGATCATCGGCCCCTCGCCGGTTTCCACCGGGTTGATGCCGACCTCCACCGGGAACTCGCTGCCGTCCTTGCGCAAGCCGCTGAGGTCGCGGCCGGCGCCCATGGGCCGTGCGCTGGGCTCGGAGAGAAAGCCGCTGCGGTAACCGGGGTGCTTGTGGCGGTAGCGCGAGGGCAGCAACACCTCGACTTTCTGGCCGATCAGCTCGTCGTTTGCATAACCAAAGGTGGTCTCGGCCAACTCGTTAGTGCGGATGATTTCGCCGAGCTTGTTGACCACAATCATGGCCACCGGGATGCGGTTGAAGGCCTGGCCCAGATATTCGTCCAGTGCGATGCGTTGGGCTTCCATTGTTGTCTCCTTCGAAGCAGCCGGCCACGGTGGCCCCTGTAGTGAACCCTATGCCAAGGTGATCCGCTATTCACCTTCCTGACATTTTTAGCGAAATCGATCTACAAAGGGTGAGCAGTTAAGGCACGCGAATGCCTCCACCTTACTCCTGAGCTGATCTTTATGCGCACTCAATGAAGGATGAGTCGTCAATTGGTGTGATGTTGCGTGGAATTGTGGGTGCTACAGCGGGCACGCCGCCGACGTGCTGCAGGCCAGAGTTCGCCTGCGCTACAAGCGACGCCGCTCCATCGTCATCGCCTGCCTCAGTTCGACCGCGTTGCGAAAGCAAGAATTGAGATGAGGAACCGGATCGTTTTATCGATCGTCCAGGCCACAAAAGGTCTCGAGTTTGACCACGTCATCATTCCTGACGTGAACGCCGACACCTTCGATAGAAGCGATCACGATGAGAAGAATCTTCTCTATGTGGCCACTTCGAGAGCGTGCAATTTGTTGACGATCACACACCGGAGGAACGCTTCCAGCCGCTATCTCACCTGTTTTGCTCGATAGCTGCGTTGACACTTTAGGGGACCAACACAGGCGGGAGACATAGCGTCGATGCCAGCCTCATCAGGCGCTGCGTTTCGTGGCGCTGGCCGCCCACGCAGTGCACCAGTAGGCCGCCTGAAAACAACGCCACCGCGTGCATGTCTGCACGTGGTCTTCAATTGGCATGGGAGCAAGATCGTTGCGAGGTTGCCTCCGATGGCGACAAGTCGCTGTGCATGTAAAAATGTCATAACGCACACGTTGAATGCATACTGGAGACTTCGCCATGGCTATGCTGACGGTTCGTAATCTCACCGAGGAAGTACACCGTGCTCTGCGCGTTCGTGCTGCCCAGCACGGGCAAAGCATGGAAGCCGAGGTGCGGGAGATCCTTGAGGCAGCGATCAGCCCCAAGGGACGAGTCAAGTTGGGATCGCTTCTGGCTGACATGGGTCGCCAAGCGAAGCTAAGCGATGAAGAATTCGCGGTTTTCGAGCAGGTGCGTGACAAGATTCCTTCGCGTCAGGTGTACTTTGAATGATCCTGCTTGACACCAATGTGATGTCGGACCCGCTCCGACATGTCCCTGAGCAGCGGGTGATTGAGTGGATCGTTGCCCAGGCGATGGAGACATTGTTCCTTTCCGCCGTCACGGTGGCGGAGTTGCGGGCGGGCGTCGCGCTGCTCCCGGTCGGCAAGCGGCGCTCAGGGCTGCAAGAAAACTTGGAGAAGCGCGTGCTGCCGTTATTCGCTGGCCGCGTTCTTCCCTTTGACCTAGCCTGCACCCGGGCCTATGCGGCACTGATGGCGAAGGCCCGAATCGCTGGAATGGCCGTTGCCACGGCTGACGGCTACATCGCAGCTATCGCGGCGGCCAACGGGTTCGCTGACGCGACTCGAGACACCAGCCCATTCGATGCTGCAGGCGTCACCGTCATCAACCCGTGGGCTCAGGCGTGATTTTGCACAGGCCCGTTCGGCGTTCGCGCCTTTACATTTTCTCTGGTGCCCGCTGGCACAACGCAGGGTGGCGATGCCCGCCCTTGCTTGCACGTCGCATTTTCGATGCATGACGACTCTGGTCAGTCTGTCTTGAGCAGCTCGCCCCGTGCGTTCAACCAGACACGGCTGCAGCCACCGCACCCCAACGGCGCGTCGATGTGAACACGTTTGATGACACCGCACGAGTCCCGAGGGCGTTACCGTCGTGACTGGATTGACCCGCATGGGCGTGCCTTCATGCGGCTCGCACCTCGCGCGCTGGCTTGCACGGAATAGCTTTCGCGCCTCTCCGGCCATTCTTCTGGCTTCCACGCCACCGGCTTCTCGTTGCAGGCCGCCTCTGGACGAGTCGCCCCTTACCTGACGCGCTCTCGCTCACGTCCCAACGGCTGGACGCCGCCGGGTCTGCGTTCCCTTGCGAATCACCTCGCTGGGTGCTCGGGACCGTCAGGGCAGGACGCTCCGCCATCGGCCTACGCCGTTCGGCCCCGCTCTCCAACCCCCCTTTCTGCCCGGTGGTCCCCCTGAAGATTTCACCGTTACGGGTTCAGTACCTATCCCGGGCAGTCTCAGCAATCGCGCAGGCACGATTCCGAAAAGGAGGTTTCCGCATGCCGAAATGGCTTGACACGTTGAAAGCGCACATTCGCAGCGCGTTTCGCACGCCAACTGCGAAACAAAAGGAGGGCTATGGCCGCTTCTTTCACACACTGAGCGCTGCCAGCTTCATCGGTACAGTCACTGTCCAGTTCTCGCGAACACAGGCTGTCTCAGCAGGTATCGTGAAGGTGGATGGCCGAGCTGCAGGCCATCAAGCATCTCGAAGCCGCGCACCCGCAGGCGTCCGCCTTCGGCGTGGATGACGGTGGCGTCGAGCAGTGGAGGCAACACCGGCTCCGTCTAGCCGTCCAGGTTGGAGTGGAGGTTGGCCACGAAGCAGCTGCGCCCGAGCTCGGAGCTGCGGGCCTCCCGCAGGGTGAACGCTCCGGTGTAGCTGCGCCGGGTGCGGTGCATGGCGCGCGGTACGGCGCGACCCTTTTCGCTGAGAAGTTTGACCTCGACTTTCATGGTGCTGCTCTGGTTGCCTAAAACCCGTCTAGGGCAAGGAGTGGCCAGGTTTTATGCATAAACGGAATTCCATTTATCGAGGGCGAACCTAAAGTCGCTGGGTGCGATGCGTCTAAACGGAAAACCATGTACGCACCGCTTTGAACGCACGCCAGTTTTACGAGGCCCGCGCCAAGTCCCTCATCAAGAGCCTTCGGGAGGAGAAAGACATCTCCTACAAGGAGCTCGCCCGCCGGCTGGAGGCCCAGGGCGTGGCCATCGACGTCCAGGTGCTCATCAACCGGGTCAATCAGGGCAAGTTCAGCTTTGCCTTTGCTCTGTAGCTGCTCGCTGCCATGGGTGCGGAGCATGTGGAGATTCCTCGCATGCAGCCGGTCACCGGTCGAACCGGCGAAACACGCCCACCACGACGCCCAAGACCTCCAGGGACGACGTCGCCCGAATGACGGTGAACTCGGGGTTGGCGGGCTGCAGCTGCCAGCCTCCATGCTTAACGTCCGAGAACAGGCGCTTCACCGTGAGCTCGTTGTCGACCACGGCGACCACGATGTCGCCTTCCTTGGTGGGCGTGTTGCGCTCGACCACGAGCATGTCGTTGTTCAAGATGCCGGCGTCGCGCATTGAGTCGCCCTTGGCGCGGCAGAACACCGTGCGGTCCGGGTGGCGCACCAGAAAGTCCTCGACCCCGACCACCTCATCGCCGGTATCCTGACTCTCAGGCTGCGGCAGGCCCGCGCGCACGGTGCCCAGGACCGGGAGGGCAAAGAACTTCTTCGTGGGCGCAATGCGGCCGTCCACGCGCTCCAGGTAGCCCTGGTCTACCAGGCGCCCAAGCACCTTGAAGACGCCTCCGGAGGAGGCCAGGCCCAGCACGTCGGCGAGCTTGGCCATGGAGGGGAACGACTTGTTGGCCTTCCAGTGGGTGCGCAGGCTGTTGAGGTGTTTGTCAGGGGTCAAGGAACGCTCGCAAAGGTGAATGAATGTTCACTATTGTGTATGGCATTTGGGTGCTTCGTCAAGATTCTTCGTGTGGACTTCAGGAACTCTCACAAGTGGTCGATTTCAAAACCAGACGCTAGACATGCTGGGAGTGATTGCTAGGGCAGGAGCACATCATTTGCGCCGCCACCCCCTTTCTGGTACCCTTATCGTCATAGGAACAAGTATGAAATCTCAAACGACTTTCTCCCGCATGGCGCTGGGCACTCCGATGGAAGTGCGACAACGCGCTGTTGCTCCGGCCATGCCGCGCAATGCCGGGATGGACGCGCTCGTTAAACGGGTGCACTCAAGCGAGGCGTTCTCGTTTGAAACAGCCGCCGCAAATGTCGAGCGTGCAATGAAACGTGCCAAGGCCCACGCCTGAGCGCTCCTCCGTGATTCTCAAGAGCCCGCCAATGCGCGGGCTTTTCTTTGCCTGAAGCCTGGATGCCACGAGCTACCCCTGTACACAAAGTACAACTCACCGACCTCTTGCGAGAGAGCCTGAAGGCTGAAGGATTGGACCCCGACCTGCTCGCGCAAGACTTCGCCGAGTGGAAGGCTCTTGGTGACAAGGGAGAGTATTCCTCCTACTACTTCGGCAAGGACAGCGACTACACGCGGCCAACTAGGCTGAAGAAGTCGGTGCTGAGACACGTCCACCTCCCTCCTGCCAGCGACCCAAAAGAGATTGCCAGCTGGGAAAAGGTTTGGTCAAAAAAGGGGCGTAAAACCAGTGACACGTCTCTTGTTTACGCTCGGGACCCTACGCATGGCTACTTGTTAATTTACATCGCGAGAGAACCCGAAGGCCACCTCTTTGCTGAGATGACTACCCCTCAGTCCAAGCAAATGATGGAGAACTTTGCAGACGTTGCGGAGGCCTTCATTCACGACGGAACCGTGCGCATCTAAGAACGATGAGGCTGCTGGACAGCCTTCATTGTCGCGCTCCAGTCGTGGCGTCCCTGAGACCCTCGCGAGAAACTCCCTCCATCAACAACCGATGGAGAGTGCCTCATGGAAACAGCTCAACAAGCCACCCAGCAACGTAAAGCTCGGGGCTTTTTCATTCGCTCATAAAAGCGGTGAGCTACACGGTCAAACCCCTGGAGCACCGATGTCTGCGCACCCCTCTGAATCCCCCTCGCTTGCCGGCAAGGTGTTGCACCGGCCCAAGGCCGTCCCTGACCACCCAAATTTCAGCCTTCCTTCAACGCTGCAGCCAAGCACCAGGCGCTCAATGCAGTCATGGCGGCCACGTCTCCAACTGTGAGCCCGGCCACGCGCAGCGAGGTCTGCCCCTGGGCGGACAAGTACGACGCCCGCGGCGGCTTGCATGCTACGTACTGTCCTTCCTCGGCTTGGAACCAGCTTTGGAAGGCGTGGTGGCCGCGAGACGGCACGCCAAATTCCTCGCCTTCCAAGTCAAGCGCATCGAGCACGCCCGCCGGCAGGCCGGAAGCGCGGTTAGATACGATATTTGCGTCATTTTGACTTTTTTGCTACAACAAACACGACACCGCGGCTTTCGACTTCGACGCTGCTCCAAAAAACACGACAAGCAACCGAGCGAATTAACTCCAATAAAAACGACAAAGATAGAGATTTGCTCAAATAATAACGACACACTGGCCCTTATGAACGTGACAGCTCTGAAAAAACCGACATCCTTGGACGGGCCGCTCCACGTCTATTCCGAACTGACCCCCAATCAGGTCCGTGTTCTGCAAAGGCGAATCGCTGCAGGTACGGCGCACCGCATCGTTGCCGGCCTCGCTAGTACCGCGCCGGCTGACGAATGGCCGGCACTCGTTGCTCGTGAGCGCAATCGTGTCCTGGCTGGCCTTTTTCCAGGCGCAGTCATCAGCTTTCGAAGTGCATTCTCAGGAGGCGCACCTGTCGACGGCGTCATCCACCTGAGCTACACGTACTACCGAACCGTCGAACTGCCCGGTCTGACCGTGGTGTTGGTCAAAGCCGCCGGCCGCGCCCCCGGGGACCTGCCGATTTCAGGGCGAGAGTTGTATTTCCCGTCCTACCCACGCCTTTTGCTGGAAAACCTGACGACAAGTCGTTCCCACATTCAAAAGGAAGCAGGACGCGAAGCGGTGGAGGAGCGCCTCCTGACCATCTGCGACTCTCGTGGTGAGAATCACCTGCTGGAGTTGCTGGACCAGGCGCGGGAGCTCTCCGCGGCACTGGACTTGGAACGGGAGCTCAAGGTCCTGGATGGCCTCATCGGTAGCATCCTTGGTACCAGGTCGACGCACAAGCTAACGACCAAGGCCGGCAAGGCCAAGTCTGCCGCAATACCCTACGACCACGGGCGTCTCGCGTTGTTCGAGAAGTTTGCCGAACGCCTGCGGGCCAACCCATTGCCGGAAGTCGCAAGCCCGGTGAAGACCGCTACCGCGCGGCAGAACTTCGCGTTCCTGGAGTCGTACTTCAGCAACTTCATTGAAGGCACCGAGTTCGGTGTTGAAGAGGCACGGGGCTTTGTTCTTGAAGGCCTACCCATTGAGACGCGTCCAAAGGACTCTCACGACGTTCTTGGCGTGTTTCACCAAGCCAGCGACCCGGGGTGGGCAAACCAGACGCTGGCCTCTGGGGAGCCGGTGCTGGAGCAGTTGCGAGCACGCCATGCAGACCAGATGAAGGAGCGGCCCGAGGTTGGCCCTGGCCAGTTCAAGGACCGAGTCAACAGAGCGGGCAACACTGAATTCGTCTTGCCGCGCGAGGTGCGAGGCACTCTCGTGGTGGGCTCGCAGTTGTTGCCAACCGTCCCTCCCGGGCTGGCCCGAGCGTTGCTGGCCATGTTTGTGGTGACCGAAGTCCACCCGTTCAACGACGGAAATGGACGCCTGGCACGACTGGTGATGAACGCGGAGCTTAGTGTGGCCGGTGCTTGCCGCATCATCGTTCCCACGCTCTTTCGCGATGAGTACCTCGATTGCCTTCGCGTCCTCACCCGGGAAGGCGATTGCGAGCCGTTCGTCGCCGCGATGACGAAGATTCAGGCCTGGAGCGCGGCCTTTGTCTACGACGACCTAGACAAGGTTCTCGAATCGCTGCGAGCGTGCAACGCTTTCGAGAAATCGAGGACGCAGTACAAGCTGCTGACGCCCACTCCGGCTGCTGCGCTTGCGCATCGCACAGCCGTGAGCCTACGCAAGTGAGAAGAGCTACGACCTCAGGGGGTGACGTGCTTCGGCACCCATTCGCCAGAACTAAATGCCTGCATTCTTCTGGGCCCGTGGGTAGCTTCCTGGCAATGACCAATAGCAGGGCTTCAGCGCTCAGAGCGGCCGGGTGGAACAGGCCGGGGTCTCGCAGCGCGGCCGCCTTTAGGTAGCCGAGGACGTCGCTGAGCATGGCGGGAATGAGCCGCTCACGTTACCCGGCCCCGCGGTCTGACCCCCTCTAATTTCGATTTCGGCCGTACCTTCGCGTAACGCGAACATCCCGGAAAGCCTTATCTGGCGGGGGTTTCGGCCGTTTTTGGGCCATCTGCTGAATAACACCCCGGGATGAAGCAAAAAACTCCCCCCTGTAGAAACAGGAGGGAGTGAATCACTTTGATGTTGGTTGGCCTTGGTACTAGGCGACCTCAGCAGGTTGCGCCGTCGGCTTTGAAATCTTCGTGGCCGCGAACGCGATAAGCAACAACGTCCCTGTCGGTTTCCCCTCGCGCGAGCGATAAAAGTCAGCTTTCAGCTTGCCCGTTACCTTGACAAAATCTCCCTTTTTGAATTGAGGCGAGGGCTACTGTCGTTGCTCCTGCTTCTTAATTAGGTTCTAGATGTGCTCGCACCGTCAGGGTGCCGGTAGCTCCTGAACAACAAACACCTCAACCCCCTTACAAGTATCAACAAGCTCGGAGGGAGTAGACGCAAGAGTGGATCGCAGGCAATCTCCGTCTTGATGGAGCGTGTGGCCTCCATCAAACCTAGGAGGTGGTGATGAACATCCTGAAGGCTCCAGAGAGTAGAAAGCAGACAACTCCAAACGCGTACCACTTTGCGCGCATTTGCTGCACGCCGGCAGCAAGCTAGCTCAAGCGCGAAACCTCCACCGCAACCGGTTGGCAGAGAGCAGATCCGCTTGTTCTTCAGACGCTCAGGAAAGTGGCTGAAGCTGGCAACGAGAAGTTCGGCAGCGGCTCGCATTGGATCGAAAGACGTTTCACGGCAGACCCCGTCGCCCGGTAGAAACCGTCACTCTTCAGCCCGCGCCTTGAACCGACCCCCAGAAGTTGGACGGTCGCGATCCCGTCAATCGGGCGGTGTTTCTCAGCAGGTAGCCACTTCGAGATACGCCTCGAGAATTGATATGTCTTCTGTGAGATGAGGAAACGCTTCGACGTTCATACGTCATATCGCATCGCGCACAAGCTCGCGAGAGCAGCGCGTAAATATCGCAGGGCGCCGCTGTTCAAAACGCCCAGTTCAGCCTGACAGACGCGGTCTGGTCGCTCAGGCCTTTGCGCAGCCGAAGATCGTACTGGGCAACCACATCCAGGTTGTCGCTGGCCTTGTAGAGGACGCCCATACCCAGTTCCGCCAGCGCGCGTGACGCCGGCAGGCCTTCGGTTGTGAAAGCCACGCCACCACCCGTGAAACGCGCGGTCACCGCGTTGCGCTGGTGGCGCAGGTCATAGCCCAGCGCCGCACTGGCCAGCCACTGGGTTTGCTGCGTGAGCTGCTGCTGCACTCGTGCCCCAACTTTCAGAATCGCTTCATGGGTAGCCTGTGCGTCGACCAGCAGATTCAGTGCGCCAGCACCGGTTTCGGTGTAGCCCTTCGCCTTGAAGCGCCGCCAGTCCAACGCCACGCCAGGTCGGACGGTGGTTTGCGGGGTCAGCTTGTAGGCCTTGCTGACACCCACGCCCAGGTGCCAGGCGTCGCCGTCGTAGTTGGCTTGCGCGATGCGACCGATGAAGGCAATGTTGCGCTCGGACGCCACGCGGCTGCGGGTGAAGTCGACCTGCCAATTCATCTGCCAGCCGGTGCTGTCCAGGGTGTTCTGGCCGTAGCCCGCCAACTGCACGCTCTCGATGTCGCTGCGGTGGCTGGCCGCGAAGTCCTGACCGTCCACCTTGCTGGTCAGGTATCCCAGACCCAGGCCCAGGGTGGTGGTGGAGTTCAGCTCAGTCTGCATGCCCACCATGAGGCCGTCGGTGGCCAGCTTGTAGCCGCTGGCGCCGTCCACAGCGTCCTGGTTGACACGATTGCCCAATGTCTTGACCCACAGGCCCTGGACCGGGTTGGTTGCGCCACCTGCTCTACCGCCGCCTGCTCGAAAGCCACCCGCTCTGCCGATGCCAGCAAGGTAGCGTTCCAGCAGGCTGGTCAGGGGTGTGGCCTGCAGTTGCTGCTGAATCACTACCCCAGTGTTGGCTGCTAGGTGCATCAGCGTTGCCGGAGCATTCCCGTGCAGGGAAGGCATGGTCTGGCCCACGGCCAACGCGACCGAGCGGCTGTCGGACAACTGTCCCAGACGGGTGACCACGTTGTCGAAGTCGTTGCCGGTGGCGCCGCCACGGATGAAGCCGTCGAGCACACCGGCGGCGGGTGCCCCGCTGCGCAGACTGTTCTGCAGCACGGCAGAGACGATGCCGACGGGTGCCGGTGGCGTCGCGGCCGCCACGATCGCAAGGTCTATTGCATTTCCGTTGGTGACCGATTCAAAGTCGAACAGGTAACTGTTGTCGGTGACGTTAAGCGCGGGTGCGCTGTTGGACAGCACGGTGGCCGTCAACACGTTGATCAGCGTCTGGCCTACCGCCAATGTGTTGGTGCCGTTCACATCCACTTCAAAGCTTGCGGCACTGGTGAGCGTGGCACTGCCGTTCACGGCCAGGCGGCCGTAGCTGCCGGTGCTGCTGGCACCAATGCGCAGCGTGCCGCTCTGGGTGTAGTTTCCTTGCACGTTGCCCACCAAGCCTTCTGCCACATTCAGGGTGCCGGCGTTGCGCAAGGCGTCCGCACCGGTGCTTTGAACGGTCAGCGCGTAGGAGGTGCCTGAAACGCGCAGGGTGCCGTCGCTCTCGATCAGGAAGGTGCTGGAATTGAAGGTGTTCTGGGGCGTGAACTCAGCGCCGCTGCGAACGTTCACCGAGCCCCCCGTGTTCACCACCGTGCCGGTGATGCTGGCTTGGGTCCCCAGGAGATTGAGGGTGGTCAACTCGGCGTCGACGTTGCCGATGATGGCGCCCGCGTTGTTCAGGGTCATGGGTTCGTAGCGGGCATACACGGCAGCGCGATTCCCCCCAATGGAGCCGCCTGCTTCGTTGGTGATCGTGGTGTTCGCACCAAAGGTGTAAATGCCGTAGGAGCTGGAGGCAGTGCCGATGATGCCTCCCGCCATATTCGTCAGCAGTCCGATCTCGCCGTAGTTGACGATGGCGTTGTAGCCAGATACGGTGGAAGGCGAGACAGTGATGGAGCCGGAATTGGTAAGCTGGGTGATCTGTCCAGCGTTGTAGATGCCTTCGAACCTGGCTTCGACGGTGCCTTGGTTCAGAATGGAAACGCCAGATCTCAGGTACTGCACCACGATTCCAGAGTCCGGCCGACTGATGACGCCTGAAGGAGCGATGGTCAGCGCGGTGTTTGCTGCCAGGTCGCAAAAGAAACTTCGCAACCCGGTGAGGGTGATGCTGCCCGAGCCAGTGCACGCATGCGCGGGCATCGGATTTCCTGCCAGCAACACCAAGGCACTTGCTGCGGCGGCCGACACAGCAGGGCGTGAAGCGCGTTTGCCGATGGTGGTATTGCGCTTGCCTCGCTGTTTTCCGGTTTGCCGCACTTCCTTGTTTCGACCTTGGAAGTTCAAACTCACAACGCTGTAGATGGGGTTCATGGAGATGGGTGGGAGATTTTTGAGCGGCAGAGTGAGTGCCTCGATGCCGCCTGTGGACGTCCGATCGAATGCGCTTTCCCCCACCCAACAGGCTTTTTCTTTGCCGATGGCCCGAGCCTTTTCAGGCTACTGGTTCGCTACCGTGATGAGCACTCGAATTGATCGTGAAACAACGGTCAATTCCGAGTTGCATGTGACGCGCTCTGTCCAAGTGCATGCAGATGGCTGTGGCCGGTAAACCTGACCCCGTCGCCAAGGCAAGATGTAGGAGCTTGATCTTGATCGTTCCAGCTAGCCACGATTCCGTCGGAACGACGACCACGCGAGCGGTTTTGTCCATCGCTGCACAGCCCGGTCACGGCAGTTGAGAGCTCTGGGGGAGCGCTTTGCCATCGAGCGTGGGTCTAGACGAGGCACGGTTCCAGTCTCTCCTTGGCGAGCCGCATTCGATTTGGCCCCTCCGCGCCCTTGCTTTTCGCGGTCAACGTAACCATTTCTTACAGGATGAGTGGGTAGAACTCCTGCGCGCGATCGCGACACCCCGAGGGGAGCAACGCGCAACTTCAAGGCATTTTTCGACGGCTGCGGTCAGCTCATGCAGAGATTTTTGCTTCTCCAGGACAACGCGCACTTTGGACTTCGCGAAAAGCGTTAGAAGATCGTCACTGACGTACCCGGAGTGAGCTTGGCGCGCTTGATTTGTCGGAGTTGAATCTCGCCGGTCTCCACATCGACGATGTGCAATTGAAAGACTGACTTGGCCAGATCCAAACCAATGACTGGCAACGTTGCTGTAGATTGCGTGGGCGGGCCTCCAAATTGGGTGGTTACAAGAACCCCCACTTTGGCCCCCTGATGCCGTTTCTGCGAGGCCCCACCCGACTTAGGATGGAAGCCTCAATTCAGCAGCAGCGTTGTAGGTGGGCGGACCAGGCCATCTCTGCGGGCGGTTCAGTAGAGGCTGCCCGCAGACGCTTTTAACAGGGGCAAGTTTCGCCATGAGTCATGTTTACCGCAGCCTCAGCATTTCAGCGGAGATGGATGCACGCATCAACCAGATCGCTCTGGATGCCGGAACCACGCCAAATGTCATCGTGAGCAAGGCACTTGCGCTTTACCTGGTGGCCACCGAGAAGAAGCGCCTGGGATTGAAGTTGGGATTTGTGAAGGAATCTGAGCAGTTTGAGACTGAGATCGTGGGGCTCTAACTCGTCCGCCTCAACAAATCCAGGTGCGTGTGCGACCTCAATCGAGGCCTGTGAGCCGCGCAGGCTGGGCTCGAACTTGTACGGAACCTTGTTCTGCTCGGAATACACAGGTGCTTCTTGCAGTGGTCCCGGAGCGGGTGACAAGCAACCTAGTGGCGAGCTGCCAACTCAGCGATTTCGCGCGCAAGATGAGCTGGCTGTTTGAGGGTTTTTGTGTGACTTCGATGAAAAGCATACATCGGAGCGGTATCGGCGATCAGCGCATCTTCGTTGACGATGCTGATATGGATCCTCCCGGTGACCTCGTTGGTTGCACAGCCGCTCAGCGTCATTACCGTGGCAAGTAGGAGGATGAAGGGAGAGAGAGTTTTTTCATGATCGCTTCGGTGTTGAGGTTGCTTTTAGAGGTCTCAGCACTGTTGCCCGTTCCTGCAGAAAAGATGCACGAAACGCCACTCTGCGACATGTCCGGATCGCCTACTTGGTCCAATGGGCTCTGGAGCGACGCCAGAGCCCTGGTTTCTTACAGCGATGCGTCCTTGATCTTCTTCAGGGGGCGCACCTTAACGCGAACAGTCGCAGGCTTGGCCGCGAACTCGCGCTCAAGCTTGGTGAACGGGTCGATGCCGCGGCGCTTTTTCTTAGCAGGGATAGCCTGAGCCGTGATCTTGAGGATGCCCGGCAGCGTGAACTCGCCCAGGCCTTTTTTGCTCATGGAGGCCACCATCGTGGCCTCTAGCGCCGTCAGCACGGCTTTGACTGCCTTGAGTTCGACGCCAGCAACTTCAGCCAGGTGCACCTGCAGCGTGGTTTTGTTGAAGGCCGTCTTGATTGGCTTCAGGGGCGCAACGGTTGCGGCCGGCTTCTTCTGTGGAGCTTCCTTCGCGGCTGCCTTGGGGGCTGCGACAGCTTTTTTCGCGACGGGGGCTGCCTTCTTCGCAGCCGTGGTCTTCTTAGTAGTTGCCATGGGTCGTATCTACTTTCGCTTGGGTGTCATGCGCAAAACGCGCAAGGCGATTGTAGGAAGCTTGAATGAGCTCACAGGATTCAAGGCGTGTGATCTCTGAGGGGTCTGCGAATCAGCAAACGGCTATCGCGGCGCTTGTGCGCCAAAACGCGCATCTCCGCGTTCATCGTCTGAAGTCCATCACCCAGCTCGATCGAGTCTGATGCCGTACAGGCTCACCTCCGAGATGGGCGTGCCATCGAGCAGGGTCTCCATGGAACCGCAGGTGTTGTTGAGGGTCTGCAGTCGCACGGATGTCTCTCGATGTCGGTACTCCCTGATCACCAGCCAACCCGTTCCCGTTTCACATCCTGCAGGAACGAAGTCAGCGCACGCTGATGTCAGGGCTGCTGAAACACGTTCTCTTCGTCCTTGGGTGCGGCAATGGCCTGATGCGCTTCTCTCTCCGCTGCCATTTCTGCGGCCGTTCTGCGTGGGCGTCTTGTGGTCGTTGGTGATTTGCCTGTTTTTGCGTTCAATGCACTCAGCCCAAGTTCTTCGGCCGACAAATTGAACTTGGCAACAAGCGATCTGGCCTCTTCAAGTCCAGCTGCACGCTGCTCACTGATCAGCGCTTCGTACTTGCTGGCCAGCGCATCCATGGCCTCCTTGATCTTTTCGGCCGTGTCGAACTGTTCGATATTTGTCATGGGAGTGAAGTATGTGATTTCATACAGTATAGATTATCGACGTTTCTCCGATCTGCTATCAATTTTGATGAAATGGCGATTTTTATGCCGAAAAAAATGGGTTTTCGGCCAGAAATGATGAGGGAAGATCTCGTGCTTGGTTTCAGGTGTCACTTTTCACGACGCTTGCCCAGCATGAGGGTTGTTAAGGCACTCAGACCCAGCCTTGCCGCCAGACTGTGTCGTTCTGCAAGTTGCGCCAGGCGATGACCTGCGTGGCCTTTGAGAACACGGCCTCGATTTCGACGAACTCAATCGGGTCGGCGGGCAGGGCGGGTTGAATCACACAGCTGACCAGAAAATGCTTTTGTTTGGCCACGGGCTTCACAGCGGTCCACTTGGTCAGGAGCAGTTTTTTGGGGTTGAGTGGGTTCATGGCGTCTCCTTGATCTCAAATTCAGCGTAACGGCATCATCACCTGTATCGCTCCACCATCTCGATCACCGCCAGCTCGTAGCAGGGATTCAGCTCCGCTAAGTGGGCCAGGTTTGCGACGCCTGCGAGTGCTTGAGTAGAAAGCGAGCTTGATGTGCTGCGATCAGCGTGTCCAGCATCCACTGCCAGCCCGTCAGGCAGATCAGCTGACGCATGGCCGATTTGACATGTTGCTACCTGTCTGTCGCGGAACACGGCAGCTCAAGCGTCAAGATGATTGACGCTGCAGCGCAAAGCTTGCTGCAAGAAAGCAAGACCAACGTGCTGCGACCGGGAAGACCAGTAACCGACGCCAGCGGCGAACGCCTTGTTTGCGGATGCTAAATGGATGATCTGCGCGGTCGCGAACAGAGCCCAGTGCTACGCGGCACACTGGCCGACCTGACGACGATGCGGTCCTGCCTGACTTGCTCGACAGGCGTTGGCTGCTGGTGGTCTAGGGCTGGCAGTTCAAGTACATCAAGATCTTGGCGCGTACCCACTCAACCCATCAGGTAGGTCACTCGATGTTGGGCTGATTTGAAGTGTTGCTGCCGGGATGTCGCTTCACCAATGCTCATGAATCACGTTGTTTGACCCTGCTGTTGCACCTGAGTGCATCAACTGACGATTGCGGACAAGTCTTATATAAATGTCAGAAGTTGACTAATATCGGCAGAAAAATATGAAATTCTGCGCAGACATGATGAAAACGCCATGACGTCGAAGAAGCATTCCCTGAACTACTTGCGATTCCTCCACCTCTCGAATGCCGTTCGCCAAGCACCGCTCTTGCCTCAGCTGGACTCTCTTGAGGAGCGTCTGTTGAATGTCTTCGCTGCGGCATGGCACGCAGGAAAACCCATACCCGTCAGAAAAGCGCACTTGATGGTGCCGGATGCGTCCGAACGAACGGTGTACCGGCGAGTGAAAGCGCTGTGTGAGAAAGACCTGCTGATGCTTGGCAAGGACGACCACGATCAGTGCATGCAGTATGTGTATCCCACTGAGCGGACGAACCGGTACTTCAGCCATCTCGGACGCTGCATGGAGCAAGCGCAAAATCAAACGTGACGGTCCAAAGTGATTCTTCCGCCCGGCGCGTGTCAAGGTAGTTGTCGCCTGATTTATGCAGCCAAGGGCTGTTTAAGGTCTGCTTTCATGTGGTCCGCGACGACCGAGTCGCGTTCGGGGTTGAGGGTAACTGCGCCGATAGGCGACCAG
>Ga0210248_100753_pt1 | contig 27608 bp, 11 predicted proteins | sample ChrtobMetP3_32mM_FD_155493 | JGI IMG/M metagenome (GOLD analysis project Ga0210248, IMG submission 155493) | Chrysochromulina tobin associated microbial communities from unialgal haptophyte culture, Seattle, Washington, United States - P3_32mM | ecosystem: Host-associated > Algae > Haptophytes >...
CATTCGCGAGGACGGACGCAACGAGCGGACTGGCGAACAACTGCGCACCGAGAAGCGCCGAGGCAGGGAACGGAGCATCAGCGAACGGAGAATGCGCTCAGCAGCGAAGGGAGGGCCGTGACGCCCACGGTGCGCGGGCGCGGGCACGGAACGCCACGATACGCGGCGCAGCGCGCAATGGGCCAGTGGGCCGCGTACCACCATCGTTAAGCAGTTGAGGCCGATCAGCGCCAGCACGCAGCGGTCGAACCACACGTTCTCGATGATGGCGATGCACTGCTTCCGAGGGAAGCGGTCGCGATGCAAAAAAATCCAGGCCTTAGGCGCGTACTTCTCGTCGGTCAGCCGCTCTCCACCTGTTGCAATTTTGGCGACCATCTCCATTATGCCGCGCCCACTTGCCTCGGACCTAGGTGAGTTCTGATGCCCGGTCGCCACTGATGCAGCAGCAGCAGCATCACTGGTGTCGGGCTCGTCATCAGCCAAGCGTGCTGCCTCGACCGGCTGCGCACACGGAAAACGGCACAGGCGCTCAGCATGCGGGAAGCAATCGGCAGTGCAGCAACATTGTCGCGCTCCCATCCCCGTGGGCCTAAAGGCCGGCTCGGCCACGAGAGCCTTATGAGCAAATATCATCCACGCGCGCTGCAGCCGTCAACCGTGACCGGGCGCGCGCGCCCCAGGCCGGCTGCTAGGGCGGCGCAGGCGGCACGAGCGACACGAGCTCAGCTCGACGTGCCAAGGCCACCAGACCGCTGAACCAGGCCGCGGCGCCCTGTCAGTGCAGGCCGCCAGCTCCCGAGCGCCAACATCGAGCTCTGCCCTGGCGCTGCCGCCGCGCTTCAATGCGCCATCGACTGCGGCTCCGGCGACGGTTCGACTGTGGCTGAACCGACTCGTTTGAGCTGCCGCGCACCTCCTCCATCGCTCCGGTGCGTCGTGACAGCGGCGCCTCGAACCGCGGGGCCCAACATTTGCTGTTGGAGAACACCAGGCCCAAGAAAAAGAGCTGTAGCCGAGGAGTTGCATCCTATACTATATTTGGAACTGCTTCCCATCATGAAAATGCCTATCAAACAGCTTCTAAATTAGGAAATAACTTCACGGAACACTAAACAGCGATCCACACATGTTCACGGTGCTTAAAACTTAAATCCTCCCACTGCATCTTGCACCGCTGTTTCCCCTGCATAAGTGAGTGAGTGAGTGAGTGAGTCTCAATAACTCACTCACTCCCCTGCATCTCCCAAATTATTGATTCTAAGCCACAGCTCGGTCAGGACCGCGTTGACCTTCAGCGCCTCCAGAGCAGCCTCCATGGCGTCCGCCGAGAACGAGGGCTGCTGCAGCGGCTCGGGCGGTAACGTGGAGCTGGCCGGCTGCTGCGGCGCCTCAACGACGTCTTCCGGTACAAAAGCCGGCTCGGAGTTTGACGCCGCTGCATCCGCCATCTCTATGAGGCGCCCGATGAGCACGGGCTTGGTGCCGTCGGTCGTGAAGCCAAGCTTGCGCAGCTTCCAGCGCAGCTCCTCAACGCGCATCCGACTGTAACGCTTACGAAGCTCATCAGCACGCTGCCCGTCGACGGGCGCAGCGTGCGACGCGTGCTCCTCCGCGCTGCCAAAGTCACCACCCGCGCCGATCAGCGCGCCTAGTACGGGAGCGCGCTTGCTGTTGAGTCGGGAGGCGATCGCGCGCTGGAGGTGCTTGAGCGCAATGGGGGCGTCGAGATACAGGGCGTCCTCGATGAACTGGATGAGCTGGTAGAGCGAAGGCTCGTTAGAGCTCGGCCACGTGTAGACTGGGTCGTTCAGCTTGCACACCATCTGAAGCGTCGAGGCCATGATCGTGTGCATGGGATAGATGCCATCCTCGGAGGTGGCGAGGTCCATCAGATCCTTCAAGGTGCCCATGAGTCGGGCTGCATCTTGCGACAACGTGACCACCTCTCCGTCTCGCGCTCGCACGCGTATTGCTATTGGCTCCTCGTGTTTGGCCTTCTTTGCCGCGGGCGCCTCCTCGGCCGACGTTGCAGGCCGACGTCGCACTCAAAAGATCATGCAAAAGATAGGCCCTCCTTTGTTGTGAATGGGGGCTGCCGCGCGCGCGCCGGGCCGACTCCCCTGTGGGGAAAACGGGGAGGAGTGATCAAGATTCTGTGAGCTCGTGCACTCTGCATTGTGCACAATCAACTTTACGGTAGCAATCAAAGTTTCCATGTTCTGTGCAATCTACATGACGTCGGCAATTGGACGTCGGGTGGTCGAAAGAACGTTAACGACTCCTCTCCCTCCGTCCCTCGTTCCTCACCTGGCCGCTCGGCGAGCCTCCACTCTTCACACGTCAAATTCACAGTTCGGAACTTGCGGTCTTTCTTGGACAACATGGAAGTTCAGTTGGATCGCTTGACTTCTCGACGTACTTGTGCTTAACTTGTGCTGCATGTGTTGTGCTGGTCCCCTACGTTTCACTGACACTGTGTGTACAACTCCGAGCTCCTTTTTTGTATCACCAGATTCAGAATGAGGTTTGCACGTCGCGCGGGCGGATCAGTGACACCGGGTCGGCGGCGGGTGCACAATTTGCGCGGAGCTGTGCACAGCTCCGCGCAAACGTGTCGGTCGGGTAAAAGATAACGGGAGTGCTGTTCAGCTTGCCGTGGTGACCACATGTTGGGCGCGCGCGGATTGAGCTGCAGAGCGTCGAAGTTGGAAGTAGCCGTCCTACGAAATACCGTGGATGGATGCTCCACGCTGAACCATGTGATGCAAATGGACCGCGATGGTGACCCGTGACGCGAAGTTGCTCATGGACAGCGTGCCATCTAGTGAGTGGCCCTGTCCGTCGGAGATCCAAGCAGAGATCCGTCCGCCGACGACGCGTAGGGCTGCCCGAACTTGGCCTCGAACCGTGCGAGCCGGCGGTGCGCCGCCTCGTACCGCGCGTGGTGCGCCGCGCTCGAGTTGAACGCGGAAGATCCAAGGACACGAGCGCTGGAGGAGCCGCCGGTCCGGAAGCTCGCTTGCGTAGCCTCGAGCCGCTGGGCGGCTGCAGCTTCGAGCTGCTGCCATGGCATGCCCGACGAGGCTTGTTGTGTGCCCACCGCAGCGCTATCGAGCGAGTACTCTTCCCACACGCTGGACCCGTGCCCGGCGGCTGTAAAGCCGCTGCCACCGCCGCCGGGCCCCGAGAACGACGTAGCTAGGGCCGCCTCCACCTCCGCACTTGTGGGCGATAGGGATGTCCGCGCCGCCGCGTTCTCGCCGGCACCGCCAGTGTGGCTGCCGCTCGCGTTGGGCATCGCACCCGTGCTTGGAGTGACGAAACTACGAGGCGTGGTGATCGGCTCGACACGCTTCGCCCGCTCGACGGGCGCTTGCGGTCCGCTCGGCTGCGGCGGCTGCGGCTGCGGTGCGGGCGGTGCCGGCAGCAGCGGCGGCCGCCGCCGCGCGGACGACTGGGGAGAGCGACTCGCGCGAGAGAGGCCAGTGGGGGAGGCTGAATCATCCTCACGAGGCGGCAGGAAGCTCAAGTTCTCGATCAGATTCAGGATGACGTCCTGCGCGCCGACCACCTTCGCCATCGCCTCGCGCTTTTCTGAGGTTGTGCTTGCCTCTTTATTCGCGAGCACCGCCTTGCGCTTGCGCGCCGCTACCTTCGTGCGCTCCCGCCGATCGCACACCGCCATGAGCTCATCGTTGCGTAGGATGAGGTCATCCATGCGTGACTTGAGCGCGGCGATGCGTGTGACTGCCGAGTGCAGCTGCGACGTGCGGTGCGCGAGGTCGGAGCGCAGCCTAGCATTCTCGGCCTCGAGATCCTCAATGACCGTGCCCGCCTCGCGGCGAGTCTGCTGGATGTCAGCGGCCTTCTCGTGCGAGAGCATGAGCGCACGCTCGTGAACCTTTTGGCGCAGGCGCTCCAGGCCTTGGTCCTTGAGTGTGAGTTGCCGCTGCAGTGCTTCATTGTGCGAGCGGAGTGAGCGGATCTCGTCGGCCGCGCTGCTCGTCACGCGTGGCGATGACGGAACAGATTGCGAGTAGACTGCGGACACGCCAGGTGTCGAGCTGTAGATCCGCGCAGGCGATGCAGAGCCGGCGCTGCTTCCGAAGGTCTTGCTGCCAGCGAAGGACTTCGAGGCACTGAGCGCCATGCCGCTCGTCTGGTGTCAGCGAGCGTGGCTGTAAGGGCGACTCTCAGAGGAGTTCGGCCTCGGAGTTCGGCCTCGGTCGGCCATATCGGTGGCTTGAAAACAAAACGCCGCCACGGCGCGATCGCCCGCGCCAAGGACGGAGGAAACGCAATCCTGAGAGAGTCCTGAGACCCTTTTGCTGGTGCACGCTGATGTGAGCCGGCTTTTCTACGAGTTCACCGCGCCGCTCGGGATTTTTGGTTTCTTGGGAAGCTGTAATGCTGATGGCCCGGCCTTTTACATGTTCAGATCCTTTGATTGTGAAAATAAAGCAGACATCCTGAAAGCGCAGGACAATTCCGACTCGTTTGCCAGTTACTAGTCAAGCTCAGCTTGCATAGGGACGCCGTGCGCGGGCACGCGTCGTCGTCGGCACGAAACGCACGCGCGATTTGGGCTATATCCGGCCGCGGTCGATGTCGATGGAGGCGGCGACCTCCACCGCCACCGCCAGCAACGCCGCGCCTTCGGGGTCGCTGAGCGCACGCAGCGCAGACAAGACCCTGCAGTGGTCGCATAACGTCGTCGATCCGCCACCATCAGCGCGACGGCTGCGGACAGGATCGCCGAGCAATGCAGGCAGCAGCAGCGGCAGGATGTCCCCTCGGCAGCAGTCCCTTTGGCAGCAGTCGCCTCGGCAGCAGTCGCCTCGGCAGCAGTCGCCTCGATCTTTGTCGCCTCGGGATGTCACGTCTCCGCGCGCGCCCTCTCCCGAGAAGAGCGTAACGCTGGCGCAGCTCGAGATGTTGCAGTCCAACCGCAACCCGCTCGACTTCAACATCTTCTTCCAAAACCAGCGAATTTCGCCGACCGCGCCCAAGCAAAAAGAGCTCAATCCCAAGTACTCCATGCCAGCGGAGATCTTTTTCTACGTTCGGCCGTCCACGTATCCGTGCTCTTTCCCATTCCCACGCGAGCATTCTGAGACACGCTATCTTCATCGCGCAAGCGTCGAGTCTGGCTATGAGAGCGCTGGACCTGCGATGCAGCTGCGCTTCAACCCATCGACCGTGGTCGGCCTGCAGCCGCACCATATGGTCAATGGCCAGTGCAACGCGCAGCTGGTGATTGTGGTGCCGAGCCATCACAGGATCAACCCGACTCTCGCGCCAACGAAGATAACCTTTACGCCGACGACGTTCTCACAGCTCCACTGCCACCGCGACCCTGGCGAATGTAAGGAGACGCTGCCCCGAATCATCGTTCCGGTGACACCCGTCGCCATGTCCTTAGGGGTCGAGCCCCGGTCGATGACCGTCGTCAAGAATACACGCGCCATCCTACTGAAGGAGCTGCTGACACCCTGGGGGGATACGCCCAAAGGGCAGCGCATGTTCTTCGGGCTCAAGCGGTGGAAGCGGGTTGTCGATCAGCTGTACACCGAGGAGGCTGACAAAGCCAAACCTTTGAAGAGGATCGCGGATAAACTCGACGTGGATTCGACTGTTGGCACGCCATTCCGCTTCGGCAAGTGGTACCCACGCGCCGCGCTCGACGTGCCGCCGTACACGACTATATACTTTCAGAACGCGCGCGTCGCCAGCTGCGCACCTAGGCCAGTGCGCCTGCCAATGAAATTCTTGCTGCCGAAGACTATCTATTTTTACGTTCGTACGATGACTGCCGAGGTGGGTTTCCCGCTGCCCGAGGCGGACTACCCTTCATCCAAGTACCTCCACTGCGCGCGCGTCATGCCTGGCCACGAGGCTGGCGGGCCGGCGTCGCACCTGGTGTGGAATGTCGATACGGTGGTCGGCCTCAAGAAGCACCAATGCCTCAAGTCGGGCGCGCCCGTTCCGTCCATGCAGCTGGTGCTCGTGGTCCCGTCGTGGGTCTCGCCAGACGGCACGCAAGCCGTCAACGAGGGCCTCGAGCCTCGGCAGCTCATGTTCTCACCCACCAACGGGTCGCAGCTGCACATGTCGTCGCGGCTGCCGCGCGTCATCTGTGCGCTTTTCCCGCGGCCTTCGCTCGACCAGACATCTCGCTTTTTGGACGGGCATACAAGCGGCCTGCGGCTGCATGCGCTCCGACAGCTGATCGGCGCGTGGAAGTCCTACACCGCTCACGAAATCAAGCTATCTGCCTTCAACCGATGGAACAAGGTCTGTGAGCTGATGCCGTCTCCAAACCTTTGGAAGCCGCCGGAGAGCCAGTTGGGAACGCCCTATGTTGAGCAGCTGCCCGACCTCGGAGAGACCAAGAATCGCTGCCGCTGGCCGCGCCTCGAGCGTGCCATGCAAATGGCTGCCGCCGCGCAAGGGCGTACCGCGGCATTTGACAAGGAGACTGAGAGGGCCAACTTTATACTCGCCGGCGGAGTGCCAAGCGGGGCCGTCACGAAGCACGCGCAGCAGCTCAAGCTAGACGTGGCGGCAGCACAGCAGATGTCGGCAAAGGCGCAACAGCAGCCATCTCTGACGCGCAGCCAGTCGGATGGTCTGATGAAGCCCCAGTCAGCGCCTCATCCGCCGTCGCAGCAGGTACACCTGCAGCAGGACCTTGCCCGTGCGACTCCTCCCACCAGGCGCAGCGAGTCGCCCATGCAATCGGCACGCGGCTCTGCGCAGTTGTCCGCGCAAAGCGCCTCGCCAAGGCGCACCTTCGTTGAGGCTGATGCCGCTGCTGCACGCGCGGAGGCGCGAGATGCACTCCTCGAGTTGGCATTGGCGCGCCAGGCGGCCGATGGTGAGGGCGGGGGCAGCAGCATTGGCCGCTCAACGCCACATTCGAGGGCAACGCCAAGAGATTTCGACGAGCGTGGCACACACATGAGCACCATGCCCGTTAACACCACGCCGCGGTCGGTATCGCCGCGCCCGGGCGCGATGACGCCGAGGGGTGGCGGCCCCATGGTGCGGGCAGCGTCGTCTCGCTCGGCGTCGCCTCGCTTCCCACGGCCGGGGTTGAACACCTCTGGCGCTGGCGCCGCTGGCAACAGGGCCAGCGGCGAGACGACGACGGCCAGCGCTCTTCCTGCGGCAGCACGAGGGGCGGAAGCCGCGACAATCCTCCTGGAAATCCCGCACAGCAGCAGACTGTCGGCTGAGGAGGACCTGGCGGCACAGGCTTTCGAAGCTCTCCGGCACAGGCCTGTGCCGGCGGAGGTACTGACGGCAGCCTTGGAGTCACGGCTGCCGCTGCCACCCCCGCCCCCGTGGGAGGAGCCCGAGGTGGCGCAGCGGGTCCCGCTGGTGGAGCCGAGCGAGGAGGAGCTGCACCGGCATCAGTCGTTTTTCGACGCCACGCTTTCGATGCCCGGGCACATGCCCATCATCATGTCATCCGGACGCGCGCGGGCGCTTGCGGCCGCGGGTGGCGGAAGGCTGTGAGGAGCTGGTAGTTGCCCGCGGCGAGGAGCGAGGAGACAGCAGTCAGGAACATACCATGTAGGTACCAGAAGAGACCCCAGTTGGGTCTCTCTACATGTCTCTAGGGTAGGGTGGAAGCATATGTCAGGTGGTCATCTTTTTCTCCGGAGATGAGTGCTTCTGTAGGTGATTAATGCGAGTGTGAGGTGGCACCCGTGCTCCGTGTGTCGACGCGACGACGATTCGCCCACGACGGCGCGGAAACTTGCGCGCGCACTGAAACTGCACAGAAGGTCCGGAGGGGGGCACAAGAAGGGTCGCCATTGACACAAATCGCCTCCCCTAGGACAAATATGCGAAGCTCGCACGACTACACACAGCTCACCGACGAGGCCGGTCTCGAACATCGTGAGTCAGCTGAGCCCGCCGCGCCTCCGGGCAGCGACACAGCGCGAGCTCTGCAGCCGGTGTTCGCGGCCCTCCAGCAAAGGCTCAAGGATGCGGCAGCCGCACGGCCGTTAGGCGCGGGCGGGACGGTTTCGATAACAGTCGGCCGTGAAGGCGCGGCCGAACGCTGGCTCGTCGACGCGCGTGAGGGAGTGGCACCGGATGCGGTCATCGTGCGGAAGCCCATGGGTGCCGCCGACGATGCGGTGGTGCGCATTGTCGTGCCCGAGCCGGCGGACCTGCTGGCGCTGCTCGAGCGCCGGCTACCACCCTTTCGCGCTCTCGCGCAGCGGCGTCTCGTCCTGCGCGGCGATCTCGCTCAGCTGCGGTCGATGCAGTGGCTCTTCGGCGGCGGCGTGAGTGAGGGTGGCGAGGGTGAGAGCAGCGCGGTGTGCGTACGCGTGCTGCACGCGGACGCGTCCAAGGGGCACGGTGAGTACGTGCTCTCCGTTGAGGAGGGTGCAGTCTCGTGGCTCATCGCGCGTCGGTGGAGCGAGCTCAAGGCGCTGAGTGCCGAGCTATCGCTGCTCTACGGGCGTGGCTCGGGCACTCTTGAGCTGCAACTTCCCACAGTGCCAACGTCGTACCGCAGCTCGACCTCCGCTACTCTGCTCAAGGAGCGCTCGCGCCAGATGACCGAACACCTCGCTGCCCTGCTCCGCCTGCTCCACTGCTCGCCGCGCAATGGCGACGGACCGCCGGTGCTGCTCCGCTTCTTACGACCAACTGACGAGGACACTCGACTCGCTACGGCTGCACTGCCTCGCCACGCCCACGCGGTCGCCGCGGCCGGCCACGTGGCTGTGGAAGGCCACGTGGCTGTGGGCGGCCACGTGGCTGTGCCTCCCCCGACCGCCCTCAAGGGCGGCGGCGGCGAGGCCAACGACGTGCCGCGAGGCCTTCCACCCAGCCCGACGAAGGCATCTTCACGGAAGGAGATTCCGATGGCAGAGCTACTGCTCCGGCGGCGGATGGAACTTGCGGAGGCGTCCGTCCTCGAGCTTGGTCGCCGGGCTGAGAGGATGAATGCCTGGGCCGGACGCCTCGGCTGGCTCGCCGCGCTCGTGTGCCTGCTCTCGCTGGTCTATGTCAACGTCACAGTCTATGTCAATCTCGCCAACGGCGGTGCGTGGCTCTCGGTGCCACGTGGGCCGCGTGACTTCGCCGCCGCACTGGTCGGCAGCACGAACACGACGGTCGCTGCCTCCTCCTCGCCGGCAGCAGTCGCAGACGCTGTACTGGTACCGTCGACCGGCGCTGTCGGGAGGCCGGTCGGAGCGGGGCTGCTGCTCCTGGGGGTGCTGCTGTCGGCGCTCTGCTTCTGTTGGCGCCAGATGGACCATGAGAAGGCGTCCCTGTATTGGCGGTACGTCGCCGTCTTCACCCTCTTCTGGCGCGTCTACTTGCACTACCGATGGGCAAGGGTGCGCGCACACCGAGTGGCGCTCGCTACGGCGCTCGCCGAGGGGCGCGCCTTCGACGGCCAGAGTCATCTGGAGGAGGGCGAGGACGCGAGCGACGCGGTGCGTGAGCTCTGGGAAGAGGCTCACGACGGCGCGGGCAAGATCCTGTTCCACCACATGAGCGAGCTCGGGGGGTTGTGGGTCAAGACGGGCCAATATCTCGCTTCGCGTGCCGATATGGTGCCCAAGGAGCTCGGTCGTCACCTTGCGGCGATGCTCGATTCAAACAAGCCGAGGCCGCTCGCCGAGGTGGTCACCACGCTGCTCGACGAGCTCGGCGAGGCGAAGCTAGCGAAGATCGCCTCGTTCGACCCGATCCCGATCTCGACCGCCTCGATTGCGCAGGTGCATCTGGCAACGCTCGGGGACGGACGGCGCATCGTACTGAAGCTGCAGCACGTCGAGGTGCGCGAGAAGATGACGCAGGACCTCGTCCAGGCCGAGGCGCTCGCTGATACGCTCTACTGGCTCGAGCCCCAGCTCGATCTGAAACCGATGATGACGGAGATGCACCAGCTCCACCTGTCCGAGCTCGACTTCACGGCCGAGGCGACCAATCTGAGAGAGGTGGGCGCCAACCTCGCGCGCCGTCGCATCAGAGCCACCATACCAACCGTCATTGACGAGCTCTCGACGCGTCGGTGCCTTGCCATGGGCCTGTGCGAGGGTCATTCGCTCAAAGATGCGCAACAGCTCAAGTCGCTCGGCATCGACTGCGCGCTGCTCGTGGCGCGCGTGTGCGAGGCGTGGGCGGTGCAGATGTTCGCCGACGGCGTCTTCAACTGCGACCCGCACCCCGGCAACCTCCTGGTGCGCCCGGATCCCACCCTTGGTCCGGTACCCGTGCTGCTCGACTTTGGGTTGTGCAAGCGGCTCTCCCTCGAGCACAAGCTCGCGTTCTGCCGTATGGTGGTCGCACTCTCATATCTCGATGCAGACGGGCTCGTCGGTTCGCTCGAAACACTCGGGCTGCAGTTCCCGCCCGACATCGAGCCGTTCACGCTGATGAAGGGCCTCGCCTTCACCTTCAGGGACACCGAGGCTGACGCGGGCCAGGCGCGCTCGCGCATCCGCACGAGGCTCAAGAAGGCTCGCGCCGACCGCCAGAAGATCGTCGAGAAGCGCAAGGAGCGCGAGGAAGCCGCGCGCCGTGCCGGAAAGCCAGTGAAGCCGCAGCAGCAGGTACCGACGCTACCAGGCGTGGTCGCCTACTTTTATCGCACGCTCATGATGCTGCAGGGGCTCGCGACCAACCTGGGTGTCTCTCTGTCCTTCATGCCGATCCTCTCAGGATGGGCGGCAAAGACCCTCCTCGAGCACCGCCGCGCGCAGCTCCAGCCGAGCGCGCCGCTTCGCTCGCCGCCGCCGAGCGCGCCGCCGCGCTCGGCGTTGCAGGAGCGCGCCCTGCGCCTGCTGCACGCGCTCGCCGACACGGACGAGCTACTCGGCGCTCAGGTGAGCCTCGTACGCCGCGGCGTTGTGCTTGTCGACGCGGCCGTTGGGCGCTTGGGCGCTGTCGACCCGCGCCCCGTGCGCACCAATTCGCTCTTCCAACTCTTCGAGGCTGGCTCACCCGTGCTCGCGACCATCGCGCTGCAGCAGGCGGTCACGCGAGGCGGCGCGCTCTGGCTGCAAACGCCGCTGGCCAACCTCTGGCCACCTTTTGCGCAGAATGGGAAGGAGAAGCTCACATTGCTCCATCTCCTCTCGCACCAGACCGGCCTCCAGCATGCCTACCCAGCCGATGCTTCCCTCAACGACCTCATCGATACTGGCGCGATGGTGGCGCACGTGGCGAGCGCGCCCATGACGGCGCCTGGCGCGCCCACAGGCGGCAGCAGTGCCGACGGCGGCGGGATGCGGTACGAGGGGCTGCCTTGGGGCTGTGGGCTCTGGGGTGTGTTGCAAGCGTGCACCGGCCAGCCTCTCCCCGCGCTGCTCGTCGGGCGCATCTGTGCGCCGCTCGGTCTACCAGTAGAACCCGAGGCGGCCGAGCTGCTGCTCAGTGTGCCGAGCAGTCCGGCCGCCGCCGCCGCCGCGTGCGAAGCGCGTGTCGTCACGCATGACGCGTCCGCCCTGCTCAAGCGTGCGGGGCTGGACCTCTCCGAGGTGCTCACCACGGCGTCCGCGCCTGAGGACGAGGGTGATGGACCCTCCGACGCGGATGTGGAGGCTGGCGTGGCGAGCACGCCAGGAGGAAACGGTAGCAAGGGCAGTAGTGACGGCGGTGGCAGCGGCGGCGGCGGCGGCGGCGGCGGCGGCGGCGGCGGCGGGATGATGATGATGATGGGGCCGCAGGTGCTGCTCGCGCCGCACTTCCTCAACATGCAGAAGCTGCGCACCGCGACGCTACCGGGCGTGTCGATGCACGGCACGGCGCGGGCGCTCGCCGTCTTTTACGATGGAGTGGGCAGCGCCAAGCTGCTACCCACCGAGGTGGTGTCAGAGCTGCCGCGCCTTGCGAGCTTCGTCGCTCGGGGCCACACAGCCACGCCAGCCTCGCCAGCCTCTGCACGCACCAACCCCTCGCCCGGGAAGCTCCCTCCCTTGCCAGCCGTGAGCGGCGGGGCGAGCAACGCCAAGGGCGTCCGTTGGGCGGCCGGATTCCAGTTGGGAGAGGCTGCCGTCGAGATGCCGGTGACCGGCGAGAAACTTCTAGTCAGCGTGCTCGGGCACGGCGCCGTCGGTGGCAGCGTGGGGCTCGTCGTGCCAGCGGCGGGCCTCGCGCTTGCTGTGACCGTGAGCAAGCTCGCGCCTCATCGGCGCGCGAGCCAACGGCTCATTGAGATGCTCCTCGATGAGTTTGGCGTGCGGCTCACGCGGAGCGAGGGGCTGCTGCACGATGCCTGACGCCCACAGCGAGGACAGCAGTGTACGCAGGTCTGTCTTGACCGTTGACGAAGCTTGAAGTGTCTTGACCGTTGACGAAGCGTGCAGACGGCAGTTGAGGTGGAGAGCGCCTGGCTCGTTGCCTCTCGGTCTCGCTCAGCCCCGCTGGTCACGGACTAGAGTGCTATAGGAGGGGTACCTACATCTGTAGAGACCATCACAGGGACGTTATAGCGGAGCCGGTGGAGCGCCGTCGACATACGCGGCAAGCAGACGCCCGACCCATGCTCAGTAGAGTCACCGCACCGGCTTCGCATTTGTATTCGATTATTTTACAAATGATACTGTGAAACTGAAAGTGATAACACTGTGCCGGCACAGCGACAACAGCCGGCAGAACAACACCGGTCTATACCAACTACCGAATTGTTGTTATTGCGCCACCTCGACCTGTAGATCTAACGGCGTCGGCGATCGCTCCGACTCGACTGGTTCCGAGGCGGCCGGGGGCACAGCGTGGGCACCCGCGTTGCCGTGGGCGCCCGCGTTGCCCACCGAGGGCAATCGTGTGGTTGGCACCGCGACCGTCGCTGCCACCGTCGCCGCCATCGTGGCGCCCGAGGCGGCGGCGGCGGCCGACGGAGGGAGCGAGAGCGAAGACGTCGGCGAGGGGGACGCGCCCGATCCAAGCAAGCGCTGCTCATCTTGACGCGTCAGCGGCGCATCGAAGACGTCATACACGACGCGCTTGAGGAAGCGGTCAGCATACACACTGGGAGGCACCGCTGAGATGCCCTGGCCGTCGTGCCACGGCGGCAGCCACACCTTACAGAAGTGCTCGAGTTGCTTGCGCAGCGACCACGTCTGAAGCACGTCGACGAGGCCGAGGTAGTAAGACTGCGGCCCTTCGACGATGATGGCGTACTCAACAGAGTGCGAGTACGGGCGGTTCGGACTCTCGGGTCGGGACTGGCAAGCGGCGGCTGGGGCGGCGGCTGGGGCGGCGGCTGGGGCGCCGCCGCCCGCGCTGCCACGTGGGTGCGAAGACACGAGGAGAGGCGAGACGGTGCCTAGCACGGCGCCCGCGAGCGAGCACGAGGCACGCGGACTGACGCCGCTGCCCTGTAGAGCGCCGTATTGAGCGCCCGCGAGCGAGCATGAGGCACGCGGACTGACGCTGCTGCCGCCGCTGCCGCTGCTGCCGCCACTGCCATCGCGAACGATCGGGAACAACGAGAGGGAGGGCGCCGCAGTGAAGGGCGCGTGTGGCGCGTGCGGGCTGCTTGTCGGCTCGGTGCCGTCGATGGGCGTGAGGTGCGTCTGTCCTCCATCGGTGTTGACGACGAAGCGGCCGCGGCGCACCCCGACGACGAGGGAATAGTCCATCGTGTGAAGCGTGTTCGACAAGAAGGCGACGTCGGTGGCCATCTGGCGGCGCAGCTCGGCGAGACGGCTCGATGAGAGGTGGAGGCAATAGTTGAGGTCGTTGTCCTTCTTGACGGTGTGGGGATCTTTGGGCCGCGAGGAGTTGCGATTGACCCACGAGCCCTTGAGGTCATACCGCTCATCCATCTCGGGCAAGTGAGACTCGGCCAACGGTCTCATGGGCGCGTGGTAGAAGACGTTGCCCATCACGACGAATGTCATCGTGGTGTTGTACATCGAGATCGAGTACAGTCCGTAGAACTTGGTCAGGTACGAGCCCGGCTGCGCGCGTAAGTACTCCGTGTACTCGGGCGCGTGAGCCGTGAGGATGGCCGCCTCTGAGCTGTCGATTGTCTTGACAATCAGGCGCCGATCGTGCGTGTAGTACATGAACGAGCCGCTCTTCCCCTCGGAGAATCGCCAGCGCCCACCCCGGCCCTCCTTGGAGCGTCGGATCCACACCTGATGAGGCAGGCAATCAAGGGTGTCATCCGAGGTCATCCGAGGTCATCCGAGGTCATCCGAGGTCATCCGAGGTCATCCGGGGTCGTCAGGGGTCGTCCGAGGTCATCCGAGGTCATCCGAGGTCATCCGAGGTCATCCGAGGTCATCCGAGGTCGTCAGAGGCCATGGCCAGAGGCCCTTCATCCACACCTGGCCGCCGGAGAGCAGGGAGGCGAGATAGACGCTGGGATGTACGCCCTCGGCCTCACGCATCTGCCGAAAGGGCCCCGGGTGATACTCGACGAACTTGAAGGGCGGCCCGCCGCCCGCGAAGAAGGCGATCCATGCCGAGGACGAGAAGAAGCTACACACCTGATGAGGGAGGCAATCAAGGGCGTCATCAGAGGTCGTCAGAGGTCATCAGAGGTCATCAGAGGTCATGCCGAGGACGAGAAGAAGCTACACACCGACGCCGTGAGACGCGAGAAGAGCCAGCGCCAGGGCCGGCCGTGCCCGCGCTCCTCGAGCATGCTGGCATCGATGCACCCGACACAGTCTATGTCCGGAGGCACGCGCCGTGTCGGTGCGTCGGCCACGCGCGGGAGCAGCTGCTGACCCGACGCTGAGAGCCGTTGCTCGTCCAGCGCGCTGCCGATCGACAGGTGCACGGCGCCGAAGCCGCTCGCGCCGTCCGTGCGCGGCATCACGGTGCGTGTGGACGAGATGCGAGGGCTATCGGTGTCGGGGCGGATGGAGGGGAGCATGACGATGCGCTGCGCCGAGTGCTCCCTGGGCGTGCCCGCCGCCTCCTCGGCCGCCTCGACCGCCAGCCGGATGCCAAGCTGCGTGTATGAGAGCCATTCCTCCCGAAGTGCCTCGGGCATGTCCCACGCGCCGATCGCCTTGCGCTCGCGCGGTCCGCCGCCTGGGCTGTGCAGCCCGCGCTCCGCCTTGATATACCGGTGCGCGGTCAGGTGCCACACGACCGCGTTGAGCCCCCCCTTGCTCGCGATCGTCAGGCCCATCAAGGACCAGAGTGCGCCCGCTTGCCAGTCCTTGCCGGCAGAGCCCCAATGCCACATCGGGTAACAGTGCACCATCAGGGCGAGGTAGATGATGGAGGCGGCCATCCAGTACACGACGCCGGTGCCCACATACAGGATCAGGTCCTTGATCGTCTGCAGCCGCACCTCGTACGTCGCCTGCAGCCCTTCCCACAGGCGCGCCGTCGCGAAGAGCACCGACAAGATGCAAAACGTGAGGATGGCGATCACCCACACATAGAAGAGGAACCACATGGCGGACTGTTCAGTACTCCAGTCAGTGGCGCGGTCCCACACGTGGCTCGTGGTGCAGTTCTCCGACGGGACGATCGCCGACTCATCCTGACGAATCCAGCAGATATTGATCGCGCTCGCCCCTTGCATGTTGGTCGCCAGCAGGACGACCGCGGAGGCGAGCGAGCTCAGCCACACGGCCGCGTGGTACTTGGGCTGGATGGGTGAATAGGGCCGAAACGGCTGCGTGAGCGAGAGGCACAGGTCGAGGCAGATGACAAGCAGCCACATCTCCGAGGCGAACGCGGTGAATTGAGTGTAGAAGGACATCGCTGAGCACAGCCCCTGATACTCGGGGAGCTCGCCCCAGAATGTTTGATCGTCGTTGACCGAAGCCTGCACGAAGAAGGTGACGAGATATTGGAGCGCGAAGAGCAAATCCGTGACCGTGCGCCAGAAGAGCAGCGAGAGCGGCGGCCGGCGCACGCTATGGTACGTGCAGTACTTGTAGATGACGTTCGTGCATGCAAGGCACGAGACCACCGCGCCGGCGAAGAGCGTGGCCTGGGTCAGCACGACCGAGGAACTGGTGGGAATCTCGGGCCCGATCGGCTCGAATGGAGCCGACGGCGGAAAGGGCTGCGACGGAACAAGGTCCGGGGGTATGGTAAGGTCGGGCGACGCCATCGTCAACAACTTCACACTCGCGTGATGAAGTTTTTAGGAACTCACATCAACTGGGAGTGAACCCTACAAAGGACTACGGTTTGAACGCGCAGGGATGTCCACACCTCTCATCAAATTTCCCGCTTTTTCTCCACGACCCCTCCGTCTTCGCCTTCGCCTCCGGCCTCCGATGACGGTCCGCACGCGGACCGTCATGTACAGTCTTCGCAGCCTCGACCAGCTTTCCAACGACGAGCTCGTGCGCGTGCTCTTTCACCTCAAGATTGGCGACCTCTGCCGGTTTGCTCAGGTCAGCAAGCACTGTTCGGAAATCGCAAGCGCGAATGAATTGTGGGCGGCGCGCGCGCGCAACATTTGCATAAGCTACTCTCTCGATTGGCACCATTTCGAAGGCAACTTTCTGGACGGAGTGAAGCATGATGGAGGAAATCTGCCCATATACAGTGGACCGCCGCTCCGCATGCCATATCTCACCGTGGAGAACGACGCAACCAAACTTGGCGATGAGGGTTTGCTGTACCGCTGCTACCCCTCCTCCCAGCAGGGCCGCGCAAGGAAAGACCGCACCGACCATGTGTGGATTACGTCCAAGTTTTCCGTGACCTGCTGCGGTGCACACTTTGCCTCTCGCTCGGTGTTCGAAGAGCACCTAGAGGATATACGCCACTACGAGCGCATGCAGGATGCTCGTGGGCGGAGCCCGTCGTTCGACATCAGCATCGACCCGCGTATCCTCTATGGGAAGGATGGCTTCAAGTCGATGACGATGCGTGAGCAGTACCGAGAGATGCGCAGCTACGTCGACGCGATGCTGCCCGAGATTGAGGCGCGGTGTGACCCATCGAGGTGGAGCGAGGATGAGCTGACGAACCTGCGAAGGCTCTCGAATGAAGGTCTTTCCTTCATGGACGAAATCGTTGCCGTACACGATGACGAGGACGATTACTTCCAGAGCCTTGTCGAGACGTGCCGCGAAAACCTCATGCCTCTGGCCATCGGCGAGCACATCTGTGACAATGTTCTCCAGACGTTTAAGCATTCGGGCGTGTACAGCTGGGCTGTTCCCTACTTGACGGTGCGAGACTTCCTCACAGACGGCCTGGCCCTGTGCGATCCCCACGGTGGATCGGCCTCGGGTGAGCAGTGGTTTAGCGGGATCAGCGAGCTCTTCGAATTGCACTACAATGGCGCGTTCAATGACGAGGACGGTTCCGAGGACTGATGACGACCCTCACGTGTCGTCCCTCTCTTGATACGGTACTTGGTGTTTTGGAAGAAGCATGTTCAAAAGTTTCATTTGAATGTGTGTGAACGTGAACGTTGTTTCGCGCCCCTCGGCGCCCTGATTCAAGAGGCCGAAGGCGCTCAGGCATGTCTTCACCTTCGCGCTCTCCGTCGCGCAAGAGCCCGAGGCTGCTCGCCCGGCAGGAGGCGGCGCAGCAGGCAGCCAGGTGCATCGCCTCTGCCGTGCGCAGCCGTGTGTGGTGCGAGGCGCGCACCCTCGACGAGCCACCTCGGTCCTACTATTACAACTTGCAGTCTGGCGAAACGGCGTGGACGCTGCCAGAGGGCGCGATCCTGCGTTCCGCCGGGCGCGATTCGCTCATCCCACGCCCGGGCGACCCCATCAGCAGGCAAAGCTCCTTTGCCCGCTCAAGCTCTATGGCCAGGCAAAGCTCCTCCAAGACTCGCTCCTCAGTGGCCTCCGTGACTGAGGAGGCGACCGGCGACAACGGAGCCGCAAATACCGTCTCGCCAACAGAGGACGCCGTGGTCGCTGCCGTGGGCGCTGATGCCGTCGAGGGCGGTCCTCCGCTCGAGCTGCACGAGGTGCTGCAGCTCCTCTTCTCATGGCTACAGGATACTCGCGCCCTCTATTCGGAGAGCCGTGCAGACCTTGAGCAGCTGCGCACGGCACACGCCGACGACGTACGAAGCGCGCAAGGGGCCATCGCACAGCTCGCGCGCAAACACGCGTCCTACACGAAGTGCCTCAAGGAGGAGCTCGCTCTCGTGCGCAAGGAGGCGGCCACAGCCAAGGAGGCCGCGGCCGCGTCCATGGCGGCCGGATCGCCCAGGCGGCGCGCGAGCTTCGACGAGATGAATGCGAGCTCGTGGGCGGCGGAGGTGGAGCGGTTACGCGATGGGCTGCGCAAGGCAGAGGCTCAGCTCGTCCATGAGCGCGAGGCTCGCGAGCTGCTGCTGCAGGAACAGGCGGAGGCCGATCGCCTCCGCGCCGAGGCGGCCGCTGCGCGCGAGCAGGCTGAGGCGGCCGAGGCGGACGCGGGCGCAGAGAGGGGGAACGAGGCGCTGCACGAGGAGCTCGCACAGCTGCGGGAGCAGCTTTCTGCCAGCATCTCCGCCGCATCCGAGGCGGCTGAGGCGCGCCAAGTCGCCGAGACTGACGCTCAGGCTGCGAGGCACGAGGCCGCTGCAGCGCGGACTCAAGCGCTGATGGCAGAGGCGGCGGCCAAGGTCGCGGAGGCTGCCGCCAGGGAAGCAGAGGTATCCGCCAGAGCTGAGGCGGCGGCCTCGTTCGAGGAGGCGCACGCGAGCGCGTTGGCGGCCGTATCCAAGTGCCAGGCAGACACGGAGCGGGCATCGGGCGGTCTCATCCGTAGCGAATGGCGCTTCAAGGGGGAGCGTGCGAAGGTGCGACTCGCCGAGGCGAAGGCGATGGAGCTTTGGGTGCCCTCGGACCGCGCGCATGCAATTGCTCACCACGGCGCCCTCTCTCCCCACAGGTGCGACTCGCCGAGGCGAAGGCGAGCGAGGCGGCGGCGCGCGCAGGCGCGGTGAGCAATGCGCTCGAGCACCTGCGCCTCAAGCATGCCAAGACGCTCGAGGAGCTCGACGAGTACAAGGGTAGCGTGCGTGTCCTATGCAGACTCCGCCCCCTCAAGCCCGGCACCGAGGAGGCGCGCGGGCCGTCGGCGGTCGTCGCGCCGCCGCCGCCTGAGGGCGGTCCGAGCCGCTCGGTAGTAGTGCAAGCACCGAATGCGAGCCAGACAGTGGGAGGCAGCATCAAGACCTTCGAGTTTGACGGCGTCTTCGCGCCGGAGGCTTCTTCGGCGAGCGTCTTCGAGGAGCTGCAGCCGCTCACGCGCAAGGTCGCCGCCGGCGCAACCGCCGCCATCCTCGCCTACGGCCAGACCGGTAGCGGCAAGACGTACACGGTGAGTGCCCTGCACAATCTCGCCCTGCGCGAGCTCTGGGCCGGCGAAGCCGCCAACGGGGGCTCCGCCGCCCTCGCTGTTAGCCTGGCAGAGGTGTACATGGATGAAGTGCGCGACCTCGGTCGCCCGGCCGACCCGATCCCCGCGGCCGGTACTAAATTCGCCTTCGGCAGCGCCGTGGCCAGCGCCGGTGTCACTCCGCGCTCGTCGGAGGTGGATGCAAGTACGCTGACGTGGACCACCGTGACGAGCGCCGAGGCGGCATGCGCCCTCGTGTCGAGCGCGCTCGAGAGGCGCGTGACCGCCGATAACGGGCTCAACTCGGTCTCGAGCCGCTCGCACTTGATCATCTTCTACGCGCTGCTCGGCCCGCGCGGTGAGCGCAAGGGGCAGCTGGCCCTCGTCGACCTCGCCGGTTCCGAGCGGCTCGGTCGTACCGAGGCAACGGGTGGTCTGCGCGACGAGGCCATCTCGATCAACCGATCGCTCACGGCACTCGGCGACGTGCTGCACGCGCTCGTGGGCAAGACGGAGCACGTTCCCTACCGGCACTCGAAGCTGACCACGCTCCTCCAGCCGTGCCTCAAGCGCGGTGCGCGCGTCGCCCTCATCATCGCCGCGTCACCCTCCTCGGAAGATGCCCTCGAGACTATTCAGACTCTCGGCTTCGGCGTGCGCGCGCGCAACGTGCACCTTGGCCCTATGGCGAGCACGTCGTCGGCGGCTGGCGGCGCTGCTGGGGGTGGGCTCCAAAAGGAGGTCGCACGTCTCCAAAAAGAGCTCGTCGAGGCCAAGGCGCAGGCAGCTGCTCATGAGCGGAGCCTGGCGAGCTTCAAGCAGCAGGCGAGCTCGACGGACGAGGCGGCCAAGGGTAAGAGTGAGGCGATCAAACGTGCGGAGGCCAAGGCAAAGGAGGCGGAGCACGCTCTCAAGCGCAGCGAGGCCGCCGCGCACGCGGAGCGCTCGCGCCTTCTCAAGGAGATGGAGGAGCTCCAGCGAAAGCTTGACGTCGCCACGAGCCGCGCGCGCCGTCCTGAGCGTCCTGAGCGTCCTGAGCCTTCCGCCCCGGCCGCTCTGCCGCAAGCCCTCTCCGCGCCCACCACGGCTCGGCAGCCGCGGCTGGCGCCGGCCGAGGCGAAGAAGGAGGCTCGCGCTCCGGCCGTCGAGGCTCCCAAGCCAAAGCAGCCGTCCAAGGCGGTCGTGGCGGCTACCAAGGCTGGTGCAGCGCCGACTAAGGCGGCAACGGCCGTCGCCACGGGCGGGGCACCGGCCGACGCGGCGGCGGCAGCCGAGGTGGCAGCAAGCGAGTCAGCAGCGGCTGAAGAAGTCGCAGCCGAGGCATTCGCGGCGCTTCCGACGTGCCACGTGGCAGTGGACGAGGGCTCACCGCGCCGCCAAATCTCATGTGCGGCGGCGGCGGTGTGCATGGGCTACGCATGCTCGTGTGGAGTCTACGACGAGGTCTCGCCAGCCGTTGGGGGGGAGACAGAAGCACCACCGGCGTCCCTTACGACAGAGTCCCTGCCATACGACCCCGCGGACATGGAGGCAGCGGCTCTCATGTCCTTCGTGGGGCACGAGGCCGCTGCGGTGCTCGAGGCCGCTGCGGCCGCGGCTCGCGCGGAGGTGATGCAGGAGGAGAGCCAGCCTTCGTCATCGCCTCGTGGCACGCTGCGCGGTACCGACAATTGGCCGCAGCAAGTGCTGAAGCGCTTATCGGCCGTGCAGGATAGCGTCGTGCCGCCGGGCGCGCCTCTCTCTCCTCGGCGCGCGTCCCTGCTCAACATGCCCCCCTCGCAGGCCGGTGCGAAGCCAGCGACCGTTGAGGTCGACGGCGTGAGCGACGGCTGGGCGGTGCCAAGCCGCAGGGAGTCTGGCGGCTCAAGCAGCGTGATCAGCGGGCTAAGTGCGACGAATGAGTCGACCATCTTCGCCCACCGGCTCGACTCCGCTCGAGAGGCTTTCAACGGCACGCCCGACATGGCGCTCGACGCATGGCTTGAACCTTCGGAACGCTCGGAGATGCTCGATACGTCTAACGAGACGTCGCTGCGCCTGAGCACATCGCCGCTGGTCGCGCATCTGAACGAGCTGCTGGCCGAGGGCAAGGCCGAGCAGGTCGCCCCATCGCTCGATGATCGACTCGCGGCAACCGACTCAATGGAGGATATGGTCCGGGAGATGCTCGCGAGCGCGCGCGCCACCTCCAAGGACACCTCGTTTCTCGAGGACCGTCCCTACGGCAAAGAGGTGGCCGACTCGGGCGCAGCAGACGAGACTCATGAGCAGCACCTCGCCGTGACCTTCGCGCTGCTACCGCATGAGGCCGCTCTCGCATCGCCTGCAAGTGCCCCGCGCACGACTCCCCGTCACGGCGGCTCGCGGCCGACTGTTGCCAAGACGCCCGGCTCGCAGCATTCGCACAGCGCCGCGCGCACCCCGGCGAGTGCCTCTGCGAAGACGCCCCTCGCCCCCCTCGTCCCGCGGCTCGGCCTGACGCCAGGCTCCGCAAAGCCGCAGCGGAGGCCGCTGCAGAGCACCCCGAGCTCGGGCGCTCCGCTCACATGCCCCTCGCGTGTGCTTGTTCGAGCTCAGACGGCAGAGGAGCCGCTTAGCGCGCGCACGCCCACTGAACAGCGCACGCTCGCTCAGACCGCGCGCACTCCGAAGGCCGTTTGGGCTCCACCAGAGAAGGGCTGGCGCTAAGAGCTCTCACTGGAGGGGGCGCTCGGGATGGCGCCGGGGGAAAGGGGGGGGCGGCCGTGGAGGGGCTCCCGAGTGAGGGAGCACTGATGTTTGGGGAGGGGCACGGCAAGTTGCGGGGCAGAGGATGCACAGGCGAGTGCCATAGATGGTGATGATTGCTCGATGGATGGCGACGCTAAACGGCTGATGGGCATGTGAACGGGATGCGGGGATGCCACACCATCAATCTGTGTCGGTGGCTCTTATCCGGAAGAAAGAATATGGTTGGAATGCAACATTCCGGGATCCGAGTCGGAGCAGACGAGACCCCAGGCGCGAAGACGAGAGTGGAAAGAACAGCTAATTCTCTGATCTCTCCGTCGTGAGTCGCGTCGGGCCGACGTGTGAATGGGATTGGGTTGGCATCGCATGTAACGAATATCGCGTCCTATCGTGTCGTATTTCGTTTCGACTGAGATGTTCGGACAGAGAATGTGAAAGAGAGATCGGATATTCACTAGTTTCAAATCGAATGTCGAGTCTCTTCTTCGCGCAGGTGGGTGCTAGACCTGACCTTACACCTTAGAACCGCTCATATTCCTCATACATAAGCTGGATGTTACATCGACCCGACGTCTGGCGCGTGGCGCCTCGTCGATCGCGGGGCCTCGCGCGTCGCGGCGCCGTCTGGCGTCTGTCAGTGCGCGTTGCGCCTCGTCTCATGCGGTCATTGCGCCAGTCATGCTCATGGGGTGAGTAACTCAGTGACTCTTTGTAAATGTATTTGTGGGCGATACGAGAGCGGAGGGGGGCGCCTTGCACCTCTGGCGGCGCATATCGAGTGTGCAATGTCTCAACATCGGACGACCTGCTGCTGCCACAGGTTCATCCTCCATCGAGCCAGCGGTCAACTCTTGTCCTCCGCGGCGCACTCCATGATGGCGAGGTTGTGCTTCAGATTCGTCATGAGAGGGCCGATGTCGAGGATGTCGGAGAGCGCCGTGTAGAACGGCATCAAGACGAAGGTGATGAAGCCCACCTGGCAGCGTGGTACATTGGGCGTATCGCGGTCGAAGAACTTGCTCACGGGCAGACTGGCAGCCTTCTCAGCGTCACCCTGATTGTAAAACTCCTCCATCACCTTGTCGGTCCACAGCCGATACACGGGCTCCGGCCTGCACGGATTGGAAATGTCGGCCGCGTGCAGTACAATCTCGAGCACAAACGTCTTGTCCTCTTTATTCGACAGGTCGAAGCTCCCAGCTTCGATGGTCGCTTTCAACCTGTCGACATTCTTAAAGTGCACCCCCATGTCAGTGCCCAGGATCATGGCGACGATCATATCGCGTACCTCGCGCCGCTGCGCTTTGCCGAGCGACGCGAAGAGATCGCATGCGGGGTCCTTGAGCACTTGGAACAGTCGCGCACAGTGATGATTCTCGAGCACCGACTTGTCATTGTAGAAGATCGCCAGCTCGCTCGAGCTTGACACGTGGAACGCATTATTCTGGCCCGTATGCCCGGCGTCGTGCGCAAGGGCGGCGACAAGCACCGCGAGCAGATCCTCTGGCTCCAAAAGTGAGCGCAACTTCCGATGCTGGCTGCTTCCCCCGCCGCCCGCGCCGCCCATACCCGCGCCCCCCCCCTTGCTGTTTCGTACGGTCCACTTCCACAAACTCTCGGCGACCCCGTCGGGGAGCACCGCGCCAGGATGCGTGGCGGCCCGAACCAACTTGCGATACTCTGGTGGCTCAGGCGCGTCGCTCGCGTTCAAGATCCACCACGTCGCCTGAAGGACGTCCGCGGCGTGTGAGCGGTTGTGGTATGGGTTGTCTGCGTAGCTGTCCTCTAGGCGCTGTAGAAAGGCGAGCAGCTTGGCGTCGCTAATGCCAAAGTGTTTCTGGATCCCCTCGTGCTTGAGTAAGTGATAGCCGGCAAAGACGAGCGCGTGGTCGTTGGTAACGCGTTTCAGGCTAAACGCGTCAAAGTTCCACGCGCCCTCGCCACGCGCGATGGCGCCGTCCAGCAGGCACCTAGCCTCCTTCACTAGCGGAGGCTCGAGGGGCATCGCGAGTCCGTGGGTTGGTCCGAAGGGGGGTTCGATTGACCTAGCGGCGTGCCCGAGGGGGGACACGTGGCTGCTCTTGCTCCCCTCGCTGTGCTCACCGACGCTCTGTAGTGCGCCCTCCCCCGCCGAACGCTCAGCGTTGCCATAAATAGCTGTGATGAAGTCGTGAACGTCGCCGGAGGCGGTAGATGAAGACTCGGAGGAGTGTCGACGTTGTTTGGAACGTGTCATCTCGTGCAGCGCTGCATTCTCTTCCCAATTGAGTGAGCGCGGGTCCTTGACCACTTGACGAATTCTGGCCTGCGTGAACTGGAGCGGCTCGCGAACGAACTCATGCGTGGTCCCTAGCCGGCGAGAACCCTTGCCCACAGATTCCTGCTTCTGGGGGTCGATTGGGCGGCCGTCCGCGTCGACGAGCTGAATGAGCAGGCGCGGCGTGGACGGGGTGCCCCTGGTGAGCTGGTGGTCCGAGCGCAGGCATGAGAGCACGTCGAGCGCTTGCATGATCGGCGTCTGGGTCATCTGCACTGAGATGAGCACGGGCGGCTGGTTGGCGAGGCGCGAGGCCATCTGGTCCGGATCGATCGTGCGCAGCTGCTGCCGCGCCAGATAGAACTGCATGCCGGCGGCCAGCGTGACCAGCAGAGCAAGCGTGGTCGACAAAACGGGGGGTGTGTCCGGCACGGCAACGGCTGCCCACCCGAGCAGGGCGGCTGGTAGGAGAAGGACGCCAGTGCACGCTAGCTGCATCACACTCTGCGCGCGCACAGTATCCACGAGCTCGTCATACAGCGACCGGCCGGCTGGCTGCCCAACGGCCTGCTCCGCCATGGAGTCAGCACTGGCTGCTGGAGATAATATGTGGTGGCTCCGAGCCCGCGCCGGCAAGTGAGAATCAGCTGTTCGCGGCACGATGACTGCCGGCAGCGACGAACGCCGGCGCATCAGAACAAAACACGAAGGTCTTCCATTGTCCACTCCCCGTTTTCCCCACAGGGGGGTGACCGCGCAGGCTGTGTGACGATGTTGCGGCCGTGCCTTGGGTCGTGCGCTCGTGGCCTTGTGCCGCACTGCCAGGAAGGCCGCCCTTGAAACCCCTTGATGTCGTTGTTGACATTGGAGGTGACGTTTCTCGTTTGGAGTGAGATATCACGAGGCTAATAAGCGCTGTGCTTTTACCGATTCTTGTCCATATGGACACTTTTACGCCGAAATGACCTCAGGCCTCACTATTACCCCTACGGCTACGGGCGTACGGCCTACGGCTACGCCCCCACACCCTTGACCCTTCGGCCTTCGCTGAGGCCAGGCGCAAGACGCAATTGGGCAATTCGCAATTGCAATATCGCCCAACCCCGAATCGCCCGATGCAACGGTCGAAACAATCTCGAGGCCTCGAAAACCCAGCCCATCCTTTCTCATTGTGATTGGGGAAGCCGAGCGTGAGAGCCCCAGCATTGCTCACATGCTCACTCGGGCAGATACTGATACATTGCCTGACAGTGTAACTGAAATCCACTCCGGCCCTTCACTGCATCTCGCACTGCTTGTCTCCCTGCATCTCCCATATTGCTGTTGAAGCGCAAGTCCAAGCTGGTCAGGACTACGTTGATCTTCAGCGCCTCCGCGATCGCCTTGGCACCCTCGTCGCCGATCCCGTTCCAGCCCAACTGCAGGAAGGTCAGGACAGCGTTGACCTTCAGCACCTCCGCGATCGCTTTGGCACCCTCTGGTCCGATATTGTTGCGGTACAGGTCCAGGGTGGTCAGGACTGCGTTGACCTTCAGGGACTCCGCGATCGCCTTGGCACCCTCGTCCCCGATTTGGTTGTAGTAGAGGGACAGGGTGGTCACCACCGCGTTGACCTTCAGTGCCTCCGCGATCGCCTTGGCACCCTCCGCACCGATCTTGTTCTCGTTCAGGTGCAGGGTGGTCAAGACCGCGTTGTCGCTCAACTCCAGGTTGTATAGGACCGCATTGACCTTCAGCGCCTCTGCGTTAACCTTCAGCGCCTCCGCGATCGCCTTGGCACCCTCGTCGCCGATGTGGTTGAACGAGAGGCGCATCTCTGTCAATACCGACATAGCAGGAATGAGATAGGCGACAAGCATGGCCGCAGGACAATTGAGCCCCCTATTGGACAAGTTGAGGAGCTCCGTGACGCTGTCCCCGCGCAGTTGCTGCACCGGAATGCCGCAAATGACTCCTGAGCCCGCACAGGCAACGGCTGCGATCGTCAGCCTCAACGGTGGCTCTCCCTCGCCTGTGATGCAGCTGTTGAGAGCATCCTTAGCAGCACCATGTAGCAATGAAGGGCGGCGCCAGTCGCCCATCTCGCATTGCAGATCCGCGGCCCGAACGGCGGCCACGTCCACCACATAGCCGTAGCCATGGAGGCGCGCAAGCCCAGGCAGCATCCGCCCCGCTACGGCCGCGTCCCCGGGCCGGCCGGCCTCAATGAGCTGCTCCAAGTCAAGGTCGGTGATCTCATCCAGACGTGTGGGTACTGGCTGCCCGTCGCGGCGGCACAGGCGCAAGCAGAGGACACGTTGCGCCAGCGCCCGCCAAGATCGACTCACGCCCTTGAGCTCCGCCAACGTGGCCACGTCCACCAGGCCCAGAGCAGCCTCCATGGCATCCGCCGAGAACGAGGGCTGCTGCAGCGGCTCGGGCGGTAACGTGGAGCTGGCCGGCTGCTGCGGCGCCTCAACGACGTCTTCCGGTACAAAAGCCGGCTCGGCGATTGACGCCGCTGCATCCGCCATCTCGATGAGGCGCCCGATGAGCACGGGCTTGGTGCCGTCGGTCGTGAGGCCAAGCTTGCGCAGCTTACAGCGCAGCTCCTCAACGCGCATCCGACTGTAACGCTTACGAAGCTCGTCAGCACGCTGCCCGTCGACGGGCGCAGCGTGCGACGCGTGCTCCTCCGCGCTGCCAAAGTCACCACCCGCGCCGATCAGCGCGCCTAGTACGGGAGCGCGCATGCTGTTGAGCCGGGAGGCGATCACGAGCTGGATGTGCTTGAGCGCGATGGGGGCGTCGAGATAGAGGGCGTCCTCGATGAGCTGGATGAGCTGGTAGAGCGAAGGCTCGTCAGAGCTCGGCCACGTGTAGTCTGGGTCGTTCAGCTTGCACACCATCTGAAGCGTCGAGGCCATGATCGTGGGCATGGGATAGATGCCATCCTCGGAGGTGGCGAGGTCCATCAGATCCTTCAAGGTGCCCATGAGTCGGGCTGCATCTTGCGACAACATGACCACCTCTCCGTCTCGCGCTCGCACGCGTATTGGCTCCTCGTGTTTGGCCTTCTTTGCCGGGAGTGCCTCCTCCTGCTCCTCGGCCGACGTCGCACGCATCTCTCGATCTTTACCGCCGGTACATGTAAAAGCGCACTTGTCCGATACATGTAATATTGTGAATTCCCTGGTTTTTCACCGCCACAGTTCGGGACGACGCTCCCCAGAGCTTTTCCATGCTCCCGCGAGACGTCGCGCGCTTCCTCTCGTCGGCCCCGCACGGGGCGCTTCCTTGAAGGTGCGCGTTGCGATCTTTTGAACAGCCCCCTGCGCGAGACACGCGCCCTGCTGCCCTTGCCGACCTTGAA
>Ga0210248_100766_pt1 | contig 27376 bp, 29 predicted proteins | sample ChrtobMetP3_32mM_FD_155493 | JGI IMG/M metagenome (GOLD analysis project Ga0210248, IMG submission 155493) | Chrysochromulina tobin associated microbial communities from unialgal haptophyte culture, Seattle, Washington, United States - P3_32mM | ecosystem: Host-associated > Algae > Haptophytes >...
TGCACGCGGCTGACCGGCAAATGAAGTCGGCCCTGCAGTTGCGCAACGAGTCGTCGGCGCGTGCAAGCGAGGCGGCGCAGGCATTTGCTCGGGCCGATGCGGAGATGAAGGCTGCGGAGGCCGTGGCCGAGGCGGCGATTCAAGCCGCCTCTGATGCCCAGCTCGTCGCCGCATCCAAAGCGGAGAGGGCGGAGAGGTGTCGTAAGAGGGCAAAGGCGCTCGCGGCCGCAGCGACCTTTGCGGCCACCGTGTTCAAGGAGGCACAGGCGCAGGCCAAAGCAGTCAGCCCGTCAAGGAAGGCACCTCGATCAGTCGCCACACCGCGGCCGCCGACGCCGAGCGTGACACGGGACATCTACAGTCCCGCCGTGAAGCGCTCACTGGCACGATCTTTTGACGTGGCACCACCCTCACCGACGCCCTCACCTCCGGAGTCGCCGATTGATGGCGAGAGGCAGCATATGTCAGCACCCGTCGTGCCGATTGATGGCGTGCCCCAGCGGATGTCAGCACCCGTCGTCGATAGCATTGCCATTGTCATCGAGGATATCCGCTCTTCCGCTGCATCACCGCCCATCGTCCGTGACAATCAAGTGCCATCACCTATGCCATCGCCTCCACCATCACCATCATCTCCACATACGCACGAAAAGGAGGAATCGCCATCAGTGCCCGTCGAGGACGAGAAGAGCGCGCCCGTGGAGGGAGCGGACGAGAGCGTGTCCATCGACCGCGATGATTTCCTACCCAACATGAACGCCATGGACATGTCACCGCGGCAGATCGACGTAGTCTTCGACGAAGTCGACACGGATGGCATCGGCCACGCCGATGCCAGCGAGCTCCTCAACGCGCGGGCTTTGTCGCTGTCGCCGGATAGCAAAGAAGTAGGACTTTTCTCGGCTTCAATCATCGGATCAGTGATCTCGTCGTCTTTGGGACAAGTCACGAAACTGCCTGCAACACCTCCCCGCTCTGGGCTACACAGGAGTCGTTCGATGCAGCAGTGTGTCGACAACGAAGGTTTCTCCACTCCGACTGGTACGAGCCTCGTGCGCCTGACGCGTTCCCCCTCAGCATATTTCGGAAGTCGCGAGCGCCCTCGATCAGCCAAGGCGATGGAGACCATGCCGCCGGAGCGCCTTGAAGCGCTGCGCAAGGAATTTGAGCAACTAGATGCAGACGGATCCGGTCGGATTGACTTCGAAGAGATGGCGGACAAGATGCGAGAGCTGGGCTTCGACGATGACGAGATTCGAGCGAGGCTCAAGAAAGGCGACCTCGACGGCGATTTCCAGCTGGACGTCGATGAGTACATCAAGCAAGTGCCGGAGCCTGACGCCGTTGTGATTGACCTACTGCGGGGCCGCGGCTTCAGTGAAGATTTGGTGGAGGCGGGCGCCGAAAAGGCGCGAAAGCTGGTTGCGAAGGGCATGTCACGCCATGGTGCCATTGCCGGCGGCACAGCGCTAGCTGAGCTGATGAAATTCGGCGTGACCAAGTACGCGGACTTGCCGGAAGGCGCAGGTTCGGTCCTGTCTACTGATAGTGCAAGCCTATTGGTGCTGCCTATTTCACACAGGAAGAAGTCTTCACCACCCAAGAGCAGGAAGGGTTCACCCAACAAGCAAGGAGATGAAGTGCCTGACGACACCATCATGGAGAGCCCCTACTCGCATGATGACTCGCGCAGCAACTACGAAGACTATGACGAGTCGCGTGACACGAGCGACTTCTCCTCGAGGCCGGCCTCAAGGCTGACTTCGAGGCCGGCCTCGAGGCAGCAGGCACCTGCGCCTACTCTCCTGAGTGTGGTTCAAACCATCGACGCCTCGGCGAAACTGTCTAAGCAGCTGACGCAACGGCTCCAGCAGAGAAAAACAGCCGACGCAGCTGCTTCTCGGAAAGCTCCAAAGAAGTCTTGGTTGCGCCTCATGCGCGACGCTCACGCGGCTGCTACTGCGAGTGCGATAGATCGCCTTGCAGTCCGTGGAGGCTTTCGCGATCGTAAGAGCGGCGAGTTTGGTGATGATCTGGAGGAGGACCTTCTTGAGCCAGACCGCACGGAGCGCTTGCTGGCCGAGCCGTTTGCAATCCGGCGTGAACGAAGGGGGGACGTATTCCATGGGCGCCAGAGCTATCTGCTCTTCCGGGTGAATGGTGCCACTCCTTTTAGCACGTGCTCTCGGCTGGCGCTCGTGCTCGCGAACATGGTCCTTGGAATCTTCGCCGGGATTCGGCCCTCCCTCACCCCGAGCGCTGCGGATGGAATCGCCATCACCTGCCTCTTCCTGGCGGTCCAGCTCGGAGTGGCGTGGGCGTGTTTTAGGTGGCTGCCGGACGCCGACCGCCTCATTTCTCACGCCATGGGTTTCCAATACCTTATCGAGGCGATCTCGACGATCATGCTACTCAGCGCCGCGACCGAGAGTCGCATCGGGTGGCATGTTGCGTCGGGGAGCGACTTGCGCAACATGGCATTGGTTGTGGCGCTCTTCGCAATGTCGATGCCCGTGCTGCAGCTCCTCGAGCTGTGCTGCATCACCCCGCTGTACAGTGTCCTCTACGCCAGAGCTTGTGCGTCGGGCATCCGGGTCAGGATTTCTACGCCGGTGGCGCCAATCGAGGTCCCGCCACCTCCCCCACCGCCTCCGCAGCCACCACAGCCTCCGCCACCGCAGCCGCCGCCACCTCCCCCACCGCCTCCGCCGCCACCACAGCCTCCGCCACCGCAGCCTCCGCCTCCGCCACCGCTGCCTCTGTCATTGGCCGCTTCGTCGAGGCCAACACCCCGTGAATCTCGTCAAAGTAGTGGCATGGTGACACCACAGGAGGATCGACTTGCGCTTGCCTCAACAATGGAGGACGATTTGATGCGGTTGTCTGTCAACTTGGACGAATCTCGTCAATGTAGTGGTATGGAGACACCACAAGAAGGTCGACTAGGGGTTGCCTCAACCCTGGCGAACAATCTGTTCAGGTTCTCTGTCAACTTGGGCATGTCCTCGAATGAGCCGTCGACGCCATCCTCAAGGTATCCGTCAACGCCATCCTCCGTTCGAGGTCAGCAACCGGCTCCGCCCTGGGGTTCGGCCGCCGTGCAATCACCAACCCCGCCGCCCTCAGCGCCAGCCTCTATGCCACCCTCGAGGTGCTCGGCGAGGGTGGCGCCGGCAGAGCTCGCGAGGCACGATTTTTAGCAACACCGGCACCTCGAAAGACGGGGGGACGATTGAAAAACATTGTATAATTGAGTCTAATTGAGTACCAAGTGGGGTACGGTTAACCGTCCGTTCAGGGTGGTGTGGTGTGGACCGCGACGAAACATCGAAACTGACTACGGGGAGCCGTCCGCACCGTGCCTCCCTAAGTTGTAAGTATGTGTATGAATGAGATGCCTTGATGATATTAAATCACACAGGTCCACAGAATATGTCTGATGATACTCAGGGTGGGAAGGGAGGGGAGACGGAGAGAGCTAACCCCAAGGAGGCGCCCGCGACGGCTCCCCTTTGAACCTATTCCCGTCTGCGCCCTCCACGGTGTGTCTCCACGGGACCGGTGGTCGTGCGTCTTGCCGAGATGGCAATTTAACGTGAACGTGAACGTGAACCTATTCCCCACAAAACAAACTTCACGAAAAGTACGACTGTGGGTCAGACTGTGCTGTCGGAACATGCAGAGCGTCGCTCTGACGGCCGCGTTGCTCGCCGCGGCGCTGCAGCCGCCGATTAGCAGCAGCTCTGCGACGCAGCTCCAACGGCGGCACGTGCTTTCCGCAGCAGGTCTGGCCGTCAGCGTCTCGCCTCTCGTGCGACTCCGCGCCGCTCGCGCCGAGGAGGTGGCCAGCAGCAGCGCCGGCGCCGGCGCCAGCGCAACTGCACTGCCGCTGGCCGAGCTCGCCGACAAGGAATTTGGCTACCGGCTGGAGTATCCGGCCGACTGGAAGGCAGCAGGCAAGCCGGTGAAGACGCACCTACACGAGGCGTTGCTCTCGTCGCCCGGTGGCCTCAAGCTCGGTGTGACTGTCGACCCGGTCGTCATCGACTCGCTCGAGGCGTTTGGCACGCTGGACCAGGTTACCGAGCGTGTGCTTGCCGTCGAGACCACGCGCGATGGCGTGAACAGTGTCATTCTACGCACCAACGCCGCGCAGGCTGCGGACGCCGCCAGGCGCACGCCGTCATACTATACGATCGAGTACGCGACCGACTCGTCGCGCGGCAAGAAGCTGTTCAGCTGCAAGTACTGCATCGCCGGCCGGCGGCTGTACGTGCTGCAGTTGCAGGCCAAGCTCGACGACTTTGACGGCGACGAGGCCGTGCGCGCGCAGGTGCGCTCCATCGTGGGCTCATTCGAGGTGATCGTAGCGTCATGAGAGGGTCTCTGAAGTTTGAGGAAACGAAACGCAGGTAGGCTGTTTTCCTCCGGATGACATGACACGCTTCTTAGTCGAACCACAGTCGCGCGCGCGTGCGCGCCGCCCTGGTCTGAGTGCTGCTCACCTCAGACCCTCACCCTACACCTGGGCCCCGTGGTCGCCGCAACGGGGCTTCGTGTCAGTGCAGCAGCATGAGCCCTGCCGGAGTGAGCGTCACTCTCTTACAGCTCTCCGGGGCAGAGGGGGTGTCCTGTTTTGAAAAGGCGCGCCGTCTCGGCGGTCTAAACTTTACACAACGCCTTCGCCCCTGCACACTCTCTCCAGCACTTGAGACGGACATGGAAGTGAACACCAGCGCAAGTGCCGGTGACGCGACTACCTCGGGCATCGTGTCTGCAACGATGGTGCCGCCCTCACCTGTCGTGTCGCCGCCTCCCGAGGCGACCGCCGACGAGTCATCCGCGGAGCAGCCTGTGGAGGAGGAGTCTGTCCTCCAGCGTGCTCGCCGCTTGCTCGCCGCCGGCGAGGCGACCATCGACAGCGCTCTGGGCATCGGCAGTGCACCGGCGGCGGCGGCGGCCGAAGCGCCGACAGCCGACGCACCGGCTTCGGACGCGCCGGCCGCTGACGACGAGTCCAAGGACGGTGCTGGCTGGCTCCAGTGGGGGAAGGGTGCGCTGAGCAGCTTCAAAGCGTCGGTGCAGGAAAAGGGACTGAAGGAGTTTGTCAAGGACACAGCGGGGGTCCTGAAGTCGAAGGTCGATGAGGCCGACCTACGTAGCAAGGCGAGCGGCCTCGGCAAGCGCCTCGGGGAATTCCTTGCCGGCGGCGATGACGACGACGGGCCGGCGGCGGAGGGAGCACCCAACACGGCGCGTCCCGCAGTCGCGACGCCACCAGCGAACGTTGGCGCTGCCGAGGGGGCGGCGTCTTCGGAGGCGGGCACGGCGGCGGCGGCGGAAGGCGCGCCCGCACTGGTCGCTGCCAACGGGGTGGCATGCGCCGAGGCAGGTGGCGCGGCGCCGGCCGCTGACGGCGCGACGGGCGCCGCGGACGGCGCAACGGGCGCCCGGTACGGCGCAACGGGCGCCGCGGACGGCGCAACGGGCGCCCGGTACGGCGCGACGGGCGCCGCTGCCGCCGAGGGCGCCGAGGTGGGCGAGGCCGGGGAAGAGGGGCGGATCGCGCGCGCTCGCCGCCTTGCCTCGACAGCATACGAGGCCGCCGCGAGCTCTCAGACGGTCGCCCGCGTCGCCGAAGTCACGCGATCGGTCGCCTCCAAAACCCGTGACGTGGCGTCGAATGCGCTCGATACGGCGTCTACGGCACGCCCCGCGCTCTCGAACGCCGTGGTGAGCGCCGTCTCGGGCACGTACAGCGCGGCCAAGACGCTCACTCCCGCGTTGGCCGGGACCGCCGGCGGCGCGATCGGCGCCGGTCTCGGCGCAGCCGGCAATGCCATCGGTGCGGCGGCGGGGGCGGCGGTGGGGGTGGCGGCGGCGACGCTCGCTCATCGTCGAATGCGGCGCGCGATGCGTGAGGCGGGCGTCGAGGGCGTCGAGGTGATTCTATCGCATGGCTCTGATGGCCTCGCTGATGGCCTCGCTGATGGCCTCGCTGATGGCCTCGCTGAGTGCCTCTGATTGCGTCTGATGGCGCCCCTCATCAGGTGCCGCCGAAGCTCCTTGATTGCGTCTTGATTGCATCTGATGACCTGTGATTGGCGCTGATGACGCCCCTCATCAGGTGCCGCCGAAGCTCCTTGATTGCGTCTTGATTGCATCTGATGGCCCCAGTTGATGCCCTCTGATTGCCTCCCTCATCAGGTGATCTTCCTCAGCGCGCGGGTCCACCCGGGAGAGACTGATTGCATGCTGATTGCCTCCCTCATCAGGTGATCCGGCTCTCCGAGTGCTACATTCGCATCCATGATTGCCTCCCTCATCTCTGATTGCCTCGCTCATCAGGTGATCCGGCTCTCCGAGTGCTACATTCGCATCCATGATTGCCTCCCTCATCCATGATTGCCTCCCTCATCAGGTGATCCGGCTCTCCGAGTGCTACATTCGCATCCATGATTGCCTCCCTCATCCATGATTGCCTCCCTCATCAGGTGATCCGGCTCTCCGAGGCGCTCGACCAGCACGGGGCGAACGAGTCGCTCGCGCAGCTCGAGTCCGCGGCGGTGCGCTCGAGATTCCATCGGAGATTGAGATTCCATCGGAGATTGAGAGTGCACCTGCGCGCAGCTCGAGTCCGCGGCGGTGCGCTCGACGGAGGCGTTCCGTTCGGAGCGTGCCATTGATTGCCTCTGATGGGCTACCTGATGAGCTCCCTCATCAGGTACGCTCGACGGAGACGTTACGTTCGGAGCGTGCCGCGCTGAGCGAAGGCGGGAGGGTGGCGGCAGAGGGCTCGGCCGTCTACCTGTACGCGCTCGCACCTGAGATGGCACCTGAGATGGCACCTGAGATGGCACCTCAGATGGCACCTCAGATGGCGCCTGAGATTGAGATGGCACCTGAGATTGAGATGGCACCTGAGATTGCACCTCGTGGCGTCTCGAGGGAGTGCCATTGAGTGCCTGAGTGTGCCTATGTGCCTGCCTGATGAGCTCCCTCATCAGGTGCACCATGTCGCCCTGATTGCCATTGATTGCCGCTGAGTGCCTGCCTGATGAGCTCCCTCATCAGGTACGCGCTCTTCGACGACGCATGTTCTGTGCCCTCGCCGCCCTCGCACCCGACACCGCCCAACCGCCCGCCCGCGCCCACGCTGCCACCCGGAGCTATGCTGGCCTACGCGACGGCGGTGGAGGCGTGCGTACGTCACACTGACGACGCCACCGCCCGGCTCGAAGCCTTCTGCAAGCGCATCAAGCCTCTGCGTGCGCAGGTCGAGGCGGCGGCGGTCGCGCTCAGTACGGCGCTGCCCGACGCCGACGCGGTCGCCGGCGGCGCTCAGTACGACGCGTCCGAGGCGGCGCGGCGGAAGCAGATGGGCGTGTACGGCGCGCGCGCCGTCTTGGGCGCCGCGTGCACGTGCGTCTCCGAGATGGCGGCGACCTCTGTGGGTGCTCTGGGCGATCTGGGCGCGCTCTCGCTGCAGGCGCGCTGGATGGCCTCTCTGATGGCCTCTCTGATGGCCTCTCTGATGACCTCTCTGATGGCCTCTCTGATGGCCTCTCTGATGGCCTCGAGATCGAGCTCTCAAACATTCATCAGCGCTCCAAGTCTGAGTGCGTGAGTGCGTGATTGAGTGATTGCGCCCCCTCATCAGGTGATGGTCGCCCTCGAGATCGAGCTGATTGCCTCCCTCATCAGGCTGATTGCCTCCCTCATCAGGTGATGGTCGCCCTCGAGATCGAGCTCTCAAACACGCAGAAGCGCTCCAAGTCCGCGCCGGAGCCGTTACTCTTATCAGCGGGGGGCACGTGTGCGGCGCTCGGGACGGCGCTCCTGACCGAGCTGGCATGCTTTGTCGGCGTGGCGCTCGAGGCGGCGCGAACGGCGCATCAGCTTGCCACGGAGGTGACCACGTTGCTGCCGGCGCCCGAGCTCGTCTCGCCACTCGCAGCGCTTCAGGTGCGCTGTGGACCTCCATGATCTCCAAGATCTCCCAGATCTCCCAGATCTCCCAGATCTCCCAGAACTCCTCCTTGATGGCCTCCCTCATCGACTCCCTGAGGACCGCTGAAGGACCGCTGATTACCCTTGATGATCCCTTGACGAACCCTCGCTGCAGGAGACCGCTGATTACCCTTGATGATCCCTTGACGAACCCTCGCTGCAGGAGACGCTCGATGCGTTTGAAGGTGGTCTGGCGGTCGATGCTGCGGAGCTCCGATCTCGTCTCACCGAGGGCCTTCGCCATCTACTGCCCCTGGCTGCGCTCATGCAGCCGCCCCCGGACGCAGGGCCCACTGCCGCAACGACCTCGTCGGTGGCGTCGGTGGCGTCGGTGACGTCGGTGGCCCCCCCCGCGCCGCCCGCGCCACCCGCGCCGCCCGCGCCGCCTGCGCCGCCGCCGCCGGCCGTGGCGCCCAACGGGCCTGCCGACGGGCCTGCCGACGAGCTGCCGACGCCGCCGACTGTGACGGTGGATGGAGCACCCTCGCCGGCGCCCGACAGCTTGTTCGCGCCTGCCTCGCCCAAAGGGATGCTCGCAGCGGCCGCCGTGACCGTCGCCACAAAGGCTGCTGCCGCCGACGCCGCCGACGCCGCCGCCGCCGCCGCCACCGCCGCCGCTGCCGCTGCCGCGAAGCAGCCTTTGACTGTGGATGAGGAGGAGGCGCAACTTGAGGCGATGGTGGCCGAGGCGGAGGCCGCCGTCGCCGCGAAGCCGTTAACGAAGCCGTAAGATTGCGCCGTGGGTGTCCGACAATGAGGGCTGTAAAGAGGGGCTGCCTGAACGCTGAAGCAATTTAAGTGCTGTGCTTGCCACGATACGATACGTGCGGTCGGAGCGTAGGACTGCGGGTCGGTCGTCAATTCCAGATCCAGCATCCACCGAGCTCCGAGGCCGGGTCGCGGTTGCTGTATCCGGGCGCGGGTCCAGGATGTGGCAGCCCTATATGAAATGCTAGAATGAAAGGGATCTCATAGAGTTTTGTGGCGGACTGACAGGAGGTCTTACCATCATACCAAATGGACATTGGGACATGGACAGGTGAATCGTGAATGGAGCGCGAGCGCATGTCCTCTCTTTTAACGTTGCAGTTGTCCAGACACAAGTGAAGAAGCTCTGCGCGAGGCTGGCACGCGAACGAGGACGGGCCGGCGGAGTGAGAGGGATGGGCGAGATCGGGGAGAAAAAGGAGCGGCGGGGAAGGGTCAGCAGCGTCTGCGGCGGTGTGCGCAGCCCTCGCATCTCCGGACAGGTCGGAAGATACCACAAAACAGCGTGATCGTCAGACGGCGCAGGAGTCCGTAGGTAGAAAATTGCTCTGCTGTTTTTCGTCATCCCTGCCCACAGTGCGGCCGCGCGTTGCCTGGGGAGTGGGCGTGCAGGCGCCGCGGCGCACCGCTGTGATTGACGGACAGGCAGGTCGACGACGCGTCGCCAGACTTCACGCATTTCTCATTCACGCCATCACGAGATTCCGCACCGTAGATATTTCGCACAACGCTTCATTCTCATGCTCGCGAATTCACGGTGCTCCCCTAGCCTTTTTCCACTTTCACACTTCTTGGATCTAATCCACCGCATCTCCGAGATACCTATTTGCTACTTCCTACGTTGCTAAGTACTGAACTACTGACCCACGGGCCTCTCAAAGACAAAACCTCGGGTAGAATTCGGGTAGCGCCTCGGATCCAAGGGCCGATGGTTGTTCTCGAGCGAGAGCGGGATGTCCTCCCACCTGCCAGCGTACGGCGCCACGGTGATGAGGTCCGCGCAGCTCTTCGGACCGCCAGAGTGCACGTACGTCATCCCGCCGCCCTGGCCCACTTCGAAGCCTTGACGGTCGCATCGAAAGCGCACGTTCGGGCTCCACATGCACGCGTCGCGTGCCTCAAAAGTCTGGTAAGGAAGGTCCCCCGGTCTGCGGAAGGCCATCGGGATTCCGACGCGGAACTGGCGGTAGCGCATCACCGCGGGTAGGTGGGAGCCCGGGTGCGTGACGCCGTTGAGGCTCAACGGGTGGAACCGTTGTTCCCTCCCATGGCCGGCAAGCTCGAGTGGGGTCGATCCCGAGAGCAGGTTGTGTGCGAAGGTGCGGTGGAGGTCCACGAGCGAAGTGCACTCGGTCATCGAGGGAGGTACGGATCCTGAGAGCCGATTATTCTCAAGGTGCAGAGTGCGCAGCCTCGAGACGGCCAGCTCCGTGGGCGTGATCGCGCTCGCAAACGAGCCGGCCGGCCCACCTGGACCTCGAACCCCGTAAGATTCCGGCCAGCTCTGGTTGATCCGCACCGCGTCCGGCAGCGTCCCCGAGAGCCGGTTGTTTTGCAGCCGCAAGTCACGCAGCGACGTGAGATTGCCGAGCTCGAACGGGATAGACCCCGACAGCCGGTTGTCTTGCAACGCGATGTCGCGCAATTGGCCGCTCAGACGTGACGGGCTGCGGCCGAGCCCGTAGACGTTCGGTTGCACGGGCGTCGGGAGCACAGCGAGCTCAACGTTGCCGAGCTGCGTGGGCAAGACGCCCGAGAGGCGGTTGCGATGCAGCTCGAGCACCTGGAGGCCGCGCGGCACATTGCAGCTGCACATGCAGCACCGGCCGCAAGGGCACTCGACCATGTTCGCGCAGTAGTTGAACCCATCCGTCGAAGGCGAGGAAGCACCTATCGAGCCATCGCCACAGTGGAAGGTCACTTGCGTTGAGCGGATGGTACCGAGCTCACTGGGCAAGGTGCCGCTGAGCGAGTTGCTGCTCAGTAGCACAGAGGGCGGCTTGCAATCGGTGCGTGCGCGGCCCAAATGACCGCCACACTCGGCGGCGCGCCAGCTCGACGCGGAGAAGAGTGTGGGCGGCAGCGTGCCCACGATGCGGTTGTTGGAGAGGCTCAAGCTGTAGAGGCTTGTGAGGAGAGCGAGTTGCGTTGGCAGCGTGCCCGACATTCGATTGTTGTACATCTCGATGCGCTGCAGGTGGCGTGCGAGCCCGAGATGCGGGGGAAGGATGCCTGTGAGATTGTTGCCTGGGAGGTAGAGGCGGGTGAGCCGGTACTCGGGGGTCGGCACCGCCACCTTGCGGTACACATCGAATTGCAAGTCACCCTGGCCGCAGTTGTTCAGCTCATCGCTGGTGCCGCACTCCCCGTCACCTTCGCAGAGTTGGCCAAACGCTGCCGCCTGGCAGTTGGGAGAGACTTGGAGCACATTTTGAGGTGGGCACTGGCTTCGAGGTATTGGCTCCAAGCACATATCGCACACGGGGATGCCGGCCGTGCAGACAGTCGCAGGGGTGATCGGGCTGCACATGGCCCCTTGCCACGAGACACCCAACTCACCCGTTAGTGCTCCGTTCGCGTCGCGTAACGGGCGCCCACAAGGGTCAGCGCCGTCCATCCACCCTGTATTGAAGAGCCATGATGGTCCAGCGGTGGCCTCGTACAGCTCGACGAGGGCACGATAGTCATCGTACGTGCCGTTGCCGCTCGGTTCGATTGGGAAGTTGGGCGGCGTGTAGTTCAAACTATGGGTGTGGACTATGCGTCGCCCGAAGATGACGTCCGAGTGGCCGCCCCAGCTCTTCCTAGTGCTATAAGCAAGCTGGTGAGCCTCGCCGTCGAAGCCAAACACGCTGCCACCGGTTCCCACGCCATATGGCAGCCCCGGTGGCGATGGCGTGGGGGGTTCCGGAGAAGGGCGGAGGCTCGGCGGCGGTGGTACCGGCGGTGGCTGCGGTGGCTCGTCAGGTGGCAGGGAAGGCGGCTCTGGAGGTGGACTCGGCGGCGGCGGCGAGTTGGGTGGCTCTGGCGGTGAGGGCGGCGGCGGCGGCATGATACGGCACCTAGCAATCTCGACGGTCCAGTCTTCGTCCCAGACGCACCGTCCCGGAGGACCAAGGCCTGAAGCAGCATCCGCCTCGACCCAATTGATCATGTCACCACGCGGGAAGAAGTAGGAGACGACATCCCCTGGCGAGTACCTGGCGAGCGAAGACTTCATGAAGTACTCATATCCGTCGTTGATACCGCGTGCCTGGCAGCATCCATCCACATGATGGATGCAGCTGGGCGGCCTAGGCCGCCACTCAAGCCCATTCGGCGTGCCCGCGCATTCGACGCACGCAGCGTCATCGAGGTCGTACTCGCACTCGTACACGGTCCGATCTGTGGCACCCCAGAGCGATGCCACCGGCGCGAGCCGTGCCAAGCCGAGCAGAAGCAAGGCGGCGCGAATGGCAGTTGCACGGCGGATCCGGCCCCGTTGCGCGAGCTGCCGCGGCGGACGAGTAGGCATTCGCCCTCCAAGCAGCAAAAAAACACGTGCCGAGACGACGCGAGATGTTTCAAAAAGTCTCAAGGCCAAGGTTCACGTATGGTTGCCCCGCCGTGCTGTTTTGTATGGCGACCAGTCGACCGCCTGAAACACCCACAGGCCGGCTCCGGACCGTGACCGGCCACCAGAGGGGGGCCGTAGTAGCAAAGTAAGGTGGTTCTCCGCTTGCCTGCCAGCCCTTACGAACGGTGGTGCTCACAACGCGCCGTGCCTTCTCCGCTGTGGAAAACTTGCTCGTCTTGACTTGTCTTGACACCTTCACGCGGTGACGAAGCGTAAAGCAAGCGTAAGAGCGGGGTTGCGTGTCCAGGAGCAACCAAGATGCCTGCCGTCTCCAAGGCGGCGTCCAAGGCGGCAGCCGCCTACACCAGCTTCCTCGCCGAGGATCCGGTTGCCGGGCCGAGCGCGGCGGCGATCAAAGCGCTCACCGAGTCGATCAAGGGCAGCAGCGCGACAACGATCGTGGGCCTGAGCGAGGTGCTCCGCGAGGCGGGCGCCGCGCTGAGCTCGCTGCGCGACGCGCCGATGTCGATAGCATCGCTCTGCGAGCTCTTTGTCCGCTTCATTACACGCACAGCGCTCGAGGCGCGCGACTTCGACGACATCCGGCGGCTGCTCATCGAGCGCGGCGAGATGCTTGCCCGCACGACCATCGAGGCGCGGAGCAAGATCGCCAAGATCGGCGCGCCCTTTGTCGACGCCGGCGGCGTCGTGCTCACGCTGGGCTACTCGCGCTGCGTCGTCGCGCTGCTGCTCGCGGCCGCGAAGACGAAGCACTTTAGCGTCATCGTGGCCGAGTCGCACCCTCAAGGCGACGGGCACACAACGGCGCAGCAGCTGGCGCAGGCGGGTGTGCCGGTGACAATGGTCGAGGACGCCGCGGTCGCTTACGTCATGACGCGCTGCCAGATGGTCCTCTGCGGCGCAGAGGCGGTCCTTGAGTCGGGCGGCGTCATCAACAAGACGGGTACGCTGAGTGCCTCTGATGACCTCGCCGATCGGATGCCTTTCTGATGACCTCTGAGGGCCCCTCTGATGAACTCTGAGGACCCCTGATGACCTCTGATGACCACTGATGACCTCTGATGACCTCTGATGACCTCTGATGGCCCCTGATGACCTACCTGGCGTCCCTCATCAGGTACGTACCAGATGGCGATCGTCGCACACGCGTTCAAAAAGCCCTTCTACATCGCGTCCGAGTCCACCAAGTTTGCGCGCCTCTTCCCGCTCTCGCAAAACGACCTCCCCGAACACGAGTCAGCGCGCGAGCACGCGGCATTTGTTGGTCGAGGACCGCCGCCGCCCCCGCTCATCGCGGAGAAGCCCTCACGCGACTACACGCCGCCAAATTACGTGCAGCTGCTCTTCACCGACCTAGGTGTACTCACGCCGAGCGCGGTGAGTGACGAGCTCATCAAGCTCTTCGACTAGTCTGAAGGCTCCGGGTTGCAGTGCGTGATGATGAGCTCATCAACCACCTCGAGTCTATCCGAAGGACTCAATCTGCCTCAATCTGCCTCAATCTGCCGCTGAGCATCAAGGCAGGAAAAGGGCATCATCACGACCGACTAGCAGCACACTGGGTCCTCGGGCAACAGTTACCTGAGGACCGCTGCGCCCTCTCGCGGACTACATACATCGAAGATCAGGTGTATACGCTTCTCACTGGCATAAACTCGCATAAACATGAGAAGATGAAGAAATTTTCAGTCAGGTAGAGGTACGTCCTCCTTTTTTCATGCCTTTTTTACGATATAGACGAACATACAAGAAGTCAAGACGTGGGCGACACAAGTCACGACACTGAGAATATCATGCTTTACTACACACTACATTACACACTACTGCTACTGCCACACACGAGTCACGACACCTCTCACGAGACTCGGAGCTCACAAAGACACAAACGGTCCCATAAAAAGCTGAACGGTACGTAGTGCTACTTCCACAGTAGAACTAATTCGTCGTACTCCTCGAGCGCTGAGGTCTCCGTCTCGCAGACGTAGGGCGATTCTGGCACGGTGTCAGTCGCTCGACCCTCGACGGGAGTGCAGCTTTAGGAACGAATCCAGAAAGGGTTCCGCCGGGGGGCGACGTCAACGGTGCTTCGAGCCTGTTTCAGGCAAGGCTGCAATAGCAGCCATGTACTGAGACATGTCGGACGCACTCGGAAAGGTGAAGTCGGAGGCGGAATTGCGGCGCAATGCAAGCGGAGGAGTGCCGTGCTCCTCGAACTCGAACACTTCGATTGATTTCGGCCGCGTCAGTCTGTTGACGCTCGCCTTGAGTGAGGGGCTGAGCTCTTTACGTGTCCCTGGAAGCGAGACGGAACTACCAAGCGCGTGGAGTCGAGCGATTGACACCCTCTCCTGCCTATGCCAGACGGTGTTTTTCACGGTCTGAGCGTGGGTGGTGGTCATGGACTTGGAGGAGGGCTTGGACTTGGACGCAGCCCCCCCGAAGCGAGCTTGGTCTTCCAGCCGCTCCGGCAGCGAGCGAGCAGCACCAAGAGGAGGGTTTAGGGTGAGCACGAAGCTCGATTCCCGTCTGTGTTTCGCGAAATCCCGCGGGCGTAGCGATGGGACGCCCACCGTCGATAGGTTCACCTTCGCTAGGTTCGACATCTGATTGTCGTTCGTCCAGGACCTTGAAAAGGAAGATTTCCTTTTCCGGGGTTTTTTCGATGTTGTCCGTGCTGAGTTTTACAAAAGAGTTCGTTTCGGGCTGGTGGCCGCTTTTAATCACGTCTCATAAGAAAACAAGGGGTTTGGAAGACCTCAGCTCTTGAAGATGTGAACATTGTTATGGGCGCGTGCGTTCACGCTGCGCGCGCGTTCACGGTGTGCGTTTTGAGATTCGGTTGATTGTCAACCTGCTCCGCTGGAAAGAGAGGCGCAGTTGAGATGAGAGTGCCCGCCATGATGTAGAACTAGCCTAGCCCAGGGCCTATCCTGATCGGAGGGAGCAGCTCGGCTGGAGCTAAGAATAGCCTCGGCTGGAGCTATGAATAGCCTCGGCTGGAGCTATGAATAGCCCCCGGGCTGCACAAAGTCCTTGTGGCCAAAGGAGCCAGCGTGCCTGCGGGCCTCCTTTTCGCCGTGAACGATCTGTCCGCAGGCGGCGCACCTGTGGGAGGGTCAACGGCGCCGTGGTGAGCACTCGCACGCACGCCGGATCGGGGTGGGATCTGGTCGGTGGGATCTGGTCGGTGGGATCTGGTCTGTGGGATCTGGTCAGTGGGATCTGGTCAGTGGGATCTGGTCGGTGGGATCTGGTCGGTGGGATCTGGTCGGTGGGATCTGGTCTGTGGGATCTGGTCTGTGGGATCTGGTCAGTGGGATCTGGTCAGTGGGATCTGGTCAGTGGGATCTGGTCGGTGGGATCTGGTCAGTGGGATCTGGTCTGTGGGATCTGGTCGGCCCGCAGGTGGCGCACATGAGCACCATTGTCGCCTGATCCGTGTAGCCGCCGCAGGCTCGTTGCTCGGTGGCGAGCGCCGCGACGAGCGCATCCGCCCTCGCGATGCGCGCCGTGGCGGTGGTGGGCACCGTCCGCAGACCCTCGACGACGACCGCGTCGAAGTGGATCCCGCTGAAGAGCATGTAGATGCGCCTTGGAAAGCCCTGCCCAGAGCCGTAGACGTCCGCTCGCCCGGATTGGACGTCCGTAACGGAGATCTCGGCCTCGAGATTCTCGGCGAAGATCGCGAGCTCCACCTGCCATATTTGGTAATGATTGGCGCAGGTCCGCAATGAGGGCAACCACAGGCAACCACAGTCTGTGGCACTCAGAGGCAACTCGTGGCACCGAATGGCGAGTCAATCAGAGGAGCCCTACCTGCCCGCCCCATCGATTATCGTCCGAGATATACGCGAGATACTCATGGCGAGTCAATCAGAGGAGCCCTACCTGCCCGCCCCATCGACTATCGTCCGAGATATACGCGAGATACTCCTCGATGGGCCTTCCGAGTGTCGCTACGTCCCACCGCACGGGATCCGATCGCACCGACTGCACCACCGTCTGGCGCAACTCCTGCGTCGACGACCACGGACTCAGGAGGAAGCTCACCGCATGGAACAGGCAGCTGTTGTCGTCCGGCTGCGAGACGGGGCGAGACGGGGCGAGCGTTGTGGTGGGCGGGAGAGCGTTGAGATATCACGCGCACATGCCGGTTGATTGAGATTGGCACTGCTCCATGCTGGCAGCGGGATGCGGCCGGAGCGGCATGGGTGGCAGGCGCAGCAAGGGCAGCGCCATCGTGAGCGCTCACCATCTTCTCGAGAGCCGCAGCAGATCCATCACCGTTCATATCTCGCGTAGATCTCGCGTAGATCTCGAGCGTCGCAGCAGATCCTTCACCGTTCATCACGTTCTCAACGGTGGACAGATGAAGTGCGGCTTGCACATCCATATTAGGCAACTCCGCTCCACCTAATATGGAGTTGCCTAGTATGGAGCGATCATCGGAGACGCTAGGCAACGCCAGTGCAGCAGAGCTCCTCATCGGCCGCTTGGCCGCTCGCCGCTGTACACGCCAGGCTTCCACAGGGTCGGAGGGAGAGGCGTCTGCTCTACCGGATCCTTCCACAGGGTCGGAGGGAGAGGCGTCTGCTCTACTAGAGCCAGCTGCACTAGTTGCGCTCATGGCTGCTCCCGTCCGAGCGCCGCCGCATGCGTCGCACACGAGGGCGCTACCCGTATTCACGAGCGTGCAGGCAGCGCACGCCCAAGGGCTGCTGGGTGTCCTCCTGATGAAGAGCTCATCAGGAGGACTGCTGGGAGGCCGATCGTCTTCCTCGAGATCGAAATCGAGATCGAGGCCACCGCCTTCGATGAGAATCTTATCGATGAGACTTTCGGTCCGCGCTACGAGACCATCGCCGTTGAAAAATATCTGCTCGAATGGGTCAGGTGGCGTGGGCGGCGGCGGCGACGGCGGCGGCGGCGACGATGGCGCAACGGCAGCTCGAGTCGCTTGAGCAGGTGCAGAGGGAGCTGGCTTCGAGATGACATGAAATGATGGCGGCTTGATCCCCAGAGCGAGCGGTCTGATTACGATCGTGTCACCCGACGCAGCGACGGCGGAAAGGTGCCTCCTATCGAGCGGCGCGATCCGCTTAGGAGGATCGCCGATGAGCACCTCGACGTCTGTGTCGCCGCAACCGAGCAGAAGCTTGGCTTCCTCGGCAAACGCCACGAGCGTCATGTCGCACGGCAGCCATCTGCTCGTCTGACCGTCTGGCCCGCGAATGCGTAAGCGCAGGGCGGCGCTCTCCATCGGCGATTTCGAAAGAATCCATGTTTGGCATCGAAACTGTATGGAGAATCTAACCCGAGCATTGCGAACGCAAAGCGCCGTTCTGATCAACGGCAAACTTCCAACTCTCGGTAGGCATCCACTGGGTGGCCGTTCGAACACATGGCTGAAGCCGAGGCCGAGCCAGCATACGACATCGCGATTCGCGTGCACAAGGGCGCCGCTGGGTATGGAATCTACTTCACGATGGATCAGACACAGATGATCAAGGTGACAAAGCTGGATCCGGGCAGCGAGGCAAGCAAGGCGGGCGTGCAGGTGGGCGACATCTTGCACAGCGTGATGGACCTGGATAAAAAGAAGCCCGAGTCAGATCCGGGGGCGGAGGTCGTCGTGGGCGCGCACAACTACCAGGCCTCGCTGCAGATGGTTCGCGAGATGAAGTACTGCCAGCTCACCTTTAAAACCGCTGGGTTTGGTTGATGCACCGCACGTGGCACCTGCAGACAAGCGCTCGTGCTAATCTTGGGAAACGGTGCAATCCGTTGCGAGTGCACGGGCGGGTGCCGCCGTGGACAAATAATTACTCAAGGCCGCGGGCAGTGGGTGATGTGCTGCTTCACACCCTCTGTCACACTGCTTTTTGAGGGTCTAGGTTGTTAGAGTATAGAAGAATCGCGGCAGGCGGATCGAGTGTCGAGTCACCGTACTGACAAGCAATGTGGCTTTCATAGTTTAGACCTGGACTTTGGTACACTGAAGAGGGTCTTTTTAGAATGTACACGGTTGCATGACAACCGTTCGGTAATCCCCTGCGCCGGCCGGGCGAGCCGGGCGAGACGGCGGAGCGCTTTGGGGCCGTGGGCGGTTGGCGACCGTGTGGCGTGTCTGCGAAGCCGTATCGGTATGCGCTCAGCAGGGGCTACAACGTAGCGTCACTCGCGAGTGACTCCCGGCAGGTAGCCCTGCGCCAGCAGCCAAAGTACGACGCCGTTACTCCATCCGAAGCCCTCCTGCGGCGTGTACTCGCCGCCGCCGCCGCGCTCGCCAGGGCGCGATGCGTCCATCTTCTCGTACATGACGCCGTCGCGCGTCCAGCCGAGAAGGGTGGAGTTGAGCCAGCTCGAGGCGAGGCGATTTGCGAGCGCCTTCCCTCCGGGTGCTCCGCATGCGCCTAAACCTTCGACGAGCATCTGCTGTAGCGGAGGCCACGCATTTGGCCAGTCCCACTGTTGCCCTGTGGAGATCAGTGTGGTCGCGACGCCGCCCGGCTGCAGCAACGTGCTCGCACCGAGTGCCGCAACTGCCCGCTCGGCCTGAGCACCGTCGTGGGCGCCCGCCCACAGCGGCATGTAGGAGGCAGCACTCTCGCGCGCGAGGGGCATGGCAGAGGCCCACTCAACGTCGTTCCAGTAGCCCAAGCCCTCGGCCCACATCCAGCTCTGCATGGCGGCACGGCGTGCGGCGGCGGCGGCTGTGTAGTTCGAGGCCAGCGTCATCTCAGCCTCATCAGCCGCGATCTCAGCCTCGTCAGCCGCGATCTCAGCCTCGTCAGCCGCGATCTCAGCCTCGTCAGCCGCGATCTCAGCCTCGTCAGCCGCGACCGCCGCAGCCGCCGCCTCGGCCGCCGTCGCTGCAACTGCACCCGCCGCGTCGCCGGCGACGGCGGCGGCGGCGGCGGCGTCGGTCGCGGCGTCGGTCGCGACATCGCCGCTGGTCGTCGTGGCGGCACCTCGACGCAACGTCTGCTCAGTGGTGGCGGGATGCCGACGACGCAACGTCTGCGCCCGCCGGCGGTGTAGATCAGCGAGGGTGCGCTCGTTGCGGTACAGGATGCTATTGAGCTCGACGGGAAGGATGGCGGAGGTTCGAATGGTGCACAGCGGCGCACAGCCGTCCAACCCTAATTTGGAAGTCTGCCCCTCCCGAAACGGATCCAAAGAAGGATCCAAACTCGGATGGCGATTCGGATTGCCACCAAGCCATCGCGACGAGTAGTCCCATCCCGTCTCCGCACCCGCCGAGAGCTCAGCATAGAGATGGCCCCTCTGCGCCTCCGGCAGCGCCGCCGCCGTCGCCACGTCCTCACTCCAGGACTCGGGTCGTGGCTGATCGGTGTCGACCACGTATCGGTTCAGAATGGCGGCGGGTCGGCCGTCGTGCGGTGCAAGGCGCACCGCGCTGCCGTATGTGCCTTCGCGCATCCACCAGCAATACTCGGCATCCAAGACAGGCAGGGCCGTCTCAAGCAACGCCTCCGCTGCCTCCGCCGCCTCCGCCGCCTCCGCCGCCTCCGCCGCGCTCACCACGGCGCTCACCATCTGGGCGAGGAGCGGCGGCTGCGAGCGGTTGAGGTAGTAGCGGCGCAGCCCGTTGGGCACGAAGCCGTGCACACGCGCCGTGTCGAGCAGATTGGATACCACCGAGGCCGCCGTTTGGCGCATGCCGACCGCCAGCAGCCCTAGCACGATCCAATACGTGTCCCAATAATAGAGCTCGCGGAAGCGGCCGCCAGGCACGATGAAGCCGTGGTGCACCGGGAGCAGCGTCGTGCGCTCGGGGTGTGCGAGTGTTGCCTCGCTCAGGCGCCGACCGAGCACCGGCCACAGGTTGTTGAGCGCCGCCGCCCAGTCCTGCACTGTGCCGGCCGGCAGCCGCGCGAGGAGCGCCGGCGACTGATTGTGGTCGGGCGGCGTCCACTCGACCAGGTCGTGCCCGGGAGGCCCAAACGTGGCCTCGACGAACGCAGCAAGCGCGTCGCGCGGCACTGGCTGCGGCAGCGCGTCCCAGCGATGCCAACACTCGTCGGGCGGGACGAGCAGCGGCGAGTCGACAAAAGTCTTGGAGTCCGGGAAGAGGCGAGCGCTCTGGACTGCTTCGAGGATTGGACCAGAGCACCAGATCTCACGAGGAGCACCAGCGCTGGAACCAGCAGCACCAGCGCTGGTGCCAGCCGCTGCTGCCACTGCTATCAGCCCCGCGAGCATGTGTTTTTCACGCTGGGAGCTTCTGTCGCCTGATGTCGTGAATTTGAATCTACGGGACCCTGAGCCGACCCCTCGTTGGAGGCACGCTCGGCTTCCTACGCTTCATTTGTGAATTCTCACATTGACTTGCGGAATGTCTTCGGCCTTCATCGTGAGTGTCATGGCATTATTACTCACGCCGCCACAGCTCTCGACACGCAATTGCCTGCAATTCGTACGGCGCGATGCGGTACTAGGCGGTACTGCCGCACTAATTGCAGGCAGTTGCGCCAAGGCGGAGGAGCCTCCGTTCCGAGTGGCTCTGACCGTGCTGCTCGACAGGCAAACAAAGGCTGAGGGCCGGGTCACCCTCGAGGTGCTGCCCGACTGGGCGCCGCTCGCAGCAGCGCGCTTCAAGGAGCTGGTTGAGCTGGGCTTCTACACGCGCAGCCGCTTCCACCGCGTGCTCCCTGGCTTCCTGCCCGGAGATCTCGCCATCGCACAATTTGGCATCTCGACCTCTAGAGAACTCAACCAAGAGTGGCTATGCGCCACGTGCAAACGTTTGCCGGACGAGAAGCGTCGCCAGTCGAACACGAAAGGCACAGTCTCGTTTGCACAGGCCAGCCAGCCGGGCACGCGCCAGACGCAGGTCTTCATCAACCTGGCCGATAACGGCGGGCTGCCCAATTTCCTCGACAACCAGAACTTCACGCCGTTTGCACGCGTGGTGAGCGGGATGGAACACCTTTCGAGGCTGCGAGCAGAGTCGCAGGTGAGCCAGCCCAAGGCTGCCTACTACTGCGAGGAGTATCTCGACGAAGTTTTCCCACAGCTGTCTCTCATCGAGGACGCCTCTCTCTCAACAAGCTGACCCACGGCGAACAACTTCCGCCAGCGACCAGGGCACCAGCGAGACGACTGGCAATGTGGGTGCTGGCACGAGGCTGGCACGGCACGGGGCGCAGTCTGTCCGCTCGGTCACTTTGTCGATGACTTTGTATCTTTGACTACGATTCTGCTTTTTTGCACGGTAGACGGTTCTCTCGCCGCGCCTCGGCGGCTGCAGCGGTTCGTCAACGTCATCTTACATCCCGGGCGTGGTCCCGTACATAATTGCTTATGGTTCGTGCCGCCGGTTATGCCGCCCGGCCTTTGGCGGGAGGCACAGCGCCATCGGTATTGCGTTGGCTTTTTGGGTTTCTCGCTGGGGCCGGGCCCTGCCGCGCCCGCCGCGCGCCGTGCCCTGGGTGCCCATCGGCCGTGCCGGTCCTGCGTCGGGCGGATACGGAACGCCGTCTAGGAAGCCGTGAGGTCGCGCCTGAAACGCGGTGAAAATCTAACCTCACGACTGTGTAGAACCGCGTGGTGTACGTTTCTTACCACGCTCGTCTCTGCTCCGCTCTGTAACTGCCACTCTCCATCTCTCCTACTCGGATCGTTCGGATCGCATTCCGTTCCACACAGTTGTCCTCGGAGTCACCCGGGCCCCCAACCGACAAACCCTTAGCCATACGTGCCGTCGCCGCTTGGGCGCACCGCATCGCGTCCAGAGGGTCATTTCCCTCCGGGGCAAGCTGACGCAGCCTCCAGCGCCTCGACGCATCTTCCCTCCATCCGTCCCTCCTTCTCGAGAAAGACGCTCCGGCTGCATGCCTGCCTACGCCTGCATAACGAGCGTGAGCCGCCGCGCCGCCTCTCTACATGACGTCAATGGGCGAGGCGCCAAAGTTGAAGCCACCGACGACCGCGGGCGCATTACCGCCAAAAGCGAAGCCGCCGTTGGCCACGTTGGGCAGCAGGTTCTCGTCCTCGTCCCCCTCCTCTCCAAAGTACTTTTCGAGCAGCGAGATCGCCTTCTGGTAAATCTCCTCGTTGGAGTGCTCCTGTGGTGATTACATTCGGCAATCAGTGGTGATGACACTCCACGCGGCAATCACGCGGCCATCACTCGCCATCAGCGTGCATGCACCTGAAGCGTCTCGAGCTTGTCGATGCCCTCCGCTTCGTCAAAAGGCACAAGGAAGGGGTTGACGCCCTTGGAGGCGCCCAACAGCTCGCCCGCGCCAAGCAGCGAACCAAGGGCCTCGAGCATGAGCTTCTGCATCGCTGCGTCGTTGACGCTGAGCATGGCCACCTGTGATCAGTGAGGCAACGGGGAGGGAGGAGGGACCTCAGCTCAGCACGCATGCACGTGCTAATCACTTAGAATGCACCCAGAAGGCACTCAGCATAGCATGCTCACCATCGGCGGGATTGCGCCCAACTGCACCAGTGTGCTTGCACGCATCGCGCAGTGCGTGTTGGTCGGATCGGACGAGAACGAGTGCAAGATGTTGGCGATGACCCACGCGGCCTCCTTTCGCACCTCGAAATCGTCATTAGCGAGTCGGTCGACCACGTTCGCGAGCAGCGGGCTGCGCATCACGAGGTCCACCTGATCACTGGTGCCCGCAGCCACGTTGGAGATCGCCCAGCATGCCTGATGCAACGAGAGGTGAGGTGAGGCCATCATCGATCAGCGAGGCAACTCAGCATGCATCATCATCATCACATCATCATCAACCATTATCATCACATCATCAGTGGCGGCAGTGTGCACAAGGCAGCAAGCGCCTAGGCCTTGGCCTGAGGGGAGCCTCCGTGAAATCTCATGTGGTTGTGATCGACCATCTATGTTGAGTCTCGATCGATATGTAATCATCACTGGCTCCCCTTTTCGATGGCTGGCGTGTGCGCGCGTGGTTAGCTTCCTCGGCACCCTGTCGAAATCAGGATCCATCAGCATGCGCATACCTCCTTGCGTGTCTGTGCCTTGGTGGACTTGATCGCCTCGGGCAACACCTCCAGAATGCCAGCGTCGATGACGACCTGGGGGCCATGGGCGTAGCCGGAGTGAGAGGACGTGGCACTTGAGAGGACGTGGCACTCAGTCGCAATCGGTGGCCATCAGCGTGCACGCACCTTGGTAGCCATGTGCGAGTAATCAGCGTGGCACTCATTCGCAATCAGCATGCGCGCACCTGGGTAGCCATGTGCGAGCCAGTGAGGATGTTGCACAGCGTCCGCAGCGCGGGAGTCCGCGTCTTGTTCTCCGCCTTCTCTCTGAGGACCGTCATGAGCGCCGGCACGACGCCAGCATGCACCACGAGGTCGATGCGATCGTCTCCGCCGTCGGAGATGTACGAGAGCGCCCAGCACGTGTCCATGAGGACCTCCTCGTCGTGCAGCAGCAGGAGCTTGGCTGCGAGAAGGCCGGATGAAGTTGACGAAATCGGCCACCGAAGAGGTCGACGCCACTCTCACGCGGTTAGCAAAAAGGCAAGAGGAGAGAAGAGGAGAGAAGAGGACACAAGGACAGGGAAGGGAGTAAGTGCGTGTTCGTGTGCTCGCACCGAGGGTGGGCAGCACCGATGTCACATGGGCTGCCGACGGCTGCGGCTTCCCGCGCATCAAGTTGGAGAGCGCCCACACAGCATTGCGAAGGGGGCCCATTTGACCCATCAACGCGGTCGCCTGTGCACGAGAGACGCGTGTCGTCATGGGCGATCAGTAAGGGGCGAGGCACACGTCGGGCGGAGATCGGGCGGAGATCGGGCGGAGATGCGGCGGAAGGATAGGGAGGGTGTCTGGGGCGATGGGGATTAGCATGGAGGCCTCAGACACAACTGGGTTTCTTCTCCACCGTGAGCCACCGTGACGAGGCGTCAGATAGTAATGGCGTTGCGTACATCAAAGGCAAGGCGGGGAAAGGGATGGGCCGGGCAAGGATAGGGAAGCCGGGGCGGGTGGGGAAGGGGAAGTCGGGGCGTGTGGGGAAGGGAAGGAGTAGATGGAGGAAAGGGATGGGGCCGGCATGAGAGGGCTGCTAGGACGGCATGTCGCCGGCGCGCACGCACCTCGATGAGCTTGACGAGCTTGTCGGTGGCGCCGTTCTGGAGGACGAGGTCGCGCATCGCAGGGCAGTCGCCGGCAATGTTGCCGAGCGCCCAGACGCACTGCTCGCACACGTCGATGCTCGGCGATGACAGCAGGCCGATGAGCGGGGGCACTCCGCCGTGGGAGACGACGACCTCGCACTGCTTGCTCGTGCCGCTCGCAATATTGGTCAGGCACCACGCGGCCTCGAACTGCATCGTCGACTCGGGGTGAGCGAGCATTGTCACGAAGGCAGGCACGAGGCCCGCCTGGATCACGTCATCAATCGGCGGGTTGCGCGCGAGCGAGAGCTTCTTCCGCAGCCACTTGGTGGCCCCGAAGGCGTCGTCGAACTCTTCGGCCGGGCCATTGCGCTGGACGAAGCCGAGCACGATGGCTGCCTGCTGCGAGATCGAGGACGCAACCTCCACCTCCACCGGCGCCTCGATCTCGACGCAGACGTCGGCCATGTTCCGGCGCTTCATCAGGCCCTCCTCCTTCTTGGCCTTGCGCAGCTCAACCTTCTGCTGGTTGCGGTTCTTGCGGCAGTCGTCCTTGTCCAGGCCAGCCTTGACCGCTTTGCGCTCGAACATGGGCATGGTTGCGTGGGTCTTTTATTTTTGGGTTCCGACGGGCGACCGGGTTATTTGAATTTTCACGAGCACCTGCTGCTCGCGACGACGCGTTGTGATAACCGAGAGATACAAGTATCAATCTCCGCCACGGCCACACGCGGCACGCCGCACAGACCCAACTCGACACACGCACACCGAACTTTCCACCATCACAACCGACTCCGATGCAAAGCCGTAGCCAGAATGGCACATGGTGGCACCGCCCGCCGGACACCACTCACGACGCGAGCGCCTTGGAGAGCGCGCGCGGACGACCTAGGGTTGGGCGACGCACCTATACATGACTCCAGCCCTCGCGCGGCCGCGGCGCGCGTGGCCCTCACCGCTGGCACCGCCCGTCGCCGCTTGCGCCGGCGCAACAGAATGCACCCTGACTGCTACTGCCCAGCACGGCGCCGTCCATCGTTTCCCACAGGCGCCGTGATGGGCACCGTGCTCATGGCACCGCCTGCCGGACACACCTCACGACGTGCGTGACTTCAGTACCACGCGAGAGCGAATGAGACGCTCGCATTGCACAGTGGACGGGTTCACCAACACCATTCCGGCGATCCGGAGCAATCCATCCAGGATCATGTGCCCATGCTCCTTGCACCCATGCACACACCCAACATGTAGGTTCGTATCGCCCTCAGTCCCACCCCAGAGGCCGTTGGCGTTGACCGTTGGGGTTCCGTTTCGGCGCCTCCCCCATTCCCCCCTGCCCTTTCTTCTCTTCCCTACGGCATCGATAGCTCATGCGTTGAAAGTGCCCTCGAGAGGGTGCGAGTCCGCGACCGCGTGGGGGGGGTCCGAGATGTGCGAGTTCTTCACCTGGCCAGAGAACTCGTAGCAGCCGAACATCTTGAAGTTCACCTCGGCATAATGGAAGTTCGTGTCATAAATGGGCAGGTTCAAGGCTTTCACTCCAGTAATGTCGGGAGTCCAAATATAGTCGGGCTGGCCGATGGTCGCCTTACGCACCCGGATGTGCGCTTTTTGATTGAGCCACTCATCAGCTTTCGTGACCATCGAGAAGAGCCCGTTGCGCTCGTGCTGGTTGTCAAACGCGACGTTGTACCCATGAAACCCATGAACTGGATAGCAGCAGCAGACGGGCGCGCAGCATGGCCAGCACGCGACGCACTTGGTCGCCTTCGCTGCGAAGTCATCCCACGGCCTGGGCTTCCACTTTCCACGATGCTCAATGACGTCGTCCACCAATTGAGCGAGCTCCTTACCGGTGGCCTTACCGGGGTCGCCCACGATTTCCCCATTTGAAGCTTTAATCTTAATCGTCACCTCTTCGCCTTTGAGGGCAGCGACTAGGTTCGCGAAACCTTGTTGAGTGTCCTCGTGTTCGATGACGACCACGTGGGACTTCCCCAGCATCTCAAGGTAGTGAGGCGGGCTAGCATCGAATGCACTCCACCGATAGATACTCATCAACGGATAGCACAGCTTGCACCCGGCAGATGCATAGACCTGTGAAACAAAAGTGTGGTCGAAGGATGTGAGTAGGCTGCGGAAGCGGGAGGGCGAAGGACCGGGAGGTGACCAGAAAAGCGCTCGCACCTCATCGAGGTTGCGCCGGCGTTCCAAGAAATCCATTTCGAAGTCCTGGCCCAACCCATACTTTGGGAAGTACTTGCCATCCGGGTCCTTGATGCACCTGCGGATCACCACAACCGGGCTCTGCGACTGCGCAGCCTTCGCAATGGCCAGGGAGTACAACATCGCCCAGATCCGATGGCCATTGTTGCCTTTCTCATCTTTCTCTGGAAGGCTCTCAATAAACTTAAGGGCCCTCTCCGGGTCTCCTTCATACGAGATGCTCATTTTGTTTGCGCCCACTTTCTTCTTGTGCTCCAAGTATTTCCTCACGTGCGCGAGGAAAGACTGCTTGTTCGGGTCGAAGAGTACGTCATGCGCCCTGTCGTCCCGCGTGTTTTTGTCGCCCTTCCCGCCGCTCCTTATGATGTCGGCAACGAGACCCGAGATTGCCATGCCCGCGTCCTGAAAAGGGGATCCATTAATTGAGATCTTTGCATCTCCGAATGCTTCGGTCTTGTAGTACGATGAGATGACGGTGTTCGCGCCCATACGCCCCCAGGAGGCATCAGACTGAAGCATTTTCTTCAGCACAGTCTGCAAGTCTTCGACTCCGAGCTCTTTGGCCTTTTGGGGGGTCTCGGACACCACGTCGCGCAAGAGCATCCAGAGGTTCTGCAGCTCAACGGCGTGCTCATGCTTTGGCGGATGCTTTGGCGGATGAAATCCTGCC
>Ga0210248_100767_pt1 | contig 27363 bp, 20 predicted proteins | sample ChrtobMetP3_32mM_FD_155493 | JGI IMG/M metagenome (GOLD analysis project Ga0210248, IMG submission 155493) | Chrysochromulina tobin associated microbial communities from unialgal haptophyte culture, Seattle, Washington, United States - P3_32mM | ecosystem: Host-associated > Algae > Haptophytes >...
CGAGCTTTGTGGAAAGCGCTCACGGTGCCGTCCCATCGCTTTCCCACCAATGCCACATGCCACCGAGCCACATCCAGCTTGCCGGCGCGCAGCACATCCCGATCAGAAAAGTTCTGCGGCAGCACGCCTCCCGCGGCGACCAGTGTCGCCGCCTCGCTGCGACGGCCGTTAGAGCGCAGCGTCTCGGCACGCGCCAGCACCGCCTGCTCGACGTCCGTCCACTCCATGTCTTCGATGAGCACGAGGGCCTCGCCACAATCGGACGCCCGATGGGCCCAGCTCGACCCAGGAAAACGACGACTTTTTTCCGACGACCCATTCCTATAATAACACTCGCTATGTCAGCGGTGACAAATTTTTTATTTTTTTTTTCCGACAACCATTTTACCGGTATCGATAATGACACACACAATCACCCTTCCCAAATAAACGCAAACGAGATCGAAACAAGCCACGTATCTCATTCTTGAAACGCGCTCATTGATCGCCCGCGCGACGCTTACGCCCGCGCGCGTCGGTCACCTGCTCGCTCGACGAACCGGCCTTGTCCTCCAACATCTTCGTCGGCGTCATCGGCACGATGGGCTCTGCCCCAGTGCAGATTGCGATCGCGTTCTGCTTGTCCGCGTTCATGACCATCACCGTGAATTTGTAGTATTCCTGCATGACCGCGCACTGTTTCTCCGCGCGCGCGGCCTGGTCGAGGCCCATGAACTCGGTCGCTTTGCACCCAAACAATGCGAATCCGGCAGCGTCACAGATCTTGAGGACCATCGAGTGCTGGTTGTCGAACGCATCGTCCGCGATGACGAGCTCAGAGCTGTAGCCGTAGACACCAGTCACGCCCTCCATGTTGCATTGCAGGCACTTGCCGTTGATGACTGTGCCACGGCAAGTAGCCTCGCCAGGGTCCAGCGAGTGCTTGAGACGACACGTGAGTGGCGGCATGGACTGCAAATAGCCCTTCACAGAGAAGTTGTCCTTCGCCTTCGTCGACTGCGCGACGGCCTTCTTCAAGTTCTTCACCGAGAGGTCGCGCTTCGAAGGGTCTGCGATCGGGTCCTTCAGGCATGACTCGCCAGCAGCACTCAGCAAAATTTGCTTCTGCTTGTGCTTGATCGCCATCTTCTTGAGCTCGTGATCAGACAGACCAGGTCCGTACTCAATAGAGTGGTCATCGAGGTAGCGCAGGACGAGTTGCGTGTCCTCGAAACCTGCGAGCAACGCAGCGAAATCCTGCGCCAGCAGAGCGCACGTGCGAAATCAGCGGGCGCCATGCGGAAAACACGTGACGTTCGCGACGGCGCGATGAATGGCGACGAGCGATTGCCGTTGCAATGCAAGGCGCGGTGCGATTGTCCGGAAACGTCTTCGTGAAACTAACTTGCTGAGCACGCATGGCGTGGGCGCAGAGCTGCAGCGCGCGCGCACCATTTCTTCGTGACGCAGATGCTCGCGGAGATCAACGAAAGATATGCTGGATCTGTAATCAACCCTGACACTTCCATGACCTTTCTGTATGCATCTGATTAAACGCGTTCCTGACGATCACCGAGCGCACCTGAGCATCCTAGCTGGGCAGCAGGTTCTCGGCAACCATGCCAATGAAGCGCGTCCAGAAGCAGCTTTTCAAGTCGAACGACGTCGTCGATGCGGATTTCTCGTCGTTGCACGCAGATGATTGGTGCGACGATTTGCGCACGTTCGAAGCCGACTGCATGCACGAGATGCGCATGCAAAAGGACCGTGCGCAAAGCGAGGCCCGTGCGCAGAACGAGGCCTGTGTCTCGGCGCCTGAACCCAATGCGCGCGCACGACGCACGCGTCAGGTGATTGATGTCGCAGGCCTATTCGCAGCTGACGGGCACGTGAGAGAGTTTTCGCTGACGTTCGGGGCGCTCAAACAGCACGTGCCGATGGCATGGTACCATGCGCTCATTGAATTCCTGCAAAAGTACGGCACCAAAGGCGCCATCTCTCTCGAGCGAGGTAACAAAGACGAGCATCTCCTATAATAACACTCGCAATGTTATTCTGTAGAAAAGCTAGATGTTTTCGCACAAAAAAGTGCACGCGGCCGAGCAGGAGGCGCAGCGGCTGCAGCACGCGGCGAGCGCGGCCGACAAGGCGCGCAAAATGGAGCAGTATCCTAGCCGACTCGACGGTGACGCCGACCCCATCCGACTCGAAAGCGCTCCTCAAGAAGCAAGAGGAGAATCGCAAGAAACGCGAGAAGGCGAAGGCCAAGAAGCGTGCCGCGGCAGCCGCGGCAGCCGCCGCCGCATCGCCGTCGCCCAGCAGTACAGGCCGTCATGTTGACGTTCGTGACGACCTGTCGTACCTCGAGTTCACGGAGCGCTATCGGCACAAACGGCCTGTTCTTATCAGAGGAATGGCGACCCCTTGGCTCGCAACCTCGCGTTGGCAGGATGTCACCCATCTCCGCACGCTACTCGAAAAAGACGTGCTGGTGCTCTGGCCAGGAGCGATGCGGGTTCTATACCTAAAGTCCTGGCGCACTGCATCACCACCGGCAGTGCCGCACACTGCGTGGATCTCAAAAAGCCACCCGCGCGGTTCACTGCGGCAAAGCGCAGGCATGCTCCGGTGGGTGCTCATCGCCCTCGCGCCAACAGTCTGCGACTCATTGACCTCGGTCAACGGACTGATGAGTCGAGAAGGATCTTCACGACGAATGCGAATAGGAATGCAGCTGTTAGTTCTCAGGGGGTGTTACGGACCCCTATAATTTTAGAGGGATAGATAGTTAAAGATAGCTCCAAGCCTCCGGTACGTGAACCATCGCGATTGTTGTGTCACGCGCGGCGGCAGTCTCACGCGGTCACGCAGTCTCTGACTCTGTGCATTGAGATGGCCGCGGATCAGTGTGCGTGACTCTGGCCTCGGAGTAGTGGGGGGCTTGTGGGGGGCAGGCGTAGGGGCAACGGAAAAATTGCCTCTTTTACTTGTTCGCGTCCGGCGGCCTACCCGTGGTACCTGCGCGGTACCGGTACACGCGGTCGTGCGTGTGCGTTGGTGGGTCTGGATGGTTGATGTGAGGTTCGACTGTGTGAGTGTGTGAATTTCAAACAGGACCACACCGTACAGCGGCGCTCATGCGGGCGCGTCCCCGGGGGGGCGTGTCCCGGCTCCCCCGGTGGCCATCTTCAAGATCCCCTCTGTGGAGGAACACACCTGTACTGTAAGGAACACGCCTGTAGTGAAGTGTTGTGTGAAGTATTTGAGTTTGATTTGTGCGTGTTGGTGTGTTGTGAATGAAGTATTAGGGTTACAATACCCGGTAGTAGGGTTAGGGTTAGGGTTACTGAATGAAGTACCGGGTATTCATATGAAGTGCTTTATGGTGATGCTGGTGACCCCACACGGCGGGGCCAAGTTCTTAGCCGACCATGCTCGTCCTCACGATAACCACGATCCTCGGCCGCCACTGGCAAGAGACGCCCGTGCCAGCTACGCCTCTTGCGGCTTCGCCGTTTCCGCCTGTGCAGCGCATGAACGAGGTACAACTCAAAGCGATGAGCGAGCTGCGGGCTACGGCGCTTGCCGCTTCCGCAGCGGCAACGCCGCGGCTGCGCTCGCACCTCGACAGTGACGCCTTTCGCGCGAAGCTGCACGAATGCTGCCCAAGCGTGGCGACGCGTCCGGCCGAGCAGCTCCTTGAGATGCTGCGCGAAATGAGCGACACGGCCGAGCTAGTCCACTCCTTTGATGGCTCGTTTGACAGCGACATGACAATTGAGATTGGCCTCTACAATGGGACCGAATACTTTGCGTCGCTGTGGCAGCTGCGCAACCTCGGCTACTATGGCGATCCGATGAATATTACGGCGATGAAGCGCTGGGGACACCCGGCAGGGCCGGAGGATGCCTCCGAGGAGGGCGTCTTCAAGCTGCCTCCGTTTGATGGGCCGTACGACCTGCCGACCTCATACGAGGCCGCCTCGGGCCGGCTGCACTACATCGCGCTCAACCTGCAGCGCGTGGACGTGGGCAATCCGATGTTTGGCAACGTGACGGCCATCTTCTCGCCCTCCTTCCGCAAGGATGCTGTGGCTGCGTCGCCTATCGACTCCGGATTGTACGTGATGGGATGTAACAAGACATACATGGAAACGCCGGGTAGCCACGCGGAGCCCAAACTGGCGAAGAAGATTGCATGCAACAAGGGGGACATCACCCCCGGCGTGACGATCCCCACCGCCATGGACCATGTGCTGCTGAACAACCGCATCTTCTGGTCCAAGTCCGGCGGCGTCGACACCCTCGCACGTGCCTTTGCGCGCACCCACGCGGAGCCGGCCCATGCGCCGGCCAAGGTGACGAACGCGAGCAGTGCCGAGTTGATCATGTACATCGAGCCCAATGTGCTCGCGAATGCTCTCTATTCAGAAAATGCTATCAAGCTCCTCGTGGGCTCCTTCTACGCACTCTTCGGATCCACGCGCGGCGGCCTACTGCGCCAGTTTGCGGCCGCACGTCGTGTGGCGCTCACCTGGGCAATCGGCGCGTGTTCGACTGGCTTCATTTCGGACGAGAATGTGAGCTTTGCGGGCGACGTGCGCCTACTCGACTGGCCGACGAGCGGGGCGATGCTGAACGCCACAGCGAGCCCGGGCGACGCGACCAGCTTCGCCGCGCTCTGGGATGCCGCTGCGGACGAGCGCGCGCACGCGGGTGGCAACCTGACCACGGCCGCTGTCTGGCGCTGGTGGGCGCAGGCGAGATCGACGCTGTCGGGGGCTCTCCGGCTCTCGCTGCCTCGCCCGGGTGACTGCGCGAGCTGGGAGCGGACGCTGGGCAAGAATGAGGCTGGCGAGTGCGTGGCGTATCTAGATTGATGTGTTGTATGAATTGTTCAGAGTGAGAGGTTAAATGGGGTCTGGCGAAGTGCGGCGGAGACGCTGGATTGCGCGGAACCACGTTTTCGGAGCTCCCGGGCTGTTCGGGACGGCGGGCTTCGCCGGATTTCGCCGCATTCATCGTACATCGATTGAGCCCTGGCTGCGCGAGCTGTCGAGCTGTCGAGGCTCCGTCGAGCTGCTGTCGAGGCCTTGCCTGTCGAGCCTGTCGAGGCTTGTCGAGGCTGACTCCATGTGCCTGTGCGTCGAGGTCTGTCGAGCTGTCAAGAAGCTGTCGAGCTTTGTCGAGCTGTCGAGTTTCTCACTGTCGAGGCTGTCGAGTTTATATACACTGTCGAGTGTGCTGTCGAGCTCGAGCCTGACATGTAGCTTTGCTATTTTGCATGAAGCACTCTGACTCTCACAGCAGTAGGCCTAGAGGACCCACACATAAACCACCAACCAATTCCAACCAAACTAGGTCAAACGGATAAAGAACTCGGGCTCGGAGATCAGGACCCGTCACACCCTAACCCCTAACCCCACCCCTAAGCCCTACATAGCCACAGGTTTATTTACTGTTATTTTTGTAATACCCACCCTAAACCCCTACCTAGCCACTGGTTTCAAGACCAGAAAATGCAATCTTAATGCAATTCTAAGGAGAATTAGGTCAAAAAGAGCACGAAAGAGCACGAACGTGGAACGAAAGGTCCACCAGAAGTACATCCAAGATCATCCAGCCACCAAGTTGTGTAGTTGACCAGTGGGTCCATCAACCTTCACCCTGAAGGAGTGGGGCTCTAACCTGGCTTCTCTCAGCTAGTGCTAGATCCCAGTCTTAGACCTCGTGTACGTGTTACCTCGTTAACCTCGTCTCCTCGTGTCACATGTAACCTCGTGTCGAGCTCTGTCGAGCTGTCGAGCTGTCGAGCTTGACACCTTGACGCACAGGCACATGGAGTCACGAGTAGCTCTGTCGAGTAACTGTCGAGTAGCTTTGACTAGCTGTTTACTAGCTGTCGAGTAACTGTCGAGTTTCCTGTCGAGTTGTCGAGGCCAGGGCTCAATTCATCGACCGCCGTCCCACCGGCCGGGCTGCCCACCGAACGCAAGAAGGACCTACTGATAGTTTTTACCCCGCCCCCCTATGACGCCCCCCACTTTCGACTTTGTGAACTTATATGCGCGAAGGCCCGGCCTCGGATGACCACGGTCGCGCGCGCGTGTGGGCCGCGTACTTGTGTGTATGGACCTATGAAGACCTTGTATGGTCCGGTGTGACCAAATTCAAAAGCACAAACGCGGGACGGGAAACCGAACGCATAACGGACATGATAACGGAGTGGTTCTAACATCTAAGCTAGATCAGTCAAGCTCACGCCTCACCATGGGCAAGATGCCGCGCCCTTCTAAACCGCCCCCGTGCGGTACCCGCCAATACCCGCCATGGTGTTATGAAGTTATGGTGTATGTGTGATGATGTGTGTGTGTGTGAATTAAAACAGGACCACACAGTAGAGCGGCGCTCATGCAAGCGGGTCCTCGGGGGGCGCGCCGTAACATGTACATCGACATGTATACATGACCCCCTGCTGGTAACAGTAAGTAACAGGCCAGCAATCGGGGCAGTCTTCTTCGTCGTACGAGGAATGAATGAATGAAAGGAAGGAAGACGGGTCGACACTGTGTGAGTTCAGGATGGGTCGGAAGTCCGTTCACGAAAACCATCCTGAATTCACAGCCAATCGCCCCCGCGGGAGAGCTCGTACACTCGTGGGGCATGGTGCTTAAGCGACTGTGCTGGCGTGTGTCTCAGGGCTGATCAGCCTTTGGTGCCTGGAGGCCTGGAGCACGTGCGGGTCAAGTGCGGGACCGCGTTCGTGTGGGGTGGGACCCTGCGGTTGGTGCGTCGACAAAAGCAAAGTGATGTTGGCTGCTGCATGGCTGCTGCCAATGGCACTCCTGACCACGTCACGCTGGCAGGATGTTTGGATCACAGATCGAAAGATAACCGGCGACACTTCTATGATCGTCAGAGAGGCTGTCAGGAACAGCGAAGTGGTGCTGATGCTTCCGGGCATTGCCAGTGCAGCTGAGTGTTCAGCCCTTGTGGACGCAGCATGTGAGATTGCCACCCGTGCATCAGCGAGCTCAAAGCCTTTCACGCACGGCCGTGTCCGTCTCCCATGTATTGCTGCCACTCAAAGAGCTCAAGCTCAAGGCAAGCCTTGCCCAGTCGCACTCACGCACGAGGCGGACGCTCTTGTGCAAGCGATGCTCACGCGCTGCTTAGATGTCATTGACGAGCAACTGCCTTCGCTACGACTCCTCTTTGGACATGGGAAAGGGAGCTTAGCCAGCATGTACGCCGCGAATGCTCTTCTGTGGGCCGACCGCGAGCCAGCTGTCAACGTGTACAAGGAAGGAGGAGAGTTCCTGCCGCACAAGGACGGCCAGGCACTAACCGTCCTCATCCCGCTCACGACCTCCGACGCATTCAAAGGCGGTGGTACCGGATTTTGGCGCGCGGACACGAACGCCTTGCAACCTCGTGGGCCGCCGACGGTATCGCTCGCGCCTCCTGCAGGCACTGCTTTACTTTGGGGGGGGCGGCTGACTCATGCGGGCTTGCCCGTCGAGGATGGCACGCGCGCGGTCCTAGTGGCGAGCTTCAGCCCACGGAGCGGCTATGAGGAAGGAGACTTTGACTTTGAGTCTACGACTACGTTTGAGTCGTGATTCATTTCCGCACGCTGCCTTCACCGCACATCCACAAGCGCTCCTGAGACGCTCATCTCATTACTTTCTATCGGACGTGTGTGATTGTATGCGCGGTACACGTAATGTAGCCGCCGGTCTGGGTGCTCGCTGCCGTGCTTCTTTGCACGCGTTTGGCCCGTGCGGACTCGGGTTTGGCGCGTGTTAGTTACCGAGTAACTATCAAAAACATCGGGGGAGCCGCAATTGGGGAGCCGGGACACACACGGGACACGCCGGTCGCCGCACGGGACACGCCGCACGGGACACATGGGCACACGGATCACACAGACGAACCTCACAAGCACGATCGCGGCAGGCCACCGCTCTGTGGGGAAACGTAAAGGCCGGAAGTTTTGTAACGATTCCGGCACACTTGTCCTCCATGTCGTGCGGCGTCGATTTTTGTGGTCGTGCGTCCAGCCGGAAGCGATGGCGAGGCGGCTGGCGGAGCTCGAGCGGCGGCATCGAGAGGAGATGGAGGAGGCGGAACGCCAGGTGAACGAGCTGGCGAGTAAGCTAACGGATCCTGCTCCGCCTTCACCAGAGCAGCGGGTCATTGGAGCGGCACTCGTGGTGGGTGTTGGCAGCCGCTTGCGCATCAACGAGATCATCGCGCATGTGGAGGATGAGCTCCTCGGGGTCGCCACAACTCACTCGGCAACACTGTACAAGCGGGTCATGATGAGCAGGTGGAAGTCGAAGCAAGTCGAAGGCGCCGCCCTCCTCAAACTCAAGCGGCGTGCGGCAGCGTCATTCATGCACCGTGCACAGCATGCTGGGTATAATTCTTGGCTGGATATGGTGGTCCAGCAGAAGCACAAGCTGCTGCAGCTGTGCGCCGGTACCACGGCGTTTCGATCCCAAGGCCTGCGCAAAGGCTTGAACACGCTCATTACCAAGAGGCTCGAGCGGCGCGAAATGCTGGATCGACTCGCTGGTGCCGGGCGTGCGCTCGTCAATCGCCACATCCTCAAGGCATGGAACCAGCTGCGGTCCCTCGCGCGCATGTTTAGGATTGCCAAGCGCGCAGCCGCCAACCTGCTGCGCCGCGGCATGCGCAAGGGGCTGAACGGCTGGCTCACGATGCTGCACGAGCGAGCGGCACTGAAGATGCAGCTGCGCGCGGGTACCACGGCGTTTCGATCCCAAGGCCTGCGCAAAGGCTTGAACACGCTGATTTACAATTGGGAACAGCGGCGCAAAATGCTGGATCGACTCGCTGGTGCCGGGCGTGCGCTCGTCAATCGCCACATCCTCAAGGCATGGAACCAGCTGCGGTCCCTCGCGCGCATGTTTAGGATCGCCAAGCGCGCAGCCGCCAACCTGCTGCGCCGCGGCATGCGCAAGGGGCTGAACGGCTGGCTCGCGATTGTGCACGAGCGCGCAGCCGCTCTCTTGCAGTTGCGGGCGGCGGCGGCGGCCTTCCGGCAGCGCGGCGAGCGCGCCGTACTGAACACGCTCCTCGAGCAGTGCCAAATGAGGCAGGCGGTGCTCAAAAAGCTCCGGCCGGCGGTTATCGCCTTGATGCGACGAGAGCACGTCAAGGCCTGGAAGCAGCTTGCAGCTGCAGGCCGGCTGCGCGGCCCGGCGAAGCGCGCGGCACGTGGCTTGCTGTTTCGCGATCTGCGCAAGGGACTGAAGGGCTGGGGTACGATGCTGCACGAAAGGGCACTTGCACTCGCACAGATGCGGGCGGCGGCGGCGGCCTTCCGGCAGCGCGGCGTGCGCGCTGGGCTGAGCACGCTCATCGAGCACCGCCTAACTAGGCAGCTAGTCTGCGAGCGGCTCGGCCATGCGGCAGTGCTGTGGAAGCGCTTTGCGTACGACGACGCCGTGCGCATATGGCGTGACCTTGCCGCGCGCACGCGGTCGCTGAACCCTGTCGTCTTGTACCCTGTGCTGAACCCGGTGCGCATTTCACAGCGGAAGGCGGAATACCCAATGCTGAACCCGGTGCTGCGCGCTCGCATGCACCGGTACCTTCGCATCTGGATCTACGAGTGCCCGATGCGAAGGTGCATTCCACAGGAGCAGGCGGCGGTGGCAGGTCGAGCAGTCGCACTGCTGCGCTTCCGACGCGCGTTCAACTCGTGGATGGGCTTCAACAGCGAGCAAGCTCGGCTGTGGGAATCGATGCACTCGGCGATTGGCGCGCTGAAGAACCTCAAGGCACGGCGCGGCCTCAATTGCTGGCTGGACACTCATGAATCCACGGCGAGCGAGCATTCTCGCCGTCGAAAGGCGCTCAGTGCGCTCCTCAACAGGAACCTTCGGCTCGGCATGAACAGCTGGCAGTCGGAGCATGCATTCTGCATGGCTGTGCGCCGGCGCCAGCGATCGGCGCTGATGGCGATCTTCAACCTCAAGGTGCGCCGCGGCCTGAACAAGTGGCTCTCAGTGTATGCCTTTGGCATCGCCTCGCGGCGGCGTTTCCTGCAGGCGATGGCGGGGTGGCAGCGCCTTGCGGAGCGCAGGGCGCTCAATAGCTGGATCGGGCGCGACACGGCTCACATCGTCTTTGGCTCGAGGGCCCTCTTGTTTTGGCAGCAGCTGTGCGCCGATCGAAAAGCGAGCACCTTGGCTCTCTGGGTCGAGCGCGCGGCGCTGGTGCGTGAAGCAAAGCGCACCGCCCACCGTGACAAGACGATCCGCTGGGCGAACACCCGAAGCCCGATGCCACGTGCCCTGACGTGCAAGGTGGCCGCCGACGATGTGCACCAAGTGCAGAAGGCGTTCATGGTGCCTCACAGCGCGTTGGCCGTCCGGGTGGCCGACGGAGCGCTGCTTCGGGTAGTTGGTGTGCAGCGGCCCACGAACGGGCGCGTGTGCGAAGTCGAGCTGACCCGCGGGCACGACGAGCTGATGCTCATGGAGCAGCCGTTGCCTTCGGCAGGCGAGGCAGGCGCCCGTGTACGTGCGGCTCGGCCCGCCGCGCGTACCCGCGTGAGTGCGACCGCGCTGAGTGCGCCTGCCTATGTGATGGTCCCAAACTTCTTTGGCGGTGTCTTACCCCTTTCAAGCGGCCTCGAGGTGCGGATTCTCGATGCGGAATTCGACCCCATACCTCCCGGCATGCAGAACGCTGACGAGCTCTACGAGGGCGGCGCGGGTGGGGGCAGTTATTACGCGGGTGGTGGCTTTCATTATGCGGACGATGGCAGTCTTCCATTACGTAATGAAAGCCACCACGATGGCTTTCATTACGCGGACGATGGCAGTCTTCCACCCGGTAGTGGCGGCGGCTTCGGCGGTGATGGTGGCTACGGTTACAGTGGCGGCAGCTACAGCGGCATCCTCGCTACACCAGTCGCGAGGCGACCAGTGCCCCAGGGAGGCGATGGAGGTGGTGCGCGCGAGAATCTTGCGCGGGTGCGTGTGACGCTCGTGGACGGCAAGCGCGCGCGCGTGGGAGAAGCATGCTGGTGCAACGTGCACGAGCTCCTCTGCCAGATCCAGCCCAGCGCCTGCGTCGCAGCGGACCTGAGCACGGAGAGTGAACTGCGCGACCGCACGCGGCTCGACCTCCATGCAGCCGAGCAACGACGGCTCGCGCTCGCTTTCCTGACGAGCAAGCCGCAAGGCGCCTTTCGCGAAGCGGGAAAAGACGACCGGTGCGTCGTCGGCCTCCCGGGTCTCCTGCGCCAGCTCGATGCCGCCGCGCCCTCCGTGCTGCTCGAAGCGGGCAAACGGCGCACTCCGATGTCCGGCGCGGCGGACAGGAACTCGGCGGAGAAGCGGACGGCTGACCCGCAGTGGCGTCAGAAACGGGATGAGATGCGGCTGAGAGCCGCGCGGAGCGCCAGCTCGCTCAGCGTCAGACCCCGAGACCCCGACGCGCTCTACGACGCTCAGTGAGTGAGTGAACCGACTCGACTCTGCCCCGTTGCGTGAGTTTCGTTATGCGAGGCCGGACGGCGGTCCTAGATGTGTAAGTTACGCAGATCACGTCCATGCTTCGTTGGCGTTCATCTCAAATTCACACCCGCGCCCGTGATATCGCACACCCTTCTATGTGAAATCACTACCCGCCCAACACATAAGACCGCACCCAAGCGACCGAATCTAAAGTAGCGGGTCTGGAGACGTAACTCGCAGAGAGTGTGACATACTCGCGCGCCTCGGCATCCGCTTTTGAAGCCGAAAAGGGTTATTGCGCTCCACGGCTAGGTGTTATTATCTCGTTACCGTAACTCGGCGACGATAGAAACCGCCGGGTGCTTTTCTATCGTCGCCGTGTCGTCAGTGGATCTCTGTGAAGTCGGGCCCTGGCTGAATCGCGCGATATCGGAGCAACACCTGCCGAGCGGCGCGCCGGTCGTCACATCAGCAGCTGCGCGGCATTGCAATGTATTGTTGTCCATCCACCACAAAGACTTGACCGGCCTCGGACCCCTCGGGCACGTTGAGCTGTGGCGCCGAACCGGGCGGCGCCGTACCGGGGCGCCACAGGAGCTGAGGCGGAACCGGCTCATCGTAACGGTCAGCGTAATAATTGGTGTGGTTGGCGTAACTAAGAACCCCTTGCGGCTGCGCTGGCGGCCGCGGAGCGGTTCGCGCCCGCTGCTGGAGATTACACTGCTCGCGCAGCGTCTGCAGCGTCTGCAGCGGTGGGAGCGGCGGCAACCGTCCATTCACAGCCTGCAGCCGTCCATTCACAGCCGGCAGCCGTCCGTCCGAGCTCGGCTCCGATTGCACCCTCATCAAGCTCGGCTGAGTCTGGCTTCGCAGCATGGCCACATAGTATTGCCCGTCGATGTCGAACAGTTGGCCTGCTCTGGTGCCCTCGGGCACACTGAACTGCGGCGGTAGCGGCGGCGGCGGCGGCTGGCCGTTGCGTAGCACGAGCAACGTCTGCTGCAGATTCTCTATCATCTCGCGCTGCGCGCGTACCTCCTCCTTAAGCATACCCGTCGGGTCGTCGCTGAACTGCGGCGGTAGCGGCGGCGGCGGCTGCTGGCCGTTGCGTAGCTCGAGCAACGTCTGCTGCAGCTTCTCTATCATCTCGCGCTGCGCGCGTACCTCTTCGAGCATACCCGTCGGGTCGTCGCTGAGCGGCGGATACTGCGAGAGCTGCGGCGGCGGCGGGGCCGCGGTCAGCGGGTGCTCTGACGGCAGCGGGTGCTCTGACGGCAGCGGCACTGCACTGTAATACTGCCCGTCGACCATGAAGATTTGGCCGGCCTGGGCACCCTCGGGCGCTTCGTACGCCTCGGCGGCAGTGGATGCAGCCTCCGGCGCAGCGGCTACGGCTTCAGCTTCGGCTTGACCTTTTGGATCGAGCCCTTCATCGAGCACCGTGCCCTCAACGAGCGACGGCGCGCGTTCGAGCTTCGCCCCTTGAGTGAGGTCGACGAAGACGGCGAATTCTCGCGGGTTGAGCTTGCCGTCGCCGTCGGCGTCGGCAATCGCGAAGGCGCGAGCGATGTACTCAAGCTCCTCCTGATGCTTCACTTCCGCGAGACGCGCCATCTGCGCCTCGTGCTTGAGCTGCGCGAAGCTGCGATCGAGTGGGTCGAGTGTGGGCTCCTCGGGCGGAGGCTTCTCGATCGAGCGGGCGGGCTCGGGCACCGTCATGGGCGCCGTCGTGGGCGGCGTCACGGGCGCGTCGTGCTTGAGCGGGAGCACGCGGCTGGGTCGTTCTCGATGCATCTGCTCAGCTCTACTCGCATGGAGGGTGAGCACGCTCGCGATCGCCACCGCCAAGCCGACGAAGAACGGAGCGATCCGGATGACCCCCAGGCAGGCCCAGTCGAAGACGCCGTAGTACGCGCCCTTGCCGCTCACCTCGACGAGGACGTAGAGGACGTAGAAGGTCGGCAGCACGACTTGGGCCTCGAACAGGCAGAGCGCCCGCGTGTACAGGTGCAAGATCGCCGGTAGCGGCACAGCCGCCGCTACCACGAGCGGCCAGCCGTCGAGGATGGAGAGTGGATAGCTCACGGGCTGCCACAGGTAGGCCTGCAGCCACTCGGCGACGGTGGCGGCGGCGACCGCGGTGCAACCGGCGAGCAGGCCGGCGCCGACGGGATAGAGGAGCCGAAGCAGGCGCACCTGACGGCGCGCGAGCTGGCTCAGTGCTGTATCCGCCCTCGCGCCCGACAGGACGACGCCGTCGCTCGCCGCGCCCGTGCCGCTCTCAGCTCGCTGGTGCGCCAGCTTGCGCTCGATGGCGCGGGCGCGCGAGCCGAGCAGGCGCGCGTCACAGCCGCATAGGAGGACGAGAGTCAGCGCAGTGAAGCTCAGAAGCGTGATGAAGTATGGCTCTTGCAGTACGTCCACCCAGCGTGCATTGAGAGCGCTTGCAGACCGGTGCGCCTCGCGCGAGGGCGAGCCGCAGAGGACGAACGCAGTCAGGCCGGCCAGCGCGAGGAGCAGCAAGGTGGCTGTAACGAGGCCAAGCGGCTCCTTATTCACAGTGCGCGCTAAGTGCGCATTCCACAGCGTCGCCGTCGCGCCAAGCAGTGTCACGAGCCACTGCGTGACGAAGAATGAGGCGATGAATAGTCCGGCGAAGCCGACGCCGAGCAGGAGCGCGCCACTCCACCAGCGCGGCTGGCCAAGGTACGGGCGCTGCTGGTGCGCTGGGCGCCGCCGCTCCATTGTCGCCGCGAGGCGCATGTGGCTGGAGCCGAGCGCGATCAGCAACGCGCCGCCGAGGGCGCAGCCAATACCAGTGCCGCGTGGCTGGCCCCACTGCATGAGGGCCCGACTGTCTCCATTCGGTTCCGCGATGGGCTCGAGCATCCAAAGGTTAGTGGGCCACGGCATGCCGTTGGTGTTGTTGTTGCAGGTGTTGGTGTTGTCGGCCACGCTCAGCCACCACCACGTGAGCCCGAGCCGTTCGGCCGTCCTCTCAGACAGCTGCCGGGGCGATGCACTCCACGAGGCCGATGGGATTGGCAGGTGGATTGGCAAGTGGCCGGCCATCGTCACTCAGACACGTCAAGACAAGTCAAGTCAAGTCAGACAAGTCAAGTCAAGGTATGGGGATTGGGGTTCCACAAAGCCTACACCCATGGTGCCTCACACAACCGACTCCCAGGGAGAATCGCTGGACCGTTGTGCGTGCATAAGAAAGCAACAATTCCGCAACCCTTCAGCCAGGTCCACGGCCCTTCGAACCAAAAGTCACTCGAACGCTGAGTCGGAGTGTGGGTGACATGGTGCTGACGCAAAGGTCCTCTGCACCCACCGGCATCCTTTCGCTGCTGCTCCTCGCTCTGGTCGTCCTCGGCAGCGAGCCCGCGTGGCCTCAAGAAGAACAGGATGGCCAGGCCACGCCACCCTGGCCTCCCGGGCTGCCCTTGCACGCCGCCTGGCCTCCTGGGCTGCCCTTGTCGATAGCCAAACCGTCGTCCTCACCACCGCCGCCATCACCGTCGCCACCGCCGCCGCCGCCGTCTCCGCTGCCACCTCCTCCGTCTCCGCTGTCTTCTCCACCGCAACCACAGTTGCCTGCGCCGTCCGACTTCACCGAAGCATGGCTGCAAAAGGTCGTGCTCGATATGCACCTATCGCCTCTACCACCACCCTCGCCGCCGCCGCCGCCTTCACCGCTGCCTCCTCCTCCGCCGCCACAGTCGCCGCCACCTCCTACGCCGCCGCCGCCGCCGCCGCCGCCCTCTCCGCTGCCTCCTCCACTGCTGCCACCACCTCCGTCGCCGCTTCTGCCGCCCGCGCCGCCGCCGCCGCCTCCCCCCCCTTCGCCGCCTCCTCCACCGCTGCCACCACCTCCTTCACCACTGCCGCCGCCACCGCCGCCACCGCCGCCAAAGCCCTGGCCTCCTCCCTCGCCGCCGCCCTCGCCGCCGCCGCACATTTTCATGCAAGTGGACGACAACAATGCCGACCACACGCTCCAGGTGACACACGACGTGCCGTTCGAGGTCTCATTCGTTGGCGCGCACGCCCTCCGCCAGGGGATGGAGGCGCGCCTGATGCCCTTGAGCACCCACGGCTGCTCCGGCTCGGCGAGCGCCGACCGCTCGATCTACGGCTCGACGCTCGACTCGACTCTGTCGATGTGGGTGACGCTTCCGGGGGCAGTCGATGGCACGGGCACGGCGATCTACGTGCTCTGCCTCGCCGAGCGACCGAGTGACCCTCTTGCGGATCATGACTTCACGCGGCATGCGCACGTGACCGCAGTCGTGTCGCATCTGCCCCCATCGATGCCGCCGCCGCCGCCATCGCCCTCGCCGCCGCCGCCGTCGCCCGCGCTGCCGCCGCTGCCGCCGCCCTCATCACCGCCGCCGTCGCCGCCACAACCCTCGCCACCGCCACCCATGCCGCCTCCACCATCACCACCACTACCGACACCGCCTCCACCCGCTTCACCACCACCATCGCCACCGCCATCAACGCCTCCACCGTCGCCACCACCTTCGTCTCCGCCTCCCTCTCCGCCTCCCTCACCACTGCCACCCTCGCCGCCGCCACCCATGCCGCCTCCACCATCACCACCACCACCGACACCGCCTCCACCCTCATCACCACCACCATTGCCACCACCATCACCGCCTCCACCGTCGCCACCACCTTTGTCTCCGCCTCCCTCACCGCCTCCCTCACCACCGCCACCCTCGCCAACGCCCGGGTCGCCGCCGCCATCGCCGCCGCCATCGCCGCGGCCACAGCCTCCACCCTCACTACCGCCGCCCTCGCCGCCTCCGCAGCCTCCACCCTCATCACCGCCGCCGTCGTCGCCGCCGCCTCCACCGTGGGACTATGGCTCGAGATGGTTCGTCCTCTTTTGGATCGTGGCGCTCGTGCTCTTCGTCCTCTTTTGCGGCGGCTCGTGTGCGCCGCACGTCTTCTATGCCTGCTGCTGCTGTGCCCTGCCCGTCGATGCGCTGTGCTCGGTGCTGTGCACAATCGGAGGTGACAACGAGGGCAAAGACGACGAGGACTGTTTCGGGGGAGGAGGCGGCTGCTGCGCCGCCCTCTCGCGCCGCTGGGAGCGGGTGCGTCGCACTGTCGTGAGCGATGGCCGCGCGTACGGTGCTCTGGGCGACGAGGCGGCCGCGCCGACGACCTCTGAGGGACCAATGAGGCGGCACTCGCTGGCCTCCGCTGGCCGCGTCGCGCTCGCTGCCGCATCGCCGCCGCTCGCTACGGGCGTGCGGCCGCGCGCCTCGCCGCCAACGGCCGTTGTGGTGCCGACACTCCCGCTGCCCCCTCGCCCGATGGGTGGCGCTCCGGGGTATACTACCTCCCCGGGGGCCATCACCTCCCCCATCTCGAGTGCGTACTCGGACTACACGCCCTCGTCGGCCAGCTACGCCGACGGAGGCAGTGTACGCGCGCGCGCGCGCTGCGCGGCCGATGAGCGCCTCGACGGCTACGGTGACGGGAGCTACGACGGTGGCGGCGGCGGCGACGGCGCCGGCGGCCGCGGCCACGATGACCACGATGGCTACGAGGATGAGTACGACGAGTACGACGAGGCCACGGATGATGATCGTCTGTTGCTAGAGTCCTACCGGTCGGACCTCGCCTCCAGCCGTCGAGGCGCCCATTACGGCGCCTCGCCTGGCGAGGGCGCCGAGGCGGTAGAGGACCTCCTGTACTCACGCAGTGCGGAGGCGACCGCGGCCGCCGCCGAGTCGAGCGCCACCTCGCAATTGGCCACCGCCAACTTGCACCGAGCCCTCGAAGCTCTCGCGTCGCCCACCCGGGCGCTCACCGCCTATGCGGACGCGATCGCGAAGCTAGACGCTGACTCGGCATGTAATACGTTCCTAATGCAGGGCGGCACGCTTACGTCGTCGGTGGCCGGCGTGGATGCCATCTTGTCGGCGCGCGAGGCGTTGCATGCAGAGGCCTCGCGAGTGGTGAGCGCCGAGGTATTTGCCGAGGCCGCAGCAGCTGGCAGCAGCGGCGAGGGCGGCGAGGGCGGCGGCAAGCCCATCGTCTCGATCGGAGACGGGAAGCGCATCGTCTCAATCTCGGTGTCCGCGTGGTCCGGAGGGGGGCTGAGCCAACCCGAGTGGGCTGAGCTCCATGAGAAGCTCTCGCAGGAGGATGCCTCGCCAGAGAAAGGGTCGCCGCCACCGGCCACTGCTGCAGAGCAGCCGGCAAAGGACCGGACGCCCAATTCATCATCCTGGTCATCACTGCGGCAGGCCGCGACGCTGACAGCCACCGGAGGCTCGCCCATGAGCGACCAGGGCGACGAGGGTGGCGAAGGCGACGAAAGTGGCGAAGGTGATGAGGGTGGCGAAGGCGACGAAGGCGACGAGGACGACGAGGTCGACAAGGGCGACAAGTCAAGTCGAGACAAGGACGGCGAGAAAGGCGCGTCCAGCGCGCGGCTCGGCCGCGTGGCACGGCTGTTCTCGGCAGCTTCAGCCCTCAGGGGCTCTCAATCGGCGCGCCGGGCCTCGGAGAGCGTACGCAAACCGTACCAAACTGCGTGGGAGAAGGAGGAGGCGGTGCGGCAGGCGAAAAAGCCCAAGGGGCCTGTTGTGGTGGTTGGTGCGCCCTCGTGCATGGGCAGCTGGAATCGGAAGCAGAGAGAGGAGCGAGAGAAGAAGGAGGCGGAGGCCAAGGCTCTCGCGATCGCAACGTCCCCCAAGCCGCTGCCCAAGCCGCACCCGCTTCCGCCGTACGCGGGCGCCATCCCGCGCGCACCGCCGCCGCTGAGCGGCCGGCGCTCTCCGCCGCTGCTCCCGTCGGATCAGGCCAAGCTTCGGCCGGCGCGCCTCGCGCCTCTCGTGTGCTTCACGAACACGCGCATCGCCGCCGCCGCGCCGCGGGCTGCGCGCCTCGAGCCTCACCAGCAGCTGCCGCAGCGACTTCAGTTCTTCCTGCGCACGCGCATCACGAACCGCGTCGGGTACGACGTCAAAGGCTTCTCCTTCCCAGAGTACACGGACGACAAGTACCTGCTCACGGCGACGGTGCAGCCAGGGTACGAGTCGGCGGGCCCCACGTTCCTGCTTGATGAGAAGATCGTCCGCCATCACGTGATCGGGTGCACCACGTGGCCGTCGGCCGAGCCATATCTCAAGGGCGAGCTCCACCTCGAGATCGTCGTGCCCTCAACGGACAAGGTGAACCCGTCCGTCTTCCCGACGACCATGATCATCAACGCAGGCAACCAGACGCACCGGGGCGACAGCCATAATGAGAAGCCTGTGACGCTGCAGCACACGATGGGCTCGAATGCCGTCACGGGCAACGAGCTCCCGCGCATCAACGTTCCATGCACGCCCAAGCCGCAGCGTCCACCGCCCAAGGTCAGAGCTGTCTTCGACGAGCTCTCCCGTCCGGCGACTGCGAGCGGCGCAACTGCTAGCGGCGCCAGCGCGGTGGTCGCTTCGGACACGGACGCTCCGGCGGGTGCTCCGCCGGCCGCGTCGCCCTCGTCCACGTCGTCGGAGATGCGCGTGCTCGACATCGCGCGCCTGCCGCTCGCGCTGCGCGCCCTCGGTGCGGACCTCGACTCTTGGGCGGGCAAAGCCGCTCTCCAGGTGGCTCACGGCTGGGCAAAGCTGGGCGGCGACGCGACACTCGATCTGTTCGAGTTCAGCCAGGCGGCGCGTGAGCTCGAGATGACGAAGCCGCCGATCCTCAAGCGCGACTCGCCGCGACGGACTTCGGAGGGCGGTCGCTCGTGGCGGCATGGCTCGCCCTATCAGACGGGCGTGCGCGAGCGCACCAAGCTCGTCGAGACGATCGAAGGCAAGGTCGAGGGCACCGATGCGGGTGACAGGAAGCGGCTGAACGTGGCGCTCGTGAAACAACCCCTTCAACGGGCGCCTGCGCCCCGATCACCGGAGGAGAAAGAGAAGCAGCAGCTCCTCCAGCTGCAGCTGCAGCAGTCGAGGCAGCAGCAGCAGCATCCACTCGTGCCAAAGCTCGGAAATAAACTCAAGGGGGGCGCGGCCGAGGGCCGTGATGACGTGATGACGGGCGCGGCCGAGGGCCGTGATGACGTGATGACGGGCGCGGCCGAGGGCCGTGATGACGGGCGCCGGTTGGAGCAAGCTGGTCTCTTCGTGGTGGAACTCGAGGGCGCCGACGGCCTCAAAGCCGTCGACATGACCAACACGAGCGACCCGTACGTGGTCCTCAAGCTGCCTGGGCAGGAGGAGTGGCGATCGTCCGTGGTCCCTTGGAAACTCAATCCTCGATGGGATGAATCGGCCTCGTGGCCACTTGCCTCGCGGCGAGAGCTTGTGCCTCTGGTGCTCACGCTCCAAGTCTGGGATCGCAACCACTTTGCGCAGGACAAGCCTCTGGGCGAGCTCGAGGTCCCTCTCGGACAGTTTGCGGACGAGACGCGGATGGATTACCGTTACGACCGCGAGCCCCTCGCGGGTGAGGGGCATGGGGCCACCCTTACGTTCGCCCTCGTGTGGAAGCCCGACAAGGCGGCGGCCACCCCTGCACCTCCGATCGTGCCGAGCACCCCTGCACCACGCAACGTGCCAAGCACCATCTCGCCCGGCTCACACTGGGAGGGCCCTGTCACCACGAGGCCGCCCCCGAGCGCGATGCCTGACCCTTACACCCCGGAGATCGCGCCAAGGGTCTCGCACGTCGATGCCTGAGCCGTCGAGACCCATCTTCAGAAACCCGAACACTCGTGCCTCGACGAGTTGAATGTGTTCGGTACCTCGAAGATTTTCGGTCTTCGAGTCGAATCGGAACTACTCGTGCGGGGCGTAGCTTACTAGCTAGTAGCTAGTACCGTACGGTAGGTTTCCGTTCTCGGTTCGGCCGATATGGCACCCTGAGAGATTAAGCGCGGCGCCGGGCCGACGGCCGTGCTCTATTGTGTCCGACGGTCGTTGATTATACCGGATTTGCGGGCGGGCTACGCGTTATAGGCGTCGCGAGGTTGCCGGCGATGGGCGCGCGGCGGACCGGGGACACGCCTCACGCGGGAACGCACAACCGCAGCTGGCACCGCTCGCCGGTTCGGTTCAGGAGCTGTGCCATTGTGCCAATCGCCGCGTTTTCGAACTCCGGAACGTCGCGGACTCGGGTCAACAGGCCCGGCGCCTGCCCGTAATATGTGGGACTGACTCACGGTGCCGAGGTCGACAGTGACTGCCGACAGTGTCTCCCGACAGCCGATCTGTCGTCTCACTTATCACGCTGCCCCAATTTTCCAATTTCGGTGTTCGCTATAATTAATCCCTAATACGGTAAAGACGCACAGTACGGTACATGTAGTTCATGTAGTGAGAAGTGACGATCAGTGTGACTACCGGTTCCGGGTTCGCCTACTGTAGCCGAGCGTGGAGCCTGTTTTCGAGGGGCTTTGTATCGATCGATTGAGGTACGATTGAGGCACCAGTCGTTTCAGAAGAGGGGCGAGGGATACGTACTCCGAGTACGAATCACCGACCCTCACCCTACCGTGATGCGTGAACAGTGGTGCATGCACGTGACACGAGGCCATAAAAGCCGTTCCGGAAATTCCCTGTACCGCCCTGCAACCAGAAGCCTACCAGAAGCCTAGCTACAGTACTGGACGGCTAAAAACAGCCTGCCACGCACGCACACTCCCTAATACGGAAACCTAACATATACCGGTACGGGTAATGATCCTGTACTGTACTGTACGGTATACTGTTGTGTACTGAACGGTAGATCGACTTCTGGTTGGTCTTCGTGTCGGTACCGGTATACTCAACGCCGCGCGTCGACAATGTCGTCCTCGTTCCTCGTCATTCTTCTTCGTCTTCTCATTGCCCGCGCGCTTCACACGCGCGTGGAATCGCCGCCGCGCCGGCCATACATAGCTTACGAGCGTCCCTTGGCTTCGCCAGGTTCTGCCGATGACGGTCGTACCGCCGTCTGCCTTACCGGCCTCCCACGCAGCCTGTACGCCACTTGGCCGGACGAGGTGGAGATTCCAAAGGTTGTGATTCCAAACCAGAATCTTCATGCCTTCAAAGGCCTTCTGAAGCACTTCCAGTGGGCTGGCCCTCGGCGCCGACGCTTCCCCGACAACATCATGGCGGCATCCTTTCACTACAACGTCTTCGATCAACTGTCGAGGTACGGCGGCTACGATCTCTTTGTCGTGCAGCCTGGCGCCATTCGTGGTACTGATGGCGAGCTGCATATGCAAGCGCAGCCGAACCCTTGGAATGGTGGCTACGAGGCGCTTCGACCAGATACCGTCAATTCACAGGGTGTGCCAGATACCATGACAATCTTTGAGAAAGGGGAAGAGACTCCCCTGCCCTATAACAAGAGCGATCCGCGCTGGAAAAGATATTTCATCAGCGCGCGCATGCCTTCGAAGGAGCCTGCCTATACGCAGAACCTGCTCTTTCAGCTCTACGACCAGCACCTATGCAATCAGATTGCGCGCAATTACTCGGCGGCGACGAACACGACCTACCGATGGAAAATGCGGATGCGCACTGATCTGGCTTTTGTACACCCCATCCCGCCACTGGCCTCGCTCGACCTGGGGAACCGGCTACATCCAAAAGTGCGCCACACCAGCGCGCGCTACTTCCCCAAGTCCAACCAGGACTCGTTCGCGGTGGGTGAGGCATGGGTCATGGATGTGTTCTTCGATCGTTACCGAGATGTGTACACACACCCCTACACGGCGACGAAGAAAGGCTGGACACTTGAGGGATATCTCGCATCTTATATGCTCGAAAAGTTGAATGCCACCTTGCACGGCGATGACAATCTACGCGGTGTGATTGTGCGCATGAAAGGCTTTACGCGCGGACGCGACGCGCGTGCGCAAGGCGGGGATTTGAGACACAAGGGCATCGGCATGGGCATGCAGAACGAGACGCTGGAAGTATCAGCATATGAGGCCCAGCAGAAGGCGATGCTCGATGCGAGCTATAGATTGATTCAACAATTTTGATGGTGAGGAGCGTGTGGTGTAATCGGAGTCTGTTGCAATTTGCGATTTCCCGTCTTGCGATCTCGGGTCGCGGCTTGTCGCGGCTGAATCGCGACCGCCATCAACGCACCGGTTCACGCAGACCACGCTCATTCACGTCACAATGCCTCTTTTTCACAGAGGGTTTGTTTCCCAGGTCATAGTGAAAGGGCGGCGTCGCGTCGTACCACCAGACCTTTGAGGAGTAGCGGTCCGTGTCCGGCCTCTTCGTATTGTGACCACACGTCGCCACCTTGCCCGCCTCTTCGTATTGCACCGCCTCTGCCATTCCACCACTCGGCCAGCGGCTTGAGCGAGGCCTTGGAAGGGCCGTTGGCGTGCAGTGCGCACGGGCGCTCGGAGCAGTGCGCGTGGGCGCCCACCATGGCGCCCGTGCTCCATGTTACCCTTGGCTACCTCGCCAGCGATGCGTGCCACCTTTGCCGCTGTCGCCCTGGAGGTGTTTTGATAGCGTTTGAACGTAAGAGTCGAGCTGGCCCCTGCCATGAGCATCTCCACATCAACCTTGGACAGCCCCTGGCCACCATTCATGCGAGCATGCCGAGCTTGCACATGACCGTTAGTAAGGAGGTGGCGCGCGAGGCCGGACATCCCCTCTCCCAGTTTGCCCGGGTTGATGATAAGCTTGCCCATGGCGTCACAGCAGATGGAGCAGACGTACCTGCCGTCGCCGAGAGTCTCGATGAAGCACTCACTCTCATCATTGCCGAGCATCATCTGGAAGCACGCTTCCTTGCCCTTCTTCTTGAACGCCTTGAGCACCTTTGCCAGGTCCTGGGCTGAGGCTGCTTGGGGGGCCTGTCCTTTGGGCTCATCTTCAGCCTGGTCTGCTTGATCAGGGGCCTCAGCAGGCATGATGGGTGCACAGTCATCTGGGACAATGATGCGCAATGATGAGATTGAGGTTGGCACCGATGGCTTGATGAGTGGGAAGAGACCCTTGATAGCACCCTCAACCGCGGACAGGATGGTCGCGTCGGGCTTGGGCTCCTTGAGGTCTAGCCAGAGACCTGGCTTCTTGGCTGTGTACTGAAGCTTCACATTCGAGAGCCCCGTGCTGCTTTGGAAGTGTGCGCCCAGCTCCTTGCGCAGGAGGGGCACGGTAGTCTCCTCCGGCAGCTTCCGCTCTTGACGATCTCGGCAGTCACACTTTCAGGCAGTCAATCATGGCTAGCTCTTCGACAGGCGCGCTGTTGATGCTTTGTGCATGCAGAGGCGTGCGTGGAGATAGCCCCGGGCTCAAAGAGCTCATGCAATTGCGAGTAGGTGGCGAGGTGACTGCTGAAGATGTGTATAATTTTGAAGTGCGGCCAAGCATGACCAGGGAGCAGGGACATGAGCTTTGAAGTGGCTGTCGCGGAGCTCAACCGCACCAAAGGAGAGGCCTTTGCAGCTGTGTGGTTGACGAAATTGAGAAACAGAGCCAACTCAATTCAGCAGCAGAGAGGTGGGTTGTACACGGGCCATCACGATTGCGTCCGCTCAGTCTTCTGCAACCTGAATGCTGGAAGTCCAGAGCATGCCCAAATGTGCTTCGGCTGCATGCTTCTGCTCTCAAATAGATCGTTCAATCGGCGTGTGAGGGCGCGCACAGAGTCTGGCCCAGAACCAGCCCAGACAGCCAAGTATTCGACGCTCACGGACGATCAGAAGAATAAGCGGCTGAAAGAGCGGCATGATGATGCCGCGGTGGACGCGAAGCGAGAACAACGGCATGATAGAAGCGCAGATCGCATGCTTGCAGCTGCACACGCCCGCTTTGAGGTCGCACAGCTAGAGGCCCTCAGCATGTTAAGGAGCTTCATGACATCTGAAGCTCAGAGGGAACTCGAAAAATCGAGTTTGGAAGGCCAGCTTGAGGCTGCAGTATCAGCCCAACAGGAGGCAGAGCAAGCCTTAGAGCAGGCCACCACAAGCATGGGAGAGTCACTTATTGAGATCACTCTGAAAGCTGCGCATGCTCAGGCTCAGCTAACTGCGCATCAGCTAGAGACAGCCTCAGCCCAGCTCGCGCATCAGAGAGAGATGGCCTCCGCCCAGGTCACGCATCAGAGAGAGATGGCCTATGCCGAGATCGCTCATCAGAGAAAGATCGAGAGAGAGACGGCCTCAGTCGAGAAGGCGCATCTGCAAGAGATGGCCTCAACCCAGATCATGCATCAGAGAGAGATGGCCTCAGTCAAGAGGGCACATCAGAGAGAGACGGCCTCAGCCCAGATCGCGCATCAGAGAGAGACGGCCAAGCACGTACCAAGCTACCAAGCACGAGCGAGATATGGGGATGCTTAAGAAGGCGCACGAGATGGAGCTTGCATCCAGAGAAGCAGCCTTGGCTGATAGCTTTGGGAAGCTGCCGCTCGTCATTCAGAATCTGATTGTGGCCAACAAGACGGGTGCCTTGGAGAAGAATGCAACCACTGTTGCTCACTTGCTCTCCTAGAGGGGTCTGCGCCATGCGACCGTACTGGAACATGTACTCTGAGAATCGTGATGAGAATCGTGAGCCGTCTGGCCTGAACTGGCCGCCCCAGCACTCGCGGAACTGGACGAAGCGCAGGATGCAGCCGTGGCAGGAGGTGATGAGGTCCAGGCACGTTTCTCTCGTCAAGAAGTTGATTTTCAGGTCGAAGCGATCGCTGACATAGTACCGCCAGTGCAAAAGGAAGGCGAGGACCAAGGCGGCGTCCTTCACAGCATCAACTGGATTAGGATCACCATTCCGATCCTTGAGCCAGCTCTCAAGGTACCGCTGGAAGACGACAATCACTGCGTACGTGCCCTTGAGTTGCGTCTCCTGGGACGGGCCGTCGATGCGAGCCTTTAGGGCAGCTGCAACCGCTGGGCTGAACATCTTGAGCACGCCGGGCCAGTGCTGTTTGTTGTGTGGGTCGAGGTCCTTGCCGTTGAGCAATACATCCCCTGTCACATTGCGCAGGTTGGTCAGGTGGGCTGCCGCCGTGGTCAGCCCCGCCCCAATCTGCCACACTTTTCTCGGGGAGAGCATCTGCACGCGCCTTCTGGGTAGTGCGCAGATGCGGCCCGAACAGGTTGTTCGCGACAAACTTGTGAGCCCAGGGCGAGCCCGAGTTGAGCAGCAGGCCGTAGAAAGCCTTCTCAGTGTCGTTGAGCTTGCGACCACGAGTAGATCCGTTCTTCAGGCAGGTTGAGATTCAACTCGCCTGTATGTTGCCAATCGACCAAAACGTTGAGCCGTCTGCGCGCGTGAAAAGCACTGCCAGGTCGTCGTCATCTGTGATATAGTCCAGGTCCGGATCGACAGCGTCACCTGCTCGCAAGTGCCCCTTGAGCAACCGCTTCACATGGAAGCGATACTTACGATCCTTGGACTCCTCCTGCAGCGTCTGGTTGAAGGCCGCGAGCAGCGCACTGAGCCACTGACCTCCTCTAGCACCGCCGCCCTGTCTGGGCTGAGCTCTTGTTCATCTTCTGGGAGGGCAGTGCGCATCAGCTGGCCGAGCACCGCGTCCGCATCTTGAGCATCCTGAGCGGCGATGACGGTCTGGTCCACCGCCTCGCCATCCGGGCGGGCTTCCGTGGGGTCATCCTCCTTGTCACCCTCCTCAGCCATTGCAACACTGTATGTTCGATCCTTGAGTGGGAAGTGCTTCCACGGCTGCTTGAAAAAGCCATTCTGTACCGAGAGGTTGGTGTCGATGCCAATGTACGCAAGCAGCTGGATGGCGTCTTGGACACCGCAGTCGATCGCCGCAGTCAGGGCAGCATCAGTCGGGTGCCACGACGGGCTGAAGGTCGGGATCTGAACACGATCAATGCTGTGTGGGATGCCTCGGAGAGACTGGGGCAGGCGCAACCCCGGGTTGTCGGCCTCGAGGTGCTGGTTGTAGAGGTAGTGCTGCATGTGGATAAACCAGCCCTTGACCAACACGAGAGGCGGTTGCAGTGGCGAGGGGCAATGTTGACCGTGCGAGGGCAGTCGGGGCTCGTAGCGGGGTCTACCTGGCTTCTCTTGATGCGGACGAGCGCCCCATCAAAGGGGTGCACATCGACGACCCCAAAGCCATGTTCCTCTTTCGCTGGTACCAGGAGATAGACAAATCGGGCAAAGTGTTAAAGGGCTACCAAAACAAGGAGTGCACGGCCTACTTTCTCCCTCACGACAATGGGGGGTATACATTCGAGTGGGTGAGCAACCTGCAGGTCATCTGCCCTGTCCACCTCTCTCCTCACCCAGACAAGAACCGCACCTTCAAACTCCCAGCAGCAGACAGGAAGACTGTCACAGAAGCAATGAAAGACAAAAAGTGAGACAAAGAAAAGCTATGAACCCAGTAGAGATAACCCCTAATACCCCTGACAAATCGTAAGCATCGGGCTCGACAGCTCAATAGCTCGACAGCTCGACACACGCTTGACACCTCGACACCTCGACAGGCTCGACAGCTCGACAAAGCTCGACAGCTTCTCGACAGCTCGACGCGCCGGCACATGTAGTCAGCCTCGACGGGGCTCGACAGGAACTCGACAGGCTCGACAAGGCTCGACAGGCAAGGCCTCGTACGACAACGGCCTCGACAACGGCTCGACGGAGCCTCGACAGCTCGACAGCTCGACAGCCAGGGCTCAAGGAAGGAGAAGGAGAGAAGAGGGAGTCTGTAGAAGAAATGGCACTAATATAGCTCCGTAGAATATAGTGTGCTGCTTTATATCTCAAGCATTCTATAACGTTACAGGTACGACGCTCCGCGGGCTCTTTCCTCGCGGGCGTCCCGTCGGCGGCGGCCGGGCCTGCGAGGGCGGCGGCGGCGAGGGCGGCGGCGGCGAGGGCGGCGGCGGCGAGGGCGGCGGCGGCGAGGGCGGCGGCGGCGA
>Ga0210248_100768_pt1 | contig 27330 bp, 21 predicted proteins | sample ChrtobMetP3_32mM_FD_155493 | JGI IMG/M metagenome (GOLD analysis project Ga0210248, IMG submission 155493) | Chrysochromulina tobin associated microbial communities from unialgal haptophyte culture, Seattle, Washington, United States - P3_32mM | ecosystem: Host-associated > Algae > Haptophytes >...
CCATTGGCGAGCTTGTCGGCTACAAGCCTTGCGCGATCCTCGCAGCTTCTTGGTGGGTGAGTGGTGATGGCCAATGTCGTGACGAGACGCAATGAATATACATTCTTAGGAAGCGGGTGCAACATACGAACACATCTTCTATGAGCAGCGGCTCGACTACGTGTCTATTTTATCGAGATCTGGACGCGCGGTGGCAGCACGACGACAGCCGGTGAGGAACGCTCAAACAAAAAAGCGGTGGCACCAGTCGAGGTGTCGCCACGAGAAGAAAAGTGCGAGAAAAGCCTTTCACAGTTATGCTGCGGCTGCGCAAGCGCTGCTAGTCCCCCGGTAGTAACAAGTGGTCGGCCGCAGCCAATGAGGCCAATGAGGGAGCACGTTGGGATCAATCCGGCTGCGCAAGCGCTGCTAGTCCCCCGGTAGTTCATGTCGCCTTGTAGCCGTACTTGTCGTTCCGCTTGCACTGTCCAGCTTGTGAGCCTTGTACTCCTTTCACCCTTGATCGACGCCATCGACGCCACACCTGTAAGTCGCGAGCGCGCGCGCATGCGTGAGATAGAGGACGGGGTGTGTGGCGCGCACCGCGGAAACGCCCTCGACCACTCTTGCCGCCGCCGCGCCAGCCGCCCTTGTTGCCTGGCCAAAATCGATTGACGTGCCCTTGTCAAGCCCAAAACGCCAAAAACTCGTCGTAGATGGGCCGCGCGCGCTCGACGCGCGGCGCCGGCGGACGCCAGACCCTACCGACACCTTGGCCCATCGGAGCAGCCCTCGCGCAGGCCCCCGACCGCTCCCGTCGTCGGCCTGGAGCGGTGTTGCATTGCCGTACAGTAGACTTCCTGAAAAAGGCACGATGTTGAAGCCCCGGTGCGCCGCGATGATCAAGATCAAGAAGATGGGGATGATGCCCCGACTCGGGGCTATCCAGTGGTGCCGGTTGCGCCGAGATCTGCCCTCCCGATCGCTCGCGCCAGCGATGGGCACCAAAGGCGGCGGAAAGGCGACCGCCATTTTGAATCACTTGACTTGACTTGACTTGACTTGACTTGACTTGGACGACCACACATGTACAAGTACCACAGACGCACGCACCTTCATATGCATTGAGCCACTTGCAACGTGAGTGGCGGGCTCGATTTCGCCAGCACGTTCTCACGGGCATGTTCGTCGGTGTGTCCGGCGTGACGATTGTGTCTTCGTGTTGGAGTAACTTTCGTCGCGCGAGCTCGGAGATCTCGGAAGCGCCGGAGCGGGCGGGCGAGCCAATTTTTCCTGGACGTCCCATCGTCGGTGTTGCTCCTCGCTGAAGGAGGGTTGGCTGGCGCTGTGGCGAGTGCCGCCTACACCCAGCGCCCTCGGTGGTCCGGATGGGCGGCTCGCAGTCGAAGAAGAAGGCCGTGGAGCAGGTGCGTTCCGAGTATGGATGGACGCATACGGGCGCGCGCCACTACATGGGATACGCCATCACGGAGGAGGGAGACTACGTCTACGATGAGGAGGGCAACTACGTGTTCGCCGACGGCGTCACGTACGCCGTAGACGAGTACTCGGGCGAGTACATGGTCGACGAGACTGGCAACTACGTGCTCGCGGGCCTCGATTGGGACTATGTGGACGCGCCTTTGACGCCAAGGTCGGCGAAGAAGGCGGAGAAGGAGGTCGCGGCAGCTGCGAAGAAGGCGGAGAAGGAGGCCGCGGCAGCTGCGAAGAAGGCGAAAACGGAGGCCGCGGCAGCTGCGAAAAAGGCGGAGAAGGAGGCCGCGGCAGCTGCGAAGACGGCGAAGACGGCGAAAAAGGAGGCTGCGGTGCATGCGAAGAAGGCGGAGAAGGATAGCAGGAATTCCCGCCGAGGTGCCCGGGCGCCCATCACGGCGCCCGAGCGCTCGGGATACGGATGGACGCATACGGGCGCGCGCCACTACATGGGATACGCCATCACGGAGGAGGGAGACTACGTCTACGATGAGGAGGGCAACTACGTGTTCGCCGATGGCGTCACGTACGCCGTAGACGAGTACTCGGGCGAGTACATGGTCGACGAGACGGGCAACTACGTGCTCGCGGGCCTCGATTGGGACTACGTGGATGCGCCGGCACCCGCGCCCGCGCCCGCGCCCGTGCCGCAGCCGCCGCCGCCCGCGACCGCTGCGAAGAAGGCGGTGAAGGACGTTCGGCAAGCCGGCAAGCACAATCGCCCGGGCGCGGCGGGTGCGCCTATCACGGCGCCTGAGATCATGCTCTCGATCACGTGCGCGAGGCGCGCGGTGTATGAGTCGCACGGCGTGCAGGGCTTCTTCTTCGAAGTGCCCACCTCGGCGCTCCAGCCGGTGCCGTACATGTACGTGCAGGCTCATAAGGTGGGGCCGGGGCCTCGCGTGCCAGCCAAGGGCGCAGGGCAGCAGGTGACCGTGACCTTCCTCTCGTCGTACGCGCCAGGCTACAAGCGCGACTACATCGAGAAGCACGTGGCGCCCGACCCGGAGGCGGCCTATTTGACGAACCAGCAGTACGAGAGCATGCAGGGATACGACGGCGACAACGGCGCCGCCCCCGTCGCTGCCGACGGAGGCGGCTACGAGCTGCCACCGCCCGAGGAAGACCCTAACGGCTACCCTAACGGCTACCCTGATGGCTACGAGCAGCCGCCGCCCGAGGAAGACCCTAACGGCGACGGCGCGCCTACGCACACAGACAGCAGCGACGAGAGGCGGTTGGATGCGTCCGACGGGTGTCTGTACACACGGCAGGAGTTTGAGGACTGCTACGGCGCAGACTGGGAGGCGTGCTGGGCGGCGGCTCCCCCCGAGAAGCGCATCGATGCGTCCGACGGGTGCGCTTACACACGGCAGGAGTTTGAGGACTGCTACGGCGCAGACTGGGAGGCGCACTGGACGGCGGCTCCCCCATCGTGATTCGAAGGCTCCCACCGATTTCGGATTTGCGATTAGATGGACGCAGGACTCAGAGAAGACAGGTCGTGGATGTATGAGAGTTAGTTTGTTCACGTGAGCGGAGGGCCTCTGGTAGAAATATTCTCGACCCACTCCAGATTATCCCTGGAAGGGATGTGCATCAGCGAGCATAACGCATATGGTGCGGCTTGGACACGGAAACGTACCGGTCGGTAGGTGGTAGCTACACAGCCGTAGCGTAGCGCTGGCCGCCGCGGCTACGTCAAGCCCGCATGCACGTACGGCCCGACGAACTCGGCCACGGTGCCAGCGAGGAGCGGCGTCACTTGTTCACGCAGCATACGCGCCGCGTGCCCGAGCAGCGTCCACTCGCCATTCTCGGGTGCGTGCGGTTGCGGTGCGCCCGACGCTGCGCCTATGGCCGAGGCGAGCTCCGTGCTGCCCGCGAGCACCTCGCCCACAGCCGCCTCAGTCGCAGCGAGCCATAAAAGGAACTGGCGCACGCCTGGGGGCGAGACCGCCCACGTGTCGGGCCGTTGAGAGAGAATCTGCAACAGCTCGGCCGTTGCCTCGGCGGCGATCAGGGCATGCGCCGACGCGTCGTCCTGGGCGTCCATGGTGATACTGCTGGCCAGCGCGGTGGCGGCCTGAGCGGCGGCGGCGGCGAACCCGCTGCCACTGCCCACGTACTGGATGACGCTACTGCTGCTCCTGCTGCTTCCTGCATCTGATGGCGAGGGTGTCAGCGGCGGCGGCGGCGGCGGCGGCGGCGACAGCAGCGCCTGAGGCGATAGGTATGCGCCGCCCCGAGCGCCACCGGTAGGCGACGCTGGCTCGCGTGCCATCCTCGTCCCCTTGTGTGCGAGCGATGCCGCCGCCACCACCGCCATCGTCGCCGCCGCTCTCACGTGCGAGAGCAGATGCAGCTGCTCCACGTACGTCAGAGGGGGCTCACCCACGTCGCCGGCGTCCCGAGGGCGGCGCTGGTGCGGTAACGGCCCCGGCAGAGTTTCGTCAGTCACGATCCGATGCATGCGCCGGTGCGGTAACAGCCCCGGCAGAGTTTCGTCAGCCAAGATCCAGTGCTCCGTCAGGGCGGCGAGGCGCTCCTCGGCACTCGCGTCACCGATCAGCATCAGTAGCAAGCAGAGCGCCGCTCCGTGGGGGAAGCCGACCGCGACCGCCTCGGCCTCGCCGACGCCACCGCCGCCGACGACGACGCCACCGCCGACGCCACCGACGCCGACGCCACCGGCGCCGACGCCGCTGACACGGCGGCTACTGTTGCCACCGCTGCCTCCGCTCGGTAAGTGCGTCGCCTGCATGGGTGTCGTAGCCTGCTCGACGTGGAGAGCATGGGTGATGTGGGCAGCGTAGGCACGCTCGAGGGCCTCGGAGATCGCATCTCCCACGTCACCCTCCCAAGCGGGCCCACCGCCGTTCACTGCCGCCTCCGCCTCCGCAGCTTCGGCCTCCTCTTCCTCGTCCTCCTCCTCGTCCGCCGCCGCCATGTCGTCCTCAGAGTCGCCTGTAACGCCCTCGCCGTTCACAGCAACGTTCACAGCAACGCCCACGTCGGACTTCCGCGTGCGCCCAGCGGCCGCTGTCACGCGCGCCGCTTGCGCCTCCGCGCGCGCTGCCGCTGCCTCCCGCTGCAGTGTCCACACGAGCGCAGACAGCCAACTAGCGCGAAGGATCGGCGAGGCGAGGCCGCCGCCGAGACGGCAGCTGCTGCTGCTGCTGCTGCTGCTGTGGAGTGGAGGCGCGCCCACGCCCGCCGCGGTGCTGGGCCTTCCCGCCGCGCACGACGATCCTGGCGCCACGCCGGGCGCCGCGCCCGCGCTCTGGCAGGCGAGGCAGGTGTCCCGCCACGCGCACGCGACGCGCATAGCGCCGATGCGCCGCAGCCCTGCAGCTTCGAGCAGCCGCGCCCAGCCGCGGCGCGGCTTGGAGGCGAGGGTGGCGAGCAGCTGCTCACGCCGCCGCCCCTCGTGCCCGGCCTCCTCGAGCGTCGCCCGCAGCCGCGCCTCGTCCTCGGCGCGCCACCGCTCGGTCATCGCATGCATCTCGGCCCGCCAACGCGCCTCCAAGGCCAAGGCCGCCTCGCGCCAGCGCGCCTCCTCCGCGTCGACGGAGCCCAGCGCAAGCTGGAGCGGTTCACGCAGCCAAGTGTCTGACAGCGCCGACGGCTCCAGCTCGCCGGCCACCGGCTTGGCGGCACTTGCCAGCAGCGCTGCCTGCGCATCGAGCAACGCTGCCCACTCGCGCTCGAGCTCGGCACGCAGCGAATCGACGATGAGCTCGCCGTCGTACGGTGGCGTACCGTCGAGCAAAACGCCCCACGGCGGGGGCGGACGCGAACCCGACGTGGGTGATGGGGCGTCCGTCAACCAGGCCATTGAGGCAGAGAGGCCCAAGTTTGCGCACGCAGTGACAATTGCGTTGAGGTTATACTGTCGACAGGACATGTACCGGTAAAGACATGTACCGGTAAAAAGACATGTACCGGTACATGGGGGGAAGTGGGGGAGACGAGGTTTTTGGGGGGAAGGTGCGGGATCGAAAGCTGGGCTGCTTATAGGAGCATGTTCAAGCTTCGAGGGCCGCCCTTACAATATGTACGGTCCTGGGCTTTTAGTGGCAGAGTCTGCACCGCTGCTCCTCTTCATGCTCCGCTCATTGTGGTCAAGCGACATGATGGAGCTGCCCATGCACATGTTCTCGAACATGTGCGTGGTGAGCTTGACGGAGGACGTGAGGATCAGCACACGCCCTTCTTGTGCTGCATGCAAATTGTAGCCTGAAGTCCGCTTCGAATTCGCCGCCGAGAAGATTGTCCGAGGCGATGTCGAGGATCGCGACGCCATCGCGCACATCGAATTCGTCGACGTGCCTGTTGAGGAGCGCCTTTAGCTGGTTGCAGGCAGCAGGTGCTGCTCCCGCTGCGGCATCTGCTCGTTAACGTGCTGTGTCTGTTATGTGTCTGCTGCCGTCGCACATCGAATTCGTCGACGTGCCTGTTGAGGAGCGCCTTTAGCTGGTTGCAGGCACCTCGCCTTTAGCTGGTTGCAGGCAGCAGGTGCTGCTCCCGCTGCGGCATCTGCTCGTTAACGTGCTGTGTCTGTTATGTGTCTGCTGCCGTCGCTGCCGTCGCATCGTCCGCTGCCATGGCCGGGAGCTGCCATGGCTGGGAGCACGGCAATGTTCATTGTGCCCTGGGAGAGCGGGATGTCCGTCACGAGCCTGGGATTGAACTGCGTCCTCATCTGTCACGCACCCTGTTGTGCCAACCTCTGATGGGATCCTCCAACCAGGCGGCCAAGATGGTGCAGGTGATCGAGCAGTAATCGGAGCGATCTGGGTGTGGATCCATCAATCTCTCCTTTGAGAGTATGAAGAGCCGGCGTGCCCAAGTTGTCCACACTTGGCACCGGGTGTACCATGAGCATGAGAGCTGGAATTCGTCCAGCTATGTGAAACGAAATTAGATCCACCCTGCTCAGTGGTCAGTGCGTGTCCTAGCCACGTCGCCAGGCATGGATCACGTTCGTAAACACTCTCCTCCTTGCAAACACTCTCCTCCGTTCGTAAACACTCTCCTCCTTGCAAACACTCTCCTCCTTGCGGCAGGCCAAGCACATACAGAACAAGTTGCCCCAAGTTCCGAAACAGCTTGAAGTCGCGTGCAAGGCCGACCTGGAACACCATTGCGATCCATCGTAGCTCCAGCAATGAGTCTCGCTTGCACGACGAAGCCCCCAAGCCTACCCGAATCGGGCATATTTGCCCTCACGTTCGATGTTGATAGGTCTTTGTTGTAAGTGACCCCGAGAGCATCCCAACCACCAGAGGAGGTTTTCATGTAGAGATACTGTGGACGCAAACCATTCTCCAAAAGCTGTATAACCGTGACACCCTGGACCAGGAGATTCAGCCGGTTCGACGATCCCTTCGCATCGTTGAAGAGCCCGTCCAGGCTGGATCCTCTTGACGCAGACAACAGCTTCGCAGATGCCAGCCAGCTTCTCAAAGTCCAGCCGCATCGATTCCACTGCCGTGCCAGCCCGCCTGCCGCTCCCCATCCCCATGCAGCCCGTGCGTCTCGCCGCCGTGCCAAGCCATGCCCGCCGAAGCCATGCCATCCCCTTCGGCACCGTGCCCTGCCCTCGCGCATGGGAGCGCCACATCTAGCCCGCAGATAACAGCACACTCGATACGATTGGTCTCTGTTGGGATCACCGCCCGAGATATCAGCCCGCTCTGTACGGCTCTGGCTTCCAGCTTGTGCTTGCCGTCTGCATGCAGCACAAACTGTGCAGCGGTCTCTTGGAGAAGCTGGCCAATCCACTGCACTTGCATGGGGCCAGTGAAGCACATGTCCTCCGTGTCGTATAGTGCGCAGTCCATGGGCACATGGATCAAGCCCGAAAGCCCGATGATGCACAGACAGAATGAGCTGGATGTTGAATGCTGACAGGTTGTGAAAGGTCAGCTCAGAACGACACACGCAAGCGCGCCCGATCGGCAGCTTTCACAGCCAATGGTTTAATTCACACGAGACACGACGTGGCGCTGCGGCGGGTGCGGCGCTCACACCGTCGAATTCTTGTCTCGTGAATTTGAACCGACGGGACGCCGTTTCGACCCTCGCAAAGTGAGACGGCACGAACACTGGACCTCGTTGATGTCATCAGCGACCCATGCAGATAACGATTTGTGCACGGCCGAGCTGGAGAGGAAGCGGGCATCGCCATTCGGCGACTGCATCTCCTCGTTGTTCTCGACGTCGGTCTCACGACTCCACTGATACAGCGCTCCCACGATGCTCAACACACGCGTACCCATCGATAACTGATGAATGCTGAGCCCTGTGAAGCTGCGCAGAGGCGCACGTGCACGGGATGCGAGGGTGAGACGGAGCATGGGAGCCTGCTGGATCGAAATCACGCGCCAGGCGGCCCGACGCGCCAGCGTGGGAGGCGACAGCGGCCCACCTTCGCGCCGGCCCCGCCGGAGTGCTCGCAGAGGGTGCTTTTGCCTGCGTAGGGCTGAGAGGCTCGTTTCGAGTCTCGCTGGGCTTTCCACAGGCAAATAGGTCAGCCAATTTAAGATAGAAGTCAATTCCGCTGTCGCGGGCGCGTCATTGTGAGGCGGCCTCGGCGGAATGCCTTCCCGCCGCGCGCGAGAGCGCCAAGCGCTCAACAACAGCAATAATAGCACGAAGAGGCACAAGCGGGTCGTGCCCTTCAACGAGTCGCTGATTGAGAAACCCAAGACACTGCCGCCGCCCTGCCCGGGCAGCGCGCATCCCTGCAAAGACAAGATGTGCTACAAGGCGCAGACGCGCCAGTACAAGTGCTCGATGCCGGGCGTGCGGCCCGCGTCCGCTTCGGAGCCCGTGCCACTCATCTTCAGCCTCGAGCTCATGCAGCGGCAGCGCGTCTTCCGAAACGAGAACCCCTTCGAGACCTCCAAATTCGGGCGGTTCGAGGCGCAGTTGCCGCGCACCTCGAACCTCAGCCGAGTGCTGCGCGAGGGCCTGTGCGCGAGCGGCGACGGCCAGAGCGAGTGCGACACGTGCGCCGTGGTTGGCGCCTCGGGCTCCCTTCTCGCGCGGCGGCACGGCGCGCTCATCGACGCGCACGAGGTCGTCTTGCGCCCGAATTGGTTGCTCACTAAGGGGTACGAGACGGTAGTGGGCACGCGCACGGACCTGAATGTCTTCTTCGGCGTCGAGGGGATGGTGGACCAGTTCTTGCAGGCGCGGCGCAAACTACCCGCCTCGCTTCGGCCCATAGGTCTCATTACGCCGGCTTCGGACAAGTCGGTCGCCTCGATCATGCGCCACATGGGCCGCGAGCGAGAACGGAATCGCTCGTCCACCGACATTTTCCTGTTGAGCGATAGCGTGTACCACCGCGCCCTCGGCTCGCTCTGCGCGGCGACCCAGCAGGGTTGCGACTGGCCGCGTGGCAATTCCAAGATGCGCCCTTCGACTGGCTTCTTCACAGTGGTCGTGGCGCTGCAGCTCTGCCGCAAGGTAATCAGAGCTCTGTTTGCGGCCTTACCTAATCAGGCTTGTGGGCCTCCGACACGTCCATGCTACTGATGGCCGCTTATCGGCACTGATGGGCACTGATGATCTTTTGAGTAGGACTGATGGTTGCTGATGAGCACCGAGGGTCGTTGATGATGACTGATTGTCGTTGATGATGACTGATTGTCACTGATGAGCACCGATGGCCGCAGGTGAGTCTCTTCGGCCTCACGACCGACACGTGCCAGCCCTTCCACTACTACGGCAAGCCCAAGCCGAGCTGCTCGAGAGCTCTCGAGATTCCAAAGGAGAACGACGAGAGCGTCCACTGGTTCGAGAAGGAGCATGAGATCTACCGGGACTTGCAGGCGAGGGGCAAGCTCACCCTCTTCTCGTGATCGAGCCGTCCCTGAGCGTCGGGGCGCGTGGGCGTTCTGCGCTGGGCGGCCGCGCTACACTTGTTCCTTTTGAGCAGCCCGCACAATCATCATCACTGGCAACGACGGGACGCCCCGCCCCTTCGCCCTTGTGGTGTTGCGTGCCGCCGACCCGGACCGCCGCGCTAACGAGACCAAAACGCGTCGACCGGCGGTGCTACGCCTACGGTTTGTTCACAGACGTTTAATTGAGTCCTTGTTTTCGTTTTAAATAACGTCTTTATAGGAAAACGCCCCTGTGGATGTGTATAATGATCTCGGTCGTGTGACGTGTCGCGTTACTGTACGTGTCGAGGACGTGCCGGTTCGTACGTGCCCCGTCTCGCACAGACCTCAGTCCCCCGTGGCAGCGGGCGGCACCGGTTGGCCCAGCCGTCTAAAGCCGTCGGCACGCGCGGCACCTGCAGAGCCGCGTCGGCGCGCGAGCGCCGTCACGAGCGCGACTTTCGACGGCGTTTCAAGACGACTTGAGTTGGAAGGATTGCTTGAGCTTGAGAGTGTCGGCGAGGGCGGGCGGGTAGCACTCCTCGCGCGCACACTCGAGCCCCTTGGCGGTGCGCCATGCACGCGACTCCTCGGAGACGTCGAGCACCTTGTAGATGCGTACCTGATGAGGGAGGCAATCAATAAGTCATCAGAGGTCATCCGTGGTCATCAGTGGTCATCAGGTTGTAGATGCGTACCATGCGGTTAGTCGTCGTGAACGCCTCCTCAAAGTGCTCGAGTTTGGGAGCGAGGGGGTCGAGCCGGTACGAGTGCATGCGGTACAGGAGCGACTCGCGCATGCAGTCGGAGGGCTTCCCGTCGCGGTCCATGTAAAATTGGGGTGCATCGCACCTGATGAGGGAGGCCATCAGCATGCAATAAGAGGTGAGGGGAGCAGCGGTCCATGTAAAATGGGGGTGCATCGCACCTGATGAGGGAGGCCATGCGCACCAGCTCAACACGGCCGCCATCAGTGGCCATCAGTGGCCATCAGTGGCCATCAGTGGCCATCAGACGCCATCAGACGCCATCAGACGCCTTCAGAGGCCATCAGACGCTCTCAGAGGCCATCAGACGCAATCAGACGCCATCAGAGACCATCAGACGCCATCAGAGGCCATCAGCCATGGAGAGCTGGGGCGGCGCTTCGTACCCGATGCGGTCGGCATACACCGAGGCACCAATACGCGCCATGTGGGGAGATTTGGCGAGATCGTCCGAGTACATGCCGGCATAGCGCGTCGTCCAAATCAGGACATAATCGGCCAGATGGCGCGTGATTGCATGCGACGTCTTCTCATCGGACGTGAGGCACTTGCCAAGTAAGGCAATGTGCTCGTGGTTCCACGTATTGCCGTCGGCGATCGTCGTGCGGTTGCCCACGCCGTTGATTTGGTACCCGTAATCCCACCAGGCCATGACGCGCGCGTCCTCGGGCGTGTGGTCCCGCAACCACCAGTACGCCTCTCGGAAGTCGTCGATCACGATCGTGTTCCCCTTCGTGTCGCGCCCCCGCATCATAATCTGCGGCTCCGAGATCGCCTCGGCCAGCCCGAAGCAGTGCGGCAAGAAGCGCAGCAGCACGAGCAGGAACACCTGCACTCAAGGGGGCCATCAGTGAGCAATCAAGCACGCAATCAAGGGAGCCATCAAGGGAGCATGCATACCATGCCGAGGGTCATCAAGGGGCACGAGCGCCGCATCTCGACGTTCTCTTCCCACAGCTGTTGCAACTCCGCCAACTCCGAGCTGAGTGGCGTCGGATCTCCATCGGATCTCCGTCGGATCTCCGTCGGATCTCCATCGCCACCGTCGCCGCCACCGCCCGCGCCAGTGCCCGGGCGGGCGCCCGGTACGGCGCGACCAGCCTCTTTGGTCCCCTTTTTCGGATTTGGTTTGGTGGCGCCGCCGCCGCCGCCGCCGCCGCCGCCGCCGCCCGCCGATTTCTTGGGCGCACTCGAAGACGAGCCGGCGCGCACGGCTGCACCAGCGTCGGTGGCAGTCGCGGTGGCCGTCGCGGTGGCCGTCGCGCCTCCAGAGATGATCTCGGCGTGCGCGTCGAGCAAGATCTGGACTAAACCTCCGATAAAGGCGCCGGAGTTGACGCATGCAGCCGGGGAGAGGAGTAGCACCAGCCGGATCATCTTCGATGAAAAGTACGCGCCCACCAGAGAGTAGACGACAATGAAGAGCTTCGCGTCCGTCATCTGCGCTCGGAGCGCCGTCGCGAGCGCGGGGAGGGGCGTGGGATTCGGAATTCGTCAGGTTTGGGGCGCCGTCGCGAGCGCGGGGAGGGGCGCGGGGATCGGGAGGCAAGCAGGCAGTATGACGATCCGTTCGGAAGCAGTTGGAAGAAGGAGGCACCAAGGGCCATCAGAGATCTCGGCCTGATCTCCCAGTGAGCTCGGCCTGATCTCCCAGTGAGCTCGGCCTGATCTCCCAGTGAGCTCGGCCTGATCTCCCAGTGAGCTCGGCCTGATCTCCCAGTGAGGGCACTCAGTGTGGCGGACCTGGAAGCAGTTGAAGAAGAAGCCCGCCACGCCGAGCATCGCGCACAGGTGGTAGTATTGCCAGTAGATGCTCAACGGGGTCGCCTGATGCTCCGCGACGGAGTCGACCAGCGGATTGCCTGTCTTGGTATGCTTGATGAAGAGGCCGCGCACGCGCGCGGAGAGCGGGCCGAAGAAGCCGGGTGGCAGAGACATGATCCCGATGGCCGCGAGCACCGCCGCGGCCCCGAAGACCTTGGCACGGAGGGCGAGGAGCTCCGCGTCGTTGTACGGCCGTTCACGGCGAGCGCGGATGAGCTCACAGAGCCAGAGCAGCTGGAGGCCGCCGAAGACGCCGAGCGGCCCGAGCTGCTCCATCGACTGGAACGGCTGCCAGCCGACGAGGTAGCGCGCCGGACCGAGCACCGCCCCCGCCGTCCCGAGCACGTACCAACACGAGTACGCCTTGTGCAGCTGCGGCGAGTAGCGCCCGCAGAGCACGAGAGCGAGCGCGTGCAGGCCGACCAGGTTGAGGACGAAGACGTACCCGCCCCATGCGGCGACCATGCAGATGTACGTGAGGCCGGCGAGGATGCCAAACGGCCACGACGACGCCGAGCGCAGAGCACGCACCCAGAAGAAGAAAGTGGCCACGATCACACTGATCGCGAGGCTCTCGTTGTCGTAGCCGCCTGCCACCGAGCGCATGAGGTGCGCGGGGAGGATGGCCATGAAGAAGGTCGCGGCGACGGCCGAGTTCGCATCGCGCGTGCACTCCCAGCAGAGGAGCCCCGTGAACGCCGTCGCGATCGCGCCGAAGCCCGCAGGCAGCAGCACGCACACGTCGTTCACCGTCAGCGCCGGGTCGATGCGCCGGCCCACCTCGTAGATGGCCCACGAGGTGAGCTGCAGGCCGGGGTAGGTGGTCGAGCCGACGTGCCGACCGAGCGGGTACCACGCCTTCGTGTCGTACCACGCCTGGAACGCGTCCCAGCCGTGCTCCACCATGTACTCGGTCGCGCGGTAATTGAACCACGGATCGAACTCGTGGATCACGCGGCCGTAGTTGATCACGGCAAAGAGCCGGATGGTCACGGCGAGGTAGAGGCTGTAGGCAACGGCCGCGCCGCGCGCGAGGTTCAGGAGCGCCGAGACCGCCGCCATGACTGTGCGCTTCTTCATCTTTCACGCGCTTTTGATGCGAGTAAGAAGACCTGTGAAGACACGTGTCCGACTTTTTCTGGTGGATAGAGCAATAGCAGGGGCTCAGGCGCAACAGCGCCTGGCATGGGAGCAGGCAGCGAAGCAGCGAAGGTGGAGTCTCTGACGGAGGCGGTAGGTGCGTCGAGGTGGACCCGCTCCAGTAGCGCGCCCCAAGGGGCGCGCCCTTGGTAGCGCGAGCACGGCGCGTGACGCACTGACGCCTGACGCCAATAGCCTCCTCAACCTGACGCCGCAGCCGCACGCCGCGTCGAGCATCGCGCGGATGAGTGGCGCGCCGGGCATCGCCTTTGGCATCGCCCCATGCATAACGCCGTGCGGACGCAATCTCAATCATCGCCTACCCTCGGGTTCTCTAGCACTGCTGATGACCGTACCGTAGACCACCACCCGCGGCAAATACGAGATCTTGTGAAAGCGGTAAAGCTTCGCCTTTGCGTGGCCAGCCTAGTCTCTACAGTCTGGCGCCGCTTGCTGACCTCTACCCCCTGGCGCGCCGGGCATCTTCTGCACAGGCGCTCGCATGCAGCAGCCGAGCTCGAGTTGCTCATCACGCTGGAGGCGGGCGAGGCGGCCGACAAGGAGGCGGTGGCCGAGAAGGCGCAGATCAAGAGGACGGCTAGAGGTGACCTAACGGCCGAGGAGGCCATCGCCCAAGCGGCTGCCGAAGGGCTCACGCTGGTGCCTGCGAGCACAGACAGGGATCGGCCGCACCTCGAGTGCCTCATCCGTATCCTCGAGTACGGTACGAGTACGGGTTGGAGTGGCAGCCACTCGAAACCGCCTTCAGACTCGTGGGCTAAACCGCCTTCAGACTCGTGGGCAGCGAGATGACACTGCCGACGCTGCAGGTGAGTGTCTGGCTCTCCGAGCTGCCCGACTTCTTCGGGCATCGGTCAGTTTCATGCGCACTAGACCTCTTCGACGCGTACGGCGTGGTCGATCCGAAGCGGCAGCTCGGCTCGACCTCGCACAAGCGGCGAGTCGACGGTGGGGAGGCGACGAAACGACCGCCCTCGCTTACGTCGACGAGGCGGACATGCGTTGATGATTGTCGACACGGAGTTCGACCCTGGAGCAACTGGCGATGTGAACGACCTCGCGGTGGTCGTCTCCAACTGGAATGGAGTCGTGATCGACTCCAAACAGTGGCAGCAGCAGCCCAAGCTTCACACAACTCAGGTTGACGACTCGTCTTCGAGTACGGGAGGCTGAGAGGCCCGGTTGAGGCCCAGCACGCCGTCAGCTACGACGTCGTCTCCACGATGCGCATCTGCGTGCCGAGCGGGTCCGTCGCATGGGTGCCAACGTGGTGCCCGCGGAGACTGCGCGTCCAGGCCAGCGCGGTGCGCCGCTCGCGACCGCGCGAGAGGTATGGGGTCTCCGTCCGCGCGAGAGGTATGGGGTCTCCGTTCGGTATCCGTTCGGCATCCGTTCGGCAGCGTGGTGGGCGAGTGTAGATCTGACGCGGGACGTGCCCTGGCTGAACCCCCTGAAGAAGCGGCAGATGCGCTCCATATCCGTATCCGGCTTCCTTGAGACACCGTTGGCGGGCGGCGCGAAGGATCGCTCGCGGATCTTGCACCTCGAGTGCTACGGCAACGGCATCGATGAGGAGGACGCGGAGGCTGGTCTGAAGCCCTTAGTCTGAAGCACGTGCTCGCCAATGCCGCAATGCGAAGCTGAAGCTCTACACCAACATACGCCCCGGGCACCTGTACCTCAGTGGTAAGGACACCCCAGCGGCCCTGGTTGGGGCATGTGCCTCCGGGCGCGGGACGGGCCGAGTTTGATTACGAGCTGTGCCAATTGAGCACGAGTGCGCTGGGGCGCGTCGCGACTTCATCAAGTGGACGTCGTTAACGTCGGGCGGGCGTTTGCGCTCAGCACGGAGTCCGGCAACCAATCCCGATCATCCCGCACCTACCAATCCCGCACCTACCTAGAATTCCCCCTTGTCCCCCTATTCCCCCCATGTCCCCGTTGCATGCGGAGCGCCCCTCTTCCTCATTCACACGACCATTTTCGCCCGAAGCGGCCATGGAAAGGCCATCGATCGCTAAGGGCAGTGGCAAGGGCAGCGGCAAGGGCAGCGGCAAGGGCAGCGGCACCAAGGGCGCTGCCGGAGCAAAGGCGTACGACACGCGCACGGCCGAGGAGAAGTTCGCCTCCCTGAGCAGGACGGAGAGCAAGGAGGTTCGCTCCGGAGACTGGACTTGCCCTGGCTGTGGTGCGAACGTGTTTGCCTCTAAGGTCACCTGCTTCAAGTGCAAGACGGCGATCCCAGCTGCGGCCGCGGCGGCTGCAGCGGCGGCGGCGGCGGCGGCGGCACTGTTGGCATCCAACCCAGCGGCAGGCAAGCAGCTTGCCACAGCCGCAGTTGCACTCGCACGACGTGCGGCCCCTTCGCAGGAGAAGCTCGAGGCTTTTTCTGCGGCGACGGCTGCGGTGACGGCGGTGGCGGCTCAGATGCCCTCGCTGTCACGGGGAGCGAAGCGACGGCAGCAGCAGCGCGACGAGCGGAGGATGCAGTCGGGCGGTAGCGGCCGGGCATCCGATCACGATGGCCGTGGCGGCGTCAGCACTTCCCCGTCGCGTTCGTCGAGCAGTGATGACGACGAGAGCAGCGATGGCAGCGACAGCATAGAGGCGTCTTCCACAGTAATCCCACCACTATCGCCGCCGCCAATCAAGCCGCCGCCGCCACAGCAGCAGAAACCGCCGCCGCCGCCGCCGCCGCTTTCACCGCGGGAGCCGCCACCAGACGATCCAGCAGCCACGGCCACATACCTGTCGAGATCCGCCTGGGCCAGGGCCCCCGCCGCTTTGCGACCCTATGTGGAGAAGATGCTCTCGTTTCACAATGTGCCGGCCAGGCGGTGGAAGTTCGTCAAGTTCGCGAGGAACTCGCTCAATTTGGTCCACGACCCTGATCGGCTGGTGGACCAGTTGTGGGCTCTGATCGAGAGTACCCCACGAGGCCAGCCGTCCGCGCAGGCTTTGGCGGCCGCCGAGGCGGCCAAGCAGGCAAAGGCGGCGGAGCTGGAGGAGGCGGCAACGGCGGCGAAGGCGGCGAGAGAGAGGCTTGAAGCAAGGGACGCGATGGCGGCAAACGAGGCGGAGGCGAAGGCGAAGGCGAAGGCGAAGCCCTCGAAGCCCTCATCTGGGGACTCGTCTGATGCATGCAAGCCCAACCGGCCTCTCACCGAGAAACGACCTCTTCCGAGCGCCGTCGCGGGCGACCTGCCGGGAGCGAAGCTGGCCAAGCGCACTGCCGCCGAGAGCGACGTCAGTGAGAGTCATCGAGGAGCAAGTCGGGCCTCGTTGGAGGTCTCCCAGCAGAAGGCTTCGAGTCCTGCCGAGGATCCCCTCTCGAAGATTAAGCGGCTCAAGGAGCTGCTCGATATAGGCGCCCTGACGCACGAGCAGTTCGCGAGCAAGCGTGATGAGCTCTTAGCACGAGTGTAGTCGCTTCACCGCCCATCCACATCTTCGATCCACATCTTCGCTACGAACATCTTCATCACGCAGTAACTTAGGCGAGAATAAACCCAACGTGCACGTGACATCCAGGAGACGCAGGTACCACGCGGCTACCACGCGGTAGGAGCCGTTTCGCGCGTGTATAGTCACTAACATCAAACATGTCATGGAATGTATTAAGACCCACCGCGCCGCACTAATACGCTATGTAAGGCGAGTCCTAAGCCGAATTGGTCCTAAGACGTAAAAGACCGGGGTTAACCCTGTACCCCTTCACGCCGGTGCGCGTGCCCGGCCCCGACGCGGTCGAGATCCTAATTACCTCCAGCGGCGACCGGGACGACGCGAACGTGCACACTCGGCACCGGGCTCGGGGCTGCGGGCACGGCGCGCGCGCCCCATGGCTCACGCGGTGAAATCGTACGACGGAGTGAGAATCGGGGGTTTATAAAAAAATACGGCGGAAGACTCCCGACGCTCGAGTACGTGCGACGTTATACATATCGTGCTACGGCTCTGCGTAAATGTGACCTCGAAGATGACGAACCAAAATTGTAATCCGACTCTCGTGTGAACGTGCTCCGCGAGACAACGGACCGCACAGAATCGGTGGAACCCCTCCCAAAAAACCCGCGCGAACGGCCAGGCGGCGGGCGGCGGCGCGCAAGGGCGATGGCCGATGCAAACAAGCTCCAGAGCGCCGAGGGAATCTAGAAGGAATCTAGAGGGAATCGAGCACTGCTCCATGTATCCATCATATGTGCCCATGTACCAATCGATGCTTCCCCGCCGAGCGCTTCGTCGTGGGCGGCCGAGTCTTTCACCGCGAATCATCGTCCAGCGGCGCCCACGTGACCTCAACCGTTACAGTCGCCTGCTCCTTGTGCCATTCTGGGACGTTGTTCAGCGGGATGACCATGCGCGTGGGCTCGTTCGGCTCGAGCTCAGCTGGCCAGATCCGTGCGTCGCCCATCAGATCATCCGCCGAGGTTAGATCTCGATCCCACACGGTCAACTTGATGGGCTTCCGCAAGTCGTCAATATTCAACGGGAGCGTCTCATTCCACACGGGGTTGAGAGTACCCTCGATCACCTTCGTCTGGCGCATCACGCTGCCACTCAAGAGCCTGCAGTACGGATCGCTCTTATCGATGCCGAGGCCCGAGGAATTATCCATATTAGGAAGCGCCTCGGCACTGATCACATTGACAAACGCCACCCCGGAATGTGTCTGCCCTTTGTGAGAGAAGCTTTTGGAAGTCTGGCGCGGCTTCCCGAGGAGGCCGTCCCCATCCTCTTTGAAGCTGCCCGCCGCATACTTACTCTTGATCCACGCGACCTTGACCTCGAGAGCATCGTCCGGCTTGGGCTTGTATTGAGCCGCAGCCTCGTGTGCCTCGTACACAGCATTGACTTCCATGTTGCCCAGTGAGAGCATGTGACGGCGCTGCTTGTCCGTCCAATCATCCAATGTGAGGCTGAGCGGTGCCGAGATGTGCACGCCGAGGCTCCTGTGCGCCCCCACACAATCAGTGCACAGGATCACACCGAGGTTGCTCGAGGCCCATTTGAGCTCCTCGGAGCTGCCGCAGTCGGCGCAGACGTGATTCCCAGGGATCTCGAGCAGCTCTTCATAGAACGCCTCGTTCGACTTGACCAGCTTCTCGGCAGCCGTTGGTTGTCTTGGTCTGCCTTCCTGGGCTGGTGACACGCCCTTGAGCTCCTTGCGAGGTGAACGCGCCTCCACGTACGCGTTCTCGAGAGCTCGATGGGCGAGAGCCTTAGCTGCGTCTTGACCCGGCGCGACATGGGTCGGAAACGGCCGGTCAACCTTTTCGGGGCCCTCGGAGTCCTCGCTGCCGCTGCCCTCCTCGCTGCCGCTGCGGCCCTCCAAATCACTCTCCTTTGGCGCCGCTGCCTGTGGCTTTCGGGCGGTCTCCTTGGACTGCGCCGCCGTGCTGCCAAACCACTTAGGCGCCTGTTTGCTTGACTGGCCTTGCGCAGTGTGCACCTCTGCCTTGCTTGCAGTCTTGGACTGAGGAGTGTTCTGAGCCGCCGGCTTGAGGCCCTTGAGCTGGTGTTTCAAATCCTCGAGCTCCATCGCGTACTGCGCCGCCTGCATCTTCGCCTCGACCAGCGCGTCCTCTAGGGCACCTGGGCCGCCCTGCGCCCGGATCTCCCGGATCTCCTCGTGTGCCTTCTTGAGGTCGCTCAGGCTCTTCGTGAGCTCCTCCTCGAGGCTCGCAATCCGATCACAGGCGCTCGTAAGCTCCTCCTGTCGCTCGCCGATCTCGCCGCGCAGATTCGCGAGCTCATCCTGGAGCTCCGCAATCTCCGCGCGTCTCGCATCCTCCCTGGCTCGCCTCTCATCCTCCTTGTCGTCCTCCTGCCCTCGGGACATGGCCATCGTCGCTGCCTGACGCTTGAGCTGCTGCCTGGCCTCGCGTAGTTCGGACTGCAGACTCGCTTGGGACTCTTCTAACGCCCTCACCTTCTTGGTCGCCGCCGCTGCCTCAGCTTTGGCCGCATCGACGGCCGACGTCATCAACGCCATCCTCGCCGCCTCGGCCTCCGTGGCCGCCGTCATCGCCGCCACGCTCACCTTCTCCCCCTCCTCGGCCGCCTTGATCGCCTGTTTGAGCTCCGCCGCCGCTGCGTAATCCTCGTCGGCCACGGCCGCCGCCAGTGCCTTCTTGAGCTCCCCTGACTTGAGCTCCTCTGACTTGAGCTCCTTGACCGCTTTGCCGTTGGCCACCGGCGCGGGGGAGGCTGTGGGCACCGGCGCCGGCGTGCCTTGGGAAAGGGGCGACCACGGGGGTGGAGGAGACAGGGCCTCCATAGCGGGCGCCGTGGCCTCCGGCGCTCGTTTGGTCCGTTGGAAGTTGGAGCGCACCGGCGTCGGGATTTGGTCGTACTCGCGGTACGTCGAGGTATCCCTGCCAACGCCATCCGCTGGCGGCTCGGGCCGGCTCTCGGGCGATCCCTTGAGCGAGACTCCGGAGCCCCCTCGTGCTGGCTCGGTCTCGTCGTCGTCGTCATCGTCGTCGCCAGCTGTGGCCGGCCGCGCGCAGATGTAGAAGTCCAGCACGATCTTGTTACGCCGCTCGCCCCGGCATATAAGCTGCACCTTGCAAGGCTCCTTGCTCTGCGCAAAGTTGGCCACGTCCAGATCGGCGGCTGCCACTTCCTGATACACGGGCTTGGTCGTCCCAAAGTCCGGCTTGACTGCGAGCACCGCAACCCGGTAGAGTTTTTCAGAGTATCCTGTCTCCTTGCCTGCAAAGAGCGTCGCGCGGAACGACAGCGTTTGGCCCGCAAACGAAAGACCTCCACTCTCCGACTGGGGAGTCTCGACCTCTTTCGAGGTCGTCGTTTTGCTCCCGCGGCCGCACTGTATCGCAAGCGATGGTGCCGAACGAAAGGAAGGAGTCCCACTCTCGATTTCGATGTGCGAGAGCTCGAAGGTGAACTTCTGCTTGCTCTTGCCGAAATGACGGCTAAAGCTGTTGACCCGGCGCAACATTGGGGGCGGTGGACGGCGTGGCGTGCAAGTGCTACCGAGTACTGTAGGTCTCTTTCAATTTTCTTCAGTTTCAAAGCGTCGAGATGAGCGCCTTCTCAATCTGTATACCAAAAGGAGCAAGCTAGTTTACTGCTCATGACCGTCTTTTATTAGACCGTGCAATTGTTGGGATTCGATCCTCTGCTCCTTGCTCTACTGTCTACTCCCTCGACGGGAAGAAACATTGTACATTCAAGAACCGCTAGAGAAGCATGTAGAGAAGGCGGACGGGCCGAGGACCACGGCAGTCTCGGCAGCGGCTCAGCAGTAGTACCAGTCACATGGTACCAGTAGAGCCGAGCTCTGCACATAGGAGGCACATTTAATTCTAACCCTAACCCTAACCCTCACCCGAACCCTGGACCGGACACCCTAACATGGTAACAACTACATGGTAACATGGTTCTCTCGGCAGCTAACTGAAGCACTGCTTGGACGTGGCGATGTGAATCTGTGGAATCGATTGGAGCAGATGTTTGGCTTGTCCTGTGCACGCAAATCTCATCGTGGGGAAGACGCCCAGAGAAGCGTACGCCTGCCTGATCACTGAGACCACATTCTTCGTGAGGATGCCGACCCAATCTCCGTGCGGTAGCAACTCGTACCCGTAACGGTCTACGACCGCGCGGACTTCCTTGGCCGTGGTGGCCTGGAGCTGTGGATCCTCGATCTTGAGCACGAGCTCATTGAAGAGCTGGTTGATGTCGACCAGCGTGTGGGCACTGGCCCGGCGATCCATCGTTCCCAAATAGCGAAAGTAGATCTGCATCGGGTCGACCTCAGGCATGCGCCGATTGCGGAAGATGACGTCGAACCAACTCGTCTCTGTGCGTGGCTCGGATAAGGTGTCGCCGTGTACTCGCGCAAGGTAGGCACGCAGACGCCGCATCACGCCCGGCTCGACGAGCCACCAGTAGCCCAGGTTGAATGCGAAGTAGCGTTGGTCGTCTGCGTGAGGCTGGCTGCTGTTCAGCGCGATCTGGGCAATCTTATGGGACTTGCAAGGCCAATTGCCCGGGCATTTGGTCGCTTTCGATAATCTGAGGTCGGCGTGGATCAACGGCGCTCCGCGCTCGTAGAACTTTGCGATGAGCGCGGTCAGGTTCGTCGGTTTCACGAGTTCCGAGTCCGCGTCGAGCACGAGAACATGCGTCGCGCGCGACGTGAGACCGCAGTACAACTTTTTCAGGCTGCTGTAAGACCAACGGTCATATGCGTCGAGGAACGCGGTGTCATTTGCCAGGCCCGACTTGGTAAAGAACGACTGCCCTTCGAAGCGGCTCACCAGATATTGCAGCGTGGAGACCTCAACACGAGTGCTGCCGATTTGGTTGACGAAAGGCTTCCCGGGTCCATCACGTGGGCCCTTGCCTAAGTTGTCGTCTTTACTGAGTCGTCGTCCGTGAAAGTCATGCACCGCAAAAAGCTCTTGCTCCTGCTCGTTGCTCACCACCACGCGCAGATTCACATTCTCGCCATCCCGCAAGTACTTGCCAAACGACTTGAACAGCTTATGGAACTCCCGCTTGTCTCGAGTGAACACGGGGATGCATACGTCCAATGGTCGAGCCGGATCAGCAAGCACGGAATGGTCGAAAGCCTGGAGCAAGGTTAGGAGCGGCCACAGCCGAATCGCATTGATACCAGAGCCATGGCCCCCTGCCCTGAGCACCCGAGCATCGAAACTTCTGTGAGATGTCTACCGGTACCGGTAAAAACCGGTAAAAAGACACCGGGGGAGCCGGTTACCGGTAAAAAGACACCGGGGGGAGCCGGGACACACACGGGACACACGGGACACGCGGACGCACAAAGGCACACAGACCACACAGACGAACCTCACAACCTCACAACCATCCAAACCCACCAACAACACACACCCCGCACGTCAGCGCGACGACCGAAGCCGCGGCCGACTCAACAGCCGCAGGCCCGGAGCCGACCGCTCCCCGCGGCCGACTCAGAAGAGGCTGCCCCCAGCGAACCCGACCCTGCCTCCACCCGCTCCCACCGGTAGTGTAGTGAATGTGAAATTGTGAATGAAACTCGTTTTCTGGGTGAATAGGTGGTCGTCGCGCGTGCGTGATTACCGAGCTCTCGCAAGGTGCGGTCGAAGATGGGGGAGAGCTTGGTAACCAGCAGGGGTCGCACATGTGATTGGCATCGTCGATCGTGGCGAGCGCTGGCGTTGCGCATTAAGGTTGATGCTATGTTCAGGTTGGGCGAGCGGCGAGGAAAGCACCGTCAGGCTCCGCGCACGAGCTTGGTCCCATCTGCCGCCCGCTACCGGTTCTTTGACCCAAAGGGGTAGTTAAGGGGTAGGGGGGTGTCACACACAATTAGAGTCGAGTCTCCTCCACCTTCTGATTTGAACGTCAGTGACGTTGACCCACAAAGGGGTTCTACACACACTTTGACTTTCTTTCTGTAGAAGTGTGTGTATTCTTTCCGTAGAAGTGTGTGTAGAAGGGGAGTATTCTTTCTGGATTCACACACTATCCCCTCCACCTGATTTTGAACTTTCAGTGTATACCTGTACAGTGTAGTGTACCTGTACGGTATACGACACTCGTGTTTTCCTCGTCCGGTCGCCCTATATAAATTTTATATATAAGCAAGCACCGGTCCACTCGATCATGTACGAGACGAAAACTACACACTTCCGCGCGCTGCACGCTCGCACACGAATCTCACAGATGCAGCTCAAACCCAGCCTTTCCTTGTACTGCATTACGAATCGAGGACTTCCCTTCCTCGCCCATCTTGTTGGCCCTGAGGTCGCACTCGGTCAATGCGCCTGTGACAACGGCCTGTGACAGGTCCGACGCCAGGAGGATCGCATCGGGTGGCAGGAGGCGCTTGTGGAGGTATTGGCGGGAGAATTCAGCGATGGTCTGGTCGCGCTGGATGCCGCAGAGCGAGATCCCCTTCTGCTTGGCGACCTCAGCGAGCAACTTGGCGGACTCCGCATCAAGCTGATTGCCCAGAAGGTTGGTAACCGTCAGCCCGCTGTTGACGCCAAGCATGTCTGCCACATGCTTGGCGCCTGCTGCCCCTCCAATGTTGCTTCTAACAAAGCCAGACAGATCAAGCTCCTTGAGCGTCTTGTTGTGTTTGAGAGCCTTGCAGATGGCCTTGGTGCCCTCCTCATCCAACATATTGCAGGCGAGCGACATGTTGGTCAGAGCGCCTGTGATAACGGCCTGTGACAGGTCCGACGCCAGCAGGATCGCATCGGGTGGCAGGAGGCCTTGGCTGGAGAAGTCAGCGGTGGTCTGGTCGCGCTGGATGCCGCAGAGCGAGATCCCCTTCTGCTTGGCGACCTGAACGAGCATCTTGGCGGACTCCGCATCGAGATCATTGCCTAGGAGGTTGGCCACGGTCAGTGCGCCCATGACTGGTATGAGACCTGCCACGACCATGGCTCCCTCGACTCCGATGTACTTCGCCTTCAGGTCCAGCTCCGTGAACGAGTCGGCGCGCATCTTCTTGATCGGGATCTTGTTGAACATATCGAACTTGAGGTTGCCGAGGACAGCGGCTGAAAGCTGTGCAGCGCCGTCGCCCGCAATTTTGTTGAAGCGGACGTCGACGCGTGTCAACGCGCCATTGACGCGCAGAGCGTCGGCAATTGCTTTGATGCCCTCTGCGGTGTAGGTGCCGCCTTCGCCAAAGGATTGGACCACTCCGCAGAGTGCGTTGTTGGAGAGGTCCAGGCTCGTCAGCCCGCCGTTGTCGCTGATCAGTGAGGCGATCACGATGGCGGAGGCAACACGAAGGCCTTTTTGAGCGAGGTCGAGCGACTCATCCGGCTCGGTGCCCTTGAGCTTCTTGATGGGCAGCGCACCCAGCGCATAGCAGTCGAGGTTCACCTGTACACGGAGAGGGCAAGCTCTCCGCTCAGAACAGGTCACAATTCATGGGCCAGAGTTCAGCGTACCTCCGTCAGGGCGCCTGTGACGCTCGTGCGGAGCGTCTCGGCGATCAGCTTGCTACCAGCAGGGCCGATTCTCTCGGAGGACGCGTCCATAGACATGATCTTACTGTCCTTGTTGCCGCAGATGCCGGCAAAGATGGCACCCCAGCCTTCGTCTCCTAGCTGGTTGCCCTTGAGATTCAGGCCGTGCTGCCCCACCGACTGAATCATCCCGTGAGCGAGCAGCTCGAGCACCCGAGGTACACAGGCGCTGCCCAGTGAGTTCCCGCTGAGGTCGAGCTTGGTCAGTCGCTGGTTGAGGGAGAGCGCTCCGAGTAGTGCCGCAAGGTCGGTCGCACTCAGCACGCTGCCCTCAGACCCAAGTGTGCCTCCACGCAGGGAGATACTTGCGCTCTCCCGCAGCGGCTTGAGGTCCTTGCAAGCGTTTCCGTTCGCAAGCCGCACCGTGCAGTTGCAGTCTGCAACGACCGCGCCAAAGTACAGCGCGGCAGTCGTGCCCATGGCGCCGACCTTGAGTCGGGTGAGGCTCCGGTAACGGGCACACTCTAGCACCGGCAAGTGTTGGTCGCCTTCGATCCGCAGCGTTGCCCGGCCGAGCCCGGCAGCAAACATTGCGAGCTCGAGCGACGCGTCAGCGTCTCCCACGCAGAAGTGAGGGGACGAGTAATGCGCTCTCACGATGGCCGCCAGGGTATGGCAGCAGCACGCCATCGAGCGCAAGCCGTGGAGGCGAACCGGAGGCAGCAATAGGGCATTCGTGGCGTCCTCGCCGAGCGTTTCCACGAGGCAAAGAAACTCCAGCATGTTTCGCGTCTTCACGGTCTTTGCGCGAGCGTGCTGCTGCTGCTGTGAAACACACCGCGCACAACCTCCGGACCCCCAAGCACGAGGGCCTCTATCGCTATGGACGGAGGTGTGGCCGACACAACCTGCTATTACACAGGCCGTTAATCGGCGGCACGGGGGGAGGCACAGCCTCCCCCTCTAGAGTAAATTGATAGTACCGATCGGACCGCTGCTCGCAGCGGCAGCCGCCGCGGCGGCGCGCACGCGCGCGCGCCGCGGTGGCGTCTCCCCCCGTAGTAGAAGTGTAACCTGTCTCACATGCACCACGCGCAGCACCTCGAGTGGGGGTACATACCGCACCCGCGGCACCCCTTGCGCCCGTGCCGCAAGCACGGCGGCGCGCCGGGCACGCGCGAATGCCCGTCGCCGATCCTCGTCCTGCTGTCGCCGCGCTCGAAACGCCTGGAGCGCAGTATACTCCGCCGCGGACGCCGCACGGCGCGCTTCACGCAGGGGGGGATCCATGGCGACAACGGTGCTCCGACGCGCGCGGGCGGCGTCGCGGGCGCGCGAGGCCGTAGCTGCGGCGTCAGGGCGCGAGGCAAGGAGGGCCATGGCGTGGACGTGCGCCCGTTCCCAGAGCGCATGCTGAATGGCGTCGTCCGCCGCGGCATCCGCTTGCCGTCGACGCTTGCGCCTGCCCAGGAGTACGAGACGCTCGGCAGTCGTGAGACGAGGGGCGGCGGTAGCCCGCGCGGCATTGGCCGCCTGGAGCAACTGATACCCCTTCACCGCGGCCCGCTGGCTCGCGCGGATGAGGCCCGTGACCGTCTGATCAACCCACGCCGAAAAATACTCTGCGGAGGCACGACGTCTGCGGTCGTTTAGGGAGGCGACTGCGGCAGCATCGAGGTCGCGCGTCGAGTTGGCAGCCTGGATCGCAGCTGCTCGGTGCGCGGCAATGGCGTGGTCGGCAGCGATGAGCTCCTGCGCTGAGAGGAGGTCGGAAGCCTCCCGCACCTCAGCAGCCGCAACCGCTGCCTCGGCCGCCCCGCGTGCCGCGTCGAGCGCATCCGCGTGTTTATCAGATACACCAAGGCGAGTAAAGTACGCGCGTTGGGAGCAACTGGACTGCTGGGTCGCTTCATCCGAGATGCGCCGGGCATACACCTTAAGGCTCTCCAGGCGAGCCGGGCCGTTGATCCGCTGCCCCTCCGCCCTCCCGTTGAGCGACGGCGCGAAGGGCCTTAGCGCCGTCGACCAGACGACGAGACCGTCGTACGTGCACGCCCGGTGCGAGCGACCCAGGCGGGACGCAGCAGCGGCACAGCGCCCCCGCGGGCTTGAGGTGCGTCCAGGTGTGGTACCGGACATGCTCGAGCGCGCGGTGGAGCTGGGTCCGGCGACGGCTGACGATGTGAGCCGCCTGCAGCGTCTTCTTCGACGCGTGGATCGCAGCCGCCACCATGGAGAGAGCGTGCTGCTGCTGCTGTTCAACACAACGCGCGCACACTCTCCGGACCCCCAAGCACGAGGGCCACTGCGCGAGCGTGAACGCTAGAAAAAAAACGCAAACGCAAACATCGTTCCGTACCACGGAGCACAATCATGCGTTGCGTGAGTACGCACAGCGCCGTCTGTTCGCGCAATTAAGCGCCGCATCGAACCATCGAACATCGTCCCAAGCTCCCAAACCTGTCCAGGGCGCCAGCCATGTTGCTTTTTCCATCTGCACCCGTTCCCGTAGGGCGAGCGGCGGCGGTCGCCAAGAGCCCAAGACCCTGCCGACAGTCTTGGGCCATCAGAAATTTCGCGTTCCAAAAATGTCTTCCGACGGTCTGGATAAGGATTGAGGAATACTAGCAGAGTACAATATCACGCCTACTCCTACAGCTCGCGTGCCTCGTGGCATTCGCGCTTGGCAAGATGCTGGCACCGATGCGGCCACAGACACGGCGCTAGAGCTGCTCGATCGCCTCAACAGCTATCTCCGGACTCCTGCTCTCGATCGAAAGTTAACGAAGATAAATTATGCCCGGCGCGCCCGCCTCGCTCCTATCAACACCGGGGAGCGTTTCGACTTGACTTAACATGACTTGACTCGACATCTTGCGTTTTACAGCTGCTAGCTAGTATGTGACCAAATTCCAGTGCGGCCGTGTTGTCACTCGATAAAAAAGGAAAAACCAATCGTTTACGGGTACTCTGAGCTGCGCACTTTCCGGGCTCGCACGTCATTCGTGGGCGCACTCGCAGGCATTTTGCATGCGCTGCTGCTCCGTCCGCCTGCTTTTCGTCGCCATGCTCGCCACCCAGCACACCGACTTCGAATCCTTCGCCAATGCGCTCGGTGGCCTTCCGAATCAGCCGCCCGTTCCGATGGAGTGCGAGCCGTCGCCGAGTCCCATCGATGTGGACACCAAAGCCATCGTGCAGCAAGTGGTCGATGTGCTGCTGAAGCACAGCCCTTCGCCCTCGGTG
>Ga0210248_100770_pt1 | contig 27326 bp, 21 predicted proteins | sample ChrtobMetP3_32mM_FD_155493 | JGI IMG/M metagenome (GOLD analysis project Ga0210248, IMG submission 155493) | Chrysochromulina tobin associated microbial communities from unialgal haptophyte culture, Seattle, Washington, United States - P3_32mM | ecosystem: Host-associated > Algae > Haptophytes >...
CCGTGCCGCTCTGCACCAGCGTCACGAGCGGCGAAATGGCGCCCGCCTGCGCGATCAAGACCTTGTTCTCGTCGTTGACCGCGAGGGTCCGCAGCGCATCCGCCGCCTGCTCCATTTCGCCAGCCGTGCCGCTCTGCACCAGCGTCACGAGCGGCGCGATGGCGCCAGCCTGCGCGATCAAGACCCTGTTCTTGGCGTTGGTATACGCAAGGTTCGCCAGCGCACCCGCCGCGGGCTTCTTTTGGCCATCCGTGCCGCTCTGCACCAGCGTCACGAGCGGCGCGATGGCGCCCGCCTGCGCGATCAAGACCTCATTCTCGGCGTTGGTGTACGCGAGGTTCCCCAGCGCACTCGCCGCGTGCTCCTTTTGGCCATCCGTGCCGCTCTGCACCAGCGTCACGAGCGGCGCGATGGCGCCCGCCTGCGCGATCAAGACCCGGTTCTCGTCGTTGTACGCGAGGTTCCCCAGCGCAGCCGCCGCGTACTTCTTTTGGCCAGCCGTGCCGCTCTGCACCAGCGTCACGAGCGGCGCGATGGCGCCCGCCTGCGCGATCAAGACCCGGTTCTCGTCGTTGTACGCGAGGTTCCCCAGCGCAGCCGCCGCGTACTCCTTTTGGCCATCCGTGCCGCTCTGCACCAGCGTCACGAGCGGCGAAATGGCGCCCGCCTGCGCGATCAAGACCTTGTTCTCGTCGTTGACCGCGAGGGTCCGCAGCGCATCCGCCGCCTGCTCCATTTCGCCAGCCGTGCCGCTCTGCACCAGCGTCACGAGCGGCGCGATGGCGCCAGCCTGCGCGATCAAGACCCTGTTCTTGGCGTTGGTATACGCAAGGTTCGCCAGCGCACCCGCCGCGGGCTTCTTTTGGCCATCCGTGCCGCTCTGCACCAGCGTCACGAGCGGCGCGATGGCGCCCGCCTGCGCGATCAAGACCTCATTCTCGGCGTTGGTGTACGCGAGGTTCCCCAGCGCACTCGCCGCGTGCTCCTTTTGGCCATCCGTGCCGCTCTGCACCAGCGTCACGAGCGGCGCGATGGCGCCCGCCTGCGCGATCAAGACCCGGTTCTCGTCGTTGTACGCGAGGTTCCCCAGCGCAGCCGCCGCGTACTTCTTTTGGCCAGCCGTGCCGCTCTGCACCAGCGTCACGAGCGGCGCGATGGCGCCCGCCTGCGCGATCAAGACCCGGTTCTCGTCGTTGGTGTACGCGAGGTTCCCCAGCGCAGCCACCGCATTCACCTTTTGGCCATCCGTGCCGCTCTGCACCAGCGTCACGAGCGGCGCGATGGCGCCCGCCTGCGCGATCAAGACCCGGTTCTCGGCGTTGGCCGCGAGGCTCCACAGCGCGGCCGCCGCGTGCTCCTTTTGGCCATCCGTGCCGCTCTGCACCAGCGTCACGAGCGGCGCGATGGCGCCCGCCTGCGCGATCAAGACCCGGTTCTCGGCGTTGAGCGCGAGGTTCCGCAGCGCACCCGCCGCGCGCTCCTTTTGGCCATCCGTGCCGCTCTGCACCAGCGTCACGAGCGGCGCGATGGCGCCAGCCTGCGCGATCAACAACTTGTTCTCGGCGTTGACCGCGAGGTTCGCCAGCGCACCCGCCGCCTGCTCCTTCTGGCCATCCGTGCCGCTCTGTACCAGCGTCACGAGCGGCGCGATGGCGCCAGCCTGCACGATCAAGACCCGGTTCTCGGCGTTGTACGCGAGGCTCCGCAGCGCACGCGCCGCCTCCGCCCCGGCCGCTGGGTCTTGGGCCGTGAGCAGCGCCACAAGCGGCACGATTCCGCCCGCCCTCGCAATCGCCACCCGCGACTCGTCGTCGGTCATGTCAGCCAGCGCTCCGGCCGCATCCGCGCTGCCGCTGCGCACCTGCTCGACCAGCCGCTGCAGCCGCTCGTCCTTCGAGGGCGCCGGCGGCGCATCTGCGCCCGTGCCCACGCCCGCACCGCCACCCGATGGCCTCGGGGCTCCGCCGGCGAGCGTCAGCGTCGGCAGCGCCATCTTGCGCACAACCTGATGGTCGAGCGCCAAGAGCTTGGCGAGCTGCATGCCCTTGTCCTTTTGATTGGTCACCTGAATGTCCGGGCTGCCAAGCATCGCGTAGATCTGATCCAAGCTCTTGTCCGCCACCAGGGTCTCGAGCTCCGAGGCCGTGACTGAGCTCGCGAGGTGGATGGGCACGATGTCACAGCGCCGCTTCTCGCGCGGAGCGGGCATGAGGCCGTCGACGGTCGCCATCTGCATCGAGATCCACGCTTCGAAGAGCGTCCAGAAGCGGGTCGTGTAGGTCCGGTCGCAAAGAATGAGGACCCGCGAGCCGAGAAAGAGCAGGGAGACGAAGCGCAGGGTACGCCCGAAGACGAGCTCCTCGGCCGGGGTACGCACCTTCTGTGGCGCGCACGAAAAGTCGACCCACACGAGTTTGATGGCCGGCTTGCCGCGCACGTACACACACATGGCCGCGAACTGTTTGCCCTCCGTGTCCGGCTCCGCTGGCTGCTCCCAGCGATGCGAGACGGCAAGCACTTCGTCCGCGTACTCGTGCTTGCACGCGCCCTCGAGAGTGATCTCCTTCTCGACAAACCAGTCGGGCCTCTGCCGCTGCAGGTCCTGGAACCTGGGCAGCACCCGATCATCACAGCCCCGAAGCTTGTCGGCCTTGATGAACCAGAGAACGATGCGCTCCCCCTCCTCGTCGTCGTTGGGGGTCGCTTGCACTGGCAGCACTCTGACCTGCTCCGCGGCACCAGGGGCCGAAAGCTCCAGAGCCACCGTTTCGAGCGACACCGCAGTCCCGCTCAGCGATTCGACCCACCTGACGGCGTGACCCTCGCGCATTTGAACCCTCTTTGCGACCTGCAGAAGCTTCTCCGGGGACGAACTCTTGAGATAGTCCAGATCGTCGTACCCAAGCTCTCTGAACGCAGGAGCGTACCGATCCAATCCGAGGGCGGCCAAGCTGGCGGTGACCTCGTCTGGCCCCCGCGCGGTCTGGTTCTGCGGGAACGGAACGTTGGCCCTCAAGGGGCCGTCAAGAAGGCCCGGCGTCGGCTCGGACGAAAGCGCACAGCCCATGGGCGAGAGACAGGTTTCGTTTTGGGACGGTTTCATCCTCAAGACAACTTTTGCGTACCTCCGAAGTCCGAACAGTACCTCCGGTTCAGTTCGGTTCAGTTACCTCCGAATCTCATGGCTCCAAGGCGGCGGTGACGCCTGGGGGACCGATGCTAGGCCGCTTGGAACTGCTAGAGCGGGCTTGCCACCTAAGAAAAAATGCTTAATGGCTGTTACGGTGTTCTACTTGTAGAGTTGTGCACACAGGCCAGCGAAGCACCCACAGAAAGTTCAGTTCAGTTCAGTTTCTTCGCGGTCCCCCACAGAAAATAATGACTGCACGGTTCCTCCGTACCCGATTTTGTCACGATGTGTCGCGAAAAGGAATTTTTACTTACTACATGTACCTGGCCACTTTTTCGGAAAATGTGGCCGGCCAACAAAATGGCCAACTTTTGCGTATTATCGCAACCCGCAACCAAAAATAGCCGACCAATCCGACCTAACGCTTTCAACAGCCTTGGCTGGTACCCCCGTCATCGCAGCGATGCTCTCAGGGCTCGTTCCGCGCGACCTGGTGCTCCGCTGCCACCTCTACCTATGGTATTATTTTTTACTTTTCTGACTCAGACTCGAACAGACTGAGACTCAGACGGCGCACAGCCGCAGACTTCCCAAACAGAAACACCAAACCGGCACCACGCACGCGCGCACGTCCCGTCCAGACAAGGTGTCAGGTCACATGGAGGCGGCGAGATCAAGGCCCACTCAAAGACTCCAGCGGTTCACTCTTCACTGTGCAGCGGCGCACTGCAGCGGCTCACTGGAGGACGCACGACGAGCAGATGCTCCCGGACGAGCCTTCAGCGCCTGGCGCCCAGACGCTCCCGATGCGCAGCAGCTCGACCTCGAAGCGCAGGTCAGCATTGGGCGGGATGTCGCTCCCGGCACCGGCCTCGCCATAGCCGTAATCGCTCGTCATGGTCAACACCGCCTTCTCGCCCAGCGACATCGCCATGACGCCCTCGTCCCAGCCCTTGATGACCATGCCGATGCCGACCCTGAATTGGAACGGGCGGCCGCGGTCGACGGACGAATCGAACTTGCTGCCATCGCTCACGAGCGTCCCCGTGTAGTGCATCGTGAGCTCCTCGCCGACCTTGGGGTAGGTCCTGTCGTCGCCTTGCCTGATGACTTCCTTGGTCACGCCCATGGGCACACACACACCCGCAGGTCTGCACGAGGAGACTCGATCGCCGACTGCGTGGCAGAGACGCACACACGAGCACGAGCGGGCGGCATGCTGTCGATCCGCAGAACTCTGCGAAACTGCGAGCGCCAAAGTACGCGAAACGGCGAGCGGAGATTTGCAGATGAATGTTTCGCGATCGGCCCGTTGGAGTGGCCGGCGTTCTTCTCCTCAAACATGAAGAACATGAAACGATCTCTTCGCGGAATTCCGCAACAGCGAAGTGGATATGGACGTACCAAGCGGCACCTCGCACCGCACGCCGGAGGGCATGCTGACCTCCAAACAATCGGAGCATCTGACCAAGCTTGAGGCTGTCCCCATTGCCCAGCGCACCGCGAAGCAAAATCGACAGATCCTCTTCCTGAAGGCCTCACCGTCAGAGCTCGCCGCACTGCTCGGAAAGGCGCCAGTGCCCTCGCTCGCCGTGCCAGCAGCGCCCGCGCCGTTCGCGCCGGTCGCGCCGGTCACGCCGGTCGCGCCGGTCACGCCGGTCGCGCCGGTCGCGCCGGTCGCGCCGGTCGCGCCGGTCGCGCCTGCGCCTGTCACGCCCGCGCTGGTCTCGACGGCAGCGCAGGCCAGCGCGGACAACTGGCGGACCCAGCCGCAGTCTACCACCGCCGCCGCCAAGGTCGGCCTCTCACGCGAGGAACGGAGAGAGCTGACGAAACGCAAGCTGGCGGAGGAAGGTGCCTCAGCGGCCAGCCTGGGTGCGGCGCCAACCACGCAACCTCCCGTAAGGACAGGAGCATCGGCACCAGCAACGGCGCAACCACCTACGAGGCCACTGGATGCGACAACGGCACCAGCAACGGCGCAACCACCGACGAGGTCACTGGATGCGACAACGGCAGCGTCCGAAAGCGCCCGGGACGGCGCGGCGCCACCTTCCGCGGCGCCAGCTTCAACCGAGGCGAGCCGAAGGCGCAAAGCCAAGCGGAAGAGAGAAGCGGCCACCGCGCCCACCACGGCGTCTGCCGCTACGTCACCCGCGGCATCGACTCTGGCGCCCACCACGGCGCCTACCGGTACGTCTCACGCGGCATCGGCCATGGCGCCTGTGACGGCGCTGGTCGAACCAAATCAGGAATCCAATCCGGAACCGAATCAGGAACCGAGACTTCCGAATCGCAAAGAAAGAAGGGCGATGCTGAAACAGGGCGCCCAGGACGGCGCACCCGCAGCAGTGGCTCCAGAGGCACCCGCCGCAGTGACACCAGTGACACCAGTGACAACAGTGGCAGCAGTGGCAGCACCCGACGCTACACTCACCGTGCCAGCCGCTGTGAAGCCAGCCGCTGTGAAGCCAGCCGCTGTGAAGCCAGACGCTGTGAAGCCAGCCGCTGTGAAGCCAGCCGCTGTGAAGCCAGCCGCTGTGAAGCCAGCCGCTGTGAAGCCAGCCGCTGTGAAGCCGGTCTTCGTGCCTGAGGGTCTGTCGTGGCGGGAAGCCAAGCGGCTACGTGGACCCACCGCCGTAACCACCGCCGTAACCACTGCCGTAACCACTGCCGTAACCACTGCACACGCCGCGGCCGCCTGTTCTGTGCCAGTGGTTACCGAAGTGGTTACGGCCGCCTCTACCGTACCCGCGGCCGTAACCACTGCCGCAACCGCTCCGGTAACCACTGCCGCCACCACTGCCGTGACCGCGGCCGCCACCACTGCCGTCACCACTGCCGTAACCACTCAGGTGGCGGCACCGACTTCAGCGCCTTCTCCACACGCGCCGTCCCGAGCGCCGACCACGCCCTCGAAGGCCGCCCGGGACAGCGCGCCGCCCACGCCCTCGAAGGTCGCCGTGGATGGCGCGCCGCTGCTCGGGACGGCGCTTCCATCGAAAGCCGGGCTGTCACGCGAGGAGCGACGCGCACTGACCCAGCAGAGGCTGGCGGCTGAGGCGGCGGCCAAGGCGGCGGGCAACAATAGCAGCAGCCGCGCAGCACCTGCTGTGGTCCCGGCCTCCAACCCCGCCTCCGCCCCCACCCCCGCCCCCGCCGCCCCCGCCCCCGCACCGGCGCTGTCACGCGAAGAGCGACGCGCACTGACCCAGCAGAGGCTAGCGGCTGAGGCGGCGGCCAAGGCAACGCCCAAGACGGCGCCCATCCCCGCGACGGCGCCTGCGAAAGGTGCGGTGGCGCTCGGCACGGCGCTTTCGGCGCCACCGGCGGTGCAGGCAACGGCCATGGCGCTCGATACGGCGCCGAAGGCCATCGCCGCCACCAAGAGCGCCGTACCGAGCGCCGTGCCGAGCGCCGTGCCGAGCGCCGTGCCGAGCGCCGTACCGAGCGCCGTACCGAGCGCCGCGCCTCAGAGCATCGCCCCAAGCAGCGAGGCGGGTAGCGGTGGGGGCGCGCCGTCCCGGGCGGTCCCTTGCGAGGCGGGTAGCGGCGGGGGCGCGCCGTCCCGGGCGGTCCCTTGCACGGACGAGGGCCGTTGGGGTGCCGATGGGGTGACGTGGGTGTACCCGCCAGATCGCGAGCTCGCGTGCATCTCGTGCTCGGAGATCTTCGCCTTCGACGGGCGCACGCAGGCGTGGTATGCCAAGAAAGGGCTCTACCCACCCACCCGCTGCCCCGAATGCCTCGCCGCGAAGAAGCAGCGGCGCGAGGAGAAGCAGCAGAGCGGCCCAGAAAGATGCTTCAACTGTGGGCAGCATGGGCACATGTCGGCCGACTGCCCGCAGCCGCGCGCCGTCGTGGGCACCAAGGGCGCCGTCGTGGGCACCAAGCGCGCCGGCGGCGAGGGCGGCGAGGGCGTCGAGGGCTCCGGCGACAAGGTGCCGCAGCGCAAGGCCTGCTACCGATGCGGTTCCACAGATCACCTATCGCGTAACTGCCCTGAGGCCGAGGGCAGCCGTAGCGCCCGGGCCGATGGCGGCGCGGCAGCTTGCCACGTGTGCGGCGGCTCCGGCCACCTCTCGCGTGCGTGCCCTCATAAGCCGATCGCGCTGTGCTTCAACTGCGGCCTTCACGGGCACGCCTCAAAGGGGTGTGAACAGCCGCGTCGCCCTGATGGCGCGCCGTGCCTCGGCTTCCAGGCAGGCCAGTGCTTCAACAAAAAGTGTAGGTTTGCGCACGGGTGAGAGGCGAGGCCTGTGCGGTGAGGGGAGGACATGCCGGTTTATTATAATATCGTGTTGGATGTCACCTTTCCTGGGTCCGTTCAAAACGCTAATCAAATCACTAACTTCTTGGCGTCATCCATCCAAAGAATGCGGCGATGGGGTTTTGGGGTTCTTCGGCTGCGGCCTCATCTTCGGCTGCGGCACCAGCTTTGGCTGGCGACTGGCCTCCTTCGATGTCCTCCGCCCGTAAAGCGTTTTCCCAAATGGAAGCCTGCGATTCCTGCCGAGACACTCGCGCCGGTGGGGATGCCGCCGCCGGCGGCACGCGCCCATCGGGCAGCTCCAATCCTGGCTCGAAGCGTGGCTCCAAGTCGTCCTCGTCAAAGTCATGGTTGATACTGCCGAGCCGGTCGACGAGCTGCTGAGCTTGAGCTTGGTGACGGGCCGAGCGGATGCGGTCGACACGGGTCTTTCCGCCCGTGTCCGATATCAACGGGTGGATCTTGCAACGGGGCATTCAACGCGATCACTGGCTGCGTGAGCGACCAAACGTCGGGAGTGTATGGCGCTGACTACGAGGCTGCGCCGCGCACCCCGCTCGAGGAAACTCCCGCCCGTGCGCACCCGCGGCGAACGAAGCGCCGCGGAGCAGATCGCGGAGCCTCCGTCTGGTTTTGGAAGGGGAACTTGTTTTGGTCCAAAAATCTCCGAACTTGATTAGGTCGCCATGCGTACGAAGGGGTAGGTGATTAGGATAAATCATTTCGTTGTAAAAACAGATCAGTGTTCAGGTGCACAGGTTCAGCGGGCACCCTTTTGGAAGGCGCGTAGACCGAGATTTGTCGCCCCGCCCGGGAACCGACAGGACCCGTCTCAAGGGCGAGGATGGCGGCGGCGAAGGGCAGGCCCACGAATTCGGAGCTGGCGCTGAATTTCGGGCTTGTCGGCACGTCCTGTGTCGCTGCGCAGGCGACGGTGCACTGGACGCAGACGACCATGGTGCGGCAGCAGCTCGCAGCCATGAAGGGTGGCGAGCAGCTCAGCTTTCCGGCCGCGGTGGCCTCCATTGCACGCAGCGAGGGCATTGCTGGGCTGTATCGCGGCTTCGTCGCGGCGGCGGCCCGCGAGATGTCCTACTCCTCGCTCCGCTTTGGCCTCTACGAACCGATCAAATTGACAATGGGAGTGGGGCGCGACTCGGCACCGTGGCAGAACGTTCTCGCAGGCGTCCTCGCCGGCACGGCGGCGGCGGCGGTCGCGTCGCCGACGGACCTGCTGACGATCCGGGCCATGAGCCAGACGGGAGCGGAAATCGGCATTCGCGAGACCGCGCGAGCCATCATCGCCGAGGGCGGCGTTCGGGCTCTCTACCGAGGGCTGGATACCACGATGGTGCGCGCCGCGATCTTGGGAGGCACCAAGATGGGTACGTACGACACGGTCAAGCAACAGCTGCGCAAGCAGGGCTGGTCCGATGGCATCACGATGATCTTGCTCGCGTCCTTCGTCTCGGGATTCGCTGTCACCTGCACCACAAGCCCAGCGACGAACGCACGCACGATGATCATGGCGAGCCCGCCGGGTACGTACTCGGGGATCTCATCTCGCCTGATTGCCTCTGACTGTCCTGATTGCCTGTCATCAGGCACGTACTCGGGGATCTCATCTCGCCTGATTGCCTCTGACTGCCTCTGATTGCCCCATGGTGACCTCTGATGGCCTTCCTCATCCAGGCACGTACTCGGGCATCTTCGACTGTTTGAGCGCCATCGCGATTGCCTCTGATTGCCTCTGACTGTCCTGATTGCCTGTCATCAGGCACGTACTCGGGCATGCTCGACTGCTTGAGCGCCATCGTGCGCAAGCAAGGCCCCCTCGGCCTCTTCCAGGGCTTTTCTGCCCAGTGGCTCCGATTCGGGCCGTACGCCGTGGTCCAATTCGTCGTTTGGGAGGCACTGCGGGACATGTTTGGCATGCAACCGTTGTAACGGTCCAATTCGTCGTTTGGGAGGCACTGCGGGACATGTTTGGGGATGCAACCGTAGGTTGTAGACGCTCGCACGATAGTGCTGCGCTGCGCTGGCCGCTCGGGCGGGTCTGGCATGAGGCACACGCTCTCACGACTCACTGCAGCGCGCGCGACGGTATTTTATTAGGTGGTTGCAACACCTCGTTTTGAGTACTATAACCATATTATAGCCCGACGCGCACCGACTGCTTAGCTCTTCCATCCCTTATCCAGCTGATGCGTATGGTAGGCCGCATACTCTGAGTACACGTCAAGGAGGCTCGGCCGTCGCGCGACCACGAAAAAGTGCGTCAGAGGGACGAGCGTCACGCCGCGTTTGGACGGCGGGAAGGTGGCGAGCAGCCTCGCGCGTAGTGCAGCGTCGAAGCGGCGGGCGGGCTCAGAAGCGGAGCCACCGAGGGCAGCGAGCACAGCGGACAGTGTGGAAGCACCAGGGGTGCGATGGCTGCCATGATTGCTCTCGCTGCTGCGGCTGCTGCTTCCGGTGCTGCTGCTGCCGCTGCTGCCGCCGCCGCCGCCGCCGCCGCCGCCGCCGCCGCCGCCGCCATCGCCGCCACCGGTACGGAGAAGCTCGTAGGCGGCTTCTTCCCCGCGGAGTGCCAGGGAGTAGGTGGTGGTCCACATGTCGAGGGAGGCGCACAGCGGGCCGAGGAGGCGATCGGCGAGCGCGGCGGGCTGCAGCGCGGTCGAGACCGCACCTGGCGCGAGCGGCGCGCCGTCGTGGGCACTGAGCTGCTCGAGCACTCCGAGCTCTGCCGCCACGTCACAGAGCAGCCGTTGGATCGGCTGCTCGTGCGGGTTGCAGAGATGCATGGCGAGGGTGCCGCCCGGCCGGATGCGCTCCAGCTGCCGCTCGAGGAGCTCCGGGAGGCTCACCGGCGCCTCGGGCTGCCGCGCGAGGTGCGATCTCGCGAGGGGTACGTCGTCGCCGCTCGAGAACACGAGGTCGTATAGGCTGCCGTCGGTTCGGCCTTTGGCAAAGTGGTCTGCGACAGCGCCGTGCTCATACTGGATGAGGCGCCCACCAAGCTCGCCGTCGACCTTCGCGGAGGCGATGCGCTCGGCCGACGGCTCGATGCAGAGCAGCCGAGCCGACGTGAAGCGCTCCAGCAGCATCCTGCACGTACCACCATCCGAAGAGCCTGCGCTGACTATGTACGGCTTTGCCGCGGAGATGTTGGGCACACGCGCGAGCAGGTCTTGAGCGGCACGGAAGCCGGAGATCACAGAATTGGTGGACACAGAGAGCTTCCGGCAAAAAAATGATCGCGACATTTTTCGAAGGACTCCCAATCAAGGAGTAAAGTCAAGTCTAGTCAAAAGGAGAGCACGTTTCTCTTGAAGCCCCTATGAGGGGCCGTGGATGTCGGTCGGGTGAGGCGCTGGTTCCGCACAAAATGCTGGAGTGAGGATTGCACCTTCCCGACGGCCCGGGTCGTATAAACACGTCGCATGACGTCGGAACTCGGAAGCCGCTCCTCGGCTCCATGCCACAGAAGAACCGTCAGCCTTTTGCGCGGAGCTGTTCGGGAGCGATTGGAAAGTAGGGTTTTTTGCGGCATTTTACACAGCCAAAAATCGACTGATAATTTCCTTGATTTTTACTTGCGGACTTGGGCAACTAATCTGCGGCATCGGACCATTTCCGCGCCTGACTGTAATGAATCCGCCACAAGCGCACTCACGCCAGGCCATCTCGAGGCAACCCACAAACAAGATGCGTCGTGCCGGCATTATGGACCTCACGCTGCCAGACGCCCTCATTTGGACGGTGCCCGTCACTCCTATCGAGGAGCAGCTGCCGCAGCCAACAAGGGCACCTCTGCACTCTATTCCGATCCTCAAGTGCGCACCCTGATACTGCGCCCCCGCCTCCCGCCCTGACATGCGCGGCCTGGATGTGTGTGCGCAGTCGCGTGCTGGTGGTCGACTGCGCGACGAGCGCTGCGCTGCGCGAACGCCGAGGCAATCAAGCGGCGGCGGATGCTTTTGTAGCGTCGCACTTTCCCACGGCTCCGCCCGAGATCCTCGAGCAGCGCGTTATGATGTCCATCCCGAACATCTACAATCCGAACTTCAACGGCATGGAGTCCACGCCCTTCTTTGTTCCCCAGCCGAACGAGATAGTCGGGTTCAGGTGCGCCTCTCGCCTGCCTCTCCCTGGTTGCTCCAGCACCTCGCCACGATGCGTGAGGCGACCCCACCCTATCTCCACGCCGCGTGGCTTTGTCTCGTCTGCCTCCCTTCTGAACTCGCAGCTACAAGGTCGACGGGATCGTCGGTTCGGGCACCTTCTCAACCGTCTTCCGGGCTGCGCACATCGGCGCCCAGAACCGGCCCGTAGCACTCAAGTGCCTGAGGAACGCAAAGGAGACGATGGACTCCGGGGTGGGCGAGGCGCGGCTTCTCTCGCTGATCCGGCTGCATGACCCACACGGCCGCCGGCACATTGTGCGGCTGCTCGACTGCTTCTACTACCGCGAGTACCTCTTTCTCGTGTACGAGTGCCTCAACGCGTCTGTCCTGGCGCACTACATGCACCTCGAGACACTTGGCCCGCGCGCGCGCGCTGAATACTGGCACGCAGGCTCGATCGGGGCCCTCTCCATCCAGATGCTCGACGCGCTCGCCTTCCTCGCCTGCCTCGGCATCACGCACTGCGACGTCAAGACGGCCAACATCTGCATCGTCAACGCGGAGCGTCGCATCTTCAAGCTCATCGACTTTGGCTCGGCTGTCCTCAATTACGACGCCCACATGTCCTGTGTGCAGGTGCACATGCATCTGATTGCTTCCTGATGGTCCCCTGATTGCCTCCCGATCACCTCGCCTCTGTGGTCCTCACATTGATTGCTTCCTGATGGTCCCTTGGCGCTCAACCACCCCCTACCTTGCAGAGCCGCTGGTACCGCGCGCCCGAGGTGATCCTCGGCCTCAGCTGGACGCCCAAGGTCGACGTGTGGTCTCTCGGCTGCGTGGCCATCGAACTCGCGCTCGGCTTCTTGCCCTTCCAGTTCGCGTCGACGGAGCTCGTCCTCGCGGCCCACAAGGCGACCCGCGGGCCCTTCCCACCATGGATGATGGAAGGGCCACTCGGATCCATGCACTTCATAGGCGCCCAGGACGGCGCGCTCGGGCACACGCACTTCATAGGAGCCCAGGACGGCGCGCTCGGGCACACGCACTTCACAGGCGCCCAGGACGGCGCGCTCGGGCACACGCACTTCACAGGCGCCCAGGACGGCGCCCAAACGCCCTTCTGGAGCGCGGGAGACTTGTACGAGGTCGACCCTCCTGCCAACCCGCCGGGCACCTACTTGCTGTACGCCGAGCCCAACACGACGCTTCGCTCGCTGCTCGCCCTACGAGTGCACGCCGACGTCTTCGGCGACGTCGCCTCCTTCAGTCACTTCGCCGAGACGCTTCTGACCATCGACCCCGACGTGCGCCCGACTGCGGCGGAGGCGCTGCAGCACCCGTGGATGGCCTCGTATAGTCTTCCCCCGATCGATCCCCCGATCGTGCCTGTGGCGCCCCCGTGGATGGCCTCATACGGCCTTCCTTCCCCTGATCGATCCCCCGTTCGTTACAGTGGGCCCGCGTCGCCGGACGCGGACTGACGAATCTCGGACTCTCGGACGGAAAGATAGCCCCGAGATTCCCGTTACGTGCCAGTGGGCCCGCGTCGCCGGACGCGGACTCTCTGATGGAGAGATAGCCCCGAGATTCGCGCTGACGAATCTTGGACCTCTGATGGAGAGATAGCCCCGAGATTCGCGACGAATGGACTCGAGGGCAAGGATATGGCTCCGGAGCTGTGCAGGCTATTGCATGCATGGCTTATGGCTCCGGAGCTGTGCAGGCTACAGCATGCTGTTGGAAATGGCCGCGGGTGCCCGGTCCCGGCGCCCGGCAGAAATGGTTGTAGCGCTGTGACCTGTGTGGTGTGTCTCGTTGTGAGTACGTAGTGTGAGCCGAGCGCACCGAGCGCGGGGCCCGACTACGCCGCGGATCGGCCCGCGACTGGACCCCGTGCGTTAATGCGCTCAGATTGAGTCTCCGGTGTGTACGCGGTCAGTATGTGAGTGTCGGGTGGCCACATCCTGGCCACGCGTGTCGCATATGTGTATCGCGCGGCCGGGGTTACACGTCGCGTCGCATACCCCCATATGGGCGGCTGCCCATATGGGTGGACGCGCCGTTGGGCAGAACGGCGACGCAACATATGCGATACCCCCATATGCGACGCCGTTGCGCGTTGGGGACCCGCGCGTACGCCCGCCTGTAGCATGTGGAGGGGTTCGGTGCCGTGAACCTGAACGAGGTTGCGAGAAGCGTCGATCCGACACGCAACGCAAGTTAAAGATAAAGTTACAACTCCGGACCACGCCACTCGCCAGGTCACGTGGCACTTGTCGCCGCTCGTGGGCGGCATGGGAGCTCGCGAGACCGATTTCAGCAGCAGCCAGCACGTCGACCAGGAGCTCCTCTGGGGCGCCGTCGTGGGCGCGAGCGGACCAGGAGCCTCCCCCTGCCCGTGCGTGGTCTCCGCCCACGCCCACGACGGCGCCCTCAGAGGCGCCCTCTCCTGGTGAGACCCCTCGGGACCCAAAACAGCCGTGGGACCCCAAAACAGCGATGAAGGTCGGCGCGAGGTCTGCGCGAGATCGGCACCGACGTGCACGCGGGAGATCGCGAGGTGCACGCGGGAGATTCGGAGCTCAGTTGACTTGGGAGGCGGAGGTGGAGGAGGTGGGGCTGTACCCAGAGCTCGGCTCTTGATAAGAGCACAGCTCTGAGTGACTCTCGTCCTCCAGCGTCGCGGGTGGGACCGCACTCCCTGTCCACATAGCGCTCATCTCCGAGCGCAGCCACGAGCGCAGTAGTAACGCCCCGAGCACTCCGGGCACGAGGTACCTGTGAAGAGGGCGTGAAGAGGGCGCGCGCGCTGTGGTGAGCACTTGCATGCCGCGAGCACTTGCCTGCCGCGAGAAGCCCACGACCGTGCTGACGAACCGGAGTGCAGGCAGTCCATCAAAGCGCGGACCTTTAATGTGTGGCAATCAATGGCCATCAAAGGCAATCAGTAGCAATGACGTACAGGAGTGCAGGCTGCCCTTGGACACCATTAAAGGTCCACCCATACGCATTGGCGGCGAGCGTGACTGCGAGGCCCAGACCGTAACCGGTGACCGACCAGCCAAAGTAGCCAAAGGAGCAGCACGAGGACACCTTGTCTAATAAGGAAACACTACCAGGCCGACCAGCGGCTGCGCGGTAGAGGTCGATGCGGCGGCCGTAGGCGATGGCGAGCGCCGGAAGCACCTAATATGGAAGGGACGTAATCCAATAAATCCGAGCGGCCATCAGAGAAGCACTCAGAAGCAATCATGAAGCACCTAATATGGATGGGAGGGCTGCTCGGACGCATGCGTGCAATGTCGCCGAGCCCAATCATTGAAATCAGTGGCCATCAAGGAGGGCACGCGTACAATGTCGCCGAGCCCAATCATGGCAAAGGAGCCCGGAGCGCCGGAGAGACGAAACCACAAGCCCGAAACGTCCGGGGTGCCCGGGGGTGGCGGCGGCGGGGGGGGCGGTGCCGGCGAGAAGACGCGATCGAGGAGGTCCTCTTGGAAGGGATTCAGGCGGGGGATGAGCATGAGCATCGGCATCGTCTCGCCCTCGGTCCGGATGCACTTGCCTGTGCATGCAAGCTCATCAGGTGCACTCAGAGAGTCCATCAAGAGGCACTTGGAGCAGGGTGCACTGACCGGTATCATGCTCGACAGCCGCCGTGGGCTCGCCGGCGGTGGCGACCGTCATCATCACGGACTCTCCGTGGAACAGCAAGGGCGAAATGAAGACCATGAACACGTCGTAGAAGAACATCATGCCAAGGAAGAGAGTGCCGACCTTGAGCGACGGTAGGCGCACCGTGCGCACGAACAAGCAGCAGATCGCCATCGAGAACGCGTCCTGGAGCAAGGGAGATCAATGGAGATCAAGGGAGATCAAGGGAGATCAAGGGAGATCGCCATCGAGAACGCGTCCTGGAGCGGCCCACATCCACTTCCGTCAGGGCAATCAGACGCAATCAGAGGGCCATCAGAGGCCATCAGAGGCCATCAGACGCCATCAGACGCAATCAGACACCATTCAGATACATTCAGACGCAATCACGCCATCCGACGCCATTCAGACGCAATCATGACGCAATCAGACGCCATTCAGATGCAATCAGACGCACCTGGAGCAGCCACATCCACTCATCATGCCGATGGAGGAACCAGCCCACCGAAGCGCTCAGCGCGAGGCCACCGCCTACCAGCATGACGACGGACAGACGGCCGGGGCTGCAAAGGTTGTCCAGGTCGGCGCAGAAGGGCACGCTCACGTATGATGCGGCGGAGCCCCGAGGCCCAACCGCCTCGAGCGCCGTGGTGAGCGCGGGCACGATGAGCAGCTGCCCGGTGGCGGTGGAGGAGGCGAAGACGAACATGGCGTTGAGCAGCACCTGTGGGGGAACGGCGCCGTGGTGAGCACGTGCATGCACTCGACGAGCATGGGGTTGAGCAGCACCAGCACGATGTTGAAGCCGGCCCGCACGATCAAGGGAGATCAAGGGAGATCAAGGGAGATCAAGGGAGATCAATGCTCACCAGCACGATGTTGAAGCCGGCCCGCACGATCAAGGGAGATCAAGGGAGATCAATGCTCACCAGCACGATGTTGAAGCCGGCCCGCACGAGAAAGAAGAGGATCATCAAGAAGGTGGACGCCATGACCTGTGGGGACAAGGCGCCGTGGTGAGCACTTGCATGCTGAGGAGGATCCTCAAGAAGGTGGACGCCATCACCAGGAAGCCGATCGCAATCAGTCGCAATCAGACGCAATCAGACGCAATCAGGAGGGCGGACGCCCACCAGGAAGCCGATCGCGGTCGATGCGTCGAGGGTCGAGGCGTCGACGTCGGCCTGGCGCAGCGACGTCCCGCCAAGCGCCACCTGTGGGGAAACGGAGAGCGTGGGGCGTCGTCGTGAGCACTCGCATGCGCCGCCGAGCGGTCCCGCCAAGCGCCTGCTTGACCTGTAGGTCTTGCGCCACTTGCATGCACTCGGATGCACTCAGATGTAATCCGATGTCATCGGATGTCATCAGATGTCATCGGATGTCATCAGCGGGCATCACACCTGCTTGTCCTGTTGGTCTTGCGCCCGGGCTGCGAGGTACGAGGCGAGGGCGGCGGTACTGTGGGGAGGGAGCCAGCGCCGTGGTGAGCATTTGCATGCACTCAAGCGTAATCAGATGTCATCAGGTGTCATCAGATGTCATCAGATATCATCAGCGGGCATCGCACCTCGTAGACGTAATCAGATGTCATCAGATGTCATCAGATGTCATCAGCGGGCATCGCACCTAGTAGCGAGCAGCCAGATGAGCGGCGCTGACGAATCCCAACGGCCGTGGCCTACCGGTACCTCCTCCTCATACAACAGCGCGGAGCAAGCCGACAGTGCCGGTGCCATGCCGTGATCCGCCGTGCCGGGCGTCGCCGTGCCGCCGCCGACTGATGACGTGGCACGCGCGTGCGGTGACGTGGCCCGAGCGTGCGGTGACGTGGCACGCGCGTGCGGTGACGTGGCCCGCGCGTGCGGGTCGCACTGAGCCTCGAGGAGTTGGCCCAGGGCGAGGGGCAGGTAGAGGGCAGGTACGGCAGTTGAATGGCCTGCTCCGCTCGTGTTGGGCAGCGACATCTCGAAGGCGGGCGAGTCGAGCACACAGCACACCTGTGGGGGAGTCGCGGCGCCGTGGTGAGCACTTGCATGCAAGACGACCAGCCCAGCGAGTCGAGCACACAGCACACCTGTGGGGGAGTCGCGGCGCCGTGGTGAGCACTTGCATGCAAGACGACCAGCCCAGCGAGTCGAGCACACAGCACACCTGTGGGGGAGTCGCGGCGCCGTGGTGAGCACTTGCATGCAAGACGACCAGCCCAGCGAGTCGAGCACACAGCACACCTCTCGCAGGGTAGGTGGAGGGGCAGATAGAGGGGCTTGGGCGCCAGCTCCACCGCTGCTGTCGCCGCCGCCGCCGCCGCCGCCGCCGCCGCTGCCGCTGCCATTGGGCGCGTGGCCCGAAAAGGCGCAGAGGTTCGTTGGGCAGCGGCGGCCCGTATACTCGGCGGGAGCGGGGCAGGAGCTGGGCAAGCCGCCGAGTACGTCGGCGAGCGAGAGGGTGCTCGCGTCGACCACGCCACGGCCGACCGTGCAGCTCACGATGCACGGGTTCGTGAGCGCCGCCGACTGCGCGGTCGCATCCGACAGAGCCGCATACTCGGCTGCAAGAGTGTCGCCGACCACGAGCGCAGCCGCACCTGCGGCCATCGCCGTCTGCATTTTGACGTCGAAGACGCAGCCGCCGCGGCGTGCGAAGAGCACGAAGCCGCCGATCGCGGGGCGCGGCACGTCGGGAGCGAGCGGCGCGCACGCGTCGCCCGCAAAGAGCAGCGCTAGCGGCGCAGCCATCGGAGAGAGCGCCGGGAGCGCCGGCGACGAGGCCGTATGCGTGGCAGGCAGCGTGAGGTTGCGGCCGTCGGGCAGCAGTACGCGCATCGTCGAGGCGTGCGCGCCAGCGAGAAGGCCGAGGCCGAGCAGGTGAGCAGCTCGCCGAAGGACGCGCCCTTCCATAAGGACACCTGCAATTCTTGACGGCAAGAGTCCTGCAAGGCAAGACAAGCACACATGGCATGTAGCCTCAACAACTTATGTACATGGCCCCCTGCTCCGCCCTCTCCCTTCCTCAAATTGGATATCCGGAAAGGGTTTATACTTTTCCACCGAAAACATGTCGGGGAGGTCCGTCGGCGGCGGCGACGTCATCGGCGGCGACGGCGACGACGGCAAAGTAAGGATGCGAAGCGTCGAGGGCGAGGAGGTCGCGTGGCCCCGTTCGGCCGCGGCGCGATCGGCGGCGCTCGCCAACTGGGTGAGCGACACGGGCGGCGCCGAGGGGGCGTTCGCCACTCTGGTGCCTGCGGCTGCGCTCCGCACGCTCTCGCGCGTCGCCGAAGGCGGTGCGGAGGATGGCGGCGGGGCGCTGGAGGGGTGCTCGCTCACGCACCTCGCGCAGCTGTTGCACGGCGCGCACTTTCTCGACGTGGACGTCGAGCTGCGCCGCCTTCTCTCGCATTCCCTGTGCACCGGCCACCTCGCTGGCAAGAGTGGCCCGGAGCTCGGGTGGCTGCTGGGCGTCGTGAGCGACTTCCCCACCGAGGCGGAGCGGCAGGCGGCGACGGAGGAGCCGATTTACACGCACGACGCTCAGCACGACGCCACTGCACCGCGAGCGGCCGACGCACCCACACCGCCAGCGCCCGCATGCTGGCTCTCGACGCAGCTCGTCAACGAGGACGCCCTCGAGGACGCCCTCGCGGACGCCGACGTACCGACGCTGTGCGCACTCAAGGGCGTGAGCCTCGCGTGGCGCGCGCGGGCGCGGCGCGTCCTGTGCGCGCGGCTGTGCGCACGCGTCGGCCTGCCGCTCACGAGCAACCTCGTCGAGGTGACCGAGCTCGACCTCTCGGACAGCCGCGCCGCCGGTCGCCTCATCGCAGACGCGGCCGACGCATCGCGCGGGCTGCCCAGCCTGGCAAAGGTGACGGGGTTGGGCGGCTTCGAGGTGGACGTGGCCGCGTTGAGGATTGTGGCGTCTTCGGGTGACTACTCGTACCCGATGGCGGGAGTGCGCGCGTGCATCCGCGGCGAGGGCGAGGCGCCGATGGAGGTGCTGCTCACAGCGTGCGCGCTACGCCACGGCGAGGCGCGCGTGCCGGCGAACGCGTTCCGCGATGACATGTCTATGAGGTCGATCGAGCTGCCCGCCGACCTCACAAGCATCGGTGATCATGCCTTCTATGGCTGCTCCTCCTTGAGGTCGATCAAGCTGCCCGCCGGCCTCACCAGCCTTGGGGATGACGTCTTCAATGGCTGCTTCTCGTTGAGGTCGATCGAGCTGCCCGCCGGCCTCACAAGCATCGGAAGGGGGGCCTTCCAGGACTGCTCCTTGATGACGTCGATCGAGCTGCCCGCCAGCCTCACGAGCCTCGGTGTGAACGCCTTCCGTGGCTGCTCCTCGATGACATCGATCGAACTGCCCGCCGGCCTCACGAGCATCGGTGTTTGCACCTTCTTTGACTGCTCCTCGATGACGTCGATCAAGCTGCCCGCCGGCCTCACCAGCCTCGGTGGGTGTGCCTTCCAGTACTGCTCCTCGATGAAGTCGATCGCGCTGCCCGCCAGCCTCACGAGCATCAGTGGGTGCGCCTTCCAGTACTGCTCCTCATTGACGTCAATCGAGCTGCCTGCCGGCCTCACGAGCCTCGGTGGGTGTGCCTTCCAGTATTGCTCCTCGTTGACTTCGATCGAGCTGCCCGCTGGCCTCACGACCCTTGGTGAGTACGCCTTCCTTGGCTGCTCCTCATTGACGTCGATCGCTCTGCCCGCCAGCCTCACGAGCCTCAGTGAGGGCGCATTCGCTGACTGCTCCTCGATGACGTCGATCGCGCTGCCCGTCAGCGTCATGAGCCTCTGTGACTCCACCTTCTCTGGCTGCTCCTCGATGACATCGATCGAGCTGCCCGCAGGCCTCACGAGCATCGGTGTTCAAGCCTTCTATGGCTGCTCCTCGATGACGTCAATCAAGCTGCCCGCCAGCCTCACGAGCCTCGGTGAGGGCGCCTTTGAGGACTGCTCCTCGTTGACGTCTATTGCGCTGCTCGCTGGCTTCGATGACAGCATTCTCAGGTCCGCCGGAGTGCCACCCAGCGTCATCCTTCGCTTTGCATCGGTAGTTGACGTGGAGTGAGCTCACGAGCATCGATTGGTACACCTTCGATGGCTGCTCTGCTCAAATCAAGCATCGCCGTAGCTTCGGTGGCCTTTCTGGTGCAGCGGTATGCCTCACAGCTGCAGCTGTATGCTAGCTGTATGCCTTGCAGCCGCAGTATTTGCCGCAGCCAGTTGAAGCTGCGATGTGACCGTTGACGGGCGGCATCATTACTCATGGTGCCGGCATGGAGCTGCTCGCTGCCATCAAAGGCCGATGGCTGACTCTTGCACGAGTGACAGAAGTGGTATGGTCTACTTGTATCGTAGGATGAGCTTTCGAAGCTTGGAGTTCATCGGCAGTGCGAGCTTGAACCCACCTTTCCGTCCCGGGGAGTTGGGAGGGAAGGATTTGGGGTTTACGAACGGGGTGGGTGGAGTGTAGGAGTGTGTGCGGTGTGGCGTAGTGGTTCCTTTTACCTTGTTGTATTAAGCAGCTATTTATTTATAAACTCAAAACTGTTCGGCTTCGTTTGGGTCGGGTCGAGGATTTCGAGGGCGCGACGATCTCTAATATTAAATCGATTTAAATCGATCGAGATACCGCTATCATGACCGCTATATTGTCACTATACACGTGGGGACCATAGGGGGCTCGCGCCATGGCGAGCTCCCGCGGCTTTCTAAATATTCAATCCCTTAACGAGCTCACGTACGAGTAACGAGAAACACGTTTTGGCGTCCAACGATTTTTAGGCGCGGATAAGAGATTATTTAATACGCCACGTATTGGTAGGACTTGACCCCGCAGTTTGCACGTCCTATCAGTATCACCTATGCTCAGTGGGCACCGCCCTCATGGACGGTGTCTCGTAGCCCCCCCCTGGAAGTGCACGTCCCTCGAGCCTCGGATGGTGGATTCCTACGCGGCCGAACGGAAGGCGCTCAGGAAGGCGCGCGGACGTGTCAGGCGTCGCTCCGTCCCGCGCCCCGTCCCCCGCCCCGTCCCGCGCCCACGACCACGCCGCCGCCCCGCTCACGAGCCGCTTCTCGCGCCATTCGCGCCATTCGCGTGCAGCGCTCATCCCGGCGCCCTCGCCCACCCCGAGCAAGATATGCTCCTCGCCGGCCCGAGATTCACGCCGAGATTCACGCCACTCGCGCCACTCGCGCCGCGCGCTCAATGCGGCGCGAAGGCCGGCGGCGCGCCTCTGGGAGGGCTTCTGGGAGCTTTGGGCGTCTCGATACTCCTGGGGTAGGGCCTCTGGATGAGCCCCCAAGGCCGATGCCAGCCTCTGGACGCGCCGATCGCCGCCGCCACCGCCGCTGTAGCCGTCGTCGTCGTCAGCGGAGTCGGCGCTCGGGTTCAGAAACCAACGGTCGTCTCCGGCGGTGCATGCCGCATGGGGCGGCGGCGGCAGCGGCTGGGAGCCCTCGTGCTCACGGCGGCGCTCAGGCTGGGAGCCCTCGTGCTCACGACGGCGCTCAGGCTGGGAGCCCTCGTGCTCACGACGGCGCTCACGACGGCATCGCCCGTCGCCTTCGATCTCGCGTTCGAGCTCCCGTGGGCGACGAGCTGCGATCTCGTGCGGCGGAGAGTCGAGCTCGCGCTCGAGCTCGCGTGGGCGAGTTCTCGGCGCCGTCGCGATGGACGTGGCGCCCACCATGGCGCCTCCGCAAGCGCAGCCAGGCTGCCGCGAAATCTCCGGAGCATCTCGTGCGATCTCGTGCGATCTCGTGAGCCCCATCTGCTGCAGCGCACTCTGCCTTACGGCGCTCGGTACGGCGCTCAGGACGAGGCTCATCTGCTCCGCGACCTCCGCCGCGGCCGCGAGCGCACTAGCGCCGCCTGCTGCAGGCGGCGCTCCTCCGCCTACGCTGCCTCCTCCTCCACCACCTCCTCCTCCTTCTCCGCCGCCGCCGCCGCCGCCGCTGCCGCCGCCGCCGCCGCTGCTGCTGCCCCCGCCACTCAACGCTTCAAACGCCATCGACCAATTAGCTAATTGCGTGCGCAGCTCCGCCACCTCCGCCTGCAACTCGTAATGGCTCGTGCGATTAGCTAATTGCGTGCGCAGCTCCGCCACCTCCGCCTGCAACTCGTAATGGCTCGTGATGAGGGAGGCAATCAGAGGAAATCAGAGGCAATCAGAGGCGATCACCTGCAACTCGTAATGGCCCGTGATGGCCCCACGCAGCTCGGCCAACGCGTCCGCATGCGCCGCGTCCGCTTTCAAAGCGTCCGCATGTAACGCGTCCGCTTTCAACGCGTCCGCATGCAACGCGTCCGCATGTAACGCGTCCGCATGCAACGCGTCCGCAGAGCTCGCATTCCTCAGAGGATCCGCATCCCAAGCTTCGTCCGTTTCGTCAGTCTCGTCCGCACGGAAAGGGCTGAGCGCCGCGTCTCGTGTGCGCACCGTCGGGCTCGGGATCGAAGGCGAGGCTCGGGAGCTCGCGCGTGACGAACCAGCGGCCGGTGACGAACCAGCGGCCGGTGACGAACCCGCCGCTGCCTGTACCAGCACTGCCGTCACCTCACGAGACCAAGCGTGTCCATCGCCGCGACCACCAAAGCTCAATGGCAAGTGATCCTTGAGAGCGGACAGCTCCTTTCGTAGCTCGCCTGCCATACGAGGCCAATTGCAGCGCCAAGCTCAGAGGGGAACGGCTGGCGGCAATCAGTGTGGGCAAAGGGTCGGTGTGGCTCGTCAATTGCGCGCAATTAGTGTGGGCAAAGGGTCGGTGTGGTTCGTCAATTGCGCGCAATCAGTGTGGGCAAAGGGTTGGTGTGGTTCGTCAATTGCGCAGCGTGCCGATCTCGCTGTGCGCGACCGCCGCCTCGCGCTGCGATGCGTGCAGCTGATCTCGGAGCTGGGAGATTTCGGAGGCGGCGGACGAGACCGCGCTGGCCACCATCATCGCCTGCTCGGCCGCCTCGCGCTGCGTGCGCAGCACCTCCTGCTGCCCCTCACGCAGGCTGGCGATCGCCGAGCGATTCTGCTCGTCCGCCTCGACGAGCCGCTCGACCGCCGAGTAGAGCTCCGACAGCGAGCTGCCGACCAGCTTGGCGTAGTCCTTGCTCGGCCACTTGTCGGTGGCCGGAGTGCTGTGATCGGCGGCGAGAGGAAACAGATGATCCCTCTCCGGCGAGATGCGCCCGGGACTCCTCGCACTCAGATCCCTGGCGCTCACCGGCGCAGAGCTCGCGATGATGCGCGTAGAGCGTCGGCCGAGCCGCAAGGCGCCAGGAGGCGATTTCTGGGGCGGAGGTGCAGTGCCAGGAGGCGATTTCGAGGTGGGCACCCGAAGAAGCGGCATTATCTTTGAGGAATTTGTCACGAGAAAACGCCTTTGTCACACCAAACGCCTTTCACACAAGCGGCCTGGTACATGTATAGCAACGGTCCTCCCGGCGGCACCGCCGCCTCTGAACGCGTGAGATTCGGAGGAAGACCAAAAGAAGTTGAGGATGAAACTCTGTCCCAAAACGAAACTACCACTTGGTAGGTGACACAATGGGCTGCGCGCATTCGTCCGAGCCGACGCCGGGCCTTCTTGACAGCCCCTTGAGGCCCAACGTTCCGTTCCCGCAGCACCAGACCGCTCGGGGGCCAGACGAGGTCACCGCCAGCTTGGCCGCCCTCGGATTGGATCGGTACGCTCCTGCGTTCAGAGAGCTTGGGTACGACGACCTGGACTACCTCAAGAGACAGTCCCAGGAGAAGCTTCTGCAGGTCGCAAAGAGGGTTCAAATGCTCGAGGGTCACGCCGTCAGGTGGGTCGAATCGCTGAGCGGGACTGCGGCGTCGCTCGAAACGGTGGCGCTGGCGCTTTCGGCCCCTGGTGCCGCGGAGCAGGTCAGAGTTCTGCAGGTGCAAGCGCCCCCCAATGACGACGAGGAGGGGGAGCGCATCGTTCTCTGGTTCATCAAGGCCGACAAGCTTCGGGGCTGCGATGATCGGGTGCTGCCCAGGTTCCAGGACCTGCAGCGGCAGAGGCCCGACTGGTTTGTCGAGAAGGAGATCACTCTCGAGGGCGCGTGCAAGCACGAGTACGCGGACGAAGTGCTTGCCGTCTCGCACCGCTGGGAGCAGCCAGCTGAGCCGGACACGGAGGGCAAACAGTTCGCGGCCATGTGTGTGTACGTGCGCGGCAAGCCGGCCATCAAACTCGTCTGGGTCGACTTTTCGTGCGCGCCACAGAAGGAGCGTACCCCGGCCGAGGAGCTCGTCTTCGGGCGTACCCTGCGCTTCGTCTCCCTGCTCTTTCTCGGCTCGAGGGTCCTCATTCTTTGCGACCGGACCTACACCACCCGCTTCTGGACGCTCTTCGAAGCGTGGATCTCGATGCAGATGGCGACCGTCGACGGCCTCGTGCCCGCTCCGCGCGAGAAGCGGCGCTGTGACATCGTGCCCATCCACCTCGCGAGCTCAGTCACGGCCTCGGAGCTCGAGACCCTGGTGGCGGGCAAGAGCTTGGATCAGATCTACGCGATGCTTGGCAGCCCGGACATTCAGGTGACCAATCAGAAGGACAAGGGCATGCAGCTCGCCAAGCTCTTGGCGCTCGACCATCAGGTTGTGCGCAAGATGGCGCCTCCTGACGCGTTCAGCACAGCTTCTGATCAGATGCGCGACCAGTTGACGAGTCAGGCAATGGCGGAGATCGAGAAGGAACGGAGAGCACTTGAGCAGCTGCGCCAGGAACAGGCGGCGGCGGAGGCCAAGGGTAAGGCGGAGGACGCGGAGGTTTCACGCAAAATCGCGGCCCTGCAGGAGCAGCTCAAGCGTCACGAAGAAAGGCTCGCCCGAGCGCGGCCCTCGATCTACAAATCCGTTGTGGACGGAATCACTTATCTTCCGCGTGTTCTGCTCAAGCAATTCGCCGGCGGAGCCCCGAGGCCATCGGGTGGTGGTTCGGGCGCGGGCACGAGCGCAGATGCGCCGGCGCCCTCGAAGGACGAGCGGCTGCAGCGGCTGGTCGAGCAGGTGCGCAGCGGCAGCGCGGATGCGGCCGGAGCGCTGGCTGACATGGGGGGCGACGAGTCGCGGGTGGCGATTGCAAGGGCGGGCGGAATCGTGCCGCTCGTGGCGCTGCTCACGGCCCAAGACCCAGCGGCCGGGGCGGAGGCGGCGCGTGCACTGCGGAACCTCGCGTGGAACGCCGAGAACAAGGTCTTGATCGCGCAGGTTGGCGCCATCGCGCCGCTCGTGACACTTGTGCAGAGCGGCACGGATCGCCAAAAGGAGAGCGCGGCGGGTGCGCTGTGGAACCTCGCGTACAACGCCGAGAACAAGGTCTTGATCGCGCAGGTTGGCGCGATCGCGCCGCTCGTGACGCTGGTGCAGAGCGGCACGGCTGGCCAAAAGGAGCAGGCGGTGGGTGCGCTGGCGAGCCTCGCGGTCAACGCCGAGAACCAGGTCTTGATCGCGCAGGCGGGCGCCATCGCGCCGCTCGTGACGCTGGTGCAGAGCGGCACGGATCGCCAAAAGCAGCAGGCGGCGTTTGCGCTGCGGAACCTCGCGGCCAACGCCGAGAACCAGGTCTTGATCGCGCAGGCTGGCGCCATCCCGCCGCTCGTGACGCTGGTGCAGAGCGGCACGGCTGGCCAAAAGGAGCACGCGGCGGGTGCACTGGGGACCCTCGCGGCCAACGCCGAGTACAAGGTCTTGATCGCGCAGGCGGGTGGCTAACCCCCAAGCCACCTTGCAATGGGCGACCGCTGGTCGGTCGTGCCGCCGCCGCCGCGCACGTCCGTCAGTCTTGAGTCGGGTGTCTGTGACTGGTCTGTGACGGAGCATCTGGCAGGGGGGCGTCATCGAGGGGCGTCAGTACGGGCCATGCGGCGGCCCACGCGCGCGCACGGCACGCAGCAGCGCTCCCGGTCGGGTTCGTCTCGAGCGTGCGTGGCCGCGTCGCGCGTGCCGCTTTTGATGCCGAGGGGCCAAAGGCGCAAACATGCTGATCGAGGAGCCGGGGCCAAGTAAACTTCGTTTTCCTGGTTTTTGGGTAATTGGATTTCACGTGGAGACTTGGGGCGAGTTACGTTCGCAGAGTTCGCACAGGCCACCCAAGCCCCTGACGTGGCCACTGAGCACTGTCACAGTCGGACTGTCAGAACCACAACGCGCGCCGTACTGAGCACTGTCAGAACCACATCCCGCGCCGCGGAATAACAACGTCCTCGCACCGGAGGTGCTAGATCACTCATCAAAGACAAAGAGTAAGTGTCCTTGCCCGCCGGCAACCCTCGCCAAGCCAAGTCAAGTCAAGTCAAGTCAACCCTCGCCAAGCGATCACCTCGCATGCAAGTGCTCACCACGGCGCCGGCAACCCTCGCCAAGCGATCACCTCGGTCGCCTCTGCAGCAGCACGGCGTTCTGCACCCTGTACCCCTCCCCTCGCGAGAGCAGCCACGCGCCGTCCTCGAGCCTCGCCTTGATCCACCAACGGCCGCCCAACACGGCGCCGCCCTCCACCTCACACCCCACGTGCGCCGAGCCATCCGCGCTCAACCCGGCGCGCGGTTCCGCTGGAGCAGAGGCGTCAGCCGCATCCGCATCCGCATCCGCCGCCGCCGCCGCCGCCGCTGTGGCTGCCTCGGCCTCGGTGCCGACAAGGACGTTGCCGAGGGCATCTGCGGCGTGTGGGGGGGCGCCGACCACGCAATCTGCGGCGTGTGGGGGGGCGCTGACCACGCAATCTGCGGCGTCTGGGGGGGCGCTGACCACGCAATCGAGTCGACGGCCGTCCGAGAGGATGCCGTGCACGCGCACAAAGGGCATTCCTGTGGGGAGTGGCGGCGCCGTGGTGAGCACTTGCATGCGAGAGGACCATTCTGGGAGAACACACGCGGCGCCGTGGTGAGCACTTGCATGCGAGAGGACCATTCTGGGAGAACACACGCATGCGCTTGGCGCGGCGCTCGCAGTGCTCGCGGTGGTGGTGGTGGTGGTGGTGGCGGCGGCACCTTGGGCGCCGTCCTGGGCGCCATGCTGTGCGCCGTGCTGGGCGCCGTCCTGGGCGCCGTCCTGGGCGACGTTGCCATCCAAGGCAACCCGAAGCAGCACCTCAACCACCGCCATGCCTCGGGGGTCGTCGGAGGGGGGGGG